>Ga0209720_1000104_pt1 | contig 87961 bp, 78 predicted proteins | sample AD_JPNMR3_MetaG_FD_184426 | JGI IMG/M metagenome (GOLD analysis project Ga0209720, IMG submission 184426) | Active sludge microbial communities of municipal wastewater-treating anaerobic digesters from Japan - AD_JPNMR3_MetaG (SPAdes) (version 2) | ecosystem: Engineered > Bioreactor > Anaerobic... | reverse complement strand
AGGTGACTCATTTCGGACCCTCCAATATGTTTTGGTTTTGTCACTTAAAACATTATCAGAGGTTCTGATTTGAGTCACTTCTTTTTTATCATGTTTGGGCAATTAATTTTACAACTTACCGTTGCAGATTGCATTTGTAAAACCGCCGGCGAAAAGCTCGTCATTAAATAAACTTTCCATTTTTCCCTCCCTTCCGGTGTTTTTAACATTTACAAATTTTATAATTTGCCGCGTTAAAAGCACCAGATAAAAAATAAATTAATTTATATATTTTATTTATATATTCTATTAATTAAATACTCTTTTACATAAATAATCAAATTAATTATATCACATTAATCGTCAAAAGACATAAAATATATTAATATTATCTTGTAACTTGCAATTTAAATTTATTAAAAAATATTACGCAATTTCATTTATTATGATTAATTTCATTCAAAATCCTATCAACTATATTGCTTAAATCACGATCGGCTTCCGATGCCTCTTCCAATTCCTTTACCCCCAGCTCAATATTGCCCGTTTCCAAATATATCTGTCCAAGAAGGAGATGTCCGTTTCCGGGATTGACCTCAATAAGCATCTGAGCATGCTCTATAGCTTCATCATATTTTCCCTGGATGGCTTCTGCGGTGGATAAATTCCACAGAACATTGGCTAATATAGCTTTATTCTTTGCTCCTGCTTCAATTATCTCCTCACCCATCTTTTCAGTCTCACCCCAGTTTCCTTCTTCAAAAAAGCGACTCATTAATTCCAATTTCCCCAGCGACCGGTTCTGACTATTGGTAAATCCGTAACAAAGTGATACTGACAAAACCACAGCCAAAGCCGCCGTATATGCCGCCCTTTTCTTCAAAGACCTCCTCACATTGCGTAGACCGACAGCACCGGAGGCCAAAAATCCGCCTATCAATCCTCCAAAATGTCCGAAGTTATCAATTCTAGGAACTGAGATGCCATAAACAATATTAATTGCAAGAGTTGTCAATATGCTCCTGCCAAAACCCTTTTTTAATAATTCCGGATGCTCAATTCCATAATATATCAGCGTCCCCATCAAACCAAATATTGCCCCCGACGCCCCAACAGACGGTGATATTGAGAAAATGAAGCTCACTATACTGCCCATAAGTCCGGACATAATATACACAAACAAAAACTTGCCTTTTCCCAAAAGTCTTTCAACTGTGTTACCCAAAATATAAAGGGAATAGGAATTTACCAGAAGATGTGTAATACCGTTATGCAAAAAAACCGGGGTTAAAAACCGCCAGTATTCTCCCATCATTATACGAGTATTTTCTTTTGCTCCAAAATCTATTAACAGGCTTGACGCGTCAACTCCTTTGCTTTTAGCATAAACTTCCAAAAGCAACCAGACAACAATATTAACCGCTATGAGGATGTAGGTTATCCATGGCTTTTCATTTCCCAATTCAATTGTATACGTTTTATCTCTTTTATTCTTTAATTCGTTGAAATCAACATTGCCATAATCTTCGTCAAAGCCTTCGCTGAAAAAATATTTGATTTGGCTTTCGATGCCATAGGATACGAGAGGATATTTATAGTACTTGACAACTTCTTTCTTTTCAATATTTACACTCATACAGCACAAGTAATTTCCGTTGATTCCTTTATTATACTCCTCTAAAGCCAAAATCTCCTGTTTTTCCTTAGGCAAATCCGATGAAAAGAATAAAACCTTAAAATAATAGCTGCCAATCTTCTCTTTTTTCAATTGCTCCTGTCTTTCTCTTATCACTTCAAGATCTGCTTTTATTTGCTCGGGTGAAAGCCAATCACCGTTTACAAGCTCTACAGCAACATAACCTTCAGGGCCGTATCTATGAAGCACAGCCCTGTTGTCAGCAACATAAATTTCTCCTCTGTCTTCAAAAGGAATATAATTGCCTCTTTCAATCAATAATCTGCTTATTGTCTTTATAATCAATTCCTTGTTCTCCTTTCATTTGTCTCTCCATTAACCATTATAAATTATTATTTCTTATTTTCCTACTATCTCATGCTCTTATTTGCTTCAATTATTACAGATGCTTAATTATGCAAAAAAACGATGATGATTGAATATACAACCATCATCGCCCTTCTATTCACAGGTTATTGCTGTTATCAATTATTTCTCAATCAAAATCCGCTTATCTCACGAAGAATATATCTCTTTAACAATGAGAAGTCTGTTGAATTGATCTTTCCGTCGTTGTTAAGGTCTGCAACAGAATTGTCTTCGGCCGGTAAAACTTTAATAATTCTAAGAAGATATCTTATCATATATGTTAGATCTATTGAATTGACCTTTCCGTCACCATTAAGGTCTCCCTTTTTATCTTGAGGCAAAGTTGGCTCTTGAGGATTTTGACCTGTAAATATTGTACAAAGTTTTGAAGTCTCTTTCAATCCGTTTGGACCGTTTACAACAGTATTTCCCCACTCTGTCAGGCTTGTTCCCGCCCAGTCATTTGAAAGGTCCAGATATTCGACGCCTCCTCCGTTACCTTTCCATGACCATGCAAGCCAACCTATATTCTTTTCCTGACAATAACTCATAATAGTAGCTTCATCAACATCCCCATCGGTATGCTTCCATCCGAACTCACCGATGCAAAGAGCCAAGCCTTGATTAATAACCCCGTCAATATTACTCTTTACCATGGCGGCATTTCCGCCGGAATATTCATAAAAATGTATTGAGAACATGGTGTTTTTCAGCGGGTCGGATTCAAACACATCCTTTCCGTAATCATGGATTGATTGAGGATACTGTCCCCATCCCGCACAGTCTACCATTATCGTATGAGTAAGCCCGGCATCCCTGATTATAGCGATAGCCTTTTTATAGCCTTCGGCCCATCCTTGACCGTTCCAGCTTCCGTACCATTCATTGGCAATGTTGATAATAACTCGGTCTTCCTTGCCTTTTAAAGCATCTTTTATTTCAACAAAATATCTTGCGGCATCAAGCAGCGGCTGTTCCTGGTCCACTCCAAGGGCGTCATGTACTTCCAATACCGCAATCATTTTATATTGTTCGCAAAGTTCCAATATTCGTCTAACCGAAGATATATCATCCTTTTGCCATTTCGTACCGTTTGAAAGAACTATTCTTACGGTATTGCAGCCTGCCTTTGCTAATGCCGGAATAGTAGTCTCAAGCTCGGTTTTAAACCAAGTGTGGGCATGGTTTACGCCCCTCATAACAAAAGGATATCCGTTTGCGTCAAAAAGGTGTCCGTCCTGTACCTTAAACTGTCCCGGTGCCGAAATAGGTGACGGATTGGGATTGTATGTATTGCCTGAGGCAGGCTCTCCGACGTTCCAGTGTGTAAGGACAATCTTACCCGTTACTTGATTGCCCATAATTTTGACAACGATTTTTTTAACATCATTAATATTTGAAATTGTGGAAATATTCATCCAATTGGTGGCTTCCGTTTTCCATACGGCATCTTTTAGACTCACAGTCACTTCTTTTGTCCTACCTGCTGGTATAGAAACTGTAGGAGATTCATGCCAATACCAGTTCGGTCCGGTACATATCCCCACCCCGATTTGAACTTCTGCAGTATTTGGATTTTTCACCGTAAAGTTTATAGCTTTATAATCTGCCCAGTCCTCGTTTAACGGCACAGCTTTCTCTCCAGCCACGGTAGTTGCTGCTCCTGCTGCATAATCCGAATAATTTATATTCTGAAAACTTACTTCAAGGCCCTCATCTGTTATTTTTACCCCTGTCGTCCCCTTAAAGTCTTTAGGATCCACCCAAGGGTAGCCTCCAAAGGTGCCATTGGCATAAGCAGGTACTTTGCCAACACCAAAAATGCCCATTACAAGTAACATAACACACAATAACGCACAGTTCTTTTTCATTTTCCCCACCCTTTTATAAAGTAATAATTATATAACAGACCTTGCATCGTATGCCATGTAACATTTTTTGCTTATGTTAATATGTGCATGAAGGTCGTTTTAACCGTAAAAAGCATCGAACAAAGCTCGCCTATTAAGCTTTTATGCAATTTATAGTAGCATCTCCGGTTCAATATTATATCATGTTTTTTAAAGAAAATAAAGTGATTTTTAAGATTTGTAATAGTATTTTTTGAAAAATAATTATCCAAGGTCAGAACTACTCAAGGTAAGGAACAATACGCCAAGAAAATTTGATTTAATCAGAATCAACCATCCTGTGCAAAACTCTTTTTACATCTTCAAAATCAAACCCTCTGTGCAGCAAAAAAGAATATATTTTTCTTTGAATTTTGGATTCTTTCATGTCGTATTTGCCAAATTTCTTCCTTATTAACCGCTCTATCGCCACGTCCTCGTCAAAATCCAGCTCCCTTAAAACCTGCTCTGCGATTTCATCGGACACTCCTTTTTGCTTAAGCTCCATCTTCAGCATCTTTTTAGATTTGGGTTTTAGCTTTAACCTGTCATAGACATACTTTTGCGCATATATCAAATCATTTATATATCCCATGGATTTCAACTCGGTTGCAACACTAAAAATAATATCCTCGCCATATCCGTCTTTGCGAAGCTTTTCGGAAAGCTCAGCTTCTGTCATATATTTATAAGACAGATATTTTACAGCCTTGTATTTTGCACTTTTTTGAGTAACATTTTTTTTGATTTCTTCGATTTCGTCACTTGACAACTCTTTTTTGTCATAAAGGCACAATCTAAAATAATCTTCTTCCGGTATTGAAAAAGCATATTCCTCGTCTACAAAGACAGAAAGCATACCCCGGTTCTTCGTATCCTTTTCTACTGAAGTAATTACCATATCTACCACCAACACTCTATCCTGAAAATGACAAAAATACTTCCTTTATTTTAATTATACAATAAAACCGTGCATAAAATCCAGGTGCATATCATATGATATGCACCTTAAGGACATTCACACAGAAAGTTATACTACTTAACATAATGCTGCATTATACTGCCATACCGCTCTAAATAGCAATAAGCAAACTATTCTTCATCTTCCAAATCCACTTCGTCATCATCGGTTTCCACATGAGCATTAATACTCATCAGAAACGCCTGGTTGTAGTTTTCTCTGATTTTTGCTTCCAATTCCTTTAATATTTCAGGGTTCTCTTTCAAGAATTGCTTTGCATTCTCCCTTCCCTGACCAATCTTTTGACCGTTGTAGGAGAACCATGCACCGCTTTTATTTACAATGTCAAGATTTACGGCAACATCCAAGACATTTCCTTCCTTCGAAATACCCTGACCATAAATAATATCAAACTCTGCTTCTTTAAAAGGAGGAGCAACTTTGTTTTTAACAACCTTAACCTTTGTCCTGTTTCCTATTATCTCATTTCCCTGCTTGATGGACTCTGTCCTTCTGACATCAAGCCTTACCGAAGAATAGAATTTTAAAGCTCGTCCTCCCGGCGTGGTTTCAGGATTGCCGAACATAACCCCTACTTTTTCCCTCAATTGGTTTATAAATATTGCTGTGGTCTTTGACTTGTTAATAACACCGGAAAGCTTTCTTAATGCCTGGGACATAAGTCTTGCTTGAAGCCCCACATGGGCATCGCCCATTTCACCGTCTATTTCTGCTTTCGGCACCAAAGCTGCAACCGAGTCGATTACAATAACGTCAATTGCTCCGCTTCTTACAAGGGCCTCCGCAATTTCCAAAGCCTGCTCTCCGGTATCCGGCTGCGAAACAATAAGATTTTCTATGTTGACTCCCAGATTCTTTGCGTACACAGGGTCCAATGCATGCTCGGCATCTATAAATGCCGCTTCACCGCCTGCTTTTTGAGCCTCGGCAATAATGTGCAAAGCAACTGTTGTCTTACCGGATGATTCAGGGCCAAATATTTCAACAATTCTTCCCCTTGGCACTCCCCCGACTCCCAGTGCTATATCAAGACCCAATGCTCCGGTAGGAATGGTCTCTATATTCATATGGGTGTTCTCGCCTAGCTTCATAACCGCCCCTTTACCAAATTGCTTTTCTATCTGTCCCAAAACCATCTCAAGAGCTTTTTTCTTCTCAATCATCCAATCATCCTCCTATATATCGAACATGTGTTCTTAATAATTATACATTAACACAATTATATAGTCAATAACTTTTGAATTTCTTTACACAAAAAATTCTATTTTTTTACTAGTTTTTTAAACTTTGATAAAACCATATCTTTAAAATATGATGCCTCCTCAACCCTAAGCGCGAGCACAGCAATAGAATATACCAATGCCCCTAAGGCTATCTGAAAGATAAGATATAAAAGCTGCATAACCTTGGTTTTTGTACTAGGTACAAAGCAGGTATTTGTTATGAAAACAACTATTCCCATTATCAGTGCCGAAGGCACCACCTTCAAAAGAAATCTCAAAAGCCTGTCCAAATAAATGCCTTTCATTTTTTTGCTTAGAATGGTCAAAAGAAGAAAAGCATTTAACGCGCTGGCAAGGGAGTAAGCTAGGGCCATTCCCGCAACGCCAAGATTTGTCGTTTTATAAAACACAAAACTTAAAAGTATATTAATTATTATAGTGCTTCCTCCTATCAAAAGGGGCGTAAAAGTATCGTTAACTGCATAAAAAGCCCTGTTCATAACAGTGACAACGGACTGGCTCAAAAGAGCAATGGAAAAAAACATCAGGACATTTCCCGCAACACTTACAGCTCCCTCGTCAAACCTGTTTGTAAATTTAAATATGGTCCTTATTATCGGCTCTCTCAATACAATAAAGCCTATACCGGACGGTACGGTAAAAAACAGCACAGTTTTTATACCCTTTATAAGAGTGTTCTTGTACTCATCCACCTCTCCTTTCGCGATATTTGCGGACAAGGAAGGCAGCATGGCAATACCCATACCCTGGGCAAACACACCGTAAGGAAGCTGCCAGGTTCTGTCTCCGATATTCAGTGCTGTTGCCCCGCCAACGCCAAACAATGTTGCAAAAGTACCGCTAATAACTGCATTTATCTGTACAATGGCCGAAGACATCAAAGAAGGTATTGCAAGCTTAAAGAGCCTCTTTGACCCCTGGTGCTTCAAATAGAACTTAAACTTGTAATGCTTTAGATTTTTAGCGGCAAAGGACAACTGAAACAAAAAATAAATAAGCGAGCTTATCATTACCCCAAAGGCAACACCTCTGACTGACCATTTGCTATTGGAAAACACGATTATGCTCACGGCACTTCCAATATTATAAAGCGATGGACCGTATGCTGCTGCGGCAAACCTGTTGTAGGAGTTCAAAACGCCGTTGCAAAGTCCCGCCATCATAAGAAAGGCGACGGAAGGAAAAAGTATTCTCATAAGGTCAACAGTGAGCTGTCTTTGAGCCTCGCTTTCAAACCCTATAGCAATGAGGGAAACCAGCCAAGGAGCAAAAAATATCCCCAAAAAGCACATTACAACCATGGCAACAATAACTGTATTTATAAAGGTGCCCACCACTTTCCATCCCGTCTCTTCATCATCCCGGGCAATATAGCCGGACAAAATAGGAATAAGAGCTGCCGATACTGCACCTCCAACCAACATATCATACATTAGACCAGTGATTCTAAAGGCAATAGTATAAGCATCCCCTGCTTCATTAACCCCTATCAGGTTCGGTACAAGCATCTCTCTTAAAAAACCTGTCATTCTGCTTACTACAATGGATGACATAACAATAAGAGCAGCACTGGTAAGCTTTTTATTCTTTCCCAATTCGTATATCCTCCCGGACTTTTCTCTTGTTATTTTCTATTATAGTTAAAGGATTTATCTTTTTAGCTTCATTACGTACTTTCTTATCATATCAAAAGCATTAAGCACTGTCATGTTTCTTATTCTGTTTCTGTTTCCGGCAAGCCTAAGCTCCCTTGTATAAGTCCCGGAATCGTGTGCTATGGCAATATAAACCAAGCCCACAGGCTTTTCATCCGTACCGCCGTCAGGGCCTGCAATGCCGGTAACCGCCAAACCTATATCAGTTGAAGCAATTTTTCTTACGCCTTCGGCCATCTCGGTTGCAGTTTCGCTGCTCACAGCACCGTACCTTTCCAAAGTTTCACGCCGAACGCCGAGGTTTTCCATTTTAGATTCATTGCTGTAAGACACAATGCCTCTTTTAAAAACCTTTGATATTCCCGGCATATCGGTAAGCCTTGCGGAAATCAGTCCTCCTGTACATGACTCGGCGGTTGCTATCGTAATGTTGCTTGAAAGAAGCATTTTTGATGCCACATACTCCAGTTCCTCATCTTCTGTGCTGTACAACGCATCCTTCAGCCTTGAAGCTATCTCATTTTGTAAAGGAAGTATCTCACCAATACCCTCTTCCTCTGTCATAGATTTTACGGTAAGCCTTATAGTCACCTGTCCGTCTTTTGCATAAGTTGCTATGGTGACGCGATCCTGTTTGTCAATTAAATCCATAATCATCTCTTCAAGCTGCGATTCCCCTATTCCAAACACCCTTAGATATTTAGACACTATCCTGTATCCCGATTTTTCTTTCAGATAGGGAACAACAGTATCGTCAAGCATAGGAATCATTTCCGAAGGAGGGCCAGGAAGCATAACCACTATCTTTCCGTTGTTTTCAATAATACAGCCCGGGGCTGTACCGTTATTGTTTTCAACAACTATGCAGCCTTCCGGAAGATATGCCTGCTTGACATTATTGTCAGTCATCTTCCGGTTTATCCTGTCAAAAAAAGCTTTAATCCTTTGGAGGCTCTCCTCGTGCAAAACAAGCTTTTTGCCCAAAACTTCGGAAACAGTCTCCTTTGTAAGGTCATCCTGAGTAGGACCGAGTCCTCCGGTCATAACAACAAGATCGCACCTTTTTAATGCCGCAAGAAGACTGTCTTTAAGCCTTGCAGGATTGTCTCCCACCACACTGTGATAATACACATTCACACCGATATCGTTGAGCTTTTTGGATATATATTGGGCATTGGTATTTGCTATCTGCCCCATTAAAAGCTCGGTTCCAACCGCCAATATTTCTGCATTCATATAGAAAAACTCCTTAAATTTAAACTTTTTGTAACCTATTATATCAATTAGTGTAGTAAAATAAAAGTAAACAAACAAGTTTGCGTCAAATATTTTTTAGAATGCAGCATACTTATAAAATCTTTGCACGATTCAATATTTTAACATTTAAAACTTACAAAAGTTAATGACTTGAAGAAACCAAATAGGTTATAATATTACTATTATCAAACATATATTCACCAAGGAGGAAAAATATGAACAACAAAAAAGTAATTAAAAAAGTTACTGTTATCGGTGCAGGGTTTGTGGGTTCCACAACCGCTTATACATTGATGCTCAGCGGTCTGATATCTGAAATTGTACTGATAGATTTAAATACAAAGAAAGCCGACGGTGAAGTTATGGATTTAAACCACGGCATGCCTTTTGTAAGACCTGTGGACATTTACCGCGGTGATTATAAAGACTGTGCCGGGTCCGATATAGTAATTATTACTGCCGGAGCCAACCAAAAAGAAGGCGAAACAAGAATCGATCTCGTAAAAAGAAATACCCAAGTATTTAAAAGCATTGTCAGCGAAATTGTAAAATATAATAATGACTGCATTCTTCTGGTGGTAACAAATCCGGTAGATATTTTAACTTATGTAACTTACAAATTATCCGGCTTTCCCAAAAACAAGGTCATAGGCTCAGGAACAGTCCTTGACACCGCCCGGTTCCGCTATCTTTTAAGCGAGCACGTAAAAGTGGATGCGCGAAATGTCCATGCTTATATCGTCGGTGAACACGGTGACACCGAAGTTGCCGCATGGAGTCTTGCAAATATCGCAGGAATTCCTATGGAGCGTTACTGCGATGATTGTCATCAGTGTGAGGAACAAATTTCACGCCGTAAAATATATGAAAGTGTTAAAAACGCAGCTTACGAAATCATCGGCAATAAAGGTGCAACCTACTACGCTGTAGCCCTTGCCGTAAGAAGAATTGTCGAAGCGATAGTCAGAAACGAAAACTCAATTCTTACAGTTTCAAGTCTCTTAGAAGGTCAATACGGTCTTAATGATGTATGTCTCAGTGTACCGACAATTGTAGGCATGAACGGTATTGAAGAAATACTGAAAGTGCCTTTCAGTGAAGAAGAAATTCAGCTTCTCAGAAAGTCCGGAGACACCTTGAAAGAAATAATAAAAACACTGGATATATAAAAGCTGTGAAAAAAAGAGTCAAAAGCAAAGGAACGGAACGGTGCAAGCTTTTATTGTTTATAAATATATCAATTCGTATATTATTTTGATATAAAAATCATTTTTATAAAAACAGAAATTATTGTATTGGGGGACAAAGTATGCAAAGCTCAGTCGAAATTTTAAACAAAATCGTGTCAAATATTGAAAAGGTCATTGTGGGAAAAAGAAAGTCCATTGAACTTATACTGCTGTCACTAGTTTGCGATGGACATGTATTGATTGAAGATGTACCCGGTGTCGGCAAAACCAGCATCGTATCTTCCCTTGCAAAGTCTGTAAATGCTTCGTTTAAAAGAATTCAATTCACACCAGATATTCTTCCTTCTGACATTACCGGTTTTACCATGTACAATCAAAAAGAAGGTAAATTCGAATATCATCCCGGAAGCATTATGAGTCAGATAATACTTGCGGATGAGATAAACAGAACTTCTCCAAAAACACAGGCAAGTCTTCTTGAAGCAATGGAAGAAAAGCAGGTGACGGTTGACGGCATAACATACAATCTTCCCAGACCTTTTATGGTACTGGCAACCCAAAACCCTGTAGAATATCTCGGCACCTATCCCCTTCCCGAAGCCCAACTGGACAGGTTTTTTATGAAAGTTTCCATAGGCTATCCAGAAAAATTCGAAGAATCCGAAATACTCTCAAGGTTCCAGGACGAAAACCCTCTAGAGTCCCTAAAGCCTGTAGTAGACAGCAGCAATATATTGAATATCCAAAATGAGGTGAAAAAAGTCTTCGTTGATAAATCCATCAACAATTATATAGTTGAAATAGTAAGCCGGACAAGGTCCCATTCCGAAGTAAGCCTTGGTTCGAGCCCCAGAGGTTCCCTTTCATTATACAGAGCTTCCCAAGCATGGGCTTTATACAATGAAAGAAATTTTGTAATTCCCGAGGACGTAAAGCTCATGGCAATACCGGTGCTTTCCCACAGGATTATATTAAAGCAGGAAGCAAGGCTAAAAAAAATATCATCTGAAGAAATAATTAATACAATAATAAAATCTGTTAGTGTTCCGACGGTGAATAATTATGGTAAAAAATAGGATTTTATATTCAATTTTATATGTTCTGTCCTTGCTGTTTATCTATTTTTATGGGGGCAAAATTCCATATATGCTGTTTTATACGGTTCTTTTGCTGCCGTTTATTTCTATTGCCATAACATCTATTGCTTTTATAAGATTCAAATATATTCAAGAAATTGATAAACGCGAAGTGGTAAAGGGTGAGGAAATAAACTACACCTTAAGCATAAATAATGAAGATTTTTTCCTCTACCCATATATTAAAATTAATTTTTGCAATAGTGATACAATTTTTGTAAACCAATTTGATTCAAAATGTTTTTCTCTTCTTCCATTTAAGAAGAAAACCTTCAGCTATAAGCTTTGCTGCAAATACCGCGGAAATTTTTCCGTGGGAGTAAAGAGTATAGAATTCGAAGACTATCTGGGCATTGTAAAGTTTGTTCATCAACCCATTTCAATAAAAAATATTACAGTGCATCCCCGTCTTGTAAAGCTGGACAGCCTCAAGCTCAAAACAGACTATCTGTCAGAATCTCATGCTCTGTCAAACAACAGGCTTGAAAACACCATGACCTTTTCTGATATAAGAAAGTACATATATGGTGACAGCATGAAGAAAATACACTGGAAGCTTTCTTCAAAAATGAACGAACTCCTTGTGAAAAACTTTGAAGGTTCATCGCAAACAAGCTCCGCGATTCTGCTGGACATTAAGAAAAACAGTCATTCCTTTGAACAAAACTCTGTAATTGAAGATATGCTTATTGAGGCTTCCATTGCCGTAATTTATTACTGCCTTTCCAACTGGATACCAATTAACCTTGTATACTACAACAATAAAGGATTTAATGATATCGAAGCAAAAAATCCATTGGAATTTCAGGAAATTTTCAATATTTTATCCGGTGTCAAATTTGAAAACGATATGAATATAAAAGACGTCCTTAATATTTATGTAAAAAACAATATCTTGAAAAGAACTTCCATACTTCTTTTTACGTCCAATTTAGACTATGAACTCTATGAGGAAATTTACAAAACAAAACTTATGGGCTATAACCTCAGCTTGGTGTATGCTTTTCCGGATTGCATTGCAAATAACGTGTCTTCTGAAGTAAATGACATTTTAAATGAGCTTTTGGAAATCGGAGTTATGGTTTATAAAATAAAAACGGAAAATGACATTAAAGGTGTTCTGGAGCATAGATAGAACTTTTTTAAAGTGAGGCGAAGTAAAATATGTATAACAAAAGATTTCTCGATTATTTGGCCTGTTTCGTCATGGCAGCCATGATGAGTTTCAGCCTGGTTTATCCTTTGACTACCACGCTAAATTTCCCTTATTCATCTTTTTATATTTTAGGACTTGTAGCTATTATCCTTTTAATATACTCGGTACTGTTTACAAACAAATCTGTATCAAAAATTTCCGTGCCGCTTACAATACTTTCTCTTGTAGCAGGGACTATATTCCTGGCCATAAGAGGAGATTTGGCATATGTCATTCAGCCCTTTCAGTGGCTTTCCAGATATATTTATGACGAAGCAATACTTTCCGATAACTACTATGCTTTTTTCATTACCGCCATTCTTGCTCTGTCGCTTACACTGCTTGTATATATCTTTACTGTTAAGAAGTTCAGCTTTATGATTATTCTGTTGAGTGGATCAATTACTTTTGTATCCCAATGGATGCTGGATTTCTTCGTACCCCGTGCCTATATATCTTTTTACACCTTCGCCATATCGATAATCGCTTATTACTTCATGTATATATACAAAAAAAAGTGCCTGGAAAGCTCAGATAACGATTTTGTCAGCCCATCGGGATTTATACTCGGAACCGCACCCATATGCATCCTCATTGTCTTTCTGGCAAATTCAATGCCTGCAAGCTCCAAGCCCATCGAATGGAAATGGCTGGACAGCAAACTCAACAGCTTTTATAATGAACTTGGATTTGGCCATGGAAAAAACGCCTTGGGTCTTGACTCGGATTACTTTTCCTTTTATTCCACCGGATTTGGAGATGAGGGAGATTTGGGCGGAAATATACAGCCTAATAATATAAAGATAATGGAGGTTACTTCCGACCGCAGCGTTTACTTGAGGGGACGGGCATGCGATACTTATTTGGGAAACAGTTGGAAAAGTTTACAACAAGACAATGTCAATTTGAAAATCCCAAATAGAATGAGCCTTGATATTTTAGAAATGAAAACAGGCTTACCCCTCCTTGTCGCCAAACTGGATCCGGAAAACAACATATACAAATTTTCGGAGAGCGACGGAACCATACCCAACATTATTTCAAAACATAATGTCAAAGTAAAGTATGAAAATATGAGGACCAAATCCCTTTTTACACCGCTCAAATCAGAAAACTTCAAATTTTCGTCCAAAGTAGGTGATGCAGTATTAATAAACCAAGATGGAATACTTACCTCCAATAAATTCCTAAACAAGGACTTCAGCTATTCCTTTGAAAGTTATAGCCTAAATACCTACAGCGAAAACTTCAGTAACCTTCTAAGGCAAAGTATGCGCGGCCTGTACAGCGTTGAACTAAACAGGCTTACAGATGAAATCTATGAACATTTCTACAGCGAATATTTAAAGGATTTGTTGGACGAAGCAGAAAGGGCATACGATTCCGAGCCTTTGATGCTGAATAGATATTCAGTTCAGTTTTCAATAAAAAATATAATAAGAAATACTGCGGACAATATAACTTTAAGCGACCTGTTATATGAATACCTCGTTAATGGTTTCATAAATAATTATAATCTCGACAATATTTTTGAACGGGAAGATTTGGAGCAATATTTCCAAATGTGTATTAACGAACTTAACGATTCAGAAGACATGAAGAAGCTTGAGCAGTTTAAGTCTTCAAACTCCAATTCAGTCTATATTTACAATACTTACCTAAATTTACCTTCAGAGCTTCCTCAGAGGGTAAAAGACCTTGCCGTTTCAATAACGGACAATGAAACCACCAATTTTGACCGGGCAAAAGCGATTGAAAAATATCTTTCTTCAAACTACAGCTATACATTAACTCCCGGGGACCCCCCAGCCGACAGGGATTTTGTGGACTACTTTCTTTTTGAAAAACAGGAAGGCTATTGTGTGTATTTTGCATCTGCCATGGTAGTCTTAGCACGCAGCGTAGGACTTCCGGCCCGTTATGTTGAAGGCTTTGTTCTTCCTCCGCAATCAAAAGACGATGTTTACGAAGTCACAAATGAGCAGGCCCATGCCTGGCCGGAGATTTATTTTGAAGGATTCGGATGGGTTTCCTTTGAACCGACCCCTGTCTACCGGCAGAATTCGTTTTACAGCTTCAACGGCTTTAGGCACAATATGAGCGGAATGCTTCCCCAAACCACCGGCACAGGGCTTCAAAACCAAAACAATGATGAAGGAAACAAGCCCGATATGGCTCCCCAACCTGTCCAACGTCAAAATCCGTTTATCAATGCTGTCTTAATTTTCGTCGCGGTATTTGCAGGCTTTGCTTTCATTGTGTTGACTGTTATCGTCATCAATAAAATCAGACGAAAGCAAAAGCTTAAGGCCATCTTAAATATGCCGCCCAAGGAAGCAGTGATAAAATTATACGAAGTGTACCTAAATCATCTTTTGTACCAATATATGCCTGTACGTCCGGCCGAGACCCCTCTTGAATATGCAAAAAGGCTGGATGACTATGGGTACTTCACACCCCAAAAGTTTATTGATGTTGCATCCATATTCGTAAAAGCCAGATACAGCCCCAATGAAGTAACCGAAGAAGACAAATCAAATGTTATGAAATTTTATGAGCCCATAGTTTCAAAAACACGAGTCTCCTTAGGACGCATAAAGTATTTCTTCATGGCACATATACTTGGAAGAATATGAAACTCTCCTATTTATTAAGAGACTGCAGAGAATTTTTTAAATTCCTGCAGTCTCTTAACTTACGGTTCTCCAATAATAATTGAAATCGGACACAACAGTATATAGACTACCTTTAAAAAAACTGCTTTTTGGGCACTATAATCATTGCAGCTATATAAATGCCAATACCCGGAACAAATCCGGTCAGAACAGTGGCTATTACAGCAATAAGTCTTATGAGAGTCGAATCAATCTCAAAATATTCGGCAAGTCCTCCACACACTCCGCTAATCATTTTATCCGAATTCGAAAGATACAATTTTTTCATCAAAGGATCCCCCTTATAGTTGGCTAGTATTAAAAACATATTTATTATATTGTACGCTAAAGCATTCGTTTTGTCTGAAAAAAAACACCGGTGATTTTCCCCGGTGTTTTCTTCTTAATCAATTAAGCCTTATGCATATAAAGGGTATTTTTCGCACAGAGTCTTTACCCTTTCCTTTACGGACTCTTTTGAATTTTCATAATCAGTAATAGTAAGGTTGATAAGATCTGCTATCTCAAGCATATCCTCTTCTTTCATTCCCCTTGCTGTAACAGCCGGTGTTCCTATTCTGATACCGCTGGTAACAAACGGACTTTCAGGGTCAAAAGGAATACCGTTTTTGTTTACGGTAATGCAAACCTCATCAAGAATATGTTGTACGTATTTACCCGTAAGACCTTTATTTCTCAAATCAACCAGCATGAGATGGTTGTCCGTTCCTCCGGAAACAAGATTAATACCTTTTTCCATCAAGGCGTTGGCAAGAGAGCTTGCATTCTTTACAATCTGCTTCTGATACTCTTTGAATTCATCGGTCAAGACTTCAGCGAAACTTACCGCTTTTGCTGCAATAACATGCATCAAAGGACCTCCCTGTATTCCGGGGAAAACAGCCTTATCAATCATTTTCGCATACTCATTGCTGCACAGTATCAATCCGCCTCTTGGGCCTCTCAAAGTCTTGTGAGTGGTAGTGGTAACAAAGTGGGCATAAGGAACAGGGTTCGGATGAAGTCCTGCTGCAACAAGTCCCGCTATATGTGCAATATCCACCATCAAATATGCCCCAACTTCATCTGCTATTTCTCTGAAAGCTTTAAAATCTATTATTCTGGGATACGCACTGGCTCCCGCCACAATAAGCTTCGGTCTGTGTTCCTTTGCAAGATTTCTCACTTCATCATAGTCTATCCTGCAATCTTTTTGGCTTACTCCATAGGATACAACATTGAAATATTTACCGGACATATTGACAGGGCTTCCATGGCTCAAATGTCCTCCATGGGAAAGATTCATTCCAAGAATCGTATCGCCGGGATTCAATACCGCAAAAAACACAGCCATGTTTGCCTGAGCCCCTGAATGCGGCTGCACGTTTGCATGTTCCGCTCCGAATATTTTTTTTGCCCGCTCGATAGCAAGATTTTCAACGATGTCAACAAACTCGCAGCCTCCGTAATACCTCTTTCCCGGGTATCCTTCAGCATATTTGTTGGTCAGCGGTGTGCCCATTGCTTCTATTACTGCTTTACTGACAAAATTTTCAGATGCAATAAGCTCAATCTTGTTTCTCTGACGATTAACCTCCAGCTCGATCGCCTTCGCAACCTCGGGATCGATTTTCGATATTTCATTCAAACCAAACATAAAAAAACCTCCTATATTGATAAAGGGAACATAATATTGCGGTCAATTGCACCAAAGGAATAGAAAAAAAGCCAAATCCAAAGGATTTGACCTCCGAAAAGACTGACAAAAAGGAAGTATCGAACTGTATACGTCCATAAAAAATAAAATTCCTTCTCTGTCCTTTTGCCTGAGAGATTTCTGAACAGCTCCCCAAAGAACTGCTCATTTGCCCCTTCGGCGCCTTTACGGTCTCTCCAGAGGTGCGTCCGGCCATGGTCACAAACCTGAAAGTATCACTCCTTCGGTGCATTGGATCATCTCCAATGACTCTCCCATAGCAATCATCCGCTTTTATTTAATTAACAAGTAAAATTATAATAAATAATTACCTACTATGTCAACAATTATTTTACTATAAGCCTATATCTATACAGGGTCATTCCAATAACCGCTTGAGATAACAAGGCGCTCTCCCGAAAGCTTTAGCTTCCGGTTGATACTTTGCTCATAACAGAGCACTTCCCCCGTCTCCAAGTCGCTTATTTTTATCCATTCTATCTTCCAGTCGTCGCTCCCTTTTTTATAAAATTCAAAGGATTTGATGCTTGACTTTTGAACTCTCTCAGGCAAGCAAATATTGAAAGTGTCGATATCTCCTATTTCAAAATCATTGTGCCATCTCGTATTAAGATAAACCCTGTGTTTACCTTCGCAATAATGGTGAGAGCGGACACTGTCGTCAAATTTTATCTCCATATACACATTATCATCGGTTCCGGACCACATATCGTCACTTGTTTTAATTACTACCTGAAGCCTACGTATACCCAAGCCTTCGTCCCGGTTTATAAAATTGTCCATGTAGGTCCTGTCAAACATTTCAAAATCGTTGTAAAATCTTTTATCCAGCAACTTTTCCACACTTCCATGAGTTGTCTCCATTTTAAATATGACATCTCCGTCCGTTCCCGAACCAAAGTCACTGCTGGTTTTTACAGTAACCATAAGCCCTGTTATGGTATTTATTCTTACAACCCCATCCTGCAATTTGCCGTATGCATCCTCAAGCTGCTCTAGCACACCTATTTCAACGGCACTTCCGCACGGCAGTGCAATGTTGGATGCTTTTGCAAGCATAATACCGGTTCTTACATCAATTACATATATATTCTCCGCTTTCCATTGGTCATTTCCTGTAAGACGAAGGGTTCTTGACTATTGAGCTGTATTTCAAAAACCTTGTCCATCTTCCCCGACACATTATTGTTTGTTTTAAGCCCGAAAAATACCTTGCATCTAGTACCTGCGTTTGATGAATTAGCAGTTGCAGCAACAACCAAAATCTCATGGATTGACCACTTCAAGGTGTGTTTGTGAAGCATAATCTCACTTTTCTTGTATTGAGGCTCGCCTGCCTTTGGCTTTTCATAATATCTGTCAATTATTTTGTTGATGTTGTCAGTTCCGATAAGGCACAATTTCCCCATGTTCAGGCAACGTTTAAATTCCAAAAAAGGCTGGTCAAAGCAATTTTTATTCTTCCAAAATCTGCACCATTCCTGCTCCAGTTTTTGCTGAAGGTTGTTCATTCCCAGTGCAAGAAAAAGTTTTGCAGGATTGGTAAAATGCTCTTTAATGCTTTCAATAGCTTCATCATAGCTGTCTATATATCTCGGATCTCTGCCGGTAATATACGCAGCAATGGGACGAACATAGGGAAGGAGTATTAGGTCCTCAATAATATCTTCAACCTCTTCACTTATAACATCAAGTAAAGGAATTGATATATCGGAAACCGCATCCGCAATTGAAGAAAAAAACTCTCAGGCATTTCTTGCATCTTCCGAACTGCACAAATAATTAGCAAGTAACTTAATAAAATCCGGTTTATAGTCGGACCATGCTTCCGAAAAACCCTTGTCGATTATTCGCTGGGTGAATAGGCTCTAAACCCTAAGCCACCTTTCTATATACTCTTCCTTTTCGGTGATATCATTTAAAGAAACCGACCCGCCTTGAGCATTTTTTCAAGCAGCCTCTCATAATAGAATACAAAACGCTCCAAAAAGTTGAAATCTTTCAATTTTCCCTTCGACAATCCGCTTTTTCCTTTCAATGCATTTGTTTCCTCTATTGCACCACGCGTTGCAAAACAAGTACGAAGAAAACTTATGGGAATGTCAATACGAAAATCATCTTTAGGAATGTCGTAACTTATTAAATTATCGAGATGGGTTTCTATCGCGAGATGTATAATTATAATTCTTATTTCTTAGAAGATGGGATGGTTGAGACTAACTTTTTTCCAATCGTCAACTACCTTCAGAATGCTTGAGATTTCAGGGAAAGGACCGCCGGCATAATCACTTACATAATCGTGAGTAAACATATCGCCCGCATAGTGTATCATATATCCCAGATAAAAAGCCAAAGCCTCATTAAAATCACTGTCTCCCGGTGAGTAGGTTAAAAGCTTCTTTTGCATATAGGAAAGCCAACTACCGGAATTTCTCGGATGTATCCACCCCTGCCCGTCGAAAATATCGGGAAAGAAGTCCGGTCCTACTGCACCTCCGCGAAAATACGTAGGACAATTTTTTATAGCTCTGTAGAACATATCCGGCACTTTATAGAGCTTTCTTACCATCTTTCCGTTCTCATATTCTTCAAGCAAAAGGTGCCCGTTATTTTTTATCAGCTCATCTCGAAGCAGATTTGCCGACAATATATGCCCCTTAGGTTTCATATATCCCCCCCATTTATCAATTGATTTACTTATCAAAGCCCATTAGTTTCGCAAAGAAATTGTTTTTAATTCCGTTATTTTTATTAAACCAGAATTCTTCGTTTTCCCATTGCCTAAAGCCTGTTCTGTCCGATTCGCGTTTGTTGGCGTCCAAGCTGTATAGAAAGTCAATCACCTTAAAATCGATGGGTACACTTTTTGCACGGTCCTTGTACGAATCCGATTCCATAATGAGCTGTCCCTCCGGTGTATGAATCGTAAAATAGTAACTGCCCAAAGTCATCTCTTCTCTCACAACTCCAATCCAATAGCTCATAATTCCTCCTTTCCGCCTTTACAGCAAATTAGATATGATTATAACATTATTGACTTTACAAAAAACAACATCAAAAGATATTATAATACTTCTATCAAAAGAATAATCTTCCTTTTATAGAAAATTTTTCCTAAATATAAAACAACACCTTCCCACAAAAATAATACTTTATTCATTATGCAAAAATCGTTTTGTCAAACCTTGTATAACTCATCCGAACCGGGCTCACAAATATCAATGACTTGATTATCCTCACAAACAAGCTTTCTATCCGAATCCGCCGTTATTTGTCCGATAACGGCCGCTTCTATTCCATTTTCTCCAAGCTCTTTTACAAGGGCAGGGCCATTTTGGCAGGTTATTATCATGCATCCGCTTGATATAAGCTTTAGAGGATCTATCCCATAAACTTTACAGATTTTTCTCGTCTCATCTTTCACAGGTACTTTGCTTTTATATATCACCGCTCCGGTTCCCGAGGCCTGCGTCACTTCCCAGACAGCTCCCAATATGCCGCCCTCGGTCACATCGTGCATGGAATTTACGCCAAACAATCCTGAAATAATTCCTTCTTTTAGCACACTTACGTCATTTATAAAAGCTTTAGCCCTTTCCACTGTCTCCTTGCCGATTATGTCTACCAGCTCTTTTTCTTTGTCATGGGCTATAATAGCCGTTCCTTCAATACCTGCAGCCTTGGTAACAACAATGTCGTCTCCGGGCTTTGCACCCGATGTGGTAACCAGCTTGTCCTTTAACACCTTTCCGACGGCAGTACTGATTATCACTATCCTGTTTACGGCAGTGGTTATTTCGGTATGTCCACCTATAATATCAACATTCAAAGAATTTGCGGTATTGACAATTTGGGTCATGACATTTTCAATATCCTCTTCTTTTGTCCCTTCCGGGGCAAGAATTGTCATAAGAAGACCCAAAGGTTCCGCTCCACACGAAGCAACGTCATTGCAGGATACATGCACTGCAAGACGTCCCACCTCGTTAACCGCCCCCGTAATGGGATCTGAGGACAGTACACAAACATCCTTGCCGAAATCCACAGCACAACAATCCTCACCTATCTTGGGTCTTATGAGTATCTCTTTCCTGTTTGCCTTAATCTTGTTTATTATCAGCTCCGTCAGTACACTGTTCGGAACTTTGCCTATTTCCATATTTACCTCCGCTGAAATCCAATCAACAAGTTAACCTTGATATATGTATGTAAGTAAAGCTTTAATTCTACAAAAAATACTATGGCTCAATTTGCTTTTGCAAAATTTTCTTCATCGCTCGTCCATCATATTTTTTATATAAAATATATCATAATTTAAAGTAAATATAAAGCATTAATTTGACAAAAGATGAAATTTTTATCCTTTTTCCTTGGCTTCCTTTGCCTCCTTTGCCAAACGATATTGCTCCCTGGTATTATCAATCAGTACTTTATTTTCTCTGGCTTGAGGAGAGCTTATTATCTTGTTGAACCAAAATATCGCATCATCATATTTTTCCACACGCCTGCTTAGCTCTCCGATTATATATGCGCATGTGTATTCATCAAGTTTTCCCACCGGGAAGGGTTCGTTTTCATAGGTTTCACGATAATACCTTAATGCATGCTCTAAAAATTCCTTCTCCCTATCATCATTTTTCATTCTGTAGAGCCATGCAATCCTTAAACATACTTTTGCAAACTCAATTGGTTTTGCACTCATTTTGCAAAGATTGTAAAGAGCGAGTTTAAAAGCTTCTATGGCTTTCTCAATATCCCTTTCTCCACAGAAGCTTCTAGGTTTCCAATACTTTGAAATATTTTCTTTTACTATCTTTGCCTCAATCAGCGAAATGTTTTCGAATCTTTCTTGCAATGCCGCATAGCCACAGTGCTCGCAAACCCATACATCATAGAAAAGCGGATTTACGCTTTCATAGTAAATGCAAAAATCCGAATCCCTCGAGGCAACAACGCAATCCTTTGACTTTACCTTTGTAACTTCGATTTTTTTCTGACATACAGGACATACCACACTTTTGTTATACAATGAATCAAGCATTAATCCATCCCTCTTTTTACATAGTTTATTGTTGTTTTTTGGTATCACTATTGTCACTTGGGCCGACTCTTTTTAGTCCTTGTACCGGTCTGTAAATATCTTCGGATATTTTTTCCCTTTCAATAAGTCTGTTATTTTCGTAAGTTTCTCTATATACCTCCACTCTTAGCCCTTGCACCGGTTCTCTTTCAACTTCCACCGCACCTTTGGGCAGGGATTTGTCGACAATTATCTCGTCCTCTGGAGGGGACATACGCTCTACAACAACGGATTTCAGCTTTACAACACGATTTGAACCGCTTTTTGCTCCAAGCAGTTTTACAAATATTTTGTTTCCCACAACCGTCGCACTTATAAGGCAGGCACGGTCTGAGTTATTCCTGAATTTAAAGTCTATATATCCTTCCGATATTGTTGCATCCTGACCTGGCTCCACATAGCCCAAAGGCATTGAATGATTTACTCTTTCAACCACCTCAAGCTTTGCCTTCAGCACTGCAACATAAAGCGTTGTGGTGACCTGACACACACCCCCTCCGATCCCTTCAATCAAGCGGCCTTTAACTATAACTGGCGCATCTTTGTAGCCGTTTTCTTTCGTTCTTGTACCCAAAGAGGCATCCATGGAAAATATCTCACCGGGAAGCAGTACGGTATTGTTGATTCTTTCACACGCAAGCTTAATATTATGACTTCTGTTGACGTTGGATGAATTAAAAGCAGTGGAAAAAGAGGAAATTACCTCCTCAATATGCGAAATATCTTTGTACATGATTTTCGGATAAACCTTTAAAACTTCAAGCTCAAAAGATGAGAAATCTCTCCTTAATAATTTATTTTCTAACAAACTCAAATTTTTGTCAACGTCCATAAATCGCCCGATAATCTCTTTATCAAACGTAATTTTTCCATTTTGATAGGTTACCGTTGCATTTTTTGCATTTTCATCCACTTGCTTTTTGATACTGGTAATATATTCCTCAAGACGGGGTTTCGAAAAAACAACTTCGGAAAGCACGTTCCTTTTATTGGACTTTAGAGCCCTTATGGTTTTAAGCCTTTTTAAAACACTGCCATCCCTTCCTATTGAATAGGCACTTTCTATTGCCTCATCCAAAAGAAAGCCGTATGATATATCCGAAAGGCCAATCTTCCATGTCATGTCTTCGTAATTCAATAAAATACTGTTTTCGTACACAATCCTGTCAAGCTTTCTTTTTACCCTCTCTCTCGCCTCGTCAATGCTAAGCCCCGAAACATCAATTCCCTCTACAAAAACACCATCGTAGAAAGTTTTTCTGTTTAAAACTGCCATTATATAGACCGAGACAGACGCAGCTATAAGCAGCAAAACGCTTGCTGCAACAATTAAAACTCTATTTTTATTTTTTGAAAAAAAATCAAGCAACATATCCATACCTCTATGCCCGTTCTGCTCAATTGAACATCTCATTATATAGATATTGTTGCTTGTTTATATAATATTACATACATATCTTATTTTATTTTTTTATTTGTCCTCTAATCTCCCGTTATTGTCAAAACTTCAGTATTTTCCACTGCTTTGCTTATCAACTCTTCAATATCCAGCTTGCTTTCGGACTGCAATATCCTCTCTAGCTTCGGTTTTGTGGAAGGATGCTTTGCGACAAACACCGTGCAGCAGTCCTCATAGGGAAGAATCGATGTTTCAAAGGTACCGATTTTTCTGGCAATATCTATAACCTCGTTTTTATCCATACCTATGAGGGGCCTAAAAACCGGAAGACTTACTACAGCATTTGTAACCGCAAGACTTTGAATTGTCTGGCTTGCAACCTGGCCGACACTCTCTCCGGTCACCAAAGCCAAAGCTCCTGTCTTGTTTGCAATTATTTCTGCTATTCTCATCATGGCTCTTCTCATAATTATTGTCAATTCTTCGTGGGGACATTTGTCGTTTATCTCCAATTGAATATCGGTAAAGGGCACAATATGGAGATTAATTTTTTGACAGTACGAAGCCAGAATTTTTGCCAGTTCAATAACCTTCTCTTTCGCTCTCTCACTGGTGTAAGGATAGCTGTAAAAATGCACTGCATCTATCTCAACACCTCTTTTGGCTATCATCCAGCCGGCCACAGGGCTGTCAATACCTCCCGACAGCAAAAGCATTGCCTTTCCATTGCTTCCTAAGGGCATTCCGCAAACTGCCGGAATTATCTCCGAGTAAATATATGTGAACTCCCTTACTTCCACATACAAAATAAAATCTGGTTTTTTCACGTCTACACTAAGTTCGGGAACGTTTCTTAAAACATATCCTCCCAGCTCCCTGCTTATCTCGGGTGAATCCATGGGAAAACGCTTGTTTCCACGCTTTGTCTCAACTTTAAAAGTTTTATAGCCTTCCCGCTTTACAAGGTCCTTTACCATTTTTACCGAATTCTCTTTTATGATTTCAAAATCCGAATCTATCTTCCATACCGGACTTACTGAAACAATTCCGAAAACCTTTGATAAGAGCTTTAACGCCTCGTCAAAATCATAGTTTTCCACTTCGGGCTCAATATATATCCTTGCTTGGGACCTGGTAATAGAAACCTTTCCCAGTTTATGAATGGCCTTTTTTATGTTGCTTATAAGTTTGCTTTCAAATACAGGCCTGTTTAAGCCTTTTAAAAGTATTTCACCATATCTTACTAAAATTACTTTTTTCATCTTCTTCCTCCACGCTTTATTCTTATTTTTGGCAAAATATCTTTTACAGCTTCCACCGTCTTAATTATATCCTCTTCGGTATTAAAGGACGAAAAGCTGAATCTAATTGCACCTTCAATTATTTCAGGCTTGATTCCCATTGCCCTAAGCACATGGCTTAAAACCTGTTTTCTTGAAGAGCAGGCTGCCCCTGTTGACACATAAATATTTTTTGCTTCCAAATGGTGCAAAAGCACCTCCGCGCGAACATTTGGAAAAGCAACATTCAAAATATAAGGGGATGAACCTTCGGGAGATATTATTACCACATCCTCAACCTCTTTTTTAAGCATGTCCGAAAGCATGGTTTTTAAATTCTCACAATGCTTGGCGCTCTCCTCCATTGTCCTGAAGGTCATATCCACTGCCACACCAAAACCGCAGATTCCGGGAACATTTTCAGTACCGGATCTCAATTGGCTCTCCTGGCCTCCGCCAAAAATAATCGGTTTTAATTTTATGTTGCTGCCGGCATACAAGGCTCCTACTCCTTTCGGCCCGTGAATTTTGTGGGAGCTCATGGTTAAAATATCAATACCCTGTTTTTTTGGGGCAATTTTTATCTTTCCGTATGCCTGAACCGCATCAACATGCAGCACTATATCCTTGTTTATACTGTTTTTTAATTCAACAATCTCATCAACAGGCTGAACTGCACCTGTCTCGTTGTTAATGTAAATCACACTTATTAGAGAAGTCTCTTCATTTATCTTTTTTCTTAAATCATCAACAATCACTATTCCGTTTTTATCAACATCTATAAAATCAACACTGTATCCGTATTGGGATAAGTTGTTATACACTTCCAGGACGGAAGGATGCTCAATTTTCGTTGTAATAATATGCTTTCCCTTTCGAGGGTTTGCATAGAGATATCCTGCAATTGCAAGATTGTTTGCCTCTGTTCCGCCGGATGTAAAATAAATCTCATCCCTTGACACTCCCAAAGATTTTGCCACACTCTCCCTGGCATTTCTCACCATTCTTTCGGCCTCAATCCCTTTGGTATGTAAAGAGGAAGGATTGCCGTAAACGTTCAGGCTTATATGGCTTACAAACTCGATAACCTCATCATACGGCCTTGTAGTGGCACTGTTGTCAAGATAAATTTCCTTACTCATTTTGGTTCCTTTCTATAGTCTCCTTTAAGTTATTTGTATTCAATAAAGCAAAATTAAGACTTACACTTTAGAATATTCTAACATACAATATATAGTTTAACCAATAAAATCTTCATTTTTAAAGGAAATATTAAAAAAATGCATATAAAAAAGTCCTTCCACGTAACTGGAAAGACCGATTTTTTTGAAGCAATTCATCTATAATCCGAATCGAGCCATTTTAAGTAGTGATAAAGGCACTTTAGGTTGTTCTCCGATATGCCTCTTATTTCTATGCCGTATTCAAAATAATCGCTCATCTTGTTTGTCCTCACTACTGATCCGCTGAAAACAAGTTTGTTTGTCCTGTCCAGTAAAATTTCCACCTCAAGAACATCTTCCTTTGTAAGCTGATCGCTGCAATTTATCTTAATACCTCCGGAACTCATGTTTTTCACAACAGCAAAAACAAGCTTGGAAGTTCCGCATACCCTGATATTGGCCATAAGACTCACATAAAATCTCTCGTGCTTTCTTAAATCCTTTAATTTTTCAACCTTGTTTATTCTCACATCAATAAGCAAAGGGCTGATATCATAAACATGATTAACACTTCCATCCATTACATAAAGCTCATTGGTGTTGGAATAGTTTATGACAACATGGTCTCCCGGAAAGAAAAGGGTCTCTTTTAAAACATCTTTTGCCTCCAGCTTTATGACATCATCCTCTTTATCTAGAACTTCAGCATTTATGTACTCAAACATTTTAAAATGCTTTATGTCAACTCCAGAGCCAAGTTTAATGACTTTTGTATGATTTCTGCTTCCAAAGACATTAAATAGTCCTGCATCCCCATCCAGATTATACCTTGTCATACCTCCACTCCTTCCGAGTTGAATTCCAAATATAAATAACAATTGACTTAAATAATTACAATTCCGGATTTATATCAAACAGGTCATACACCCATGCTTGCGCCAAGTAGTGATTCAAAGAAACAAAACTTTCCAGAATGTCAAGTTTAAAGTTTGCTAAAATTCATTAAAATATCTAGGATAAACAACGACAGAAATATATTTACGTTTTAATTATACCATTAATTACTTTCAAATTACAGTATATTATTTAAATTTTTATGAATAGTAATATTTTATAAGGAAATCGTAAAAAAGTACTCAACTACCCCTTTATTTTTTAAAATTGCTGTGCTATAATAAATATATAGTTCAATATTTCCTCCCGAAAAAGGTATAAGGAGATATAAACTGTGACTTATGAAACAGGGCAAAATCACCGAAAGGTGATGACGCAAAGCCGTGGGTCTAACGTTTTAAATACTTTTGTTTAAAGCTATGATTGCCAGGCTGCCATTAAAAGTCCTGTTTATTCTCTTCGAAATAAATCTAAAAGGAAATAGGTCATAAGATATTTCCTTATACCACTTTTTTTTTAAGCTTTACACACTCAAGGTCTTGATAAAATCCAGCTTGTTATAATTTTTTTCCAGTCTGTCTTTCATATATCTTTGTGAAACTTTGCCAAGTTCCTCCAACACATTTTCGGATACCTCAAAACTGAACAAATTGTTCATTTTGCTATGCACTATATAGTTTAGCGCTTTTGCAGCACCTTCGGAAATCCTTAATGCCCCTTTATCCTTCTCAACACATTTTGTGCATAAAAAACCGCACTTTAAAAAGCTAAAGTGCATACTGTCAAAAAGGGTGCTGCCGCACTCGGTGCAGCTGCTCACCCATGGTGCATATCCAATTGTTGAAAGAAGTCTTATCTCGAATATTCTTACTATTTGCAACGGAAGCTTATCCGTTTTCGAAAGCATGTACAATGAGTTTAAAAAAAGCTGCAACAACCTGGATGCAGGTTGATTTTCCAAAATGACATCATTTACTATATCTATCATATGGGCAGCATATGTCAATCTTTCAAGATCGTTTCGGATATCATAAAAAGACTCAATAACATCACAACTATTGACGGAATACATGTCCTTGCCTTTAAAAAGAACGAATTCGCTGTAGCACAATAACTGCGTTCCTGCAACCAAGTGGCTTTTCGGCCTTCTTGCACCCTTTGCCAAAGCAGATATCTTGCCTTTGTTTTTTGAAAATACGGTTATTATCCTGTCAGCCTCTCCTGTATTAACTTCTTTTATAACTATTCCTGAAGTTTTTAAATAACTCATATCTGTTCTATCCCTCTAATGATGGGCACTTGCAACCTCATCCCTTGCTATCTCAGTCTCTCTTGCAGCTTTGGTCTTTTCTTCTATTTCTTTAAAAAATATATATGTTGTAATGTCTCCTGTATTTTCAAAAGCCTTCCATGCAAACTCTTTTAACATAAATGTATTCCCCCTTATTATTTCTTGATAATAATTAGGTTACACTAAAAATTCATTTGTATACTTGAAAATTTATCATATGCTTTTTACCCGGGAACCACACTTATGTATCAGCTTGAATGCTGTTTTACACAAGAGTTTCAGGCATCTATTTCTTATATCCCAGCGTCTTTAACATAAATTCATTGTTTCGCCAGTCGGGTTTTACTTTGACCCATAGCTCCAAAAACACCTTTGTACCGAAAAGTCTCTCTATTTCCGTCCTTGAAAGACTGCCTATTTTCTTCAGCATCCTGCCTTCTTTACCGATGACAATCCCTTTATGACTGTCCTTTTCGCAGTAAATGTTGGCCTGGATATCCAGAATATCCTTGTCTTCCCTCTTTTTAAACGTCAAAACCTCAACACCGACACCATGGGGCACTTCGTCGCTCAAAAGCTCCAGCATCTTCTCCCTTATAAGCTCTGCTGCTATTACTTTTTCAGGCTGGTCGGTTATCATATCGTCCGGAAAATATTTCGGACCTTCCGGTAAAACTTTTTTAATCTCCTCTTTTATAATTTCCACGCTTTTATCTTCAAGAGCAGAAATAGGTATAATCTGAGAAAAATCCATAATCTCCTTGTAGGCTGCTATTGTAGGAAGTATTCTTTCCTTTTCCACAAGGTCGATTTTATTTATCAAACAAAATACAGGAGTCTTTAACTTCTTAAGCTGCTCTACAATATATAAATCTCCCTGTCCCGGCTTCATATCCGTTGCTTCAACCAAAAACAACACCAAATCAACTTCATTTAGGGAATCGATTGCAATATTGACCATGAAATCCCCCAATTTTGTTTTTGGCTTATGTATACCGGGAGTATCAATATATATTATTTGATAGTCCTCTCCTGTGTCTATTGCCCGTATAGTATTTCTGGTTGTCTGGGGCTTGTCTGACATAATTGCGATTTTTTCTCCGGTAAACTTGTTAAGCAAAGTAGACTTACCTACATTGGGCCTGCCCACAATTGAGACAAAGCCTGATTTAAAAGCCATATACTCTCCCTCCGGTCAAAAATGTTAGAACTTAGAAAAGGCATTCGGCAAAAGCTGGCCAAGCGTAAAAACCGTAAATTCTCCATTTTTATTGCCACAAATTACTCTGGTGTCATCGTCACCGAATTCTCTGAGCACCTGCCTGCATATGCCGCACGGAAAAGTGTACTCATCACTGTCGCTGGATATGGCTACAGCCACTATTTCGCGTTCGCCTGCGGATACCGCCTTGAAAACCGCTGTCCTTTCCGCACAGATGGTGGCACCGAAACTGGCATTTTCCACGTTCACTCCTCCAAAGGTTTTGCCACTTTTGGTAAGTACAGCAGCACCAACCCTGAAATTGGAATACGGGGAATAGGAGTTCTTTTTCATGTCTTCTGCTATGGCCAGCAGCCTTCTGTCGTCCATTTTTCCGCCTCCAAATATATATCTTTGAGATATCTTTACAAATCCAATATTAGTTCCGGTTTTATTTTTATCGGCTATATCCTATTTCCAAATTACCGAAACTTCTGTTTTTTTTAAAGCCTCTTAATGCCTCTGAAGGTTTAAACTTTTAAGGATGACATCTTGTTTCTCAAACATCTTTTTTTCCCTTTCATAAGTATCATGGTCATAGCCTAAAAGGTGAAAAACACCGTGGGTTAAAAGGAAAATCAGCTCCCTTTCAAAGGAATGTCCGTATTCTATGGATTGCTCCTTTGCCTTTTCCATAGAAATCAATATGTCACCCAAAATGATTCGTCCTTCGTCCATATCAAAATCTCCCTGACTTGATTTTATCACTCCTTCATACATATCTACAATAGGAAATGACAAAACATCCGTCGGTTTGTCAATATTTCTTTGTTCAAAGTTTATCTCTCTTATTTTTTCATTGTCCGTAAGAATTATACTTACTTCGTACGGGTACTCAAATTTCTCATGTTCAAGGCACATTTTTACAGCCCTTTTCATAAGCTCAAAAATCTCATCTGTGACTTCAATTTTATCCTGTATGTTTTCAATGAATATTTCCATATATTTTCACCTTTTACTCGTTTTGTATATCATAGCAGTACTTTTGGATTTTTTCGTAATTTCCCGTTAAAAATGCTTATTCCAAAGAATCAGAGTCCTCATTTTCGTTTTCAAACTCCACTTCATTGGGAGCATTTTCAATACCGTCTTCTTTTTTCTTTATATCAGGATACTCCTCCCTTGCATGAAATACCCCGCTAAAGACCTTTATAAACGCTTTTGCGATACTGTCCAAATCTTTTAATGTAAGACTGCAATGGTCAAGCTGTCCGTCATCCAGCTTGTCCTTAATTATTTTTCTGATAAGCCCTTCAATCTTTCCTTCCGTCTTGTCGGTCATAGACCTTACAGCAGCTTCAACAGAATCTGCCAACATAACCACTGCTGCCTCTTTTGTCGTGGGCTTTACCCCATCATATCTGAAATTTTCCTCTCCGACATTCTCCGATTTTTCCGTTACTTTTGCCTTGTGATAAAAATATGCCACCAAAGTGGTTCCATGATGCTGTAAAATTATATCCCTTATCGGAAGAGGTATTTTGTATTTTTTCGCCATCTCATTACCGTCATGGATGTGAGATGTAATAATAAGAGTGCTTAAATTTGCTGTCATATCGTCATGGGGATTGCCGTTCATTTGATTCTCAATAAAGAAATTCGGCCTTTTCAGCTTTCCGATATCGTGAAAATAAGCTCCGACTCTTGCAAGCAAAGCATTTCCCCCGATAGCTTCGGTAGCAGCCTCGGCAAGGTTGCCCACCATCAGGCTGTGATGATATGTCCCAGGTGCTTCCATAAGCAGCTTTTTTAAAAGGGGCTGATTGGGGTTGGCAAGCTCTAAAAGCCTTAAAGGCGTAATTACATTAAAGGTACTCTCAAGAAACGGCAAAAGTCCTATTGTGATTACCATAGACATTATTCCGTTTGCAAACACGAGGCCGCATTCTTTTAGTACCGTTTCCCATCCGGCCTTGTATATAATATCTATGGCAGCCACTAAAAGCACATTAATTGCCGAAACAATAATTCCCGCCAAAGAAAGCCGGTTCCTTTTATTTGCCTTTGAAACTATGAAGGCCGAAAAAGTTCCCGTTATAAGAGCCATATAAATAAACTTGAAATCATTGTTTATCATCAAGGATATTGCTATGGTCAAAACAATATTGACAGCAATGGCAAGCCTTAAGTCAAGCAAAATAGATATAAGCATTGTAGCTATAAATATGGGAATAAGCAAAGAAGAATATTCATAAACCCATCTGGCGATAAAAAGTATCATAAGAATGACAACGGACAGCAAAATCAAATCGGTTCTGTTGTAATATACTTTTTTGCAGAAGTTATGCATATACAAAATCAGCATCAAAGACAAAAAAAGTATTATAGCCAGTATTCCGCCTGCAAGAGAAAAGTCGAATCTGCTCGTTGTTTCAAGAAGATTCAAGTCCTCCAGTACCTGAAGCTTGTCCTGTGTTACTACATCACCGACACTTAGAATCTTTTGTCCCTTTTTTATTGTCTCGATATTCCTAGGGTCATTGTAAGCAGCATCTCTCCTTGCCTTTGTAAGCTCATCATCAATAGTCCTGTTTGGTTTTAGAATAAAATCCGAAACTGTAAGGGCAACATTCTTAAGTTCATATTTTATTTCACTGCTAAAAATCCCGTCTTTTAGCTCATTTATCCTTTCTTCAAGGTTGCCCTCGGTTATATCCTTCCTCATTATGTCATTGACTTTACTTCGAATTGCAACTTCAAGACTGTTTATATCTTCTTCACTTGCATTTGATATGAGATAATCAATCTGGGCAACCTCAAGCTCAATGCCAAGCTCTCCAATACCTTCTTCAAATGCGGCCTTTGTCTCGTTTAGCGCATTTAGCGCAAGCTCTTCATAGCGGCGGCTGCCGGAGATTGAAGAAATCCTCGAATTGTAAGAGTTTTGGGCCTCGTCGATCAGAAAAAACAACTTGTCAACGATATTTATAACTTCTATGGGTGCATTCGGTATATCCTTCATAACCGGCAAGACTTCCGAAGCAGCTTTTCTTGCATTCTCCTCAGTCTTTACGGTATTTACAATGTCCCTGGGGGAAAGAATGTCATATTCCGATATTGCACCTACACTAACTCTGTATTTTCTCGGGGTTGCGCCGTTCAATACTATAAGAAATGCAAGAATAATTGTCACAGCAGCAATAAAAAACCTCTGAATGCGTTTATTCTTGTAAAAAGCCTTTTTATTGCCGTTATTATTGCCCTTCTCCTTGTCTTTTGCCATAATAGTGTTCTCCTCCAGTCAAGAAGCTGCATAAATCCTTCTAATGGTTTTCTCTCCTGTTGTTTTCCTTCCTGGTCTTGTCATATCTTTCATATGCCTGGATAATCCTCTGAACCAATTCGTGCCTTACCACATCCATATCGGACAATTGGACAAAAGAAATACCCTTTACATCCCTTAATATTTTCATTACCTCCACAAGACCCGATTTTTTGTCCCCCGGAAGGTCTATCTGGGTAATATCACCGGTAATGACAGCCTTTGAACCAAATCCTATTCTTGTCAGAAACATCTTCATTTGCTCCGGGGTGGTATTTTGCGCTTCGTCAAGTATGATGAACGAATCGTCCAAGGTCCTTCCCCTCATGTAGGCAAGGGGCGCAACTTCTATCATACCCTTTTCAAGATATTTGTGATAAGTTTCGGCTCCCATCATTTCATAAAGCGCATCATAGAGAGGCCTCAAATACGGATCCACTTTGTTTTGCAAATCTCCCGGCAAAAATCCCAGCTTTTCTCCGGCTTCAACCGCAGGCCTTGTAAGGACTATCCGGTTTACTTCCTTGTTTCTGAAAGCAGTCACCGCCATAGCCACGGCAAGAAATGTCTTTCCCGTACCTGCCGGACCTATACCGAATACTATGTCATTTTCTTTTATTGCATCCACATAAACTTTCTGTCCGTGGGTCTTTGCTTTTATTTGTCTGCCTCTTGCCGTAAGGCAGATGCAATCCGCCGAAAAACCTTTAACCTTATCCAACTGGTTCTCCTCGGCCAACTGAACAAAATAACTCACATTCTGCTTTGATATAATATCTCCTTGAGCCGCCATGCTGATAAGCCTCTTTAAAACCGTCTGGGCTTTATACACTCCGTCACTGTAGCCGACAACCCTTATTTCGTTGTCTCTTGAAATAATCTTTACATTGAAAGCGTCCTCAATTATATTAATATTTTCGTCAAAATTTCCAAAAAGGTTCATAGCATGCTCAATTCTGTCAAATTCCAAAGAAACTTCTACAAGACTTTCCAATCATTCTCCTCCATTCTCTTTTGCAACTCCAATATCCTCCAAGCATTCTATAATAACATCCGCCACAATCTCACCGTTTTCATTTTCAATGAAATCGACCCTTCTGTCAACTATCTTGGCTCCTTCGGGAATATTTTTTGCAGCTTTCTTATATGCAATGCTTGCAGCATTTTCCTTGGCATCTTCCAAAGAAATATCGGCTTTTACCGAATCGTTTTCATAATATCTTTCAATCACAAGCCCGAAAGGCAGAACAAATTCTTTGCCTATTGAAAGATTTTTTTCAATTTTCACCTTTTCAAAATCATTAAAATCTACCTCTTTGTGAAATAAAGCAATCTCTTTAGAAAATAAAACCAAAGTCAGATTGTCTTTAGTTCTTCCGGTTCTCACCTTCTCAACAACTTCAAGCTCCACCGGCTGCCTGCCCTCATACCATGTCCTGGCAAGCACCTCTCCCATCGCATGCACCCTTTTGGGGTTGTTTTCCGCCCCCTTTATCGGTATACTTCCCGATATAAGAAGCTGGCCTTTCCTTACTGTATCGCCCTCTTTTACTTGTGCCTGACCGATTTTTACAACTATGGACTTTATTACACCGTCTTTTTTCGCCACAATATCGCAAGGCTCGTTCAAAGGAACAATCTGTGGCCGCTTGACCCCCTCAGCCACTTCCACTTTTATCTTTGTACCCCTCACCAGCACATTTACATAGGAAAGCCCGTCTACGTCCAAAATTATATTGCCTGCCACTTCCTCGGGGTTTATCTTATATTTTAACACTCCGGGCTTTACTCCATGCGCGGCAAGGCTTTTTAAAATAAGGTCCGTTTCAATATTCTTATTTCCCGTTACCTCAACACTCCACACAAAGGATGTCATTATATAAAATAACACAATAAATACCGCTGCACCAAGTAAAAAAGTTTTCCTGCGCCGGTATCTGTTTAGGAAAAAAGGCAAACCTCTTTTCTTGAGTATCCTTATCCTGCATCCTGTCTTTTTTGCTACGGGTTTTAGCATTTTAAAGCCCCGGATGCTGACTTTCAGCGTCATTTTGCTGCTCTGTCTTCTTTTGATATCCCATAGCAAAATTTGTCTTCTCGTGCATATATTTACAAATTTCTCTAAGAAATATCCTTCAACAAATATAATAACATATCCTCTTATATAATTCCATAACCTAAATAGCAACATTTATATTCCCCCGAGCTACTTTAGAAATTCCAGGGAAAGGATTTCTCCGTCTATCATAAGGTCCTCCGACGTAATCTCCTTGATAACAAGACTCTCACCCGTAACCCTTATGGTTCCTTTCCCTGTATTTACCCTTATTTTGTTATTGTCGTATTCTATAATTCCCTTATAGTTTTCCACGACAAGGTTTTTATTTCCGAACATTGTTATTTTAGGCAGGTCCAATACAATCTCTTTCGGCAGTTCCAGCAATTCTGCCATTCTCTCTTTAAGATTTGATTTTTGCTCTTCCCCCTTGCGTTTTTTGGCTGATTTCTTTCTTTTTTCGGGCATAAATCTTCTCCTTCAAAATACATTCTCCACCAATATTAAATTTATGCTTTTGGGAATGCATTGATTCATTTATCAGGTATCAGGTCATTTACATCCCCAAATTCAAATCCCTTCTGTCTCGCTCCTTTAATAATCATATCAAGGGCATCCGCATTGTCCTTTGACACTGCGTGCAAAAGCAGCACCGCTCCATTGTGAAGATTATCCATAACTTTGTTGTAAGCATATTCCGGCCCTCTTACTTTATCCCTGTGCCAATCATCATAAGCAAAGCTCCAAAACATGTTGGTATAACCCAATTTCTGCGTTATGGCAAGGGTTCTCTCACTGTATTCCCCTTTTGGCGGTCTTAGAAATTTCATGTTGATGCCGAATTTTTCATGAAAGGCTCGGTCAAGACCTAAGATTTCCTCCTCAAGTTCTTTGTCCGAAAGACTGGGAAGACTGGGGTGATGTATGGTATGATTTCCTACCACATGGCCTTCTTCCACCATTCTCCTTACCAAATCCTGATGCTCTTTTAGATAAGGTCCGGTTATGAAAAATACAGCCTTCACATTGTTGTCCCTAAGAACATCAAGAATCTTTGGAGTATATCCGTTCTCATACCCTTCATCAAAAGTAAGGTATATCACCTTCTTTGAGGTATCCCCCAAATAAACTCCTCCGTATTTTGACAAAAGCTCCGGAGCCCCCGGGTCTGCATCGGGAGTTTTATCGTATCCCCTTCTGGCTATTCCCCAACGAAGAACCTTGTTGCTGTATCCGCCGCTCACAGGAATCGCTTCTACCTCTGCAAACACATCCTCGTATTCTTCATAAGGTACCTCGTCTATCACTCCGTCACTTAGCATACCGGTAATCTCCGTGGAGAAATCCAGATTATCAAGGCTCACAGAAAACACTCCACCCATGTCCGGAAGCTTCAGGCTTTCTTCCTTCCTTCCTTTTAGAAAGCTTATTGTTAAAAGTAAACATACAGCTACTACTAAAACAACTGCCCCTTTCAGCAATCCTTTTTTCATTGTACAAGCCTCCCTATAAAAACAGTGCAGGCCTTAAATTATGCACTTTAAACATAGTACAAAATTTAAGGCCTACAATATTTATATATTGGATTTTCCAAAAAAATAACCTGTTCTTCTTACTTAAAACCGATTTTTATAGAAAGAGGCTTTCCTAATCGTAACAAATCGGTAAATGTCCCCACACCCAATAAGTGTCAGGTAAATATTACAACGGATTAAGGAGATTGTATTTTAACACAGAACCGTCGTCCCTTACCTTCGGTATTGTAATCTTATCCACTTTGTTTACACTGATTTTGTATCCAAAGCTGTCTCGAAAAATCTCTACCACACCACCTAACATATTTAGAGCGTAGTCGAGCTTTTCGGGATCCGCAATGGCTTTTATAACATAAGGCGGATATATCTGCCTTCCGTTTATAACCATATACGGTCTTGTATATCTGATTTCCGTCATAGCCACAACCCGTTCGTCATTTATTGATATGGCCTGAGCCTCTGCCGCCCTAAGCTCGTTTATAAGTTTCAACAAATCTATGTCATACACAATCTGATAATCACTATCTCCATCATCCAAAACTATCTCAATGCCGGGACCTTGGACATCAACCAGACCGGCAAGCATCCTGGCCCTTGCAAGCTGCTCTCTTATACTCTCTTCAATCTGTTTATTGTTTCCCGCAGCATCGATATATTCCGACAACTGTGCCTCCAACTCTTCATTTCTTGCTCGCAAATTCTCATTATTCTTTTTCTCTTCCAAAAGCTCCTTTTGCAGGTTATACAGGTTTTTTGTCTGACTTGCCGACACCTTTTTGTTGCTTTCAATGCTTTTATATTGCCAGGACAGCATAATTCCCAATATAATACATATCATGGTAATAAACAAATTTCTAGCAAATTTCATTATTCAATCACCTCCAAGCCGTCAACCAAATTGTTAATATCTCCGCCATACTTCGGTATTACTATATCTTTTGCTATGCGAACTTCAAACTTTTTGTCAAACATCAAAAATTCACTGGCAATAGGACTGTTTACAAGGGCGTCATACAACTTTTTGGGGTCTCCTATAGCCTTTATTTCGTATGGAACCGGATACCTCGTTCTGTTTATACGCACCGTAGGTCCGGCACAAATTATTTCGCTTGTGGATATAATCCTCTCATTGTTAACCGATATAGCCTGTGCCCCTGCTTTTTTGAGCTCATTTAAAACCTCTACAATTTCAACGTCATGAACAACGTAATTATCAATATTTCTTCCCAACTGCTCGGAAGCATCTGCCAAATGCACAATCACTCCGTTTCCCATTACATCTGTAAGACCTGCCGCAAGCTTCACACTTTCCCACTCTCTGGCAAGCTCATTGTCATTTCTTCCTTCCATAAACATCTTAATGTATTCATCCTGCTTTTTGATGTTTTCATCGATTTCTTCTCTAAGTTTGCTCCCTATAAGTTTTTCAGTTTTTATTTCATTTTGGAGATTCTCAATCTGATAAGCAACAGAAGGCTTATTCTTCTTGGAATTTAAAACACTTCTAAACTGGACGGATAAAAGTATCCCAAAAACCATAAACAAAACTGCCAAAATATAGCTTTTGTCATTTATTTTCATACCCCAGCTTCCTTTTCTCCGTAGTAAAATACAACCATTTCTTGAATTTAAAAAAAATATTCGATAATTTAATTCTACATTAAAAATACACTATTTCAAGTACCAATATATAAATTTCTTTTTATGTCACTGAATTTCAAATTCCAAATGAGTGATATATTGTCTAAACTCCGGTTATACTAAATAAATCAGATTAAACAAGTATCTTGGAGGTGGATTTAATGCTTTTAAGCTTGCTTACGCAAAAATTAAGCTTTAGAGATATTAGTACATCCTTCGATAACGTTTTGGATAATGCGAAAGCTTCAAGCGGCGGAGAAAGGGATGTAAAATTCCTTAAATTCCTAATGGACAATAAACTTCTCGTACAGGAAGAAGCTTGTCTTTTAAGGACAATTACGGACTTTAAAGAAGAGATATTCATCAGCAAATACAAAAAAATGAACCACGAAAGCACCCAACATTATATTAGCAGGGTAATGTTAACACAAGAGCTTGAAAAACTCGGAATACAAACATTACCAAGTGCTGATGCCGGGAACATGAATATACTTAGGGCAAATGCAAACTATGACATTGCAGCTAAAGATTTAAGCTTTATTATGGACATTGGACTTACCCCGGCAAGAAACTTTTTCAGGGGCCTTACCGATACGAGGGTAAAATATTACTTTATCACCACATATTTTGATGACTACATGGACGACATAGTATTCTGCTGCCTAAAAAGAGCAAAAGATGAAGCTTTTCTTGATGCCGTAAAAGATTACGAAGACGGTTTTAAAATGTTTATTCCCGAAAAATCCTTGTCCGTTGACACCAACACCCTTCCTTCCCGGTGACACATTATTTTTTCATTTTTGCTTTCACACTCTTTTTTGTGGTATATAATAAATGTTAATATAGTAAGCGGAGGGTGGTTTTAATGTTCTATCAGATAAGATATCAAACAGGGGAAATTGAGGATATGGTAGCTGAAATGAAAAAGGGCGGCATTCCTTGTATGGATGTTGACGATATGGATGAATTTAATTGGGTGGTAAAAAAACTCGAGGAATATAATATTTACCTTGCAAAAAATATCCCCTTTGACAGGAATGCAAGGGACAGGGTTAACGAGCCCGAATTTGAATTCAGAGCTGCATTTTCGTCCGCTAAAGATTCAGAGGATAACCTTATGTACATTGACTTTTATTTCGAACCTTATGTGGAAAAGGATTATGACCCAATATTCGGGGATTGATTTAGGCAAGAATACTTAAACTTTGACTTATTAATTTTAAGGGGGCATCAAAGCCCCTCTTTTTTTGCACAAAAACAGTTTTTATATTACTTTAGTTATTTTTGACTTATTTCCTTTACTTTGTTCACATAGAAATTTGTAAGCTCTTCCGCAAATTCAGCGGAATAGCTTTCGCTTTTAACTTTGCATACCGGCTGCTCGGCATCGGGCAGAACCAATACCCAACCTCCATCTTTGAATATTTTTACTCCTTCAAGGGTTTCAATGCTTTGACTCTCATTTTCCTGAATAATCTGTCTTATAACCTTGCCCTTTGCATTCCATGAGCATTCAACCTCTTTTTCACTTACATAAAAGTCCGGTATCATATTCACAAGGTCGGAAAGGCTGTAGTTTTCCGATTTCATGAAATCAAGAATTTTTACAAGTCCTGCAATCGCATCAAAATGCAGCGTAAACTGTTCATATACGTTTTCCTTTATTTCATTTCCCAGTATCTTGTTCATAACATCCTGAGGAGACGTTTTTGTTCTTATTACTTTGCCGTTGTTTTGCTCAGCCAGTTTATCCACAACCGAGCTTGTGGAAATCGGCACAACCACAGTTCCTCCCTGGACGGTTTTAAACATAATCAATGAAATAAGGGCCGTAAACATATCATCCGATACAACCCGCCCGTTATTGTCCACCAGCATCATTTTTTCGGAAGTATCTTCAATCGATACACCCAAGTCATAGTTTCCCGTTTTTATCACACCGGTAAAATAGGTCAACTCATGGGAGCTTTTCCAATTTTTTGTTGATTTTATATTCTGTAAATCCAAAGAGGTTTTTTCAACCGTACAGCCAAGATTTTCAAGCAAATTGCTCACAGTACCTAAAATGAACTTGGACGAAGAATTCAGCACTATACGATAGCCAAAATCTTTCGAACGGGTGTTGTTTATTATGTTTCTCAAATAGTATCCTGTGTAATCGGGTATTACTTCAACATCGTTAATGGCCCCTCCCTCACATCTGCTGAAATCTTCTCTCTGGAAAGCATTTTCAATTTTTCTTTCCACCGATCTTTCTATGTTGCTTCCGTTCTTATCCAAAAAATCTACAGTGAGCCGGCCAAAATTTTTGCTTGAGGTACTTATATGAATTCCTCCGTCCGCTCCGTAAAACCTTACGGCAGATCTGGCAACCGGCAAATGAAGAACCCCAAAGTCCAAAACTTTAAGTCCTGCGGAAAGCACCCCCGACATAAAGGACATCTTCAGCATCTTTGCAGAAGCTGAGTCGTCAGAGCTTACTCCTATTTTTCCCTTGACTTTAAAAATAGCTCCATAGGCAGCACCAAGCTTTGAAGCGTATTCCGGAGTAATATCCACATTTATTTCCCCGGCAACTCCCCTAAAGCCAAATATGGATCGAACAAACTTCGATCCCCACACAAGGTTTGAGTTTACTTCAGTCCCTCCCTCGACAATCTTGTTAGGCCATATTTTTATGCTGGGCTTTATCACCGCATTTTTTCCTATTTGAGTATCATCACCAATGACTGAATTTTCAAAGGCTGAAGCTCCTTCCTTGATATTAACCTTGTTGCAAATTACTGCTCCCCTAAGCTGGGCATTACTGTCAAGTATGTTGTTCTTCCAAAGAATACTTCTTTTTATGCCGCATCTCTCACCTATAATATTATTGTCCCCCAAAACGGAATAACTGCCCACAACAGAATCTTTCTTAATTCGCGTATTTGCTCCAATGACACAAGGTTCCTCCATTACAACGTTTTCCTCTATGACACTTCCTTCTCCTACCCATACCCTGTCTCTAATCTTGTTTCCCGGTATGTTTACTTTCACTTTGCCGTCCAAAACATCCATATGGGCTTTGCTGTAAGCCATAAGATCGCCTATGTCACACCAGTATTCATCGGTGATATACCCATACATGGGTCTGTTTTCGCTCAAAAGTATGGGAAACAAATCCTTGCTGAAGTCAAACATTTCGCTTTTGTTAAAATACTTCAAAACCTCCGGAGACAGTATATAAATACCGGTGTTTACAGTATCGCTGAACACTTCTCCCCAGCTTGGCTTTTCCAAAAACCTTGTTATTCTGCCATTTTCATCGGTGACAACAACTCCGTATTCCAAAGGTATGTCAACCTTCTTTAATACAAGTGTGGCAATTGAGCCTTTGCTGTAGTGATAATCTATTGCTTTTCCCAGATCGATATCCGTCAACGCATCTCCGCTTATCACTAAGAATGTGTCATCCAAAAACTCCTCGGCATTTTTGACACTTCCCGCTGTTCCCATAGGTTTTTCTTCAACATAATATCTTAAATTTATTCCAAAGTCCCTGCCATCTCCAAAATAGTCCTTTATCATATCCGGCAAATATTGCAGGGTGACCGCAACATCCGTAAATCCATATTTCTTCAGCAACTCAATAATATGTTCCATAACAGGCTTGTTGACAACAGGTACCATCGGTTTTGGCCTATTGCATGTAAGAGGTCTAAGTCTGGTACCTTCCCCTCCCGCCATGATAACTGCTTTCATTATATTCATCCTTTCATAGATTTCTTGCATAAATTTAAAAAAGCTATATAAAGTCCTTGATAGTAAATCTCTTATTTAAAGCTTTTGTAAAACCGGCTACTTTAATTCGTTTTAATTTTAATCAGCTTTGCTATTTTTTGTTTTCTGCCCAAAAGCTTTAACAAGTCTTTTTATTATGTTCTTTTGATGCCGAAATATTACATGAAACAGACTCGACTTTAAATACCAGTATTTTTTCACAGCAATCATCAAATAATAAAAAACCTCTACAGGTTATAAATTTTTTTAAAATAGCCTGTCAGAAATTATTAATGATAATATATTGTCTATTATGAATGGAGGAATGATTATGCCAAGAAACACCAAGGCAAATAACGAATATATGTCCAACGGTATCAGTATAAAGCCCGCTGTTCCTAGCGCCGGAGAAAATTTAACCATAATGTATGACGGTCTTCTTTCCAAAAGCGGTGCATCCCATGTATATGCTCACGTAGGCTTTGACAGCAACTGGAATCATGTTTATGACTATCCTATGATAAAGACGCCAATGGGATTTGAAGCAACAATACCCGTTAAGGAAGCCGATACCTTAAACGTCTGCTTCAAGGACTGTGCAAACAACTGGGACAACAACTGCGGAGCCAACTACTCCTTTGATATATCCAAATAAAAAGTTTTTCTTGCATTTCATTCCGAAGCTCTATACAAGAAAGCAGGGGCAATCGAAAAGCCCTTGCTTTTTTTTGTATATACATTGATAATGCGCGTTAAGTAACAATTTTCTTCCCTGCTTAATATAATAAAGGAAGGAGGTACTGCCATATGATGTTCTATAATCGCAGAATGTACATAAACAGGTATCCGGAGCCGCCAAACCAAATCGGATCAGACAGCTTGCCTAAAGTTCAAGAAAGCCATGACCTCAAAAAGGATGGTAATAGCGAGGATGGCAAGAAGTTGATACTGGATACTTTCAAAAGCGTTAACGATGCCCTTATGGAAAAAATTAAAGAAATCGACCGTTCAATAGAAAAACTTGCCGAAAGAGTTGAAAACTTGGAAAACCAAGTGCTTATGCTGGAATCACAAATTGAATCTGAAGGGTGCGTAAGAAGCCAAATCTCTCAATCCGAGCTTTCAAATATTAAAACAGAACTGGAGCTTTTAATGAGAGATTCCTCCAAAATGCAGCCTGAAGAAAACAAGGAAGCTAGCAATATGCCTGTAATGCCCGGCTGCGGATTTTCATCAATTACTGCAGAGTATCTTAGAAACCTCAATAAAAGATGATGCAGCTTAAAAAAGTCTTGAAAAAGACTTTTTCTTTTACTCCCAATCCGTTAACCTCCAATAAAAAATCACAACAATATAGGTAACATAAATTTAACGAGTGAATATTATGTAAGTGAAACAAAAAAATTTATCTCAATATAAGAAAGGAGTTTGCTTTATGAAGTATCAAGAGGATTTCTTCGGAACAAAAACTGAATTTGCCGATTTCGTAAAAAAAGTGGTTCCTGAACTGTTCGCAGGAAAATTGGCAGTGGAAGGAAAAACTGTAGCCATCCCTGCTGACCGTCAGGTTGATTACAAGATTAAGTACAGTGAAGATGAAGAAGGCGCTGCTCTCACGCTCAAGGTTTCCTGGGACTTTGAAACTGCAGCTGAAGAAGAGCAAATTGAATTGGATGTTGACTAATAGGATTTTTACCGGAAAGGGGGTTTTCCCCCTCTTTCCTTAGCTTTTTCTTTATGCTTTATTTTTAGCTGCGTCTATTTTCTTTTTGAAGGAGGATGCATAAGAACATGTCTTCTATAAACAATGAACCTCTTTTTGACGTCCTTTCACAATATGATATAAAAGTCGTGTCGATAAGAAACGAGACTTACAAGGATAAAAAGGGTGTTTGGTGGATACAAACCCCTGATGAATACAGAATTTTAAAAAAAATATCCAATTCCGAGGATACCTTTAAATATATATTGAGTGCTGCAGAGCACCTAAGAAAAAACGGTGTGAATATTCCCTCCGTATATAAAACAAAGGATGAAAAAGACTATGTGAATATTAACGGAACCTGCTATGTTCTGTATGAGGCAGTTGAAGGCAAAAGCCCTTCATACAGTTTGCCTGAAGATTTCAAGGCGATTGTCAAAGAACTTGCGAAATTTCATGCCGCATCGGCTGGATTTTCTCCTTTAGAAGGTACAAAACCCAAAATCCATCTGGGCAAATGGGTTGAACAATATACAGAGCAAGTAGAAGACATGAACCGGTTCTATCAAACCGAGCTTGAGAAAAGTGAAAACGACAAAATAGGAAAAGTAATTATTGAAGAATTCCCCGCCTTTTACGAAAGAACAAAACAAGCTATCGAGGGCTTAAAGGGCAAAGAATATCAAGACTGGTCGGAAAAGGTAAAAGTACGTGGAGGTCTTTGCCATCAGGATTTTGCAGCGGGAAATCTTTTGAAAAATCCTTCAGGTAAAATTTATGTTCTCGACACAGACTCGATTACGATAGACATTCCGGCCCGGGATATAAGAAAGCTCCTTAATAAAATTATGAAAAAAAACGGGAGCTGGAATTTGGAGATTTTCCGGAAATTTGTAAGATTTTATCAATCGGAAAATCCTTTGGATTATTCCGAATGGATGGTTGTAAAGCTCGACCTTATGTTCCCCCATTTGTTCTTGGGTGCCATGAATAAATTTTATTATAAAAGAGACAAGGAATGGAGCTTTGAAAAGTATTTAAAGAGAATAACCGAAATGGTTGCCCTAGAAAAGACCATCACGCCTATTCTGGAAAACTTCGATTCCATTGTTAGCGAAGAGATTAATCAAAGGAAGGACTGAGCAGCTTGAACGATATTACCAAAAATCAAAATATGGATCTAAATGAGCTTGCAAGCAATGTATTAAAAGGGTATGAAATTGAACCTGAAAGCATCATCGTAGTTCAAAGTGCAAGCATAAAAACCGTATGGAAAGTAAAAACAAGGGACCGTGAGCTGTGCCTTAAAAGATTGAAGCAGCCGATAGACAAGGCTCTCTTTTCGGTAAATGCACAGGATTTTATATATAATCGCGGCGGAAATGTTGCCGGAATAATCCGGGATAGTGAGGGCAATCTCATCCATTCCTTTAATGACCAGCTGTTCGTTGTGTATGAATGGCTTTACGGAAGAGACCTGTCCTTTGGAAAACCTGAGGATTTGAAAGCTGCTTTGCACGGCCTTGCCAAATTTCATATTGCATCAAAGGGATATGTTGCCCCGGAAGGTGCAAAAGTCTCCTCAAAGCTCAACAGGTGGCCCGAACAGTACAAATCCATGGCTGATAATCTTTCTTCCTGGAAAAAAGCATCCATGGAAAAACCTGTTTCAGCTTCTATTAGTTCTTACCTGAAATACGTTGACAATATGCTTGATATCTCTTATAGGGCAATAGAGCTTTTAAACGGCTCAAAATACACCGAATTGACAGATAAAGATTCTAAAGCAATTGTTCTGTGCCATCAGGATTACGGTAAAGGAAATGCGCTTCTTACTGAAGATGGTGTTTATGTTATTGACCTCGACGGAGTAACTTGGGACCACCCGGCAAGAGACCTTAGGAAAATAATCGGGAAACTATCGGAAAACAGGGGTTCCTGGTCTTTGGACGAAATTGAAAAAATCCTTGACTGGTACAGCGAGATAAATCCTCTTTCCCCCGACGATAGAGAGCTTATATATATTGATCTTATGTATCCCCATTGGTTTTTCGGCCTTGTTAAAAACATTTTCAAAAATAACAAAAACGAAAGTGCGTCAAAAATCGAAAAAATAGGAAAGCTGGAGAATTCCAAGGTGCCTTTGCTTGCCGAAAAACTTCGGGATATAAAATCACCAAGCTAAAGGGGGGTGTTTAATATGAAGATTGCCTTGGTATGCACCGAGAAACTTCCTGTTCCTCCGGTTGCCGGAGGCGCAGTTCAGCTATATATAAGTGAAATATTGCCGTATATCAAAGAGCAGCATGAAATAACCGTTTTCTGCAAGCACTATCCCGGTCTTTCCGCCAATGAAGTCGTTGACAATGTAAGATATATCCGGGTACCGGCCAGTAGCGCATCAAGATATTTAAGGAATATACAGGATCATTTGGACGAAAGCTTTGATCTGATACACATTTTCAACCGTCCGAAGTGGGTGCTGAATTTAAGTAAAAATCTTCCTACTGTCCGTTTCAGCCTAAGTCTTCACAACGAAATGTTTGCGCTGGAAAAAATACTGCCGGAAAAGGCAATTGAGTGTATAAGCAAAGTTGAATTTATAAACACCGTAAGCAAGTTCATAGCCGACGGTGTAAAACTGCTTTATCCCATCGCGGAAAGCAAATTAAGAGTGGTTTACTCCGGAGTCAACATCGAAGAATACTACCCCAACTGGTCACCTGAGGGTATTTACAATAAAGAGATTTTAAAAAAGACGCTTGGAATTGAGAATAAACGGGTTATACTCCATGTCACCAGATTAAGTCCGAAAAAGGGTACCCATATAGTCCTTTCAGCCATGAAAAAAGTAATGGAAAGCTTTAGCGACACCGCTTTGGTAATAGTCGGAAGCAAATGGTACGGCAAAAACGAAGAAGACGATTATACCAAACAGTGTAGGGCCCTGGCAGAACAGTTAAGCGGTCCGGTTGTTTTTACAGGCTTTATTCCCCCAGCTGAAATTCCTGCCTATTATAACGTTGGAGATATATTTGTATGTGCATCCCAGTGGAATGAGCCTTTGGCAAGGATACACTACGAGGCAATGGCTGCAGGTCTACCCATTATTACAACCGACCGGGGCGGAAATGCCGAAATATTTGAGGACAATGTCAACGGTATTATAATAAAGGACTACAACAATCCCGACTCCTTTGCCGAACGTATAATCCACCTTCTCAACAACCCCAACAAGGCCCTTGAAATGGGGCGAAAAGCCTATGAATCCGCTCTGTCCAAATATACCTGGAAGAGAGTGGCCGATGAGGTTTTAGCTCCACTTGAAAGCTTTGGACCAAGGATAATTGTTGATGAGAAGAAAACGCAGGACCAACCGGCTCAGGAAAATGTGCCGGAAAAAAATGTTGCAGAAGGAGACACCGAAGAAAAAACAGCAAAAGACATTGAGACTTTTTTTGGTGAAGCAAATTTTTAAAATAAACCCGGATAAATCTTTTAGATGTCAGAAAGCAAAATTTCTGCTTTCTTCGCAAGGGAAGTGATTTTATGAAGGTAATACTCATAACCGGTGGAGCAGGTTTCATAGGAAGCAATTTTATACGTTTTTTTCTTCGAAGAAACAAAAATTTTATTATCGTAAACATGGATAGTTTAAACCATGCCACAAACCTTGAAAATGTTAAGGATTTAGAAAAATCGCCCCGATATCATTTTGTAAAGGGCAGCATCACAAACCACGAACTTGTAAACTATGTTATAAAAAGGCACAGACCTGACTATATAATTAATTTTGCCTCAGAATCGAATTTTGATAATTGTGCAAGCAATCCCCTAAGCTTTACGCAGACACATATGCTCGGCACTCAGACACTGCTTGAAAGTGCCCGGTATTTCTGGGGAAAACACAAATTCCAAGGCAACCTCTTTATTCAAGCATCAATAAATGAGGTATACGGAAGCACACCGGCAAATGATGTTTTTTTCAGTGAGGATGCACCGCTTTTGCCTGACAATCCGTTTTCAGCTTCAAAAGCCGGTGCCGATATGCTGGTAAAATCCTATGCGTCAGCATACGGTTTTCCGGCAATAATAACCCGGTGCTGCCCAACCTACGGACCTTACCAGCATATTGGAAATTTTGTTCCGAAATGCATAATAAACGCTCTTTCGGATAAACCCGTTCCTGTATTTGAAAAAAAGGTGCGGGAATGGATATATGTGCTGGATCATTGTATAGCCTTAATAAGGGTATTATTCTACGGCAAGACAGGAGAAATTTACAATATAAGCTCCGGTAACGAAATATCGGACTTTGATATGGCAAAAAAGATTCTCGAACTTCTTGGCAAGCCCAAGGAAGCAATTGAAAGAATCGACGACAGTTCTCTGCAGAATACCAGATGTATCCTAAACAGCTACAAGCTCAAAAACAACCTCAACTGGAGCACCAAATTCAAGCTTGAAGACGGATTAAGGGATACTATTTTATGGTATAAGCAAAATCCGGATAGATGGAAAGATATAGAATTGTAAAACCGAATTTGAAAGAAAATTTAGAACCCCATCTTGTTTTAGATGGGGTTTCAATGATTAATACGGAATTTCATGGTAGCAAAACCTGTCAGGCCTTACAACTTCCTTGTAGAGTTTTACTCCCTGCAAGTTGAAACGCCTCAGCAAATCTATAGCCTTCGGAAGCTCGCTCTCTTTAAATCTTACTCCAATATTGCACAAATCTATCATTATGTCTCTGGGCATATAAGTTATTTCACTGGTTTTCATACCCTCACATTTCATTCTGTGCTCCAAAAGAAACGCATGTGTTCTTGACTCCAAGCCAACATAATAGTATTCCATCCAAACCACTCCACAACAATTTAAAAGCTTGGGATATCGGGTTCTTTTGCTTTTGCCTCTTTCATTTCACTTAAAGAGGCTAAAAACACGCAGAACTGCAGCTTATCGCAGTTCTGCGCATTTTATAGCTTACTCACATCTTTGATCCAACGGATTCCATTTCTGATCCGGGAAGAACTTCGTCGGGAAAGGTGTCTTTGTCTTGTCATTGAAAGTTTTGCAGTTCTGTACTGCCGGATTTACCTGTTCCGGCGGAACCGGACAATATCCGTAAGAAGGAATAAGAAGCTGTACAACACATTCGCATTTAACTATAAAGAATACTCCGATATCCAGTGAAAGAACTCCCGTATGGGGATTAATCACGTCGTTGAAAGCTTCTGCCAAAGCTTCAACCTTTATCATTGTTCCATCGGGATCCTTGGTCTTTGTCGAACCGTCCCAGAAGTCTTCATTGGATTTGATTACTCCAACCTGTGCAACGCAGCTCGGGCAGTAAATCTCATTAATTGTGAGGTTGAAAGTTGCCTCATCGGTCACGCAAAGCTGTTCGGAACCGTCGGAATAGTGTATTTTGTACCTTATCTTTACGAACAATTTCAGCTTTTTATAACCAGGTCTTGTCAAAGAATCTGTCTTTGATATTACCTTGACTTCAACGATGTCAAAATCAGTTGCGCCTTCAAAGGCATAGACTGAATGACAGTGGTCGCCGCCCTTTTTCAAACATATTGTTCTTGTGACACAATCTCTCAGGGCCACTTGGTCAAATACTTTCGGCACCTGTATACATACCAATTCATTTGGTGGCGGAAAACAATCAGGATTCAAAATCTGACCGGCCTCAATTTTAGGTCCATGAGCATGCATAGTGTAATCCTCCTTTTTACATAATTCTTTATACTGATTTATAGTTCCTGTGCTAATCATCCATTTTTTTATCATAAGATTTTATCTTCACTACCAGTATATTAAAAAATAAAAAAAAGGTTACACTTTCTGCGTATTATGGTTTGAAAGTAAACGTAAGTCAGCTCAGCTTGCGCAAAAACTCCATAAAAAAACTGCCCTTTTTATGGGCAGCATCATTTATTCAAAGATAATATCTATCCAATCTAAAAGACATTATCTCCTTCTCGGCTCTACAATAAGCTTTATTGCTGTTTTTTCAACTCCATCAATTTCAACATCGGTAAAAGCCGGGATACAAATCAGTTCAATTCCCGATGGGGCAACAAAACCTCTTGCTATAGCTATCGCCTTTATCGCTTGATTCAACGCTCCGGCACCTATTGCCTGAATTTCAACCGTACCGCTTTCCCGCACAAAACCCGCTAACGCACCTGCTATGGAATTTGGATTGGATTTTGCTGAAACCTTTAAAATACTCATGGTTTTTCTTACCCCCTTTTTTTACATTCAAAAACCGCGCCGTAAAACCAAGTTAGGTTGACAAGTTATAATTATTATAATTCTACATAAAATCAGAAAATCCTCTTTTTTCAGTCAATAATTAGTAATGCTTTAGCACAAATCACAAATCATACGTCAAGTATCTGATGTATTCTTTCTATATTAATCGTTTTCCCTGTTTTTTCATCAATCTCCAGATATACAGCATTAAACTGAACCCGTCCGGTAGCAACCTCAAACCTTGCCGGCATATGCGTTAAGAATTTCTGAATTACAATCTCTCTGTTTACCCCTATAATACCTTCATAGGGCCCGGTCATTCCAACATCGGAAATAAAAGCAGTACCAAATGGCAAAATTCTTTCGTCAGCGGTCTGAACATGGGTATGAGTGCCCAACACACAGCTGACTCTGCCGTCGAGATACCATGCTAAGGCACACTTTTCCGATGTGGCCTCTGCATGCATATCAACAACAACTATTTTGCAATTGCTCTTCAAATACTCCAATTCTCTTTCTGCCGCCTTGAACGGACAGTCTATACTGTCCATGTATACTCTTCCCATAAGGTTTAAAATGCCCACTTTGCCGTTTTCTCCCGATATAATAGTTGAGCCTTTTCCCGGAAGCTCAGGCGGGTAGTTTGCCGGCCTTACAATGTTGTTGTCGGAATCAATAAAATTCATTACTTCCTTTTTTGACCATGTATGATTTCCCAACGTTATTGCATCAATTCCGTATTTATACAACTCCTGGGCTACCACATAGGTTATTCCGCTTCCGCCTGCTGCGTTTTCACCATTGGCAATGCAAAAATCTATCTGCCTCTCCTTTTTCAGTTTTTGTACCATTTCCTTTGCTGCTTTTCTGCCGGGATTGCCAAAAATGTCTCCAACAAATAGAATTTTCAAATCATATCCTCCATTTCTAACGTATGGCAACGCAAATATGTACTCAATTATTATTCTATTACCGATAAACTCTTAAATAACACAAAAAGCGTGAACTCACGCTTTTTGTGCAGAAAATATCGGAAATCTATTTTGCATATTCGATAAACCTGGTCTCCCTGATAACATTTACTTTTATCTGTCCGGGATAATCAAGCTCATTTTCAATCCTTTTCACAATATCTCTTGCAATTAATGAAATATCTGCATCCGATACATCCTCGGGTTTTACCATAATACGAACTTCTCTACCTGCCTGAATAGCAAAGCACTTATCCACACCTTCGAAGGAATTTGCTATTTCCTCCAACTTTTCCAACCTCTTGATATACGATTCAAGAGTTTCTCTTCTTGCTCCAGGCCTTGCGGCCGAAATAGAATCTGCAGCTTGTACAAGTACTGCTATAACGGAAGTGGCTTCCACATCTCCATGGTGCGATGCAATTGCATTGACAACTTCATTGCTTTCTTTATACTTCTTGGCAATGTCTGCTCCAATCGTAACGTGTGAGCCTTCAACTTCATGGTCCACAGCCTTGCCGATATCGTGTAGCAAGCCTGCTCTTTTTGCAAGATTGACGTCCACTCCAAGCTCTGCCGCCATTAAACCTGCCAAATGAGCCACTTCAATGGAATGGTTCAAAACATTTTGACCATAGCTTGTTCTAAACTTAAGCTTACCAAGCAATCTGACAATCTCCGGATGCAATCCGTGAACTCCCGTATCAAATGTTGCATTTTCACCTTCCTGACGGATGGTGTTTTCAACCTCTTTCTTGGCTTTTTCAACCATTTCCTCAATTCTTGCAGGATGAATTCTCCCGTCAAGAATGAGCTTTTCGAGAGTAATCCTTGCCACTTCTCTCCTTATTGGATCAAATCCGGAAAGGATAACGGCTTCAGGCGTGTCATCAATAATAAGGTCGATTCCCGTCAATGTTTCGAGGGTCCTGATATTTCTTCCCTCTCGGCCTATTATTCTACCCTTCATTTCATCATTTGGAAGTGGAACAACAGAAACGGTAACTTCAGACACATGATCAGCCGCACATTTTTGAATAGCCATAGCGACTATATTCTTTGCTCTGGTATCTGCCTCTTCTTTAGCCTTTGCCTCAATCTCCTTGATTAGGATTGCCATTTCATGTCTTACTTCACTTTCCACATTCTTCAGAAGAACTTCCTTTGCCTCATCCGCAGACAGCCCTGATATTCTTTCAAGTTCAGCTATCTGCTGCTTCTGTGTCTCCAGTGTCTGATCATAAAGTTCTTGAATTTCCTTTGACTTTTTATTGAGAACTTCTTCTTTTTGCTCCAAGGATTCGACTTTTCTGTCAAGAGCCTCTTCCTTTTGAACAAGTCTTCGTTCAAGACGCTGGATTTCGTTTCTTCTGTCCTTGTTTTCTCTGTCAAGCTCTAACCTGCTTTTGTGAATTTCTTCTTTTGCCTCAAGCAGCACTTCCCTTTTTTTAGCTTCGGCAATTTTTTGTGCCTCGCTGATTATTCTCTCAGCTTCTTGTTCGGCGCTGCCAATTTCAGCTTCGGCAATTTTTTGTGCCTCGCTGATTATTCTCTCAGCTTCTTGTTCGGCGCTGCCAATTTCAGCTTCTGCTTTTCTTTTTCTAAATTCTATACCTTTTCGGTAACTTATTACTGAAGCAATAATTGAAGCAATTATTGCAATTACTACACCTATTAGAAATCCAACAAAATAAGCTATAGCACACACCTCCTTATTCAGTTTTCAATGGTCAGATTCCAATTATTCAAAATCCATATACACTATTTAGGTACTTTTTCATTTTAATCTTTTTTAAATTTTATGTCAAGAATCAATTAGCCCAGTTAGCTTTCATTACCGGTAACAAAGCTTAGTCCATCTACCATTTCAACACGATACCACTTATCTGCCATTTCGCTAAGATGTCTGTTGTGTGTTACCATTATTACCTGTCTTTGGAACACATTCACAGTCTGCTTCAAAAACTCAGCCACCTGGGTAATATAATCATCGCTTACATGCTTGGCAGGCTCATCCAAAATAATCGGACCTTTAATTTCCAAGTTACTGCATTCCAGCATGGCAATCCTTACAGCAAGGGAAATTATATCAATTACCCCTCCGCCCCTTGCTTCCTGCGGCTTTGTCTTTATCAGTGTCCCTCCAAAGTTGCTCACCACATAAAACTCTGCCTCGGGCCTTCCTCTTACCTCATTTATTTCAATTTTAAACTCAATATTTGAGTCGAATATGTATTGAAGGCAGTGGGTAACCAGTGACTCAATCTGTGCCCTTGATTGCTCTCTTGCATATTCGGATACTTTTTGAAGAAGCAGTCTCACCTTTTCTAGAACATCTATGTTGTTAAGAGCTTTGTCAAGCTGCGTCTCCAATAAAGCTTTTTGCTCAATAAGCTGATCCATCTTGCCTTTCTGGTTGTAGTAGAATATCTTTGCTCTCTCGTATCTGCGTTTGAAATTTTCAATATCGCTACGGTATTTCGAAAGGGCACTTTGCTCCACACTTTCAACCTGCCTTCCTCTTTATTTGCATTTATACCCCAAGCTTTTGGGCTTTAAACACTATTTCCCATTTGTATCCTAAAACTCTTATCCTTTTATTTTTGCCTGAAGCTTTGCGGCATTTACAGTATTTTTCATAAGCATTGCAATAGTCATGGGACCGACACCGCCGGGCACAGGAGTTATAGCCGATGCCACACGGCTTGCCGATTCATACTCCACATCCCCCACAAGCTTTTTATCTTCCAAACGATTAATCCCAACGTCAATCACCACTGCACCGGGCTTTATACTGCTTCCCTTTATGAATTCGGGTCTGCCGACAGCCACAACAAGTATATCGGCTCTTTTGCACACTTCATCAATATTTTGTGTCTTTGAATGGCACACAGTCACAGTACCGTTTTTCGCCAGCAAAAGCATTGACATGGGCTTTCCTACAATGTTGCTTCTTCCCACAACAACACATTCTTTTCCGGAAATCTCAATACCGCTTTCCTTTATCAGCTCCATTACACCTGCAGGCGTACACGGAAGAAAATCTGGATTTCCAATCATAAGCTTCCCCACATTTACCGGATGAAAAGCATCCACATCCTTTGACGGATCTATGGCATAAATGACCTTTTCTTCATCAATATGCTTCGGCAGCGGCAATTGAACAAGTATTCCGCTAACCTTGTCATCCTTGTTCAGTTTATGTATGAGGTCAATCAACTCCTGTTCGCTTGTATTTTCATCGAGGGCATATTCAAAGGACTCGATTCCTATTTCGGCACAGGCCTTTTTCTTTGAATTTACATACACTCTTGATGCAGGGTCGTTGCCCACAATTATTACGGCCAACCCCGGATTAATACTGCTCTTTTTTAGCTCATCGACCTCAATCTTTAGCTCTCCCTTTATTTTTGCTGACAATTCTTTACCGTTTAATACTTTAGCCTCCATTTTAACCAACCTTTCTAAAACAATTTGTTATTAAAATAGCTTTCGCCAGAATTTTTTCAACCTTATAATTTTATTTTATTATCATTAACTTGTCAAATTCTTTCAGCTTATCTTGAATTCTTCCTCCTGCTTTTTCCGGCCTTTTTTGATTTTGCTTTCACGTTGTCTTTTCTCAAATTGTTTTTCGAAGGATTTATTGGAGGCCTTATAAGGCATTTCTTGCCGTAACCGATTAAATCCTCCCTATGGGCAAGTTTTAAAGCCTCATACACCAGAGGGTAGTTTTCCTTCCTTCTAAATTGCAAAAGAGCCCTTTGCATTGCTTTTTCCTTTGCCGTCTTCGGAACATACACCTTTTTCATTGTCCTCGGGTCCAATTCCGTATAAAACATACAGGTGGACAACGTACCGGGAGTAGGATAAAAATCCTGCACCTGTTGGGGAGTATAGTTCATATCCCTGATATATTCGGCAAGCTCTACAGCCGCATTAAGGTCGCTTCCCGGATGGCTGGAAATCATATACGGGACAAGGTATTGCTCCTTTCCTATTTTCTTGTTTATCTCGTAAAACTTTTTGACAAATCTGTCATACACCTCCCTTTGAGGCTTTCCCATCTTTTCAAGCACACGATCCACCACATGCTCCGGTGCAACTTTAAGCTGCCCGCTTACATGATGCTCGCAAAGCTCGACAAAGAAATCATCATTTTTATCCAATATCAGATAATCATATCTTATACCCGAACGAATAAAAACCTTTTTTATTTCCGGTATTTCCCGAAGTTTTCTTAAAAGCTCCAAATATTCGCTGTGGTCAACTATAAGGTTTTTACATGGCTTGGGATAAAGGCACTGCCTTTCTTTGCACGCACCAGAGGATTCCTGTTTTTTGCATGCCTTGGACCTGAAATTGGCCGTAGGGCCTCCCACATCGTGAATATAGCCCTTAAAGCCCGGAAGCCATGTAAGTTTTCGAGCCTCATTTATTATTGAAGCTTGGCTGCGCTTTTGAATAATCCTTCCCTGATGGAAATTGAGCGCACAAAAAGAACAGCCCCCATAACAGCCCCTGTGACTCGTTATGCTAAACTCCACCTCTTCTATTGCAGGCACGCCCCCTTCCTTCTCATAGGAGGGATGATAGGTCCTCTCATATGGAAGAGAATATATCCTGTCCATTTCCTTTTCTGAAAGAGGGAAAGAGGGTGGATTTTGAACTATAAAACGGTCACCGTGCTGCTGCACAAGAACATTTCCGCTGTAAGGGTCCTGCTCATTGTACTGAATCATAAAAGCCTCGGCATATTTTCTTTTGCTTTCCGCCACATCTTCAAATGAAGGCAGCAGAATATAGCCATTCTTTGGCTTGTCTTCTTCTTTGTCAATAAACTTCCTTAATTCCCCTTTCATGTCTTCCTTCTTTGCCAAAAAAACCGTGCCCCTTACATTTTGAATCTTGCTTATAGGCACTCCCATGGAAAGGTACCGGGCAATCTCAAGTATCGGTTTTTCTCCCATTCCATAAACTAAAAGGTCAGCTCTCGAATCAACCAGAATAGATCGTCTGACCTTGTCATCCCAATAATCATAATGGGCAAACCTCCTTAGGCTGGCCTCAATTCCGCCGATAATCACCGGTACATCCTTAAAAAGCTGCTTTGCCTTGTTGGTATATACAATCACCGCCCTGTCCGGACGTCTATGGCTCTTTCCCCCCGGACTGTACAAATCCTCACTTCTAGGCTTTTTACTTGCAGTATAATGATTTACCATGGAGTCTATTACCCCAGAGGATATCAGTACAGCCAACCGAGGTTTTCCCAATGCCAAAAAGTCATCATCTTTCCTCCAGTCCGGCTGGGCAACAATTCCCACTCTATATCCTTCACTCTCCAAAACTCTCGTTATTATTGCATGCCCAAAGCTGGGATGGTCCATATATGCATCACCGCTGATATAGAGAAAATCCAGCTCATCCCAGCCTCTCTTTATCATATCTTCTCTTGTCACAGGTAAAAAAGCCATTGCTACACTCCCAAATCATGATACTTTCCCGTAATTATTACACTATTTTGTAATTTACACTACTCTGTAATAATCATACTATTCTACAGTTATCATGCTATTCTGCACTTTTCATGTTCATTTCCTGCAGCTGCTGCTTGGTTATAAGCACCTGCCTCGGTTTGCTGCCCTCAAAAGGACCGACAATTCCCCTGGCCTCCATCTGGTCAACTATCCTTGCCGCCCGGGCATATCCCACCTTGAACTTTCTCTGTATCAGGGATACCGATGCCTGCCCTGCGTCAACCACAAGCTCTATCGCCTGAGGCAAAAGCTCATCATTGTCTCCCGGATCGCTCTCCCGGCTTTCCTTTTCACTGTTTATTTCCTCAATAATATCCTCATTATATTCTGCATTTCCCTGAGATTTTATATACTCTACAACCCGCTCGACCTCGCCGTCGGATACAAAAGCTCCCTTGACTCTTATAGGCTTGGCCGCGCCCACAGGATAAAAGAGCATATCTCCTTTTCCTAAAAGCTTTTCCGCACCGGCCATGTCAATTATGGTTCTGGAATCCACTTGAGAGGACACTGCAAAAGCAATCCTGGAAGGTATGTTGGCCTTGATTACACCGGTAATTACATCCACCGAAGGTCTTTGGGTAGCTATTACAAGATGCATACCCGCCGCCCTTGCCATCTGGGCAAGTCTGCAAATGGCATCTTCAACATCATTTGGAGCAACCATCATCAAATCTGCCAGCTCATCGATTATTATAACAATCTGCGGCAAAAGCTCAGTCTCTCCGTTTTTGGCAAGCAGCGCATTATAGCCCTTAATATCCCTGACTCCCCTGTCAGCAAACAGCTTGTACCTGTTTACCATCTCCTGCACAGCCCAGTTCAACGCTCCGGCAGCCTTCTTCGGGTCTGTCACAACAGGTATGAGAAGGTGGGGAATACCGTTGTATATACCAAGCTCAACCACTTTGGGGTCCACCATCAGAAGCTTTACCTCATTGGGCGAAGCTTTGAAGAGGAGACTTACAATAAGACTGTTGATGCACACACTCTTTCCCGAACCGGTAGCACCGGCAACGAGAAGGTGGGGCATCTTGGCAATATCCGCCACCACATTCTGCCCGGATATATCCTTTCCCAAAGCAAAAGCCAGCTTTGAGTCATAGTCCTTAAATTCCTTGGAATCCAAAACATCCTTTAAAAATACCGGCACCACTTCCTTGTTGGGAACCTCGATACCAACAGCAGCCTTGCCCGGAATCGGAGCCTCTATTCTTACTCCCGATGCCGCAAGGTTTAAGGAAATATCGTCCGAAAGGCTTACAATTTTGCTGACCTTGACACCGGGACTGGGTTGAAGCTCGTAACGGGTAACTGCAGGACCCATGCTGACATTTACAACCTTTGCGTCAACACCAAAGCTTTTTAAGGTTTCTTCAAGCTTCTTTGCACCTTTTAGGGCAGCACTTCTATAGTTTTCCGCATTTCCCGAACTTATCTTGTTGTCGTCCAAAAGCCCGGTATGAGGATACCTGTATTCCACATTGTCTTGCGTATTTAACGAGATTTCTTTATTTACACTTTCTGCCATCTCTTCAACCTTGGACTCTGAAGCGTCATTTTTCTTTAAATCCTGTACAATGAAATCCACTTCTTCAGCTTCAGGCTCGACTTCCTTGACTTTTGACACTGCTTTTTCAGTATCATCAGGCTTTTCCGAATGACTTGAATCTTCTGCCTTGTTGCTCTTGCTCTCCTTGGCAGCTTTCCTTTCTTTGAAATTTAAGATTTTAGGAAGCTTTTTGCCATTCATCACAATATCAATATCGGGCTCCGCTTCAGCCTCTGCTTCATCTTCTTCCCTCATTTTCTCTTTTAGCTCACTATTCGTTACTCTAAGCCTGTTCTCCACCTTAGAAACTATTGCCATAACATCATTCTTTACCCTCAAAATCACACCTGCTATTGATATATCCGTGATAATAATAATATCAATCAATGCGATGGTGGTAAGAATAATTATTGTACCGAGATTTTTAAACAGCAGCAAAAAGGGTATGCTGATAATTCCTCCCAGTACACCCCCGCCCTGCATGGCGACTCCGTCATTAAAAAACTTTTTGATGCATTCAACAGTTCCTTTGTTTATATAATCCTTTTCATTGTAAAATAGTGTCTGAACCATTGCAGTCATTATAAGTATCAGAACAAATATATAAGTGATTTTTGATTTTGCCTTCTCGCTGTTCTTCTTAAATATCACAAGTATTGAATAAAAAATTATAAACGGAGGTACAACATACCCCAGCCATCCCATAAGTCCTAAAATCACGCTTTTGACAAAGGTGCCGGATATGCCTATGGAATCCTCCGCAAAAAGGCTGAACAAAGCCAGCGTCCCCAGTGCCAGCATCATAATTCCTATTATTTCGTTGTTATATTTTCCTATACCGTTTTTCTTTTTGGTTTGCTTTTTCTTTTGTGCTTTCTTTGCTTTCAACTTGACACCCCCACAAATTACCCTCTTTAGCTGTCAAACGAAATAATACAAGCTATACTTAATATAACATAACCAAAGCCTTGCTGCAAACAAATCAAAGCCAGAATTGCCCATAAAAATTTTGCAACAGAATAAAACATTTGAAAATATAACATTGGAAGCCAAAACTTTAAAAATGTCCGGTAATTATATTTCCAGGCATTAACTTCGGGTTTAAAAAAGCTTTTGGAGAGGTGCTTATAACCCTGCTTATCATATACCGGTTGTTTGAAAGAGGCATAACAACAACCCTCTCTCCGGAATAATCCACTTCAATATAGTTTTGATTTTCGCACACTCCAAAATTTCCAAATACAATTTCCGTCGGTACTATCGAATACAATATCATTGCAATCCCTCCGGCATTTTTTCATTCTCTCCAGAAATATTAAGCTTGCTCTTTTTCTTCTCCTCTATCAATTCATATAGCTTTTTCAATGCGTCCTTAAGTCCACCTGTTTCATCAATAAGTCCGTGTTGAACGGCTTCTTCGCCAAACAATACGGTACCCACATCATTGGCAAGCTCTCCGGTCTTTAGCATGAGCTCCCGGAAGTTTTCCTTCGATATTTTTGAATTCTTGGTCACAAACTGCACCACTCTGTCCTGCATTCTGTCAAAATACTCGTAAGTCTGCGGTACTCCAATAACCATACCGTTGAGTCTTATGGGATGTATCGTCATTGTCGCGGACGGAGCAATAAAAGAATACTTGGTTGATACCGCCATCGGTACGCCTATACTGTGTCCTCCTCCCAATACAAGTGAAACTGTAGGCTTTGACATACTTGCAATCATTTCTGCGATAGCAAGTCCGGCCTCAACATCTCCTCCGACGGTGTTTAAAACAAGCAGCAGACCGTCAATCTCTTCGCTCTCTTCAATCGCCACAAGCTGCGGTATCACGTGCTCATACTTTGTTGTCTTGTTTTGGGGAGGCAGCACCATATGCCCCTCTATCTGCCCTATGACCGTAAGACAGTGGATATTTCCCTTGGAGGTTGATATGGACGCTTTTCCCAATTCCTTTATTTCCTCGAATTCAGGCTTTTTTTCATTTCCGGTGTTCACATCTTCATCAATTGAAGCTCTTCCAACCGTAACCTTGTTTTCCTCTATCAAATCACCACATCCTTGGTATGTATAAATTAATACTATTAGTATTATTTTTAAGACGAAAAATATTATACTCAATAAAAAAGTCCTGCATATTTTTTATGCAGAACTTTTTATGAGAAACATCCGTAAACTCAATTGGTATTATTAATTATTGCTATTGTTTTGATAGAATTCGTTAAGTTTGATTCCGTCAATCATAAGCTTGTTGTTTTTATTCTTCAGTGATACCGTATAATCGTATTTATAAACTGTCTTGCTGCCAACCATTCCGTTTGCCTTTGCTATCGAAGCATCAAAGGATATAAAATATATCTTGTTCTTTTCGGTATAGGCAGGATGTTGAACAATATTAATATTTTCGATACTTTCCAACCTCTCCATATTAACCTGCAGCGGGAAGGACATAATATTGAATTTTTCCGTATAAGTTGCGTCGGTGAACAATATTTCATTGCCGTTTACCTTGCTTATCCCCAACTGGGTCAAAAATTCCATAAATTCCGTATATCCTTTTTGCCACTCGGCTTTTAAAAGAGTCATTCTTTCCTTGTCGAGCACCAGCAAATTATTAAAGAACTGCTCAAGCAATGCCTTTTCATTGTCCAATTGCTGTTTTTGCTCCGGAATATTCTCGTCAAGATACGGTCTCTTCTCCATAAAATCATTGTTCAGTTTTGAAATCCTCTTTGAAAGGGGCGATTTATAATCAGCCTCTCTCTGAGTCAGCACTTTATAGCCGTCTCCGTCTTTTACAACCTCAACATCATATTTTGCCGTAACCTTTATATAATCATAGTCTTCTTCCGGAACTACTTTATCTGTGCCATTTTCCTTTATTTTCTCATAAACATTGGTTTCATTATTCAATGCATAATAATTGTAAAACAAGCTGTTTGGCAATCCCTTGGCTTTAAGGCCTACCTTTACATAGTAAAGATAAGCATCGCCGTTTTTACCGATGAAATTAGATTCGATAACAGTCTTATTTTCGGCATCTTTAAGTATTTCATAATTTAACAATGACATTCCGTTAATTTCAACAACTCTTGGAAGATGAATACTTATTTCGGGGTTTTTATCTCCCTCTTTAATTGTCCTTTCTGCAATATAGCCTTTAATGCTCGAAGGAATTTCACCAGTCAAAAGGTTGTTTTTATAGCTCTCCACAGTTTGACCGAACAAAGCACCAAAGTACTCTGTCATAAACTCCTGAACCCTTTTATCCTCCTCAGCACTTGTATCCGGTGTCTCAATCTTTGGCGGCTCAGGTTCGGTCGCCGGCGGCTTGTTGAACAACACCGAACAACCGGTAGTGAAAATTGTTGCTGTAATTAAAGTTGAAACTGCAAATATCTTCAAGTTTTTATTCATAAGCTCCACCCCATGATTTATTAAAATATAGTATATAAATAAATTTTATGCTCTTCAAATTTCCTAAGGAGATTATTCCTGGCTGCCAAGTTTAAATATGGATTTCCGCCTCTTCCTATGATATCTGTCTCATCCGTAAGTCCAAGATAAAAATCTACTTTCACAGTACCCGAATCGGCAGCAGATGCCGGCACCATCTTAACTCCCGCATATTCGCCATGGTCAAGTTTAACCGCCTGAACGATATATCTATCCAGTCTGGCAAGCTTGGGCCGGAACTCTCCATCCGCCCATGTTCCACCTCCGGCGCTGATTATCGCACCCCTTATGTCAGCACCGCCGTTTAATACGACGGAACCTGCAGTGAGTATTATACCGTTGAATACGCCGTCTATAACCAGATCAATTTCTGGGTCTTCATTAAACACCAAGAAGTACTCTGTATCCTCATCAAAGCCTCCCTTTGTTCTACTTTCTGCACATTTGGTGTATATCTCAGAATCAAAATAAGTCAAATTATATTTACCGCCGCTAAGAGCCGGGTTCACCGGAATATAATAATCCTTTGCTTCTTCCTGAACCGCAAATGCGCTAAATTTACTTTTTGCCTCTTTTAGCAACTTGCTAATGCCGTGTTCTCCCGAAATATCCCATTCACTTCCGCCGGAAGGATATTTTCTGCTCGCAAGTAATTGAGTATAATCCAAAAGATTGTTTTTAATATTGTCAGGATCACCAATCACTCCTGTAGTATCCAGCTTGGAGAAAACACTCTGTGTATATGAATTATATGGAGTGCTGCCAATTGACGGAACATCATCCCAAATACTGCTGTCAAATTTTAATCCCACTATTTTTCCGAAGCTGTCTTTTTTATATATGTTCTCAATGGCAAACTTTTCACGTTTTATATAATCAAGTCCTTTTACTCCAACAGCACCGTACTCAGCTAAAGGAGCCGCATAATAACCCCAGTTTGCCGCCAACTCGTATGACCATGCCCCGGATATTGCAGTGGGTGTGGCAATCTCTGTTGGAGCTTCCTTCTTGCCCCATACCAACTTTATATTGCCTACAAGTTCATTAAGAACATAATTCGCCAATCCTCCACCAGTTTCAATATCAGTTGTTGTCGGCTCTTTACTGGGCCAAACCTGAAACAAGTTAAAGGGACCGGTCAAAGAGTAGCTTGATAAGGTTCCAAGCCTCTTTCTCAACTCTGTATGGTATTTGTCGGGGTCGTCTATATCGTCTTCACTCCACGAATACATCTTGTAAAACGGTATTTTTATGCCGTTGGCATCTTCATACCAAAATACGGATGCATCTTCCAAAAGTCCGGTAAATACACCATTGTCGTCAACTCTGAAAGTTCCACCCGGAATAATAACGTCACCGTTTACTGCTATGGTGGATCGCAATGATCCTTCGGACAACAGATTGTGTATCGGAGCACTGCTTATAATAGCACTTAAGGCATCATGGTTTCTGGTTTCAAAATAATGAGACAAACCTACAGCACTGCCGTTTATTGCAATTATTGAATCTTCTCCGTTCATTTCTATATCGTCAAAGGTATATGCATTTTTAAAAACAGAAATTATGTTTTGATTACCAAAAACCTGTATACACTGGGCTACTGCGTCACGATATACATTTATCTGACTTCTGTCTGCAAAGGTAACATCTTTTTCAGAAACACCTCTATACGGTCCTGTCCTAATAAACGCCCTCGAATAGGCATTTCCCTTGATATCCATTTTAGCCCCGTGCATTGCCATTATTCCGCCGTAATAGAACTGCTCAGGCCAAAGTGTATCCTTCGCAAAAGTACCGAAAGCGGACACATCTCCTTTAATATCGGCATTAAATCCGGACACCTCGGCTTCTATAATTCCGTCAACATAATCTCTTGTGCTTGTATACAAGTCCCCTGCAGTGGCAATAGCAAAAGTCAGCTTAAAGCCGTTTTGAGGAACCTCAAATATAAAATCCCTCTCTGCATACAATGGCTGAGTGGTACTTCCGTAAGGAGTGTCTGGATTATCAAAAGAAGCTTTCGCCTGAATACCAATCCTAACTTTTACCTGTTTGCCTCCCGCCAACAGCTCAGGTGTCCCTATAATTTTTATTGACTCAAGTTTTATCTTTGAGTAATCATCTCCCGAAAGTCCGGCAACGGTCGCCGCCTTTGAAGTAACATCGATATACTCTATATCTTTCAATTTCGTCTCTACTTTGGAAATAACCTTTTCTGCATAGTTTTTAACATTAGCACTTGTTACTTCATCGTTAAAATCCGCACCTATATCTGCATTTTCAGATTCCTTTTGTATTATGTTAAACCATTTTTCTATGGCAGATTGGCCAGCAAAATATGTAAGCTTGATATTCTTTTGACGTTTAGATAATGTCAACCCCTGAATGGCAGAGTTCAAAAGAACTACAGATAGGGTCGTAAGAATTGCAGCAATAATTACTACCGTTATAAGAGCAGCTCCACGTTCTTTTTTTAAGGCCCTAAACATATTCTAAGCACCCCCATTACAAAAAAATAACATCTATATCAACATAAGCAATGTTATTTGCGATTTTACAGCAAGCTAAAGTGTACTGTCCAAATTGGCAGCAATTTTAAAAGTATTTAATGTCTTTATATCACCTTTAGCATTTTTAGTTAAAATATTCACTATTACATGGTAAGTATACGGATAATTCGGATCATAGCAACTGTTATGCTTATAAGTTACGGTATAAAAATATTTTTCATTTTTTGCACCTGAAGAATAAACTACTGCAAGATTCGGAGATTTCTTTTCCTCTTCAGGTGTTGATTTTGCAGCAACAATAAATTCTCTTAAAGACCAATCAGAACCTGTTGGTGCAGGCTCAAGCAGCACGAGAGGATAACTTCGCTCAATCAAAGCCTCAGATACATGATCCTTGACTACTTCACTGACAGCATTTACTTCTGTCTGCTGCTCAATAAGCTTCGACACCATTAATGAGTTCATAAAACCTACGGTTATCGGAACAACCAAAATACCCAACAAAGCAAGCGCTATAACGACCTCTACCAGTGTCATACCTTTATTGTTTTTTAAGTTTGCAAATAATTTAATCATAATCAATCACCTTATATGCCCTAACCCTTTTTGTTCCACTATTAACTACACAATAGTAACCTTTTCAGTTGAACTGGTGCTGTAAATGCTGTTTCCATTTCTGTCGGTTATTTTTGCTCTCCTTACCTGGTCAAACAAATTAATGTTTATTTTCTTATCCGAGTTGTTGATAATCTGAAGATTCACTCCCAAATCCTTATTCTCAATAGGATTCAAATTGTAATTTAGTACAATGTGCATCTCCACAGTATCCTTCGACACCCGTCCGGTCATATTGTAAGTATTGCCTGCATTACCCACTACATTTATATCAACAGTATCTCCATTAAATGTCATTGTCACCTTTGGAGTAATCTTTGTCTTAAAATTTATCATTTTATTGGTTGTATTGTCATAAGTACAAAAATTTTGCCCTCCCGTGAGAAAGCTTTGCATATATATACCCAAATCCCCTCCGAAGGGCTTTGCTTTACTGTTTACTGCAACTGTATCCGTACCGCCGCCAGATGCGCCACCACCTCCATCTGCACTTACATTTTCGCTTCCTGCCCCGGAATTAAGTGCTATTCCGGCATTGTCAAAAAAAACATTGTCTCCCTCATAATATCTTTGGAAATTCTGTTGGCTGAAATTGTAGATTTTATCTATATTCCCCTGATTCATTGAATACATATTAATGGTCATACTTAATTTCAACACTTCATCATCATCAAAAACCACTTTCACAGCAGAATTCTGTTGATCCTCCGATTGAGGTTGCGCCGTATTTTGCGGAGTCGGCTGCGGAGTCTGCTGGACTTGTTGACCCATCTCACTTTCACTCAATGGTGACAGTTCAAACCTTGTTATCTTGACTTTTCTTGTACCCCCTTCAAGATACTCAACAAGATCCATAATTTCTCCATAAGCCATTGTGGCATCAAACTCAATCTGCAACTGATAATATTTCTGTGCATTACCGCCCTCATCGGCTGTCCCGATTGTTCTTTCCACGGGTCTGTTAATCTTTACGTTGTACAAAGTATTTTTAAAAAGGTTTGCAAGCTTCTGAACATAGTCAAATCCGTCAGTTACATTGGAGTCGTTAAGTAAATATGATTCAAGCCTCTCATCCTGAACCGTTTTTATCTGAAGATTTCTTTTTAGCGTTTCTATGTTGGCCAAGTCATTATCTAATTTTTGCTTTTTTGCTTGAAGAACTTCAATTTCATTATTTATATCTTCAATCTGGGGGCTGAATTTAGGCGTCCAAATAAACTGATAATATACTACCCCATACAAAACCAACAGCAATACAAGTAAAAGTGCCACCTTACCTTTGTCCTTACCCATTATCATCCACCCCTTTTGCCTACATGCAATTTAATGTTAAATACATTGTTCTCATCAACATTAACTTCACTATCTAAAGATAAAAAATTCAACCTCTGAATAGAAGATACAAATTCGGCAACTACAAGACTATCTTCAACTACACCCGTTACATCTACACTATTATTATTAAATCTGAGATTGGTTAACTTGCAGCCCACTGGTGCAGCATTGCTTATCGCAACCACAACATCATTTACCGGATAACTTGTATTATCAATTTGATTTAAGATAGTTTCTTTTGTTGCAAGTATACCGTTAATAGAATCCAACTCTGCATTAACTCTCTTTACCTCGTTATATTTTTCACTGTTTATCTCATTTTCAAGTTGCGCCCGTTCGCTCTCCAACATTTTCACATACACAAACGGCGCCGCCAACGAAACTCCAACAACAACACATATTAAAATCAAGCCTCTTACCAACTTTAACGCACCGGAACCGGAACTTGTTGGCCGTTCATATGTCGACGTAGACATTATATCTTCCGGCAGTAAGTTAATATCGCCTTTCATGTTTATTACCCCCTTATGTATTTTTAAAAATTAGTTGACAACAATCGATTTATATCTAACAGAATACTCTGTAATTATCTCCTTCTGAACATTTCCCGCTTTATTTACAATTTTATCATTTTGCTTCGGTAAAATATGAAGAATCAACTGCTTCACATCACCATCTTCATAATACTCAAAATAACTCTTGTCAATGTCAACATTATCGACAGCCTTTGCAAATGCACCGACTGAACCGCTCTCACTAATCCTTAACTGAAGTGAATCATCTTCAAACTTCCACTCTTTTTTAACTTCCGGTTCGCCCGGCAGGCTCACAGTAAAACTCACGCTGCCAAGCTTCTTTTCTCCCATCGTGCCTACATCGCCGGTAGTCCATATTTCAACTGTTTTGGCATCTTGAACATCATGTCTTATATGCCGTATTACATCTTGAATATCATACTGCTGGTCAATAAAGTTACATCCCCGGGCAAAATCATTAAGCCCGCCAATAAATATGGCATATACGATGGGAGCCGTTATGCCCATCAAAGCTATTACAACCAGCATCTCTACTAATGTCGCGCCCTTACAGTTATTTTTTAGCATAATTAATCACCTTGTTATAACATTCTATCAGTTATAAATCTAATCCCGGCCGGCTTTCGCCAGCCGGGATTTTGATTATTTTAGTCACATTCTATAGTATTTTTTAAGAACTTCCATTACAGATTAGGATCCAGATCCAGAAGCAGGTTCACCATTTACAATTCTAACAGTTCCTTTTCCTTTAACCACTGGCTTAGCATCAGCTTTTAATAAAGATGGATAAATAGTTATTTCATATCCTTCATGTTGTTCATATTGAGGTGCAAAATTAGCATATTTAGCATCATCGCCTTTCTTTGGCGTTAAGTAAGAACCATAGTAGCTATCGCCAACTAAAACTCCATTTTTTATTTGCAATGCGGCTATAACTTTCTCAACATCATTAGAAGCAGCGACATCAGCAAGTGCTCCCGCAGCAATTAATTTACTCAAGTCTTTCTCTCCAGAATCAGTCATATAAGCAGTTACAGCTTTCGCAATCTGGTCTGCAGTTCTTTCATCAGCACGTCTCTTGCTGTTACCTAATACACCGGCAAACATACCGAACGCTACAGCTGCAATAACACCCATTATTGCAATAACTATAAGCAGCTCAACCAAGGAAAAACCCTTTTGATTCTTTAACATTTTTTTCATACAAAACCCTCCTATTTTTGTTTTATTTATTTTATTTTTATATTGCTTTTACTTGCTTACATACTTTATCTTATTCCTAAAAGAATTTAAATTAGCAGTATCCCCCCCTAAACTTTTTTGGAATAAGATAAACGTATCATAAGCAAAAACTAAACAGACATCTGGTCGTAAATACTGAGCATCGGCGATAACACACTTAGTACTATAAAGCCGACAACCAAAGCCAATACAATTATGATCACAGGTTCTATAAAACTTGTCAACATCGCCAAGGAAGCCTCTACTTCCTCGTCATAAAAATCTGCGGATTTGTCAAGGGCAAAATCTAGGTTACCTGATTCTTCACCGATTCGAATCATTGAAATAACCATTGGCGGAAAATAATTCAAGGCTGCAAGGGGTGTCGTAAGACCTCTACCTTTTTTTATTTCCTCGATAACACCGTCAATTTTTTCTTTTATCACCTGATTACCCAAGACCTTCTGAACAACCTCCATCGATTGAATCAGCAGAACACCGCTGGACATCAATGTTCCCAAAGTCCTTGTGAGTCTTGCAGTTACAATATTTTTCGTAACTCCTCTAATTACAGGAAGTTTGATTGCCAATGTACCGAAAAATATCTTTCCTTCATAGGTTCGTGAAAAATATGCTATTGCCGAACCGATAACAAGCAATGCCCCCACGATAATAAACCAAAAGGATTTGAAAAAGTTACTTACCGCAATCAATATCTTTGTATAAATCGGCATCTCAACATCAAAACTATCAAGAACTTCAACAAATGTCGGCACAACTTTGACCATTAGTATCAATATAACAGCTACTGCTACAACAGATACTATAATCGGATATGTAAGGGCTCCTTTAATTTTTTGATTCAATTTGTTTTCCTTTTCAAACTGAACTGCCATTCTTTTGAAAACCAAATCAAGCTGACCGCTTATTTCGCCCGCCTCAACCATATTGATTAACATCTCCGGAAAAATCTTCGGATGCTGTCTCATAGCATTTGAGAGGGTAATACCTTTCTGTATGTTATCATAAACATCATCAAGACACTCTCTCAAGGTTCTGTTTGTGGTCTGCTCTCTTAATACATCCAACGAAGTGGCAATAGGCACACCAGCTTCCAATACTATAGAAAACTGTCTGCAGAATATAGCCAAATCCTTTGTTTTTACCTTCGGCTTGAACAAACTAATCTGGCTAATATCGTTAATTACATTCTTTTCTATAATTTCCACCGGGGTATATCCCTTGTCCAGAAGCAGTCGCCTAAGTTCTTCTTCGCTGTCCATTTTGGCCTCACCGGTAAACAACTTTCCGGTGTCGTTTTTAACCTTGTAGCGGTAAACTGGCATTCCCTAAACCCCCAAAAAATTATTGTCTGCAATTTTGCACTTATCTATTTTAAATTTTTAATATGTATAAGCAGAAGGTTCTTATCCATTGATACAAGAAGCTTGATTCCAAGCCATAAACCAAACATGCCATCAATCTACCCAACCTCCCATATTAAAACACACCAAAAAAATAAAACCAGATAAATAAGTAAATATTTATTAACAATTTATATCTATTTCTTAATTTTTTACTTATTTATATTGTAATATATTTTTAATGAAATTGCTAGTGTTTTTTTTAATTTGAGATTAATTTTCTCAAATTATCCATATCAACGGAATATTGGCATGCACTTTCATAATCTATTTCACCGGCTTTATAGAGCTCTGCAAGGCAGCTGTCCATGGTATACATTCCAAACTGTGAACCCGTCTGGATACAAGTGTTTATCTGAGGCGTACGGCTTTCACGAATAAGGTTTGCAATAGCAGGTGTCCACACCATGGTCTCGGTAGCCAATACACGTCCTTTACCGTTTGCTCTTTTAATAAGCTGTTGGGATATGATACCCATGAGCACAGTGGAAAGCTGAGTCCTTACCTGTGCCTGTTGATGAGGCGGGAAAACGTCAATAATTCTGTCTATGGTTTTTGCAGAACCAACGGTATGCAAAGTAGACAACACCAAGTGTCCTGTCTCGGCAGCCGTTAGAGCCGTTGCAATAGTTTCCTGGTCACGCATCTCACCTATAAGTATAACGTCTGGGTCCTCTCTTAAAACAGCCCTCAACGCATTTGCGTAAGATTTTGTATCGGCACCTATCTCCCTTTGATTTATAATACTTTTGTTATGTCTGTGCAAAAACTCTATAGGATCTTCAATCGTAACAATATGACATTTTCTCTTGCTGTTTATGTAATTAATCATAGCTGCCAGTGTGGTAGATTTTCCATGACCTGTAGGCCCTGTTATCAAAATAAGGCCTCTTTGCTTCAAGGAAAGATCATATACCAAACCAGGAAGTCCAAGGTCTTCAATCACGGGAACATCTGTGGGTATTGTTCTGAATGCAATCGCACAAGTACCCCTCTGCTTGAAGACATTTACCCTGAATCTTGCAACTCCCGGAACAGAGTACGAAGCATCCACTTCACCAACTTCAAGAAAACGCTCATATGCTCTAGAACTCAAGCATTGCTTGGCAAGCTGCACACAATTATGAGGAGTCAATATCGGCTCATTTAGATTCATAAGTTCGCCGTAAACCCTTATAATCGGTGGCACCCCCGCACAAATATGCAGGTCGGACGCCTCATTTTCCACTGTTTTTGTAAGTAAATCATTTATATCCATGTTACATCCCCTTTTCTAGTCCTTGAAATATGCAATACGAAGCATTTCGTCTATGGTCGTAGTACCGTTTTTGACCAACCTCGTACAGTTCATTCTCAATGTCTTCATACCCATCTTAATAGCAGCGTCTTTAATTATATCGGAACTTACGTTCTTTGAAATCAGTTCCTTTATTTCCCTATTAACCGTCAATATTTCATAAACTGCTATTCTTCCTTTATAACCGGTATTGTTACATTTGTCGCAACCTTTTGCACGATAAATTGTAATATCTTCATCATCTTTCAGGTCAAGAATGTCTCTCTGATTCATATCTGGTTTGAAAGCTTCTTTACAATCGGGACACAGTCTTCTTACAAGTCTTTGTGCTATCAAGCCAACCAAAGACGAGGACAACAAGAACGGTTCTATTCCCATATCAATCATTCTTGTAACTGAGCTTGCAGCATCATTGGTGTGCAATGTACTGAAAACAAGGTGTCCCGTGATAGCTGCCCTGATCGCTATTTCAGCTGTTTCTCCGTCACGGATCTCTCCAACCATTATTATGTCCGGGTCTTGTCTCAAGAAAGCCCTCAATGCCGAAGCAAAAGTCAAACCTGCTTTTACATTTACCTGTACCTGATTTATACCTTTTATAGTACTTTCAACAGGGTCCTCAACTGTAAGTATGTTTACATTCGGCTTGCACAGTTCTTTAAGTGCCGTATAAAGCGTTGTCGACTTACCGCTTCCGGTAGGTCCGGTAACCAAAACGATACCGTGGGGATTTGATATTATCTGATCGAATTTTTCCAAATCATCTTCAAAGAATCCCAAGTCAAGCTTCGAAACATTAAAGCCTTCCTTGTCTGCAATTCTTATAACGATTTTTTCTCCGAACATTGTAGGCAGAACGGATACACGCATGTCATATTCCTTATCGTCAATTTTTATTGCTATTCTTCCGTCCTGAGGCACTCTCTTTTCTGCAATGTTCAGACCGCTGATAATTTTTATTCTCGCAACAATTGACGGAACCAGCTTCCTGTCATGTCTCATTACCTCCATCAATTGTCCGTCTATTCTGTATCTGACTACAACGCAATCTTCCTGGGGTTCTATGTGAATATCGCTTGCGCGTGTGGCTACAGCTTTTTGGAATATAATATTAACCATCTTGACAATGGGAGCATTCTCAAGATCGCTAATATCGATGGTCGTATCTTCCTCTTGGGTCTCGGTTATTTCAACCGCAATTTTTTCATTTACCTTTTTAAACTCCTCGTCAAGATCGGCAACCTTTTGCTCTATATCTTTCGGACTGGACTTCTTGGAACTTTTACCATAGTATTTTTCCAACTGCGATAAAATCTGTTCTTCGTCAGCCAGACACGGAATAATCTCAAGACCGGTTGTAAGTCTTAAGTCGTCGATTGAAAAAATATTCATCGGGTCACTCATCGCAACCTTCAAATTACCGTCCACATTTTCAATAGGAATAACTTTGTGAGTTCTCGCTAAATTGGCAGATACCAAGCTAATGACTTCTTCATCGATTTCAATTCCTTCAATATCAATGAACTCAACTCCCATCTGTTTTTGAAGGAATTCGTAAAGAGACTTTCTGTCAATGTAGCCCTGCTTAACCATGATTTTACCGATAAGTCCTCCGGATTTGGACTGGATGCTGAGAGCATTATCCAACTGCTCCTGTGTAATAACTCCCGCACGTACAAGAATGTTTCCTATTTTATCTTTAAAAATACCGCTTTCATTGTGTATGTCCTGTTCATAACCCTTGCTTGCAACTTCAAGCTCCGGTTCCAACGCTTCCACATTGGACTTTATATTGTCATACATATCTCTTCCAAGGAGCTCTTCTTCCTTTTCTGCGAGATTTTCATTTATGTTTTCCTCATTTTTTATCAACTTCAATTTCGGAGTCTGCGGCTTTTTTTCTTCTCCGAAATATTCAACAATAAGTCTTTCAATTTCCTTGACATCCGCAAGGACCGGCTTTATTTCCAATGCAGTTGCAAGACGTATATCATCAATACAAAAAATATCCGTAGGATCGCTCATTGCAACTGTCAAAACACCATTATCTTTTTCGATAGGTATGACCTTGTATCTGTTTGCTATATTTCGAGTAATCAATAACGGAATACTGGAATCGCTGATTTTATAAGTCGACAGGTCAACAAAGGATATTCCCATCTTTGCAGCATTGGCATGCATTATGTCCTTCTGGGATACAAGACCGAGTTCTAATAGTACATCCTCAATATTCTTATTACTTTCCCTCTGAATATCCCAGGCTTTTTTAAGGTCAACTATTTTTAAAACTCCCATTTCCAAAAGTATTTCATCAATACCTCTTGTATCTACTCCTAGCATCTCGTACCCCCACACCTCATATGTAATTATTTTAAAAGATTAAAGAATTCACAAAACTGTTTAAAAAGAGTGCTTAAACTGTATAAATAAAGACTTAATTATAGTTTATACTAAATTTTATTCGTTGTAAAGTATAATTTATGAATATATTAACTAATTTAATTGTAATAAAAATCGCCTCAGGATTCAGCTAAAAAAGCAAGCTAACTTTATTTGTGCAATAATGCTTCCGGTGCTAAACTATATGTTGTAATTGCTGGCTTTACCAATTTATTCATTGATTCTTTACTAAAGTATCTTCGGCCAATTTGTCATTCCTCATGTTGCTCAATTAGTATTGAACCAACCAATCTAATCACCGATTGACGATTAGGGAATATACTTACCACGTCTGTTCTTCGACGTATTTCCCTGTTTAGTCGTTCTAATGGATTTGTGGAATGAAGTTGTGCCCAATGTTCTTGTGGAAACTCCATATATTGTAATACGTTTTCACATCCGTTTTCCAGTACCTCCATTGCTCTTGGAAATCTACACTTTAACTGCTCTACAACTGTATACAATTGATTCTTAGCTGTTTTTTGGTCCGGTGCGGCAAATACTGTTCTTACTATTGCTGATACCATACCTTGATGTTTCCTCGGCACCTGACATAATACATTCCTCATAAAATGCACACGACACCTTTGCCACGAACAACCTCCTAAAACTTCTGAAATTGCATTTTTTAAGCCTTCGTGAGCATCACTAATAACAAGTTGAACTCCATGTAATCCACGGCTTACAAGTCGGCGTAAAAACTCTGTCCAGAAAGGGCCGGTTTCTGTTAGCCCTACATCAAATCCCAGAATCTCACGTTCACCATTTTCATTAACACCTACTGCAACAACCAATGCCATGTTTTCTACATGTCCACCTTCCCGCACTTTTGGGAATGTAGCATCCAACCACAAATATGGATATTTAAGTGATAATTTTAGGTTTACAAACTGGTTTACATGTTCATCAAGTTCTTGACTTATCCGTGATACCTTACTTTTATCGATACCTTCCATACCAAGTGCCTGAACTAATTCATCTACCTTTCTAGTGCTTATACCATGGACATATGCTTCCTGAACAACATTAACAAGTGCTTTTTCCCACATACGCCGGGGTTCTAGAAAACTTGGAAAGTAAGTTCCCTCACGAAGTTTAGGTATTTTTAAATCAATGGTACCAAGGCGGGTATCGTACGGTCTGATTCGAACGCCATTTCTTTGATTGTTTCTTTCTTCTGTACGTTCATACTTATCTGCACCAATTTTTGCAGTCACTTCGGCTTCCATCAACTTATTTAGGATTAATGCCATCAGCTCTCTCATGAAATCTCCATCTATTACATGTCCATAATGCTTGAAAATTTCCTCGATTTGTGGCATCATATCTCTTGCATCTTTTATAGCCACGGTATGACCTCCTCTACTTTTGTTTTGCTCTAACATAGTAGAAAACCATATCGTGGCCTTGTTTTCAAGGAACAATATCTTCCATCAATTTTAGGCCACCAATTTTACACCACTACTTAAGACTATAACCGCTATATTGCTCAGCAGTCTTTTCATCATCAAAAGGCATCTTTTTCCATATATCTAATTCATTCCTTCTACAAGTTCTTACATGATATCCATTTGGCAACTCAGCAAGAGCACAGGTATTCAATTTTTTACACATCATAAATAGGTTTTTATCGGGAATTTCTTTTTCCATGAGTAGATTAAAATAACAATTATTGCGATTCCATTTTGGGTCATCAAGTTCTGATATTTCATAGAAATCATTTTTCACAACATTATAATCTTCCATATTCATTCCCCGCATAAATAAAATAATATACATTAACTCAACTACACATCATGTTCAGAATGTATGGTTGTATTATTTCAATTCGTCAGGAATTTCGGTTACTGTATCTGCTTTATATAAAGTATAAACTGACATTATTACATCGTAATATTCTATAATCCATTCATCGGATGAAAAACCTTTTACCTCAAACACTTTATGCTTTTTGTCACCATCAACGATTCCTATTTGCTTACCTCTGAGCGAATCTTTGGGCAACGCACTGTAAAAAGTATAAAGTATACTTCCCCGTTGCAACTTTGACCCGCTGTTAAGTTCTTGGAAATTTTCATACTCTTTAGCGGTACAAGAAGAAAATAAAGTCATCAACAAAATGATAACCAACAACAAAGATAATTTCTTCGTAACCAGTCACTCCCTTTTAACTTTAATAAATTATATATTAGAAATCTCCATATATATTTCAGGATTCTTTACATTTTCAAAACCGAACTTCCTATAGAATTCATGTGCGTCTTTTGTAACAAGACACCAGCGTCGCAGATTTTGCAAATCCGGATGATTTAAAACACATTCCATGAGCCATTGACCCAAACCTTTGCCCCTGTATCCTTCATCAATAACAACATCACATAAATATGCAAATGTAGCGCAATCAGTTATAACTCTTACTAATCCTATCTGTCTTTCATTATGGAATAGTGAAAAACACAAAGAATTTTCTAATGATTTAATTATTATATCCCTTGACCGATTATTTGCCCAGTATGTCCTTGAAAGTAACATGCAGATAGAATCAATGTCTATCCTTTCAAAATCCGTAGTAATATTAAAGTCTCCCTTTTTATGATTAACTATCTGATACATTTTACTCCCACCTTCCTTTTTTCCTTACCGAGGTATCCTTAATTCACATGGAACACTCGCCTGACATAATCCGCAACATGCTGATTCTAACTGAAAGCATATCGTACAGGATACTGCAATAATCGGCTAGTGAGTCAGGAAGTAAAATAATGCACCGTGGTCCCCTTTCATGGTCTCTTGATAATTCATCGTCATTGCCAAGAACATCAGAACCCCAGCCTATTAGAGCAGCAGCATGACTGTTGGCGACTTGTGGCAGATTATCATTAATTAAAGTTCATTGTAATATGCTCTTGATAAATCTAAACCTTTCATTCTTACTTCTCCGAACTGAATTTAACCATATTATACCATGTAATATAATATAGTTTCATTATATGGTACATTTATATTTTCAATTATAATTGGAATATCTTCCAGTTTATATATCTTCGTATTATAATTTCATGTATTATCCGATATATTTTGCTAAGAATAAGCAGGGATTTTCTTCGTTCCAAAATAAAGGGAATACTTCTAATGGATAAAACCCATTCTTTCGATAAAACGCTCGTGTACGTTCATATGGTTCATATTCTGCCGAAGAATCAAGAGTTTTTACTGTAATGAACTTATATCCTCTTTCTCTGCAATAACTTTCAACAGCAGTCAACATAGCATGACCTACACCTTGCCTATGATATTCTTCTAATACACCTAAATTGTACATTTCAACTGTATATTCATTATGTACTTTCAAAGCAATAAATCCAATCACATTGCTTTCGTCAAAGGCAGCAAAGAACGGCATTTCTCTATGTAAAATGGACTTTTTTACTATATCCTCTGGTGGACTAAACCACTTTGGCAATGAATTCATAACTTTAAGTGTAATGCTTGTTTTTAAGTCCTTATCGATTATTTTCTCAACTTTAAACATATGTATTTCCTCCTATATCAAAACTATCTTTACTACACAATATTCTACAGATGTGTACCATATACCTTTATTTTACAACATACGACCTATAAAAACATCCGCTTTTCGCTCATTTCCTTTCTATTTTATATACTCTTATCCTCATACTTGTATCAAGAAATATGGTTAAACCTTTAATACACTCCAAATTCTCTTGGTTTTCTTGGTTGCACAATTCTAAATTTCCGTTTCTGTTACGTACCCTAAATCTACTCGACAACATGAAAATTTATTTTAAGAATAACTTTATTTTATTTATAGAACAACTTTATTATCACAGAGTCAACTTTATTATTTTTATAACATCTTCCTTATTCCTTATCCCTAAAAATCCACACCCCTAACTATGTATATTTAAAATAAACTCCGCTCCAAACCAACACCCCTCAACCCCTTATCCCTTCTTGCCTTGAACCCACTTCCCTATTTCTTTCCAGATAATAAAGTCCGCTCGAAAATTCCTTAATTTAATTCCATTTATTAACACTTTTTCCTTAATTCTTGTAATAATTTTTTAAATAAAGTCGGTTCCGAACAGGAATATGTTGAAAGGGAAAAGGGGTAAGGTTGCATTTTCTCATGTGCTTTTTCTAATCTTTTTATCAATCATAGTGTCAATAATTTCTCTCAATACTATAATCAATACTTTCCTCAATCCCTTTAATATCAATACATTTAGCCTTATTTCTTACTCCTTAACCCTAACAATCTTAATCCTTACACCTTATCCCTCTCTCCCTAAAAATCAAAAACCCCGCAGCAAATGAAGATTTCTCTTGCATCTGCTACGGGATTTTGGAACGAACTTTATTTTTACAGAGCGAACTTTATTTTAATGGAGTCAACTTTATTTGAATTATACATTTTATTTATAATTGCACCTTCATCTACTCAACAGTCACACTCTTTGCAAGATTTCTCGGCTTATCCACATCGCAGCCTTTCTGCAGGGCCATATAATATGCAAATAACTGCAGAGGTGTAACCGCCACTATCGGAGCAATAAGCGAATCAACATCCGGTATGGCAACAACCACATCGGCAACCTTAGAAACCTGCTTGTTGCTCTCCTTCGCTATTGCAAGAACAACCGCTCCCCTGGCCTTTACCTCCTTGATATTGCTTATCATTTTCTCTACAAGATTGTCTTGGGTCATCGGGCAAATCACCAGTGTGCCCTCTTCGATAAGGGCAATGGTACCGTGCTTCAATTCCCCTCCGGCATAGGCCTCCGAGTGAATATACGAGATTTCCTTGAGCTTCAGTGAGCCCTCCATGGACAGAGCATAATCAAGACCTCTTCCGATGAAGAAAATGCTCTTTGCATTATAATGCTGCGCCGCAAACTTCTGTATTGTGTCTTTATTCGCCAATACCTTCTCTATTTCCCGGGGAATCGCCCTAAGTCCTTCTATTATATTGCTGTAATATTCTTTGTCTATCCTGCCAAGTTTATAAGCAAAATCCAGGGCTATCAGGTACAATGCCGAAAGCTGTGTGTTGTATGCTTTTGTCGAAGCTACGGCAATTTCCGGTCCCGCCCAGGTATAAAGAACATTATCCGATTCCCTCGCAATCGAACTTCCCACAACATTCACAATGGACAGAACCTTTGCTCCCTTCTTCTTTGATTCTCTTAGAGCAAACAATGTGTCAATGGTCTCACCGGATTGACTTATTATAATTACCAAATTTCTGTCACCTACAAGGGGGTCCCTGTACCTGAACTCCGACGCAACATCCACTTCCACAGGAATCCTTGCCAGCTTTTCTATTATATATTTTCCGACAACTCCAGCATGATATGCGGTACCGCATGCGACAATGAAAATTTTGTCTATGTTCTTTAAATCTTCAGCAGTAATTTTTATGTTGTCCAGTACTATATTACCGTCCTTTATTCTCGGACTTATAGTGTCTTTTACCACTTTAGGCTCCTCACACATTTCCTTCATCATGAAATGCTCATAGCCTGATTTTTCAGCCGCAGCGACATCCCAGTTTACCTTGAATACCTTCTTTTGTACTATCAATCCGTGATTATTGTATACCGTGACTTCCTTGTCGTTTAAAAGTACAATTTCTTTATCCTCCAGAATATATACATCCCTTGTGTACTCAAGTATTGCCGGAATATCGGATGCTACAAAATTCTCACCTTTTCCAAGTCCCACCACAAGAGGGCTGTCTTTTCTGGCAGCAACAAATTTGTCGGGACAATCACTGCAAAGCACTCCTAACGCATAAGAGCCTTCTATTTCATTTATGGAGTTTATAACAGCCTGAACAATGTCGCCGTGATAATGGTAATCTATAAGCTGTGCCACAACCTCGGTATCGGTTTCCGATATAAATTCATAGCCTTCCGCTTCAAGGAATTCTTTTATCTCCATATAGTTTTCGATTATACCGTTGTGAACAACCGCAATTTTACCGGAATTGCTTATATGGGGATGGGAATTGAGGTCATTAGGCTCACCGTGGGTAGCCCAACGGGTATGGCCTATGCCAATATTCCCCACCGGCATGCCACAATTTACCTTTTCCTCCAAATTTGCAAGCCTTCCTTTGCACTTTACCACTTTAATATCATCATTGTCTAAAATTGCCACTCCGGCTGAATCATAGCCCCTATACTCAAGCTTTTTAAGGCCATTCAAAAGTATAGGCGCTGCGTTTTTACCGCCTACATAACCAACTATTCCACACACAACTACCTCTCCTTTACATTTTTGTGTCTTTCTGGATAAAACATTATAAAAGACAATAGAAGTGGCTAATATATTAGACAGGAAAATTCACCCAGATCCCTTTTGTTCTGCAGTTGCCTGCAGTTTTTGTAGGACCCTGACGGTCGTGACAACCGGAAGGTTTCCGCCGAAATTTCGATAACTCACCGATTGCAGAAATTATCGGTGACCTCCTTCTCCTCGTCCACGCGTTAAAACGCGTGCTGGCGCTTTATTTTTATATTGAATTCATTATGGCTTAAATCTTTACCCTCCTTTCATTGCCCATAATGAACAAGATTTGCCTGTCTAAAAGTTCTTTAACCCCTTATTTATACAACAGCAGGCGCATTATCAAGAATAACGCCATGCAGTGCAAGCGATTCAAGTTATCATTAATATATATTTCTTCTATATAAATTTATCCAAGTCTCTCTTCTATAACTTTTGCAAGCTCAACAGCTCTTTTTGTTATATAATCCTTGTCTTTACCCTCTATCATAACTCTGACAAGGGGTTCTGTTCCTGAAGGTCTTATAAGCACCCTTCCCTCGTCGCTAAACTCATTCTCAAGCTCTTTACACTTGCTGCATATAACTTCATCCTCAAGATATTTCTCTTTGTTTTGATTTATTACACGGGCATTGATCAACACCTGCGGCAACACCTGCATTATTGAGGCCAGCTCCGAAAGCTTCTTTCCTGAAGACTTCATAACACTAAGAAGCTGTGTTCCAGTAAGAATCCCGTCCCCTGTAGTGTTATGCTCAAGGAAAATAATATGGCCGGACTGCTCGCCGCCTAAAATATGCCCGTTCTCAAGCATATTTTCCAGAACATATCTGTCCCCTACTTTTGTCTTGACTATGTTAATACCTTCTCTTTTTGCCATTATATCAAGCCCGAGATTGCTCATAACAGTGGCAACAATTGTATTATTTGAAAGCTTCCCCTGCTTTTTTAACTCAAGACCGATTATTGCCATAATTTGGTCACCATCAACCAAGTTGCCGTTTTCATCAACCCCAAGCACCCTGTCGGCATCCCCGTCAAAGGCAAGCCCAACATCAGCTCCGCTTTCAACGACAAATTTCTGTAATTGTGCAATATGAGTGGAGCCGCAGTTTCTATTTATATTTACACCGTCGGGCTCGTTGTTGATAACACAGACATCCGCACCAAGTTCAAAAAAAGCAATCGGTGCCGCCTGATATGCCGCTCCGTTTGCACAGTCAATTGCCACTTTAAGTCCTTTTAAGTCTCCTCTAACGGTACTTTTAATAAAGTTTACATAGTCATCCAAAGATGACTCAATTTCAACTTTCTTTCCTATTTTTTCTCCGGTAGGAAGCTCGATTTTTTCCGAATTGTCAAGAATTATGGCTTCTATCCTCTCCTCCAAAGCGTCGGAAAGTTTATAGCCTTTGTTGTTAAAGAATTTTATTCCGTTAAACTCATAAGGATTGTGGGAAGCGGAAATTACTACACCGGCATCGGCATTGTAATGTCTTGTAAGATAGGCAACCGCGGGAGTGGGCACTATTCCAAGGCATACAACCTCTGCCCCTACCGAACACAATCCTGCAACTAAAGATGCTTCCAGCATATCTCCCGATATCCTTGTGTCCATGCCCACCAATATTCTTGGTGTGTGCTTTGTTTCCGCAGTAAGTACATATGCTCCAGCCTGACCCAATTTATATGCAAGGTCGGCGGTTAATTCCAAATTGGCTACTCCTCTTACTCCATCAGTACCAAATAAACGACCCAATACTTTCATCCCCCTAAATTATTAAACATGTTTGTATTGCAATTAAATGTTTCAAAACAAATATACATATAAACTCATAATAACTATATTATATTATATCGATCAAGTAAATAGCAAAAACCATTTTATGTCATCCAACACCTAAAATTTCAGGCAATACACCTATATATTAATATATTATTTATATTATTCAAATACTGCTACTCATATGAATAAGTACTTATTATTCTCTCTGCAATTCTAATGCCGTCAACCGCCGCACTCACAATCCCTCCGGCATATCCGGCACCCTCACCGGCAGGATACAAGCCCTTTATCCCAATTGCCTCAAGAGAGTCACCCCTTGGAATCCTGACAGGCGACGAAGTCCTGGTCTCAACCCCTGTAATAACAGCATCCTTCATTCCAAAGCCTTTTATTTTGGAATCAAAACAGGGTATGGCTTTCTTTATTGAATCTGTCACAAAAGATGGAAGGCACAAATGAATATCGGAAAGATTTGTTCCTCCGGTATAGCTTGGTTTGACTATTCCTAAGAAAGTTGACTTTCTTCCCTCTACAAAGTCCCCAAGCCTCTGTACCGGTGCCCAATTGCAAGAGCCGCCCGCAGCAAAAGCCAGCTTCTCCCACTTTCTTTGAAAATCAATACCGGCAAGAGGATGTCCACTTCCGAAATCTTCCGGTTCCACCGATACCACAAGGGCACTGTTGGCGTTTTCCCTGTCCCTTGCAAATTCACTCATTCCGTTTGTCACAATCATCCCCGGCTCCGATGCCGATGCCACAACAATACCTCCCGGGCACATGCAAAATGAGTACGCAGTCCTGTCCCCTATTTTTTGAAACAGCTGATAGTCTGACGCTCCAAGCTTGGGATGCCCTGCTGCTTCGCCATATTGGGCTCTGTCAATCACTTCCTGGGGATGCTCAATCCTGACCCCTATGGAAAAGGGCTTTTGTACAAATTCAACACCTTTGTCCAAAAGCATCTTGAATGTGTCTCTTGCACTATGACCTATTGCAAGGACCGCAACATCGCAAGGTATTTCTTCTTTGTCATTTACTATAATTCCGCATATTTTCCCGTTTTTAACAATTATTGATGTGACCTTCGAATTAAACCTTACTTCTCCGCCGTATTCAATTATCCTGTTGCGCATATTTGAGACTACTCTTTTTAACACATCAGAGCCTATGTGGGGCTTTGCCTTGTAGAGAATTTCTTCATGAGCCCCGGATTTATAAAATTCTTCCAAGACAATACTGCAGCGTCTGTCATTTATCCTGGTGGTAAGCTTTCCGTCTGAAAAAGTTCCGGCACCGCCTTCTCCAAACTGTACGTTAGTTTCGGGGTCAAGCTCGCCGGCCTCCCAATACCGGTTAACAATTTCCGTGCGCTTTTCAACGCTTTCTCCTCTTTCGAGAATCAAGGGCCTATAGCCGTTTTGAGCCAAAATAAGCCCTGCAAACAGACCCGCAGGTCCTGTACCTATGACCACCGGTCTGTTTTCAAGTCTTATGCTGCCGGGAACTAAAACGTTTTCACTTTCTTGTTGTAAAATCTGGATGTCTGCGCTTTCCTTTATCTTTACTTTACCTTCAATTTCAAGCATTACAGAATAGACAAAACTGATGAAAGGCTTTTTCCTTGCATCAATGGATTCTTTTACTATCCTAAAATGCTTAAAGTCTTTTTCATTTACTTTAATTTTTTTTGAAACAAGTTTTTTCAAAACTTCTATATCATCATCCAAAGAAAGCTTTAAATTTCGAACAATTAACTTCATCTGCACCTCGTAAACTCTAATTCGCTGTCTTTTTTACACTGATTTTTACATCATAGTTTTCCATGAGATTTACAGTGTCGGGTATAACCACATTAAGCGGCCTTCTATGCTCACCTTCCGAAAGCCCGTTTACATCAACACTAAGCCTGAGATTTTCAGGCGCTATTTTGCTCAGCTCTTGCCTCGTACCGGTCAGGGTTATTCTAATAACTTCATCTAAGATTTCATACTTAAGCGAATTATCCCTTGCATTATCAAATGCAATGCTTTCTTTGCCAAAAACAAATTCCCTTTCTGCCAGCTCCTCAATAACCACATCGACATAAACACTTATTGGAGTATCTACAAGCCGAACTCCCTCCGGCAGAACAAGATTTACAATTTTAGTCATACTTTCCGATATGTTGTCGATATCAATTGGTGCGGTCTTCAAATTGTCAATCTGGCTGATAATATCAGAAGGCCCCGAAATCAACGCCTTTTCCGGTACAACCCTGTGTATGCCGTCGGTGTAATTCTTTGCCGGTCTTCCCCTTACAGCCGGCACTATAGATACTTCTTTTGCAATCTCAATGCTGATATCCACGCTTATCTTTTTATCCAATTCAACTATTTTCTCGCCTTCCTTGTTGTAAACCACGCACTCCTTGTTTATAACAATGTCATTGCTGAGATTGTCCACATCAACATAAGCCCTGACCTCACCAATGGAATTTATTATTTCATCAGAAGCTTCAATTGAAACCATAGCCGGTACCGCATTGGCCCTTACCACCTGGTAGCTCTCCTTGGGCTTTCCTGTGGGAACCACCTTTACAGGAAAAAGATTTTCACCCATCTTTTCAAGCTCTATTTCCACAACCCTGGGGGTTACTCCCTGAAAAGACACGCCATCCTTATTGGTATAAACATTAATATACAAAAATTGTGTATTGACATCCTCCACCTTTGAAAGGTCAACAATTGCCTCTATGTCATTTAGACCTATGTTATTAAAAGCATTTTTTCTCCCCTTTAAACTGACGGAAACATTCCTCGGAAAGTTCTCATTCTTAATCATTATTCCCTTTTCTTTAAGAGAACTTTCATTTTCTATTTTTAGCGGAACATTCAATTCAACCCAGGTCACCGGATTGGAGCTGTCCAAAACAACAAACCAGAGAAATACAGCAAAAAATACGGATATTATCTTTAATGTCAAGTCCTTCTTTAATAGCTCGTTCATTTTGCCTTCACCTTCCATATCCCTAGTTTCTTGCTCGGATTTTCTTTATCCAAAAGATTTTTGCTTAAAGCCTTTCTCAAAGTATCCGGGGTTAAGTTCCTGGTAAGTCCGCCGTTTAAAGCAACAGATATTCTTCCCGACTCTTCCGAAACCACTACAACAATTGAATCTGAGACTTCGCTTATTCCTAATGCAGCCCTGTGCCTTGTCCCCAGCTCCTTGCTAAGATTCGAATTTTCCGTAAGGGGCAGAAAACATGCCGCCGCCTTTATTTTGTTGTCCCTGATTACAACAGCACCGTCGTGCAGAGGAGTATTCGGCGTAAAAATATTTATTAAAAGCTCGGAAGTAACGTTCGAATCCAGACCGATTCCCGAATTGATAATCTCCCCCAGCTTCGTCTCTCTTTCAATTACAATAAGTGCTCCTGTAAAGGTTCGCGACATTTCTGTCACAGCCTTTATTATTTCTTCAATAAGTGATTTTACTTTAATGGTCCTGTCCTCTTCTTCAAAGCTGAGAAGATTTCTAAACCTGCTCCTTCCCAACTGCTCCAGTCCTCTTCTAAACTCAGGCTGAAACAGTACCACAAGTATTATTGCCATATACTCTATAGTAAGCCTCAGTATAAAGGAAAGGGTCTTAAAACCGATCAACTCGCTGATTCTGGCCGCAAACACAATAACAAGAATACCTTTTATAAGCTGCCACGCCCTAGTTTCCCTTATCAGCTTAATCAATTTGTATATTACAAAAGACACTATACCTATATCTATAATTGTCTTTATCAAATCCCAAAGATTATTAATATCTAAATTTGTAGATAAATTTACTATAATATCCTTTAAATTTGATCCTATTGTTCCTAATAAAAAGTTCATCGGAAAACCTCACTCTGCATGTCAAGGTTAAAAACTTCCCATAAGAGAATTATAACTTATTTCTAAATAAATGTAAGCTTTTTTTAATTAAAAATATAATTAATAATTGATTACAAAAAAATTATTTTACCATATATTTCCAAGATAAACATACTCCAAATATTTCTGTGCCTCTTCCTGCGCCCTGTACAAAGTCTCCTTCGGCGTCGGAGGAATGCTTTGCATCTTGTAATTCGGAAAGAACCTTGAAAGATGCAAAGGTATATTCCTTGATAAGGATGAAAGCCACTTTGCAATCTCGGAAATTTCCTTCAAATCATCATTCAATGTGGGAATAACAAGGGTAGTTACTTCCACATGACATTTTTCGACTGCGATTTTAACAGTCTCCTTCACATTCTCCAGCGCTCCCCCGCATATGTCTTTGTAGAAGGAGGATGTATATGCTTTTACATCAATATTCATAGCATCAATATAGGGAAGCAGCATCAAAAGAGCTTCCTTGCCGATAAAACCGTTGGTCACCAAAACATTGGAAAGCCCTTCTTTCTTGGCAAGTACCGAAGTGTCATACACAAACTCATACCATACGGAAGGTTCATTATATGTATATGCAATCCCTATATTACCTTGAGGCATAAGCTCTTTTGCCTTATTGACAATATACTCAGAAGTTACATCATAAAGCTCGGGCTCATCATGGGCAATCTCCCAATTTTGGCAAAAAGAACATTTAAGATTGCAGCCAAAAGTACCTATTGACAGTATCCTAGAGCCGCTCTTAAACCTGTACAAGGGCTTCTTTTCTATAGGATCCAATGCAATGGAAGAAATTTTTCCGTAATTTAAAGAATACAAATTTCCGTCGATATTTTTCCGCGCCCTGCACACTCCCAAGCTTCCGGGCTTTATTGTGCAATTATGGGGACAAAGATGGCAATGTACTTTCAAATCCTCACTTTTATTGTAAAACATCGCCGGCTTTGCTGCTTCCATACCATCACTCCTCATTTATGCCTTATTACCTCAAAGCGTTCCATTGTATATTTCTCGTTTGGACTTATACCCGCCTTTTGAAGTGCAATTGACACCTGTTGCTCGGGAGTGTCAACATTCTCAAGGTTTGGAAGCAGAAGCCCCGTCCTTCTTCCGGCTCTAACAATCACCCCATACTTTACCGCATCCAGCTTGTCCATGGAATCGACAGCTTCAGGCTCCATCAATACGTCCACAGAGTATTCAAGCTCATCCAATTCATAGGGCTTCACAGGATAAAATCTCGGATCGGAAGTACCCGCGCTTATTGCATTATGAATTATTTCCTTTGCTATATTTTCCCTTGTGGGCGCAATAGTACCTATACACCCTCTCAATTCACCCTTCTTCTTTATGGAAACGAAAGTTCCCGCCTTATCCTTTATCATTTCGCCGGGAAGACCGTCATAATCGTCCAGAACCCTTCCTTCCTTTACATAAGCCTCCAAAGCTCTTCTGGCAAGGGAAACGTACGGATCAACACTCTTGCCTCTTCCCTTTATCCTTCTTTCAATTATCCTGCGAGAGGAATCTTCCCTACCGACTCCAATTCTTGCCACCATATATCCCACACCAAAAGGACCTTCATAAGAATAGACCTTCGGAGATACACTATATCCATCCAAAGCCCCCAGCATTATTACAAAGGATCTTAATCCACACTCCGCAGCTTCATCCCGAAGTTTGTCATCTATATCAAGAATTGCGTCAATATCGTCTTTTTCGATACTCTTAACAAAAAGCTCATCAAATTCCCCGGCGTGTTTGTTATATCCATAGGGCCCGTCACTAGTGAGCCGGTGCGCCAAATCTCCGCTTGCAACAAACACTACATCCTCATCGGAATTTCTTATAGCTTCACCTATACACATACCGAACCTGTAATGCTCTTCCAACGTAAGAGTGGACATGGCAATATGAACAAGCTTAAAATCCGAATATACCCGGCTTATATAATAAAGAGGCACCATTGCCCCATGGTCCAGTTCTCCGGATATGCCGTACTTTTTGCCTATACCTTCGTCAATTCCTCCTGCATCAAAACCTTCCTTCTTTGCAAACTCAACAATTGATTCTGCCATTTTTAAATTATTCTCAAAACCTAAGTTTACCTGACGAGCTCCAAACCTTCCAAAGTCTCCCTTTAGTGTTTTAAAGTCATTGATAAAAATATAGTCTTCAAACAAGGGAGCGTGGGAGGTTGTAAGAATAATAGTTGAAGGCTTCTCTTTTCTTATTTCTTCAGCTGCTTTTTCACAAGCCCTTAAAGTATTAGCGGCACCCTTCTCATCGCCCTTGCCAATCTCAGGCACAATCAAAGGAGGATGAGGAAAAATATAAGAACTTATTATTTTTCCCATAAAATGCAATCACTACCTTCCTAAAAAAATAGATGCAGTCATAACACCTACTGAAGTTAGAAAAAAGGTCAAAACCATAATAAATGCAATCACTCTGATAGTAGATTTTTTCATACTTTTTCACATCCTGTTCTATATAGTGTTTATTTATAACAAACATTTATTCAATTTCCCGTGCTATAATTTTATAATATTTTCGCCTACAGTTAAATACCTTAATTTATTACAAAATTCATAATACATTATCAGGCAAGAAAAATTTTTGTCACATAATTTACAATTCCAGGATAAAACTGAGTTAATTTTTTTTAAAACTTTAGGAGGAATTTAATTTGATTTGTAGAATAAAAATTTATATAAATCAAGTTATAAAACTCATCATTAATAAAACTAAGAAATAAAAAAAATAAAATAACATTTCACTTCTCATAAAAACACTAGTATGGAACGATTCTCCCCTGTTGCATAGTAGTGTTTTTCTTTTTTATTTTCCTTAAAACAACCTTGTTTCGAAATATGTCGAAAAATTGCGAAATTTGAGATTAATTTAATAAACGCGGCAACATTTACCTCAAAGCCGCTTATTTTTTAAAATATCAAATTGTACATTGTACATTGTTTGATTTCTCCGATATAATAAAATAGTACATTATACTCCCCTTTATATTTGGTATAAGGAGATATAAATAGAGACTTATGAAACAGGGCAAAATTACCGAAAGGTAATGACGCAAAGCCAAGGGTCTAAAGTGCCGTAAGCCGGTGCAATGACAGCCTGGCTGCCATTAAAAGTTCTGTTTATACTCTTCCAAATTAATATAAAGAGGAAATAGGTCCTAAATATTTCCTTATACCATTTTGTTTTATAAGTATAATGTTTTCAAGTCTTTTAATGATTATCTTTTTCCGTTTTTCCTTCAACATAATCGTGAATTATTTTCGAAATATTGGCTATTGCTTTATTGGCTGATTGCTCGTTTTTTACATTCTTCGTCATAACAACAACAATATAAGGTTTCTCGGCATAAACGATTCCCACATCATGCACAACCCCAACATAGTTTCCGGTCTTGTGGGCAACTTTTATGTTCTTTGGAAGCGGTAAGTTGTAAAATTAATTGCCCAAACATGATAAAAAAGAAGTGACTCAAATCAGAACCTCTGATA
>Ga0209720_1000103_pt1 | contig 87996 bp, 66 predicted proteins | sample AD_JPNMR3_MetaG_FD_184426 | JGI IMG/M metagenome (GOLD analysis project Ga0209720, IMG submission 184426) | Active sludge microbial communities of municipal wastewater-treating anaerobic digesters from Japan - AD_JPNMR3_MetaG (SPAdes) (version 2) | ecosystem: Engineered > Bioreactor > Anaerobic... | reverse complement strand
GCTGAAGAGAGGCAAGCTGGATAACGTAGAAATCAGAGTGCTTGATATCATCCAGCATCACCCTCTCTAAATTTCAGTGAACCAATTTTATGCTCAGTTCTGGTTTTTATCTTATTCGGACAGGTCCTATTTAACAGAAATAAACTATTTATAGTATAAAGTCCACCTTACATCCTGAAGGGTATAATATTGAGGGAGTAGCATGAAGGAGTCCTATGTGATGAAGTTCGACTCTAGGGATATGCAGGTGGTCGAGATCCTCCGGAGCTTGGGGGTTCCCAGAAAGGTCTCGAACATGCTTGCTTACCTGGCAAACGTGGAGGAGGCCACGTCTCGAGACATCGAGAGGGGATCTGATCTGAGGCAGCCAGAGGTGAGCATAGCCCTGCGAACCCTGAGGAAGCACAACTGGATAGAGGAGAGCGTGCGGAGGAACGACGGCACCGGCAGGCCGGTGAAGGTTTACAGGCTCAGAGCATCGATAGATGAGATACTGAAGTATTACGAGGAGGAGAAGCTCAAGGAGGCGAACAGAGCTATGGAGCGGATACAGAAGCTCAGAGCTCTGCTCAGCCAGAGCGGGTCCTCATGATCAATGGTCTGCGATCCCGGCACCCGGGAAAATTCACCGGCTGAGTGCAATGGAACCTCTGAGCTGCGCTGGTGGTTGCACGCCGCCGGAAATGCTCTCATCCAGCGGAGCTTTTTTATGGGGGTGAGCCATCACTCCCATTGATGTATTTGGGCCGTGGCTTCGGTTCGCTGAATCTTTTATCAGGAATCGCCAGGGAGCGATGCCTCATGAATTTGTGTTCATCCACAGATCTCAGACAGCATGTATTGCAGGGCGCACGGAAGATCATCGCCCCTGGATCAGCAGGAACAGAACAATGCGACAGGAGAGGCGTGCCAGAAGATGAAAGCGTCGTGCAGGTTCACGCAAAATCATAATGGCTGTTGGGCTCTTTCGTGGTAAGGAGTTTGAAATAGAGGTGCTTCGGGTGGTCTTCGATCTGGATGATCCCTACGTGGTGGCGTACAGGCAGATCCATGCCATATCAAGCCCATCAGGGGATGTGGTGGAGATACTTGAGAGGTCCAGCTGCTACGGCGGCTCTGCATGGGCCAGGTATCACTACAGCAAAGGCCCGCTGGTTGTCTCCTCAAGAAACCTCGGAGAGTGGTTCAGGTATCTCGTCAGAACGGGAGAGGTTGATCTGGATCTCATTTCCTCAAGAAGGTCTGCTGGCATCTCGTCTGTATTTGTGAAAGGCGATGAGGTCGAGATTACCTACACAGGCCTCGGGGGAGGTGGTGTCGGTGCGACGTTCACCAGGGCGAGGGCTGGGGATGTGTTGAGATCGAGAACAACAGAAGCCGGTGGGGGGAGGGTGGCGACGGGAACCATTGTCGTCCCGAGAAGGGAGCGGCTGGTGATCGGGGTTGACAACACGGACTCGAAGACCACAGGAGCGACATGGTCGCTTGTTCACAACATATCCGAGAAGGTTGACCGGTACGAGGCGAGGTACATCTCTCACTCGCTCGTGCAGCTCTTCCCGGTCCCCACGAAGACCCAGAACTGCGTCTCGACCGCGGTGGAGTTCGCGTGCATCCCTGGACGGGAGGGGGAGATGATAGAGGATTTCAGGAGGCTTCTTGAGAGATACACGGTCTCCGATGAGACCGGAATGGTGGTGTGCAGGAGCTTTGACCCATCCATGCTGCTTGAATATGCGAGAAGATGCAGGCTGGAGAGGGTGAGCTATGAGGATGCTCTTAAGGCTGCGAGAAGCGCGGGGCTGGAGATCGTGATGGACGGGCAGGGTCTCATCGGCGCGGTCGCTGCGGTGCCGTACTTTGCAGACTCCGATAGATCTGTTGTGCCGGAGTGGCTATGCGAGGAGCATTGAAGCAGATACATCAGGCCCTGATGGATGTGGGCGTGGGTTACATCACGTATGTGCCCGGCTATCCGGTAACAGATCTTGCTCAATCTCTTGGGGCTGAGATCGCAGTGAACGAGAAGGTCGCATTCGAGTGCGCCCTGGGAGCGTCCGCCACCGGCGTCAGATCTCTGGTCATCGTGAAGCAGCTCGGGATGAACATACTCGCAGACCCGCTGGCCATCTCTGCAACCCATACTACTGGCGCTGGTATCGTGGTCCTGGTCGGAGATGATCTCGGCCCGAGAGGCTCGCAGATCGAGATGGACAGCAGATTCTATGGCCCGCTGACAGAGCTGCCGGTCCTCGATCCCTCAGCTCCAGATCTGTACAGAGCTGTCACTGAGGCATTCCGGGCATCGGAGGAGCTCTCCATACCGGTGATATTGAGGGTCACATCGGATGTGCTCGAGGATGCCAGCACCGGGCCGGTCACAGGAGCTGGTATGCCACCATCTCTCCAGCAGACGCCCAGACGCTTTGATCGCTCCATCTGGGATCTGACGGCGAAGGGGCGCCACCAGAGGCATCTCGCGAATGTTGTCCCGGCCCTGAGCGAGGCCTCTGAGTCCTCGGCCCGCCTGGATCTCCGCGGGAATGCAGGCGTGATAGCGTCCGGCTCTGTGGTTCCACTGGCTGAGACTGTATGCGAGGAGACCGGATCCTCGCTGCTCGTCCCGCTCTACTCTCATCCACTCCCGATGAGGACCATCGAGCGGTTTCTGGGCATGCACCGGTTCGTCCTTGTGGCAGAGGGGCCGGGGCCATTCATCGAGTCGCATCTGAAGGGTGTGCGCGGCCGGCTGACGGGCCATCTCCCGTGCGGATGCATCAGAGCAGACGATCTCAGAACTGCGATCAGCCTGATCCATATCTCGGATCTGAGAGGGAGGGTGGAGGTGGAGACCGCCGCTGGCCGCCCAGCAAGAAGGTCAATCTGCGAGGGGTGTCCGTTTCTTCCCCTGTACACCGCCCTCTCAAGGATCGATGCTCCGATCGCAGGTGATGCGGGTTGCACGATACTCTCCCTGAGGATGGGTGCTGTGGACATGGTCTATGGCCTCGGCTCATCGATCGGGGTCGCATCTGGCTTCAGGGATAAAGGGATCGCGATCGTGGGGGACTACGCGCTGGCGCACACCGGCATCCAGGGATTGATCAATGCGATCTGGCACAGGAAGAATGTGGTTGTGGGCGTGATCTGGAACCGTGTCGCCGCGATGACCGGGTTCCAGGAGGTCTTCGATCTGGAGCCTGTCTTAAGGGCGCTTGTGCCTGATATGCGGATTGTGGAGATGCCTGCGCCTGAGCAGGAGATCGAACGCATTCTCATAGATGGGCTCAGGTCCCCGGGAGTCTCACTTGTGATATTCAAAGGCACCTGCACCAGGCCGACCATCAGGTCTGATGAGGGGAGTTCTACGGATGAGCACGGCATCTCCTGACACATGCATCGGGAAAAAGATGAGAGATGAGGCGATTTATCTCACCTGAATAATTCAGTCCTGGAACTTAATGTTCTTCTGTATCTGGAAGCTTCCATTGAGCCTCTGATCCGCCTTCATCTTCTTGCTGAACTTGGAGTACTCGGTTCTGGTGTTCCACATGCCCTCGAACGCCTGCTCTGTGGAGAACGCCACAGTGTTGTTTCTGTAATTCACAGATCGTATCATACCGCGCTCGCTCTTATCGAGCTGGCTCATGTTGAAACGCTCTGTTATGCTCGCGCCCATCCCTCCGTGGAAGACAGGCGAGTCGAACCGCTTGAACCCCTTCAGAACGCCTCCATCAAATGATATATCCTTGACCTCGCTGAAGTTGACCGTCGGGTTCGACTTCTCCATGCACCTGACAGAATCCATGTTCAGATTCCCGCTGCCCTTAAGGTCCTCCTCGTACGAGAGGGCATTCTCCATGAACGTATCTCTTATCGAGACCTCCCCCTTTCCGCTCACTGTTGTGGACTCGATGTAGAGCATCCCATCACCCCGGGTTTTCGTCTCAGGCAGCGGGCTCGGTCTGCTCTTCGGGGTGTGCGAGACCCACTGCAGCATGTACGGCCCGTCCTCTGCGCTGCTCTGGCCGCATGTGGCCCTGACAGATATCCCCAGGATCGTCCCCGCGCTCTGCCCGGGGATCAAGCAGCTCCAATAGCCGTCACTCTTGCTGCCGCTCTCAAGGAGCATCTTGATCTGTGCGGTCCTCTTCATGTTGATCATATCGGCTCTGGCTATGCTCTGGTCCGCAACCCCGTACTCCAGGATGACAGAATCCACATCTGAGTCCCCCCTGATATGGGCCACAACCCTGACAGGAGCACCTGCAACCGGCTCCGGAGGTATCGCGGTGACATCCAGAATGCGGACCGGGGCTCTCCTGTCCCTTACGCTCTCTATCCCCAGCGTGGTGTTCAGCGATGGATCCTGAATGCCCGTGGAAATGCTGTCCGGCTCAGATGGCACATTCCCGCCAGTGGCGCTCTGGCCCGGCACATCGATCTGCTTTCTCATGATCAGCTCCTGGATGTATCTGATCACATCCCTGAGGATGGAGAGGGCTGACGTATCTCTGGATGCGGAGATGCTCTCACGGTATCCATCCGGGCTGAGCATATCGGTTGTCTTGTCCTTCACAGCTCTGCTCACGTTCTCAGATGCGACCGCGTTTATGGAGGATGATGCTCCAGTGGCATTGGCGGTGATGGATCCGGTGATGTTTTCCCCGGCTGTGCTGGTGAGCGATGCGATCGATCCCCTCTCAGCCGATGCATTCTCATTCGCGCCGATCTCTTTTACCGGAGATGCATCAGCAGGTCTCTCCGCACCTGATGCAGCGGGAGAGGGGCTCTGCGGCTTCCCTGAAGGTCTCGGCTCGAGCCCCCTGAGAAGCCTTATTCTCAGAGGCTCCCTGTCCAGAAGATGAGATCTCGATGGTGTCAGCCCCTCGGCTGTAACAGTATCGGAGATATCCATCGTGAGAGGTATCGTCATGCTCACCGTTTTTCTCTGCTTCGGGGCAAGGAAGTCGATGCTTCCCATGGGGCCTATGACCATGCTCGTCACGAATATCTCCTGGAGCGGCACGCTGCCAACATTCTCCACGGTGCAGGAGATTGTCACCTTCTCCCCAAAGCGTGCCGCCGGGGGCGAGACGCTGAGCCTGAGATCCAGAGCAGCATCGACCACAACCGCCTCACAGCTTGCATCTGCGCTCCATATCCTGCCGCGGGCGTCCCTGCCGGCTGCCGTGAAAACCAATGTGTGATTCTCGTTAACAGAGACTGAGGGAGTGGCGGTCCTGAACTCGCCAGGCGCCAGGTCTCCGATAGATGCAACCGTCCCGAGCTCCGATTCCGAGATCCGGACATCGTACAGGAGATCGGTGCCGGAGTTGGAGACGAGACAGCTCACGTTGAACGCGTCTCCTGCAGGGGACATAACACGAGCTGGCATCACAGACAGCGTTATGTTCGGCCGTATGACCCTCATGGACAGGACCGCTGTGTCAGAGACGACCTGATCGCCGGCTCCGTAACCTGTTGCTGTGATCGTCACATCTTTAGATGCATCTGATGAGATGGAGGCGGCTATTCTTGTATCGGTTCCCGGAGGGATCTCCCCGATCCTGCCGCTCCTGATTCCGGCAAGCGTCACGTTCCTGAGAGCCACCTCTCCGGTGTTCTCTATTATGCACATGACCTCAGACTCCTCCCCGGGATAGAGAACAAGCTCGGATGGCTCCAGCGAGAGGTTCATACCGGCTCTGTAGACATGCACAGCTGTCTGCGAGAAGGCGTAAATCTCCCGGCCGGTCGAGTCCCTGGCAGATGCCATTACAATGTCATCTATCGATGAAGAGATCTGTCTCCTCCTGCTGACATGGCTGACCTCTCCCGGCTTCAGCTCGTTTATATCCCCGATATGGCCGAAGCTGTCCTCAACAGAGATGTCTCTGAGCAGATCCGAGCCGGAGTTCTCAAGCCTGACTGTGATGTTCGTCACCCCTCCCGATATTATCTCCGGCGGATCAGCGCTGGCACTCACATTCAGCTGAGGCGAGATGACCCATACAGTCACGGATGTCTCATTCGAGACGAGAGCGCCGTTCCTCTCGCTCCCGGATACATTCACCCTGATCTCTGTCGTGGAGTTGATGGTGAAACTGCCCTCCAGGCTCATGGATCTTCCGGGCAGGATGAACTGGGTTGTCATCCTCCTCCCGTGGCAGCGCAGATCCACGTTGTAGATAACATCATTGCAGGAGTTTCTGACCGTGCAGCGGTAGCTTATGTTATCCCCAGCTCTAGCCCTGGTCGTGCCCGTCTCAAGGATCAGATCCAGGCCTCTGGAGGGCCTGTACTCCATTGTCCTGAGGGTGGACTCTGACTGGTCTGCTCCCACCTGCGCTGAGCGTGATCCGGGATATCTGACATCACCAACAAGAGCCTCTCCTGCATCATTCAAAGCCAGAACCCTGAGGCCTTTATCAGCCACGGAGCCGATCACAAGTGTGTGGCTCTCCCCGGGGCCGAGAGCAGGTATTATGCCGAGGATGCTGTTCCTGCTGTCGACTATCTTAACGCGCCTCAGCTCATTCTTCCCGAGGTTCGCGATCCTGACCCTGTACTCTGCGCCTCCGCCGATCCTGCTTGTCTCCACAGTCGCCCTGAGAGCGGGATAGGGAGCCTGGCGCACCTCCTTATCCAGAACACCGACGCTGATCTCCCGAGATGCGATCTCCCTTCCATCTGAGCTTGCTGTGATCCTGAATCGTGATGGCGACAAGAGAGGCGGCGTCCTCGCTCTTATGCTGAAGACATCCCCCGGAGGCAGGGTGTCACGAAACCCGATCTCCCTGGCACCGTCTGTCACAGATATGTTTGAGAGTGCGCGATCCCCGGTGTTTCTGAGGACGCAGGTGTAATCCAGTGCATCGCCCGCGACCACATCCGCACAATCTGCTCTGACCGTCATCTCAAGTTCCGGGCCGGAGGAGGTAGGGAGGGGCAGCCAGAAGGGCCAGGCGCATGCTGAGGGTATCGTACATGGCAGGAGGGATACGAAAAGGAGACCGAGGCTAAGCCAAGCTGAAAACTGGATACAGCTTCGCATAGTCGGGCTACAAACAAGGCCCAGTCCCTTCATCTGCTACCCCAAGAAATATTTAAATGGTTTCTATGTATAAACATTTCGGAGATTGAAAACATCCAGCGCAATCAGTATATCTCCATTATTTTATGATGGTGCCTCTCCGAAAGCGTTTTTGTGATATATTTAAAAACTTTAAAATTTAAAATGTTATTAAAATATGCTAATTCGCGAAGATTTTGAGAAGGCCACATAAAATAAAAACACGTTCAAGATTATTATTTTTAAATAAAATGGTGTGCGATGCTTGGGTTCGGGTGTACTCGATTCGCGGGGTGGTTCTCAGGGATCATTGACAGCGGAATCTCACAGGCTCATGTGGTTGAATCGTCGGACGCTCTTATCCATATGATAACTTGCCCAGAGAAGCACCGGTCCTGCCATGCATTCTTGGTGAATGAATAAGTGAGTTCAGCAACCACATTGCACGAACTGCAAGTTGCCAAAACATAAGAGCGTCGTCGGATAGGTGAGCTCTGGCAAACCAGACCAATGTCAACCAACTCTACATCCTTCTCCGAGATTATATCCGCCGAATCACCGCATGAGCCATCTCATAAATCCTGAGGTGTCACATGCTGCCGATCCCAATCGTCGAGCAGGATCCTCGGGGCATCCTGTGCGGCGAACGGAAAGGTTTATCTCTTTTTATAGGCCACCAGTTACCTCCAGTTCTGAATGGAGTTCTGAAGATGGGTTCCGAGATACCCGGTTCTGTAGAGGTGACCGAGCTCCTGCTTACGGCAGAGATATACAACAGATTTGAGAGCCTCACAGAGGACGATCTGCCATCAAAGATAAGAAAGCACTACTTCGACCCGGAGCACATGGGAGTGAGACGCCCCATCTACGTCACCATCTCTGATGTCGAGAAGATCTGCAGCATTGAGGACGTGAGGAGCATCGCGAAGCGCCTCCCGTTCATCGATATAGAGGAGTTCGGATCCCAGCTGAGGCTAACAGTATTCGATCTCGGTGCCAGATGGTTTGCCAGGGAGGGCATCGAGCGGGTGAGGTCGAACCCTGTCCTCGCTTACTACTACGAGAACTACGATCATCTCGATGTAAGCTATGCAGAGGCGAGACGCTCAAACAAGTCAAGATATGCGGACCGCGAATGGATCGAGGCCAAGATCAAGGAGCTTCAGGTGTCGGTACAGGCCTCAGAGGATATGCTGAAGCTCGTCCAGATAAGATCGCCTGAGGACATCAGAGAGAGAATCGAGGATCTGGTGCTGACCGATGAGCAGAGGGCCGAGATATCAAAGATAGAGAAGGCTATAGAACACAGGGATTACCTTCGCAGGGTCGGCTTGAGAGAGATAGGAAAGAGCCTCTTCGTCGGCTCTCCCGGCACAGGGAAGACGACGACCGCGAGGGCGATCGCAGAGTGGCTTGGGATACCGCTCATAGAGGTCAGACTCTCGATGATCACCAGCCAGTACCTGGGCGAGACCTCGAAGAACATCGACAAGGTCTTCGATCTGGCAAAACGGCTCAGCCCCTGCGTCCTCTTTGTGGACGAGTTCGACTTCGTCGCGAAGACAAGAACCTCAGATGAGCACGGCGCGATAAAGAGGGCGGTGAACACACTTCTTAAAGCGATCGATGAGATAAGCCTGGTGGAGGATGGGGTCCTCTTCATAGCTGCAACAAATCATCCACAGCTTCTCGATTACGCTGCGTGGCGGAGGTTCGATAAGGTCCTGGACTTCCCGCTGCCCGACGAGCTGATGCGCCGGAGGATCCTGGAGAAGATACTGTCGAGGATGGAAGCTGAGGTGGATATCGACGAGATCGCGAGCCTGACCGATGGTTACTCAGGCTCGGATCTGCGCCTGGTTGTCCGTGAGGCTGTGCTGAACGCCCTTCTTGAGGACCGCAAAACCCTCAGACATATCGATCTTCTGCGCGCAATAGAGGACTTCGAGCACAGGATCAGGGAGCACAGAGGTAGAGTGGCTTTATGAGAGTCGTGATGCTGGGAACAGGCGATGCTATAGGCACCCCGAAGATAGGATGCAGGTGTCCAACATGCGTCGATGCTCTCAACGGCGGAAGGAGCCGGAGGCTGCGCTTCTCGATACTTCTGGAGAGCGACGAGGGCAGAGTGCTCATCGATACGAGCCCGGATCTGAGGTGGCAGCTCATCAAGATGGGAATAAGCAAGGTTGATGCGGTCATCTGGACGCATGCGCATTACGATCACTACGCCGGCTTCGGCGACTTTCACAGGGTGCAGAACCATGTGCCTGTATACGCGACCCGCAGCACCATGGACTACATAATCAGCTATCTCTACTTCCTGCGGCCGCAGAGGCACGATGTGAAACCCATGGAGCCCTTCGAGATCGCCGGCATGGAATTCACGCTCTTCGAGGTGAACCATCCGCCGGTCGAGACCATGGGCGTGCTGGTTTCCGCTGGTGGTAAAAGGGTCGTCATAACAAGCGATACAAGCGACTCGCTGTCAGAGGAGAGCCTGGATATCATGAGAGACGCAGATCTCTTCATCGCGGATGCCATAATGCCCCCTGGATACAAACTGAACAAGCACATGAACGCTGAGGAGGCGATCTCCCTGGCGAAGAGGCTGAATGTGAGGCAGACCGTGCTGACGCACCTGAGCCACCTGTATCCGCCGCATGATGAGGCTGTGAAGAGGTGGCCGCTTGCACACGACATGATGTCCATCGTCCTGTGAGAGGTTGCAGATCGCGCTGGCAGCCGGGCGGTCAGATCCGGTCGGGAGCTGATGGAAACGTTACTATCGCCTTAACGGCTCGCCAATGCACTGTCTCAGCGTTGTTTGCGACGCTCTCAGCAGTTTGCCTGAAAAGTTGGAGAGTAAACATGATAAGCATGCTTCTTGCGGATTCTGAGCTCGAGCTTGTGCCGAGAGAGATCGTGGGGTATCCCGCGGTCCGGCTCAACGCCAGGAAGAGAAACAAATCGCCTGCAAAGAGTCTTCTGGACGCCAGTCTCCACCACTCCGCGATGCGGTCCCTCCCCATGGGAGATCGCCGCGGTAGGCCGGATATAGTCCACGTCTTCCTCCTTGTGGCGCTGGAATCGGTGCTGAACAGGATGGGCCAGCTCAGGGTCTGCATCCACACAAGGAACAACGAGATGATAACCATAGATCCCACGACCAGGATACCCAAGAACTATCCCAGGTTTGTGGGCCTGATGGAGAGCCTCTTCGAGGCTGGGAGTGTGCCGGAGAGGGAGCCGCTCATTGTGATGCAGAAGGATCGGGATGTAGGCGCATGCATACGCGAGATGCCACACGAAAAGGTCATACTCCTATCCCCTGGAGGGAGAAGGGTCAGGCTCAGCGAGTACGTGAGGGGATGTGATGGCGCACTCTTCATACTCGGCGGCTTTCCGAAGGGGGAGTTCATAAGCGATGTCATCTCTGAAGCTGACGAGACGATATCGATCTACGGAGAGAGCCTCCCGGTCTGGACCGTGGCATCTGAGATACTCGTCAACTATGAAAACCACGTTCTGGAGACATCTGAGAAGAGAGGGATTTAATAAATCGCGGCCTCCGAATCTGCTGCAAAAATGCATGCGTTGTTGGGACATGCGGCCTTCAGGCAGTTTGAATGGAGGCAGAGCCCCTGCTAATCCTGCTCAGAGGCCTCCTTCAGAACATCATGCACCCTCTTCAGATCCTCGAGCAGCTTGACGCCCTTCTCGGTAGTTTTGTATGTCAAAGTTGAGCCCTGAGAAACCTCAAGAAGGCCACGGGCGATCAGAAGATCCAGGTACGGGTTGACCGTCTTGAAGTTCAGGTTCACCTGGTAGACTATAGCGGTCTTCGTGGCACCGCCAACGCATTTCTGAAGTATCTCAGATATTATGCTCAGCTTGTCTCTCTTCAGCACCATCTTCCCATGTCCAGGATATGCGATCAATTTAACAATATCATAAATGTATCAGTCATCTCTCGCAGACGTTATATAAAGATTTTATCGCTGATCAGGGAGGCCTGTCCGAATAAGAGTTCCGGAGCCAGATATTCGAGGCTTGAGGATGCTGATTGTTATAAGCATTTCTTCCTTATTCGGACACCTCTCTGACCAGTGCCCTGGTCAGCCCTGAAAGTCTCGAGTTTGGGTCGTGTGCCTGGATCACTGAGCCCATGTCATCGGATAAGGCCGTCTGGCGCAAGAATAGATCAATAATTTTTACAATGGCGTTATCTTGAAATTAAACGTTGTGATGATTGTTATTGATCTCATCAAGTGACATACATATGGCAGTATCAAATTGTTAAATATTAATCGTAATATATTGTGTAGTGCGCTCTTATGCGTTTGGCAACTTGCAGGCTGTGTGTTTTGGCTGCTGTAATCATTCGTTTGTCTGCCATGCCTTCGACTTAGTCGAGACTTTTCGAAGCAGTCGAAGATAAGTCGAAATGAATGCATGGCAGGACCACTGCCTCTTTGGGCAAGCCATCAGATGGATAAGAGCGGCATAATTTAACCGACGACAAATAGATCGCTGAATGGAGATTGGTGAATTGGCGTGCACTGGCACAACAGATCAGAAATCTACGATGCCACATGCTGCTGGGTTCAATGACACCCCCAAGAGCGTTTGGTGTACAAAGTCGGGTTGCGTACCTGATTCATTGAACGCCTCTCAGGAATCGCCGATCAACAGCACTAGACCTCATAAACCTGCGGTGCCACATTCTCAATGATCTGAGTACACGACCCTTAGATGGACAAGCGAAGGTCAGAGGTTCCGGGGTTTGACGGCTCTTTCTGTTATGCGCAACCCTTTTATTCTTTGCTCCTGAGTCAACCTCGCCATCAATAAGTGTACAACCCGAAGATACACATCTGTGGGCCATCACCTCATTATGGTGGTGAAGACCTCTTCATTGCGGGTTCTTTCGATGAATGAGAAGAAAAAATCCACGAAAAGGGCGAGGAGCCGGATGTCAGCGATCCCCCAGTATGTAAAAGCGGGAAGCTCCTCCATTCGGGGTTCACGGTCGATGTTCTTTGCGGAGGGCGGGCAGAGTGATAGACAGATTTCCAGAGGTACCGGCGAGGATTGAGGGGTTGAGGGAGCTGGCATGCAACCTCTGGTGGTCATGGCACCATCAGGCCAGGGACCTATTCAACATGCTGAACCCTGCTGCATGGCAGCTCAGCGTTCACAACCCTGTGAAGCTTCTACACGAGATCGATAGATCTGTGCTGGAGCGAGCTGCTGAGAATGAGCATTTCCTGAGACATTACGACGCGGTCATCTCCAGGTTCAGGTCCGAGATGAGGGCAAAGGGTGGATGGTTTCCGTCCCACATCAGAAACCCAAGGAACGTGCCGATCGCATACTTCTCAGCTGAGTATGGCCTCCACCACTCGATGCCGTTCTACGCCGGCGGCCTGGGGTTCCTGGCGGGTGATTATCTCAAAGAATGCAGTGATCTCAGGCTTCCTGTTATCGGTGTGGGTTTCATGTACCCCGGGGGGTACCTAAGGCAGAGATTATCTCCTGATGGCTGGCAGCTGAGCGAGAGCGAGATCCTGGACAAGAGCCACGCGCCGATATCTCAGGTGCTCGATGAAAATGGCAAACCACTGCTCGTGAGGGTCCCAGTGATAGAGCCGCCGATATATGTGGGAGTGTGGAAGCTCAGGATCGGCAGGATCCAGCTGTATCTCCTGGACACAGATGTGGAGGCGAACGACCCATGGAACCGGGGGATATCATCGCGCCTCTACATCGGAGATGCTGAGCAGAGGCTGAGGCAGGAGATAGTGCTGGGAATAGGCGGCATGAGCGTGCTTGAGAGCATGGGCATAGATAATCTGGTCCTGCACCTCAACGAAGGCCACCCGGCATTCGCGGTCCTGGAGAGGCTCAGGCATCTCACAGGAAAGGGGATGAGCTGCAGGGACGCCATCGATTATATCAGGAGAACGACCGCGTTCACAACGCACACCCCTGTTCCGGCGGGCCATGACATCTTCCCGTTCCATCTCATGGAGAAGTACTTCAACTCGTATCTGCCCTCAATCGGACTAACTCGCGATCAGTTCTTCAGGCTGGGCATAGATCCGGCAAACCCGCAGGCCGGGTTCAACATGACCGCATTCGCGATGCGGATGTCCCTGTACAGGAACTGCGTCAGCAGGAGGCATCTGGAGGTCACCGAGTCGATGTGGCGGCATCTGATCTCCGAGCTCAAATCGAATGGCACAGTCATCGATTACGTCACCAATGGCGTGCACATACTCACCTGGCTCGATCGCGGCATGGAGGATCTCTTCAACAGGTATCTTGGACTGGGATGGCTGGAGGAGCATGACGACCCCTCCATATGGGAGCTTGTGGACGATATACCCGACAGAGAGCTCTGGATGGCGCACCGAATGGCAAAAATGAGATTGATAACAACGATCAGGGAGCGCGCAAGGCTCAGGTGGTCCATGGACGGCGCGGACCCCAGGATAATAGTCGCATCTGGTGTGCTTTTTGATCCATCCGTCTTCACAATAGGCTTCGCGCGGAGGTTTGCCACGTACAAGAGGGCCACGCTGATACTCCAGGACCTGGACCGCCTCAGGAGCATATTGAACAACGAGGACATGCCGGTCCAGATAATATTCGCAGGCAAGGCGCATCCTGCGGATGACACAGCCAAGCAGATCATCCAGAGAGTATACAGCATAGCGAAGGATCCGAGCTTCGGGGGGAGGATAGCATTCGTCGAGGACTATGATGAGCAGCTCGCTCAATACATGGTCCATGGTGTCGACCTGTGGCTGAACACGCCGCAGCCGCCGCTCGAGGCATCCGGCACCAGCGGCATGAAGGCGATGATCAACGGCGTTCCACAGCTCAGCATTCTTGACGGATGGTGGATAGAGGGATACAACGGCAGAAACGGCTGGGCGTTCGAGGGCGCTGAGGGCGCTGATCGGGATGTCAGGGATGCGCACAGCCTGTACGATCTTCTGGAGAACGACATCGTGCCCCTGTTCTACAGGGTGGAGAACAATGATGGGGTGCCGCATGGCTGGGTCAGGGTCATGAAGGAGGCGATAAAGAGCACCGCGCCCAGGTTCTCCTCGAGGAGGATGGTGAAGGAGTACACGACCAAGTTCTACGTGAACGCCCTGGATGCAGCCAACAGCTTCAACGCGAGCGAGACCCGATGACGAGGGGTGTCTGTCCGGAAATGCGCAGAGGTGCTCCCGGGCAGCCAATTGGTTGCCATATACAGGCTGCTGAATGCACTCATTCGCCCCGCCATGCCTTCGACTTCGTCGAAACCCTTCGACACATTCGAAGGTAAGTCGAAACGCTCGCATGGCATGATCGGTGCCTCTTCGAGCTCAGATGGACATGAGCGCCTGTGATTTACCCCGCACGCTGCTGTCAGGGAAGCTCGATCGTCCCGACTATCCTCAGCTTCCCTCCCTCCGGGTATGTCATGAGCGCCCTGTCCCCTGGAAGATGCACCAGAGGCTTGTCAAGAGAGAGATTGAGATCGGGGCTCCGCGGATCGCCGGAGGATGATTCGATTCTCGCAGGTACGTACTGCATCCAGTGCCCCAGGTGAAGAACCATCCCCTCCCTCAGCGGCGACTGCCAGTACCTCACAAGCTCTGCTCCTGCTCTGAGGCGGGTGGAGGTTTTCACAGCATCGTTTGTGGTCAGAACCGTTCCCCGATCGAGCTCCGAGACCTCTATGCCCTTAAGCGCAAGACCTGCGCGCTCCCCCGCGCTCGCGCTCTCGAAATCCTCGTCGTGCTTCTGTATGGATCTCACCTGAGCATTCTTATCGTCAGGCAGAACCCGAAGGATATCGTGCTTTCTGATGGTTCCCTCTGCAACATTCCCCAGGACGACTGTCCCGACGCCCCGAACGTTGAAGAAGTGATCCACAGGGAGCGTACCAGATGCGCTTTCCTCATGCACCACAGCATCAGCATATTCAAGAAGACGCTCGCGTATCTCTATGGGATTGTCATCAATCACAGAATATCTCTCGACAGCAGTGGAGCGGACGAGAGGCGCGATCTGCTCCTCTGATATGTAGTTTTTGAGAACAATATATCCATCGCGAATGCCCATGCAGTCCAGGGCGAGAACAGTTTCCCCGAAGAGCTGGTCAATCTTCTCCACGATTAGGATGGCCCTGCGAGCCATGGACAGGGCATAGAAGAGCGGCGCAAGTCGCTCAGGATACCTGGTGGGCTCGACGAATGTCACAGTCGTCTCGCCCCTCTTGAGGTTGTAAAATGTGATGTCGCTGGCTGTGCCCCTCTTGCCCAGATCCTTCGAGAACTCTGCTTTACCGAGCACCGCCACATTGAGATTTGGCATGGGCTGAATGAGATTCAGACCGGAGTTATAGGCCTTGCGGTTGCCTTCGACTGGCAGTACCAGCAGCATGCACCGGACAGTTTATGTGAATATTTATATTATTCATAACGCTGTTAGGGTCGTGTCCTCGTATCATTGAGATCAACAGCACGTGGCACCTCAGGAGTTATGAGGTCGCTCTTGTCCATTTGATGACTTGTCTGAAGGGGCAGGGGTCATGCTGTGTGTTCGTTTCGACTTACCTTTGACTGCGTCGAAGGCGTTTCGACTTCGTCGAAACCTTTCGATGTAGTCGAAAGTGTGGCAATGAATGCTTTCAGCGACCACGTTGCATGCTCTGCAAGTTGCTACGCACATGAGAGCGTATGAGGTATAGTGCCGTTGATCGGAGATTCCTGAGAGACGCTCAATGAGTACACGACATATTTTGAAGCCATCCCAAAACGGAACCCAGCAATGCGTTAAGTGCCCCTGCAGCCCGGAAGCTCCAGAACACATCAGGGTATTGTCGCCGGTGCGAAACGCAGAATCAAAACTGTTCGCAGGCTAAAAGTCCAGAAGCGATCGCTGCTTTTGCGCCTTCTGATCGAAATGAAGGAGGCTTTTCTGCGCGCTGCACTGGAGCAGGCTCTCTCTGCCCACATCAAATGGCGTGAAGAGCCTGAGAACAGGCGGGAGAAGCTGCTTCTCAATGTAATATTCTGTGTCCACCGGAAGATTGTTTTCCACAGCATACTCCGGATCCTCAGCCCTGTCAACAAAGAGTGTCTTTTTGCTGCCCCTGACTATTATGAACGCAACCCTGTCGCCAACCCCGGGCACCCTCCCGCCGCGCCTTCTCATCTTCTCGACCAGCTGGATGTGAGGCTGCTTGTTCCTGTAGGATGATGTGTCCTTTGTGAAGCGTCTTGTGAGCACAAGATCGTCAAGGAGTTCCCTGTCCCGCCTGATATCCATATCTCTCAGCCTCTGGATCACGTCCCTCACGTGCTGAACCGCATCATCCACCCTACCCTCCTTCAGAATCAGCTCGAGGCATCTCCTGAGTGTCTTGGAGGTGAGGTCACACCAGTCACGCCTGACGGTCTCCATGCCCCTGACCTTTATCCTGTCCCTCCATCCGCTCCCCGGAGCTCTCTCAAACAGCCAGAGGGCATACCTCTTCTTCGCCAGGAAGATCGCGCGCCTGGCGAACGCCTCGAATACGAGCTCCATCGGCTCCGGGAGCTTTGATGTTATCGTCTCCGCGATCTTTCGTCCTATGAGCTCTGCCTCCTCGGGGGAGATGCTCTGGTCCTGATCTCCGGGCGACACCCGGACAAAGACGCTGTCAGTATCCCCGTAGACAACAGAGAGATCGTAGCGCCTGCCTCCAGCGTTCGCCGGCGCGGGAAGTATCGCCCTCCCATCAACAATGTAAACGGAGCCGATCTCCTCGATCATCTCCTTTGTCCTTATTATGTTGTGCCTCCCGAAGCTGGTAACAGCGTTCGCGAGAGTCAGGCTGTAAAGCCTCGCCCTGGCGTATCCAGAGTACCCGTAGAAGCTGTTCAGCAGGATCTTGAGCGCGTACTGCTTTGCATCGAGAAATGCACGCTCCTCTTCACCTGCACTCTTCATGAGCCTCTTCGTCTCCGTCCTTTTCTCCAGCAGCTCCCGCAGTATCTCCGGCACAATCCCCCTGCAGATAGATGGAGCTGCGAAATCCCCACCTGATGGCGATTTGACAACCTCCGGAGGCCTTTCATTGGTGACAACTGTTGAGTAGCAGAGGTTGTGGGCCATCATTATCGTGGGATAGAGCGATTTGTAGTCCAGGATGATGACGTTCTCCACAAGCCCCTTCACCGGAGGGAGAACCGCCCCGCCCTTCAGCTCATCTGCATCCATGAACCGTCCTTCCGACTCCTCCGAGTCCGGCTTTGGCGGGAGAACCCTTCCATGCGATCGGAACCTTCTGAGCAGGAGGCTCTCAACCATGCCGCTCTGGCCGCCGTTGACTATGTCCTGGAGCAGCGAGCCGCTCGCCCTCGCCAGCGCTATGTATTTATCCATCAGCCTCAGGCGGAGAAGAAGCTGCATGACAAGCACCGCATCCCGCCTCGAGTAGCTTATGAGATCCGAGAGCCCATCTCCTTCAAGCCAGATCGATTCCATCCTGGCAGGATTCACATCTCGCTTCTCCTCCCCGATCAGCTCCATGGCAGCGTTTCTGAGAGTGTACTGCTTCAGGCTGAATGAGGATCTGATAATCGGAAGCAGGTCCACAACGACCCGGCCTGTCACAGCGACATTTTTGCTACCGCCTATGCTTTTGATGAGCCAGGTGCTCCCATCGCGACCAACATCCATCTCGATGCCCAGCCTGGATGCCCGCTCCCTGAGATATGGAATGTCGAACTCGTTCGAGTTGTAGCCCGCCAGGATATCCGGATCGTATTCGTCGATCACGGAGACGAACCTGGAGATGAGGGCTCTCTCATCAGCACAGCCCTCAACATCCGGCCTCTCGCAACTGAGCTCCTTTCCCACTAGAACGAGGTCGCTCAGCCCTCTATAAGGGGGATTGAATGCCATGCTTATCAGTATCACCGGTGAGGTCTCAGGCCTGGGCATCTCCCCATTCTGCGGGAGACATTCGATATCGAAGGCCATGAACCTCAGTGGCGCCGTGCTCTCCAGATCCTCATGTGCCATCTTGTCCACAGGCACCTCAACAATAAACCGGCGCCTGTCACGCATCTCGCTCCTCTCCACATCCGGGACTCTAACCCAGGCCATACCGCCGAGGCCTGTATCTATGAGGAATCTGTTCTTGAACAGAATGTCGGTCTCGTAGACTGCCTTCACCGATGAGATTTCCTTCACCCTGTCCCTTATCTCTCTGACAGACTTCGGATCCTTTGTGGTTATTCTCAGCATCTTTGAGGGCTTCGACTGGTAACCTATGGGCTCGTATCGCTCGACGATCTCCACATCGAGGCCCAGTGATCTGACCGCTTCCTCGGCAGTGGTGAGGTCATGAGCGCTTGCATAAAAATACGGCCGGAATCCTGAGACACGGCAGATAACGCTATCCCCACCATCGCTGACGCCAAACAGCTGCACGACAGGATATCCATTCCTGTCATAAACGTAGTTTGCATCCAGAATCTGGAAGCGCATCATGCAGAAGATAAACTGGATCGGTTATAAAGTATTCGAAGTGCGTGAACCCGGCTTCTAACATGCTAAATACAGAACATGTCTCAAAACATCCAGTTGCCATCGATGAATATGATCAAGCACCTAGACCCCCAATGCATGGCAGGGCACCATGTCACAGCCAGTGGCCGGCTGGTTTCGAGACGACTTCACATTTAGATAGATTGCCCTCTTGGCAGATTTCTGGATGATTGGGCCGAGTATAGCGGCTTCACTTGATCGTAACTCAAGTACGCTCGCGATATTGAGCAGATACCCGGCTTCTGAAAAATCCGGTACAGCATCCATACCTCATCGGTTAAGGCCATTTGACGCAAGAATCAATGAATAATTTTTACAATAGTATTATCTTGGATTAAGCTTTATAGCTAATGATGTCGATCTCATCAAGTAGCACATATATAGTAGTAGAAAATTGTTAAATATTCATCGTATTTGCGTAGGAACCCTTAACCGATGACACATGGTACAGCATCGGACAAACAGCACGTGACCTCGCAGGACATGTGAAGTGTTGTGCGATTGCATGAAGATCCCTGAGATGCTACTCGGCGAATCGAGCCCACAACCAGGGAAACCTGAGATGTGCAGGGGCAAATATTGCAGCAACTTATTTAAAATGTTTATGATCTTCGACCCGCGAGGAGGTACTGGTGTTACCGGACAGGTCCCGTGAGACGGAGGTGTCTGAATAAGGAAGATGCGCTCATAATAATCGGCATCTCAAACCTCGATATCTGGATGAGAACTCTTATTCGGACAGGTCCCGTGAGACGACCGAAATATTTATATTCGACAATTGCCTTAATTTGTTTGGGCAAAAGCCGGACGCGTTCCCACCTCCGACACCCGCCTTTTGCCTCCTATCTTCCCAATTAATTATGTCGCGATGCTCTCGATCGCATTCATTCGCAGTATTGCCTCAGCTTCTTTTCAAGCCGCTCCACCTGCTCAACAGCTGTGCCTGTGTACCTGTGTGGATCGAGCAGCTCTCTGAGCTCATCCTCGCCGATGTACTTCGCGACAGTTCCATCCTCCAGGAGAACGTCCAGGAGACCACGCCCCTCCTCGAACGCCTTCATTGATGCATTCCTCAATATCTCATGAGATGTCTGCCTGCCAGCGCCCCTCTTAGCCAGCTCAACCATAACAGCCTCAGCCATGTTCAGACCCCTGAGCAGATTGAGGTTTCTCTCAACGTTCTCTATTCGTATCCTGAGCCCTTTCAGAATCCTGATGGTGAGGTTGAGTATGTGATCTGTGAGCACGAAAGCCTCCGGGAATATGACGCGCTCGCAGCTCGAGTTTGTGAGATCCCTCTCATCCCAGAGGGGTATGTTCGCAAACGCTGGCTCAACCTGTGCTCTTATAACTCTGGCAAGACCGCAGACCTGCTCAGATCTTATCGGATTCCTCTTGTGGGGCATCGTGCTGGAACCGACCTGCCGCCTCCCGAAGCTCTCCTCCACCTCCGCGATCTCTGTTCTCTGCAACGTTCTTATCTCCACGCAGATCTTGTCGAGGGTCGAGGCGATGAGCGCCAGGAGACATATGACCTCTGCATGCCGATCCCTCTGCACGACCTGGTTGGAGACATCGACCTCGTTGAGCCCGAGGATCTCCATGACCCTGCGCTGTATTGTCATGCCGTGAGGGCCGAACGCTGCCTGCGTCCCGACAGCACCGCTGATCTTCCCGACCGCAGCCCTGGGCCGTATCTCCCTGAGCCTGTCAATATGGCGGGCGACCTCCGAGGCCCATATCGCAAACCTCAGCCCATATGTTGTTGGGACTGCCATCTGTCCGTGTGTTCTGCCGGAGCATACGAGATTTCTGTTCTCCATAGCCAAGTCCAGGAGGACCCTGAGCAGCTCTCTCAGCTTTGACTCTATGATCTCCAGGGATGCTTTGAGCTGCAGGCCTGTAGCTGTATCGAGAATATCATTCGATGTTGCGCCGAGGTGTATCCACTCCCCATAATCGCAGACCTCCGCCATCGCCAGGACCACTGCCATCATATCATGCCCTATCTCGGCCTCGATCTCCTTTGCCCGCTGGGGCGACGCGATCTCAGCCGCCCTCGATATCGCATCTGCAGCACCCTTCGGGATGAGACCGACCTCTTCCTCTGCCCTGGCAAGGGCTGCCTCCACCCTGAAGAGCATCCTGATTCTGTAATCCTCCTCCCAGATCGCCTTCATCTCAGGTGTTCCATACCTGTAATCTATCGGATGTATCGGCATGATTCTGCAGGTGAATTTGCCATGTTAAAGGAGTTTACGGGATATACTGCATCTGAAGCAGAGGCTGGGAAGAGCACGATGAGACTCCAGGAGAGCGAACGGAAATCGATATTTGTCGAAAATCATCGACCGGATCAAAAGAGTTGCCATTTTTCCAGCCCATTCACGATGAGCCAACTTTTATATTTCATCAGCTCACAATATATTCGTCAGTTGCGCTCACTGCTGTGCAGCATGTGGCGCGTCAGGCCACTGCAGGCCAAGGAGGACACACCTATGATGAAAAACCTTGCCGCATGGGATGTACGTGAGGAGGATTTTCCGTCACAAGGAAGCATGTACGAGAAGCTCAAGTTCGTCCTGAGGTATGCGGTTCTCGCCCCCTCGGGTCCGAATACACAGCCCTGGAAGTTCTCGATCACGGATGAGAGCATATCTGTGCTGTTCGACAGATCCAGAACGCTTCCTGCGGTCGATCCGACGCACCGGACCGCGTACATGAGTTTGGGCTGTGCAGTGGCTAACATCCTCATAGCTGCAGAGCACTTCAATCTCGGTTACAGTATTGAATGCTTCCCTGATGGTATGGATGCGGATCGCATCGCGCTCATCAGTTTTTCAGAGGGCAAGGCTGAGAGGAGATTCCCTGACCTGTTCAGACAGATAACAGAGCGGCACACAAATCGCAGCAGGTTTGAGGATCGGGATATCGAGCCCGAGAAGCTCCAGAGGATGAAAGAGATCGTGGAGAATGATGGATTCAGGCTGAACATAATAACAGATCGGGATGGCAAGAACAGGATGGCAGAGATACTCGCGCGCGCTCACAAGATACAGCTAGGAAACAAGGAGTTCAGGAGGGAGCTTGCATCCTGGATAAGACCAAACACCTCGGATGCGTACGATGGGCTGCCTGGATATGCATTTGGCTATTCCGATTTCGAGTCGTACCTTGGAAAGTTCATCTTCGGGGCATTCGACACATCCTGGTCGAGGGCCAGAAAGGAGGCTGCTCTCATGAGAGAATCTCCGGCGGTGGGAGTTCTATCATCAGACTCAGAAGATAAACTGACATGGGTCAGGCTGGGCATCACCTTCGAGAAGCTGTTCCTTCTGGCCACAGAGATGGACGTGCGCTTCGATCTCTTCAGCCAGCCGATAGCGATAGACGAGCTCAGAGGAGAGATGGCAGAGTTTCTTGGCGTCAGATATCCACAGCTCCTCATACGCATGGGATACGCTCCGCCGACCAGGCACACTCCGAGACGCCCGGTGGAGATGGTGCTCGTGGAATGAGTGTGGTTATGAGGTCTGTGATTCTGAAAAAGCCTCCGCTCTTATGTATTCAGCAACTTGAAAGACATGCAAGCTTGTTGCTGAATGCACTCATTCGCTCGCCACGAGCGCATAGCAGGACTGGTGCCTCTTCGGGCAAGTTATCTGATGGATAAGAGCGAAAGCCTCACACCTCGCTTTACTGCAAAGGCAGCAGAATTTACGCACTCATGCTGGGTGCGGCCACCCGGTGCAATGTGTGGAGTGAGAAATAATGGAGCGGGAGAGGATATCCTATCACGGATCTGTTCGGCGGATGTACGAGCAGATAAGGAAAGACGGCATGAGCAACCTCTGGGACCGCTATGAATCCCAGGGCATGGGGGGAGATCCCGACAGAAGATGACCGTACTGCATGGCAGGCACGCGATGCGATCTCTGCTCCAACGGACCCTGCAGGGCAGATGCATCGCGGGACAGGCGCGGCGTCTGCGGGATATCAGCGGATGGCATGGCGATGCGCATGATGCTTCTGAGAAACGTGATGGGCGCATCGACATACCATTACCATGCGGAGCAGACAATAAGGACGCTCAGAGCAACAGCTCTTGGCAGAACTCCGTTCAGGATCGCTGAGCAGGAAAAGCTGAGACGTCTCGCCTCAATGCTCGATATCGACACATCCGGATCTCCAGAGGATATCGCTCTCAGGCTCTGTGATGCAGTTGAGGCAGACTTCAACCGGAGCTACTATCAGGAGAGCCAGATCGTGGAGGCGCTCGCACCTGCTGAGCGGAAGGATCTGTGGCGAGCTTTAGGCATATTTCCCGGAGGCATCCACGGGGAGATACTTCTGGCCACAGGCTCATGCCTCACAAACGTTGATGGAAGCTATGAGAGCCTGGCGATGAAGGCGATGCGCCTCTCGATAGCCATGGCGTATCAGAGCCAGATGATGCTGGAACACTGCCAGGACGTGCTCTTCGGTGTTCCTAGGCCTCACAGGATGATGGTCGATCTCGGAGTACTGGATCCGGATTATGTGAATGTCATAGTCAACGGACACGAGCCGTTTATGGGCTTCGCGATGATAATGCTCGCCAGGCGGCCTGAATGGCAGGAGAGGGCGAGAAGCGCGGGCGCAAGGGGTCTGAGAATAATAGCGAGCATCGAGACCGGCCAGGAGATAATACAGCGCTGGTCCATGGATGATGTGCTCGGTGGTTTTACCGGAAACTGGATCTCTCAGGAGCCGATGATGGCCACAGGCTCCATAGACCTCATGGCATGTGATATGAACTGCTCGCTTCCTCTTGATCCGGAGTATGCGAGAAGATACGGTTTCAGGCTGGTTCCCGTCAGCGAGCTTGTTGCATTTGAAGGCATCGGTGAAAGGCTGAATTATGTGCCTGAGCAGGTGGAGCATCAGGCCGCAAAGCTTCTGGAGATGGCGATATCAAACTATCCCTCCCGCAGATCTGGACAGAAGCACGTGAGGGATCTGCCTGTTGGGGAGGCAACTGTTGGTTTCTCCACAGAGAGCATTCTGGAATTGCTCGGGGGCAGCCTCGATCCGCTTCTGAATGCGCTGAAATCAGGGCAGATCAGGGGCATTGTGGGCCTGGTCTCATGCACCACTCTCAGAGATTCAGGTCAGGATGTGCACAGCGTCGCACTTGCAAAGGAGCTCATAAAAAGAGATCTTCTGATCCTCTCAATGGGCTGCGGAAATGCGGCCATGCAGCTCGCTGGACTCTGTCGAAAAGAGGCCGCATCTCTGGCAGGTAGTGGTCTCTGTGGAGTCTGCAGCTCTCTTGGTATCCCCCCAGTGCTGAGCTATGGAACATGCACCGATGTCGGCAGGCTCTCAGAGCTTCTCAGGAGCGTCTCGGAGACGCTTGGCGTGCCTGTCAAGGATCTGCCGGTAGCTGCTGCAGCGCCTGAATACATGGAGCAGAAGGCCACAATCGATGCGATCTTCGCGCTTGCGTTTGGCCTCTACACATACGTGAACCCTGTGCCGACAATCACCGGAGCTCCCAGGCTGATGGATCTGCTCCTCAGAGGCTGCAGGGACATCACAGGCGGCGTGATATCGGTGGAGAAAGATCCTGTGAAGGCGGCAGAGCTGATCCTCAGACACATCGAGGAGAAACGATCGGCGCTCGGGATCTGATTCTGCGGTAAGCCGCATGATCCGGCCCTCTTGCGGGGGATCGACAGTTCATGAAACCACATCTGAGCGTTGGATGCTCGATATCAGCAGAGCTCTCACAGCGTGATAATAGGGACCTGTCCGGATAAGAGCGGTGGCCAGAAATCTGGATCTTCCCCTCTTTTGCACATCATAAACACCTAATCCTTATTCGGACACGTCCGATAAGAGCATGGAAAGCCTGATTAGCCGGCCAGCGCATTCGCACAGGGGATGATCATGACCAGCGATGTTTACTTTGCGGACATCAGATCCAGGAGCGATGGTGAGAACAAGCTCGAGAAGATCAGAAGGCTATTCAGTGCTGCAGGCTTTGATAAAATTCTCGACAAAGGTGATCTCACCGCCATAAAGCTACACTTCGGAGAGGTGGGGAACGACACGTACATCAGCCCGGTCTTCGTGCGTGAGGTCGTGAAGCTCGTGAAGGAGAGGGGCGCGCGGCCGTTCCTGACGGACACGAACACACTCTACAGTGGCGGCCGCGGCAACTCGGTGGATCACACAAGAACGGCGATAGGGCATGGATTCGCATACGCAGTCGTCGACGCGCCTGTGATAATCGCAGACGGACTGCGCGGCGAGAACCACGTCAGTGTTGATGTGAACCTAAATCACTTCAGATCCGTGAAGATCGCTGGGGATATCGCCAGCGCTGACAGCATGATCGTGCTCTCCCACTTCAAGGCGCATATGGTGGCGGGCTTCGGCGGGGCGATAAAGAACCTCGGCATGGGGTGCGCGCCCCCGATCGGAAAGGCGGAGCAGCACACTGCAAAGCCCATAGTGTATAAAGAGAAATGCAGGGGGTGCGGCAGGTGCGTGAAGGCATGCCCCAGGTCCGCGATTTCTGTGGTCGATGGAAAGGCTTCCATCGATCTCGGTGTCTGTGTCGGCTGCGGCGAATGCGTCAGGGCATGCCTGGAGAGGGCGATGGACTTCGACTGGGCTGTTGCGATACCCCCATTCGTGGAGAGAATGGTCGAGTATGCATATGGAGCTGTTCTTGGTAAACCCGGACGCGTCGGTTTCTTCAACTTTCTGATAGATATAACGCCGGACTGCGACTGCGTTCCCTGGTCCGATGCCCCGGTGGTCCCAGACATAGGAATTCTCGCGTCAAGGGATCCGGTTGCAATCGACATGGCCAGTTATGATCTGGTCAATGCGCAGATGGGACTCGAGAACAGCTACCTGAAGTGCAACAGGATGCCCGGAGAGGACAAGTTCAGGGGGTGCTGGGAGTCGACGAACGCCCTGCATCAGATCGCATATGGGGAGAAGATCGGACTTGGGACAGGCAAATACAATCTCATCAGGATCTGACCTCAGGGTGCTCTGCGCGTTCAACGTCAACATCGACTGTGTTCACACGATCACAGGGAAGGAGATCGAGAGTCTCTTTCGTGATATAAGTCTCTCACATGGCATCAGAGAGATCCCATCAGAGATAGCGTCCCTGGAGACTCTCTCGATCTCGATCCTGTATCACATGCGCCGTGGAACAGGTGGCGAGCTGATCATCAACAGCGAGAAGGTCGCTGATGAGATTGCATCGCTCTTTCCATGGGAGACCAGGATGGGAGGGAACGCAGGAAACATCGCTAACGTTCTCGCCGCGCTCGGAGCAGAGCCGGTCGTCAACGTTCCATCCCTTACTCCACGCCAGGCATCTCTCTTCCATCCCGCGGTCAGGGTTCCGGTCATGGGAGGAGGCGTTTCACTCACAGATCCTGTGCATGCGTCAAAGGAGGGCCAGGAGCTCAGGCACTTTGTGATCCAGTACATGGGTGGTGAGAGTGTCGATCTCCCTTCGGGAAGAATCACAGCCCCGAGGGAGAACAGGATAATCGCGACGTTCGACCCGATGAATCGAGTTATGCACATCAATCCCGCATTCCGCGCGTTTCTGGAAAGGCCGGATCCAGCTGTGAGGGGCGTGGTGCTCTCGGGATTCCATCTCGTCCCCTACGAGATGCACAGGGAGATCTTCGAGGAGAGGCTGGGCTTGATGAGAGGGTGGCTCGACACGCGATACAGCCACGCCGAGATGGGCAGTTTCGAGCGGCCGGAGATCATGAGATACCTTCTGGGGATCCTGGAGGTCGATAGCATCGGCATGAACGAGGATGAGCTATCGATGCTGGTGGATTCAGGGGAGAAGTGGGAGGAGATCGCAGGGGCTGCCGAGCAGATACATGATGAGTTTGGTATTCCAAGGGTGTGTGTCCACACCCGGGAGTTCACGGTGAGCATCTCCCCCGATCCAATAAAAGAGATCGCTGCGCTGGAGATGGGCGCGGAGATCGCGGGCAGGCTCGCCGCGACAGGTTGCATTGAACGAGAGGTGGAGCTGGGCGTGAACGATGCGGGAAGAAAAGCTGTTGAGGAGGTTGTCCGCCTGGGGGGAACGAAGGCCGGGCTCGGTGCTTTCAAAGAAAAAGGTGGATCGAGCGTCTGCGTCCATCCATCCTTTGTGGCGCCGGATCCTGTGACGACCGTCGGCTTGGGGGATGCGCTGACCGCGGCCACAGTGTACGTGCTCATGAAGTATCTTCCTGTGTTCAGGTCTTGCTCTTAGGCAGATCGCAGTGGTGTTCATCGATGAATGACTGAGCTGCTGTTGCAGGTACGATATATCGATGCCTGCATCGAGTGACTGTGCGGGGATGAATGCCTGGGGAGATGTGGCGTGCCACTCTATCGATCACGGATCCTGCCTGGTCTCGTCTCCTGCAGAGCCACCTTCTCTGCAGCTTCGTCCAGCAGTCTCTGGATCTGCCTTGCGGAGATGTGCCCCTGAGCTCTGCTCTCAAACACATATCCCTCAGCGCCTCCCTGGATGTGAGTCTGGAGAGCCTCCATCACCGGCCTGGTGACGATCGCAGTCCTATGTTTTCCACCATTGCCGTTCACGACGTACAGAAACCCTCTCACACGGTCGATGTGCTTGATCCTCAGTGATGCCACCTCGAGACGCGAAGTCTGCATCAGGCAATATAGTTGCCTCGCGCTGCGAGGGTGCAGCTCTGAGTAACCTGTCCATTATTCGATCGTGAGAAGTCCTCGGGGTGCATTCTCTCAGAGACTATGGAGAGATAAACTGACATTGATATCAACATCGTTGTGGGTGCGGTGCAACAACACCTACGTTCTCATAAAATATGATAGTAAAGCCACGCCAAACTCAAAACGCACCCTGGATAGTGTCCGGCTAAGAGCTGTGTCCAGAAGTCTGGACCTTCCCGCATTCTGCATGTCAGAAACATCTGATCCTTATTTCGGACACGCCCCTGGATAGAACCATCCCCGTCATCATCCTTATGCACAAATTACAAATATTTACATTATTTACAGGATTAACATGATCGCGACAAAACGCATAGCAGTCACTGAGGAGGTGTGGGCTGAGCTGTCAAAGCTCAGGGAACCAGGAGAGACATTCAGCCAGCTGCTTTCAAGAATGGTGGAAAGAGAGAAAGAAGGAAGACTGATAGAGCATCTGAAGAAGATCGCTGACGAGGGCGAGTTTGTGGAGATGCCTCTTTGAGATTCAAGCTGCTGATCGAGAAGAGGGCTCTGAAATACCTCTCAACGCTTCCAGAGAAGAGCCGGCGTATAATTAAAGAGAGGTGCAGCACTCTTGCGGAAAACCCATTCCCAGGTTGTGATGGTGATAAAGAGCTTCTGCATTTCGATTATAAGTTGTACCGTCTCCATGTCGGCAGATCCTTCACAGTGTTTTATCAGATATCCGAAGAGGAAAAGGTGGTCAAGATCCTGAAGATCGTGCACATAGACGACGCCCACAAAACTCTACAAGCGCATGTAGCCTGCATGTCGCCCCGGACCTAATCACAGTCATTGGACTGCATGCGATGTAGCTTCACACCAAGAAGATCGAAATTATGGCGCGCGAAACGTGTTTTCCTGGGACTTGCTCTTCAACGCTGCTGAGGCAGGAGTTTCTCCACACTGGTTGGTGCAACTTCTGAAACCGGAAAGGCTCATCCAGCTTGATTAGCGGATCGGCGTGGATTGATGGAAAAGATGCTCCAACAATCCCCGAAAACTCGGCCCAATTCCTGAGATCCGATAATTCACGGAGATGAATCATAACCAAAACAATCCGCTCGCTTTGGAATAAAAACATCCCTTATCAGAGCATGCCGGAGCATATACGTCTCATAAAACGACGACCAAATCTCATTTATATAATCCCATCCACATCAAAGGGACGAGCCTCGACCTCAATTGGGGATGGTTTAGCATGGAAAACGGCCAACTCACCTGGATCACCAATTTCATTTGGGGCATCGCCGACGACGTGTTGCGCGACCTCTACGTGCGCGGCAAATACCGCGATGTCATTCTCCCGATGACTGTCATACGCAGACTGGATGCGGTATTGGAGCCCACGAAGCAGGCCGTGCTCGACATGAAGGCTTCGCTCGACAAGGCGGGCATCACGAACCAGGATGCCGCCCTGCGTCAGGCTGCCGGACAGGCGTTTTACAACACCTCGAAGTTTACCCTGCGCGACCTCAAGGCCCGTGCCAGCCGGCAGCAACTGGAGGCGGATTTTCGCTCCTACCTTGATGGCTTCTCGCCCAACGTGCAGGAGATCATCGACAACTTCGAGTTCCGCAACCAAATCTCCCGCCTGGCCAAAGCCGACGCCCTGGGCGCGCTCATCGAGAAGTTTCTCGATCCCTCCATCAACCTGAGTCCTTACCCTGTGCTCAACAGCGACGGCACCGTCCGGCTGCCCGGCCTCGACAATCACGCCATGGGCACCATCTTCGAGGAACTGGTGCGCCGTTTCAACGAGGAAAACAACGAAGAAGCGGGCGAGCACTGGACCCCGCGCATCGTCAAAGTCATCCGCCTGGAATCCTACGAGGACGCGCTCAACAACCTGACCTTCGATGAAACAGGCGGCCAGCAGGCGCTGAAACTCTTTGGGGAGGAGTACCTGCTTTCGTACATGCTCAAGTGGGAGACGCGCAAAAGCGCAACCCTGCTCAACGTGGAGAAGTTGCAGTCCCCGTTCTCCTACCAGCTCCACATCCACCGCGACGGCGAAACCCGCGCCCGGTCCGTGGACCTGCCCGAAACCTTCGCCTACCTGCTGGGGCTGGACGTGCAGACGCGCAAGGTTTATGACGACGGTGGGCGACGCTATGTGGTGTATCGCGGTGCCTTGCGCAACGGCCGCACTGTCGCCGTGCTCTGGCGCGAGACCAAAGGCTGGACGGCGGAAGACTACCGGCGCGACGCCGCCTTCGTGGCCGAACAGAAACTGGCCGAAGGGTCGGATGAAATCTTCGTCAACGGCGATTCGCTCATCCCCGGCGCGCGATCGCTCGACCCCATCTTCAAGGAACGCATGTTTGCGGGGGTGGAGGCATAAATGGCGGACGTATTATTCAAGAAGGTAGATTACACCCTCAAGAAACTCATCGAGGACATCCACGTGGGCGAGATCGGCTTGCCCGATATTCAGCGCCCCTTTGTCTGGCCGCGCAGTAAGGTGCGCGACTTGTTCGATTCCATGTACCGCGGCTTTCCGATTGGATACTTGCTCTTTTGGGAGAATGGTTATGCTGAGACGCATCGCACAATCGGAATAGACGGCAAGCAAAAAACGCCTCGCTTGCTGATCGTGGATGGGCAGCAACGCCTGACCTCGATCTACGCTGTTCTCAAGGGTGTCCCGGTGGTGAATGAAAAATTTCATACTGAGAACATCCGCATTGCCTTTCATCCTCTTGAAGAAAAGTTCGAAGTATCGAATTCTGCTATCGAAAGAGACGTAGAATGGATTCCCGATGTGAGCGTGTTATGGAAACCGGAGACCAGCGCTTATACCTTTATCCAGGACTTTTTGAACCGGTTGAAAGCGCGACGTTCTGTTTCTTCTGAGGAAGAAAAGAGAATACCGGTCGCCATTGATCGGCTGGTCAAGTTGCAGGATTACCCGATTACGGCGCTGGAAGTGTCCTATTCGGTGGATGAAGACCAGGTGGCGGAAATCTTTGTCCGCATCAACAGCAAGGGGACGCCGCTCAATCAGGCCGACTTTATCCTTACCCTGATGTCTGTTTTTTGGGACGAGGGCCGCAAACAGTTGGAGGATTTTTGCCGACAGGCCAGGAAACCATCAAGCGGCGACAAGCCTTCTCCGTTCAACCACTATTTGCTTCCTAACCCTGACCAGTTGCTTCGGGTGAGCGTAGCAGTGGGTTTCCGCCGGGCGCGACTGGAGCATGTTTACTCTTTGCTTCGCGGCAAGGACCTACAAACCAAGCAGTTTTCGGACGAACAACGAGAAAGGCAATTCGCTGTTCTGAGAGAGAGTCAAGCATACGTTCTAGATCTTCAGAACTGGCATGAATTCTTCAAGGTTCTCAAGCGTTCTGGCTATTCCAGTTCCCAGTTTGTCTCTTCTCAGATGGCAGTGTTGTATGCTTATGCATTGTGGCTCATCGGGAAGCGCGATTTCCACGTTGATCCCTATCGTCTGCGCGAAATCATGGCGCGCTGGTTTTTCATGACGACCCTTACGGGGCGCTATACCGGTTCTCCCGAAAGCCGCATGGAGCAGGACCTGGCTCTCTTGCGTGACGCGCAAACGGCTGAGGATTTTGAACGTGTGTTGAATCAGCAAATCGAAGCTGTTTTGACGCGAGATTATTGGGAGGTCACCCTTCCCAACGAATTGGAAACCGCGGCGGCTCGCAACACGGGTCAGTTTGCTTACTATGCAGCACTTTGCCTTTTGGATGCACCTGTGCTCTACTCCAAGATGAAAGTATCCGACTTGTTGGACTCCTCAACAAAAGCGAAAAAATCTGCCTTGGAGCGCCATCATCTTTTTCCGCGCCAGTACCTCCAACGCATCAAAATCTGCGAGAAGCGCCTCATCAACCAGGCAGCCAATTATGCGTTGGTGGAGTGGAGCGATAATATCAAAGTGTCTGACCGCCCACCTTCAGAATATGTCCCCGAACTAGAAAGACGGTTTTCAGCAGAGGAGATTCGGGAAATGTATCGCCTGCATGCCCTTCCGGAACGCTGGTATGAAATGGAGTATCAACAATTCCTGAAGGAAAGACGAAAGAAGATGGCGGAAGTGATCCGGCAAGGCTTTGAGAAGATTAGGGGAGAATGACCATGCCGGACGGCGTCCAGCAATACGTCAAACTCGAAAACCGCCTGGTCTTACTGGCCTGGCTCAATAGCCTCTTCGGCTACACGAGCAACCGTGCGTTGCTGGAAGACTGTAAGAGCGTTGGTGAAGGTTTTGGCCCGGATGGGCGCAGTTTTCTTTACCGTCACCTGATCGCCCGCGGCAATCAGGTCAAAATCCCCGCCGATGACCTGGCACGCTACGATGAAAACATCCGTCTGCACCTGGAGAAAATCAACCGCGGCCGCACTGAACGCATCACGTTGCGCTACTTTCGATACCTGGCCGCCTTGTACACGGAAATCTACCTCGACCGCCTCTTCAACGACAAAGCGCAACTGCTGGCCGACTTGAACGCTTTCGTGGCCGGGCGCAACGCCAACCGTCTGCCCGTAGAACCGCAGGATGAACCCTTCACCGAAGGCGACCTCGCCAAACTGGCCTACTGGATGGCCACTGGCAGCGGCAAGACGCTCATCCTGCACCTCAACTACCACCAGTTTCTGCACTACAACCGCGAGCCGCTCGACAACATCCTGCTCATCACCCCCAACGAGGGCTTAAGCGAACAGCACCTGGCCGAGCTGGCTGCTTCGGGCATCCCGGCGCGGCGCTTCGACTTGAACACCAGCGGCTTGTGGAGCGGCGGCCGGGATGTCGTGCAGGTCATCGAGATCACCAAACTGGTGGAGGAAAAGCGCGGCGGCAGCGTGAGCGTGCCGGTCGAGGCCTTCGAGGGCCGCAATCTCATCTTCGTGGACGAGGGGCACAAAGGCTCCGGCGGTGATGCCTGGCGCAAATACCGCGACGCGCTGGGCGCGACCGGCTTCACCTTTGAATACAGCGCCACTTTTGGGCAGGCGCTCTCGGCGGCGCGCAACGATCCGCTCACCGCCGAATACGGCAAGGCCATCCTCTTTGACTACTCTTACAAGTACTTTTACGGCGACGGTTTCGGCAAGGACTTTCGCATCCTGAACCTGCGCGACGTGCACCCCTCTCCCACTGGGAGAGGGGATGGGGGTGAGGGCCAAACGGATATCCTGCTGCTGGGCAATCTGCTCTCTTTCTACGAGCAGGTGCGGCTCTACGAAGAACAGACGGACGCCCTGCGTCCCTACAATGTGGAAAAGCCGCTGTGGGTGTTCGTCGGCAGCACCGTCAACGCCGTTCCTTCAAGAAGCTAGTGGAAGAGGATTCCAGCGACATTGCGCTGGAAGGCGACGCCATCGCTGGTTCACTCTTTGAGCGCATCAACCGCCCGCATTCCGGTCTGCACGTGCTCATCGGTGCCAAGAAATTCATGGAAGGCTGGAACTCCTGGCGCGTGGCCAGCATGGGTCTCTTGAACATCGGGCGGAAGGAAGGTTCACAGATCATTCAACTGAAAGGGCAGGACACCGGGCAGGACCGGGTGAAACGGCGTTATCTCGATGAATGGATCCAGGCCGTTAATGCGCACGGTGGGTTTGGCCGGTGGGCGGCTGCGGTGGCGAAGAATCCGGGGGAGATACGTGACATCCTGGTGCAAAAGTGCGGCGGTGAGGACAAGTTGATACAGTCCTTGCAGCGCAGAGACTAACAACCGCTTGCGTCAGACGATCCGCCGTGACCCGCGCAGGTGGTACAGCCCCGAGCAACGGACACCGGCGTCCTATGGAGTGACTCCTCCACCATAAAGGCCATTCAGGAAGGGTTCATCCTGGACGTGCTGGCCCACTATACACCGGTCAAGAGCTACTATACGCTCATCAAGACCATCGAGGACGACCCCGAGTTCGACGTCAAAAAAGCGCAGAAGAAGCTGCGCCGCTTCGTCGAGGGGCACGAGTACGCCATCCGGCTCAAGGCCGAGATCATGGTGGACCACTTTCACGAGCAGGTGATCGCCAAGGGCAAGATTGGCGGCCAGGCGCGGGCCATGGTGGTGACCGGCAGCATTGAGCGCGCAATCCAGTATTTCCATGCCTTTCAGGCGTACCTTGCCGAGCGCAAAAGCCCCTATCGGGCAATTGTGGCCTTATCGGGCGAACATGACTACGGCGGGGTCAAGGTCACCGAGGCAAGCTTGAACGGCTTTCCCTCGAACCAGATAGCCGACAAGATCCGGGAGGACCCGTATCGGTTTTTGATCTGTGCCGACAAGTTTCAGACCGGCTACGACGAGCCGCTTTTGCACACGATGTACGTGGACAAGTCCCTCTCCGGGGTCAAGGCGGTGCAGACACTTTCGCGCCTCAATCGCGCCAACCCCCAGAAGCACGACACCTTCGTCCTCGATTTCGTCAACGACCCGGAGACGATCCGAAAGGCCTTTGAGCCCTACTACCGGACCACCATCCTCGCCGACGAGACCGACCCGAATAAGCTGCACGACCTCAAGGCCGACCTTGACGGCTACCAGGTGTACGCGCCTGAGCAAGTTGATGAACTGGTGCGGCTCTACCTGAGCGGGGCCGACCGCAACCTGCTCGACCCGATTCTCGACGCCTGCGTCGCCACCTACATGGAGCATCTCGACGAGGACGGTCAGGTCGACTTCAAGGGCAAAGCCAAGGCGTTTCTGCGAACCTATAACTTTCTGTCTTCGATCCTCCCCTATACCAACGCCGAGTGGGAGAAGCTATCGATCTTCCTCAACTTCCTGGTGCCCAAGCTGCCGGCGCCCAAAGAGGAAGACCTCTCAAAGGGCATCCTCGAGGCGATCGACATAGACAGCTACCGGGTCGAGAAGCAGGCGAGCATGAGGATCGCGCTTCCCGATGCGGATGCCGAGATCGAACCGGTACCTACCGCGGGCGGTGGACACAAGCCCGAACCGGAGCTCGACCGTCTCTCGAATATCATCAAAGCCTTTAACGATCAGTTCGGCAACATTCCCTGGACCGACGCCGATCGGGTGTGCAAAATGATCACCGAGGAGATCCCTGCACGCGTAGCAGCCGACACCGCCTACCAGAACGCACGCAAGCACTCCGACAAACAAAACGCGCGCATCGAGCACGACAAAGCGCTCCTCCGCGTGATGACTGCCCTGCTCAAGGATGACACCGAGCTTTTTAAACAATTCAGCGACAACGAGTCGTTCCGTCGCTGGCTGAACGATACGGTATTCGAATTGACTTACAGCGAAGCTGGCAGCACGGGGTAGCCAGTACGACTTCATCAATGACTTAACTCGGCCGTCGTGGGACGATGAGGCTCGCTTCTAAACGCACCCGGTGATCAGAAGGCACATCTGCGTTGAGGTTACAAGCGTCTGCATCCTCGCATCACACGCCCTCCAGCACCGTGTACCTCTCCGGAGGCTCTGCGAGCGGATACGGGTCGTCCTCCAGGCCCACGCTCTTAGCCCTGTCCAGTATCCCATCGCTGTTCCTGTCATCCCCCTCAAATCCGTGCCAGTAGTTGCCCATCCTGCTCTCGAAGCTCCTGCCGCGATAGATATATCGAATGCTCGTGGGAGAGCTCCAGAAATTGCTCGATATGTATGAGACGACATCGTTTCTGTTCTGAACGAAGCTGTTGAGGTATATCTGGTTCTCGCTCGACTCCATGGGATACATGCCCTCATCCAGCGCCAGCCCGTTGGTGTTGTATGATATGCTGTTCCTCCTCAGAACGTTCTTCCAGGAGCGCGAGAGCACAATTCCGCTGCTGCATCTCGAAACGTTGTTTCTCTCGATTCTGTTCCCATTCGATCCGTCCAGGCGAATCCCGCTCTTAGCGCCTGTGACGAGGTTTCCGGCGATCTCTGTATCATATGCAGCATGGAGCCTTATGCCCTCAACCGCGTCCTTCATGGTGTTGCCATCCACAGCGCCCCTCTCCGAGGCGTTGACGAGAATCGCGACGTTAGCTCCAGTTATGCTGCTGTTGACTATCCTGAATCCGGGGGATGCGGTGATGAGAATCGCTCTGGGCACCCCCTCGAACGAGTTTTCGATCGCTTTGATGCCATAAGACGCCTCGACGATCACTCCAGAGCTGCTCTGCCTGATGGTGTTGCCCTCGAGCCTGGCGTCGGGGGAGCGTATGACATGAACGCACAGCTCCCCATGCTCGATTGTATTCGCTGATATGATGCTCCCACTGGAGGCGTTCGCCTCAACGCCAACTCTGCATCCCGTGAGATTATTTCCTGCAACGAGGTTCCTGCAGCCCGATGAGATCAGTATACCTGTGAGCTCGTCAGAGATCGTATTGCCGGTGATGGTGTTGTTCATCGAGCTCTCCAGAATGACTCCCGTCTCTCCCCCATGTATCCTGTTTCCCTCTGCGATGTTCTGCTCCGAGTCTTCCATGTGCAGCGAATGCGGGCTGCCGCCCATGACATTCCCGCATATGGTGTTGTTCCTGGAGCCCCTCACGCTCAGCCCTCCGATATCATTAGACCTCAGGTCGTTCGAGGATATTGTATTGTTATCAGAATAGTAGATCATCACTCCATATGCATCATTCATCCTGAGATCATTCCCCGTGATGCTGTTGTTCCAGGCGCTGTAAAGGTACACAGCGTAGTCGTTCGTCCTTGCGGTGTTCCTCGAGATCGAGTTCCCTGATGACATGTATGGATACACACCGTAATCGTTGTTCTCGAGGATGTTGCCCTCAACAGCACATCCATGGGACTCGGAGAGCTCTATGCCGTAGTCGTTCGTATCTGCGGTGTTGTTTCTTATGACACAATCGTTTGATCTGTAAACCTTAATCCCACTTCCAAGGTTGCAGCTCGCATTGTTGCCGTCCACGAGATTTCCACCAGATCTGAGAAGAAGTATGCCTGCATTGTTATTCTCATACACCCTGTTCATTCTCACACTAATATTAGAGGATGCGGCCACGATTCCGGCGAAGTGGCATTCTGTTATGTTGTTATCAACCACCGATCCATTCCCTCCGAGGAGCAGAATGCCGGCGAACGAATCGCTCACGTTGCATCCTGATATGAGCACGTTCTCTGAGAGGACCCTGATGCCCGCTGCTCCCCATCCGGTCGCATTCGTTATGATGAATCCGCTTACGCTAACCCCATCTGAGGAGATCACAAAACCATCCAGGCCGCCTCCGTCCAGGACCGGAAGCCCCTCACCGGAGTCGATCCCTCTTACACTTACTGACTTTGTTACGTTAACGCTCTCCCCGTAAACCCCGCTCAGCACCTCTATCATATCCCCATCCTCTGCCAGGGCAAGAGCAGCCTGGATACTTGCGAAATCCGCGACTCCGTCGTCATCAACCCTTATCAAGCGCCCCTCAGACGGAAGGACAAGAAGCAGCAAGATTGCACATAGCATGAGCCTCATCGCGATCTACCATACCCTGTCATGATTCACTAACTGATGCGCTTTTATATGCACGCACAAAGCATGTGGCAACAGACCAGCACTCTGCAGTATGCAGCTCACATCTTAAATAGTTATCCGATGATGAAATGAGGTCTGTGGGGTATTCCTGCCTGTGGGATCAGCTGCTTGGATGAGTGTCGGAGAGGAGTCAATGCTGCCATTAGACGCCACCCTCGCTGACAGACTGAAAAGCGAGACGATGCCCAAGCCCGGACTCGAACCGGGGACATTCAGATCTTCAGTCTGACGCTCTCCCAACTGAGCTACTTGGGCGATGGGCTCGATGCGATTCGAACGCATGACCTCCGCCATGTCAAGGCGACGTCATAACCAGCTAGACCACGAGCCCACGTAACCAACTTGATCCACTATCGGTAAATAAATCCTTCGGTTCCTCCTGTGATGGTTATGAACTGCAAACTTGGGGCGGGAGATCGTTCATGAAAATGCTGTGAGATAAATCAGCGAACAATCTGCCACGAAATCGATGCTCTTCGGCATAATATCTCACAAAAGCTCCTGCGAGGTCATATGCTGTTGCTCTCAGCGATAGACTCACGACCATATGTCATCGGTTAAAGCTGTCTTACGCAAGAATCGATCAATAATTTTTTACAATAATATTATCTTGAAATTAAGCGTTTTGGTTATTGATATTGACCTCATCAAGTGGCACACATATGATAGTAGAAAATTGTTAAATATTCATCGTATTATGTTGCACAGAACGCTCTTATCCATATGATAACTTGCCCATAGAAGCACTGCTCCTGCCGTGCATTCTGGGTGAATGAATAAGTGCGTTCAGCACCATATTGCACAACCTCCAAGTTGCCAAACACATAAGAGCGGCACAGAAATCATTAACCGATGACCAATGGAGTCACGACCCACAAAACATCCGTTATCTCTACATCTCGGCTCTACATCTCGGTGCGATAGATATAAAGCAGAGGTGCTCCTGGAGATCTGCGATATGAGATCGTTGCTCGCACTCCTCTCAGTTCTGCTCTTCATCCAGGGACCTGCGATCTCGCAGCACGTGGACGATATCTACTCGAATATCGATTCGTGCGATGTGACTTTATCAGGTGATGTATCCGGCTGTTATCTCCAGGCAGAACTCATGCGCTCCGGTGTTATTTTAAGCAGCAGTGTGCTTCCAGTGGATACGCCCAGCACCATGATAATCAGCTGGAACCTGAGCGATCAGGAGGAGGGGGCGTATGAGGCATGCGCCAGCCTGACCAGAAATGGAACCCTCCTGGAGAAGAGATGCTACAGCTTCTACCACGGAGGAGAGATACCCCTGAGATTTGATGTCAGGGATTTCCTGGCAGACTCCTCCGGCATACATATGCTCATATACGCAGCGGATCCTGCGATTGTTGATATCTATTACATGCTCATATCGGGAAACAGGGCTGTTTACGTCTACAGAGACAGATCCGTGAAGATCGCAGGTGGGCGAGGTGTGCCCACACTCATAGAGTGGAAGTGGCCTGTGCTGCTGAATGCCGGAGATGTGTACACGGGTAGGGCGAAGATTGTCGAGCTCTCCACAGGCCAGACGCGCGCCTTCATGAACAGATTCGTCGCTGTGGAGAACGCCAGGATCACCGAGACCTATGAGGATGAGATGGGCGCATCTGCTACGGTTCTTGGCATATCAAGGGTGCCATTCAGGGGAAGCCTCAGGTTCGTTCTCACCAACGGTACAGATGGGGAGGTCGTCGAGAAGAGAACCCCTGTGCTTCTTGAGGGCGATGATGAGACCGTGGAGATATCCTGGAACAGAACGCTCGATCCGGGCATCTATCATCTAAGGATTCTGCTCCTCAACAGCAGCGGGGCCGTGGTGGATCTCCGCGAGAGCGTGATAGAGGCAGAGCCTGTCATCAGGAGAGAACCGAATGAGAGCACCGCGAGCAGGAGCAGCCCCTCCGCACCGGTTCTAACCGGACTGATTGCGATACTCTCAGCCAGACAGATAATCAGGAGATGTGGTCGAAAAAGGTAGATCCGGTTCAATGTTAGCTGCCACCACAGTCAGATACAGTGATTCGCACCGGTATCTTGCTAGGAACTCTTATTCGGACAGGTCCTTCGATATGACCGTTAACAATATATGTTATCAACTGAAAATACATACTAAATCATGCAAAAATTTGCATGATTATGAATGGGGCAGAGCGTGGGAAAATGCATAAAAAGCTATTTTTGTCGATTTGCCTCTGTATGCTTCTTTTAGTATCAACTGCTTTTGGGGCAGATGTTAAGGCAACACAGGCAAAAGAGTTGGTAAAGCCGTCTGGCACTACAATATTTCAGGCACAGAAACCGGATCTTGTGGTGAAGTCTGTAAGGGTAACAAGCGATCCAGTGATATTCTACGGTGGTAAAATAGTGCTTATACCGCTGGAGATAACCATTGCCAACTTGGGCGCCGCGACCAACCAGGATTTCAACGTGGGAGCTGCGGGGTCGGCCCTGGATGGAAACGTATATGGCTTTGATTTCGCAGGGCCAGGAACCGAGACCATGCCAGAGCGTGGAGGGATCTTGGTTCATGGCATGCAAAGCGGCACAAGAGTCACTGCAGAAAAAAGCTACACCGGGTTATTGCTGCTCGGGCCCAATCCAATCAATGCATCTCCACAGCCCGGAACGCGCTGGAGGATCAGGGCGATGGTGGACTACAATCTCGATCCAGATGCTTTCGCTTACGAGTGGGGCGTGAACGAGGCAAATGAGACAAATAATGAAATGGAGATAATCTATCCCCCCACACCCTCGATCGCTACTATGACGCAAGGCGGAATGTCTGTGATCGGCATGCTGAATAAAACATAATAATTTTTTTTTATTTAAAATATACTTCTTTTCTAGTGACATTTCCGAATATGGCTCAAGCGTCTCCACATCCAAGGCGGTGAACCCGATTTCGGCAGTATATCGAACTCGCTGTAAATTCAAAACTATAGTATTCCTCATAAGTTTCTATAATATTGCATGTTATATAAAATCATCTATGAAGTTGACATATCCAGTAGCTTTTAAATGGATTTACATGATGTGACGCAAAGGACTATAATCGGTATGCTTCGCGCCAGCATGAGGTCAATTTACAGCAATTTCGGCACGCCACCCAGATTCTGGCTTCATCTCTTAGTCCGAACAGGTCCCTCCAAGACACCACCAGATTTTAATAGCAAATCCTACGGATATACATTGGATTTTATGGAGGTACCTGCAAAAAGATGAGCTCAGAGATGTGCACGGTCTGCGGTCTTCCCAAGGAGCTCTGCATATGTGAAGAGGTGGCCAAGGAGCAGCAGAGGATCGTCGTCAAAATCCATAAAAGAAGATACGGCAAGGAGGTCACAGCCATTCAGGGCATAGATCCACATGAGATAGATCTGCAGGATCTCTGCACCTATCTCAAGTCAAAGCTTGCCTGTGGTGGGACTGTGAAGGACGGCGTCATCGAGCTCCAGGGCAATCACATCAGCAGGATCAAAGACCTGCTAATTAAAAAAGGGTTCAGCGCCAGTCAGATAAGCCTCTGAGAGCGTATTCGGCGAAACCTGCATTCGACGCCTAGCTTTGCATGCAGATCTTTGCGGTCTGATGCATGGCATCTCTTTTTGGTTACGGACTGAGAATGCATCAGCACCTGAGCTGAGAGGTCTCAAACCACAAGTCATCAGATTTTGGCGCTCTCACTAATACATCCGTCCGGTTATTGTAAACCGAAATTGAGATAAATGTTTACAATACACCTGGGGGTATGCGCGAGAGCTACCTGGTTCTGATCCCCCTGGTTCTGTATCTTCTGGCAACCGCATCCCTGGGGTACATTGCCAGAAGCGGTCGGTCCTGGAACGATTTCTTTCTTGCAGGCAGAAGTCTGGGCGCTCTTCAACTCACAGGATCGCTCGTCGCCACGATACTTGGAGCATCATCCACGATCGGTCTTGTCGGCCTGGGGTACTCCAAGGGCCTTCCCGGGGCATGGTGGCTGCTCTCCGGCGCCGTGGGGCTTCTCGTTCTCTCAAAGATAGCTCACGCAGTGAGGGGGACCGGAGCGCGCACGTTGCCCGACCTGATAGGAAATTTTTATGGATCGTCTGCTAAAAAAGCTGCCTCCGCCCTCATCCTGATAGCCTGGCTGGGAGTGATTGCTGCCCAGATCGTCGCTGCCGGTAGGATCATGGGCGCGCTGTTCGGATACGACTGGGCATGGATGTCGGCCACAGCGTTCGTGCTGGTGGCGTACACTGCGCATGGTGGACAGCGTGCGGTGGTGAGAACAGATCTGCTGCAGCTCTGCGTGATACTTGCAGGATTGATCCTGATGCTGACGATCTGCCTGGGATCCGCGCCTGGAGCTCTGAACGGCCTGGAATTTCCGACGTCTGAGCAGATGAACCCTCAGGATGTGGTATCAATGGTTGTGGTGGTTGGATCGATGTACCTAATCGGGCCCGATATGTACTCGAGAGTCCTCTCTGCAAGGAGCCCTGAGTCTGCCAGGGTCTCAGCGATGCTCTCAGCGATGATCATCGTACCGCTCGCATTCGCCATCACATCGATCGGGATCTTCGCGCGGCATCTTCTCCCCGAGATCAGACCGGAGGATGCTCTGCCACTGCTCATGACCGATGTAATTCCTAACTGGGCCGCTGGAGTGGTCGCGGCTGCGTTTCTGGCGGCTGTGATGTCATCCGCCGACACATCTCTCCTCACTGCGTCTTCCATACTCACCCTCGATCTCGGCCTGGGATCTGGAGTCAGAGCGCGTGGGCTGGCCGCGCTCTTTGTAGGCTCATGCTCCCTGCTGCTGGCGATGAGCAGGCCCGAGATCATCTCAACGCTGATGCTCGCCTACACTGTATTCACAGGCGCCTTTCTGGTTCCGGTCCTCGCAGGCTTCCAAAGGGAGAGGCTAGGACTGACCCCAAACTCTGCAACCGCGGGCATACTGTGCGGTGGAATCACATCGCTGATGCTCGGAGGGGTTTTCCCCCTGTCTGGAATATTCGCATCCGCTTTCGCGATGGTGATCGTCAGTGTTATGGAGAAAAGGTGGAGTGTGTTAGGATAGGCAGCCGAGCCTCCGATCGATCTCTAAAGCGACCTCATCTCATATGGATCTGTCCAAGACTGGCTGCTTGGAAGGCGAATTCAAATGGATCCGGATTCGGATTCTAAAACAGCTCCTCGTCCTGCGTGTAGCTCTTTCCGAGCCTCAGCGCGATCTCTGCCTTCTCGAGCTCTCTCCCGAGGTATGCAGCGTGATCCAGTCTGCTCACCAGGTTGAGATCAATCGCCGTGTCCAGTATCTCCCTGGCCGTCCTGCCTTTTATCACCATGCGATCATGCACGGCCACTATCTCATCTCCGCACAGTCCTATCCTGAAGGATCCAGCGGGATCGACAACGAATGTACTGCTCTGCCTTGCCATCCTCACCTCCAGATGGTCTGGAGGCACAAGCCCTGGCCGCGGACGCTTCTCCTTCAGGATGAGGAGATCCCTCCCCAGATCCTTTGGTGGGCTCCGTCTCTCGCGAGCAAGCGCCATCATCTCTGCAGCCCTCCTGAGCTCCCTGACGCTACCCTGCGCCTTCCGGCTGTACTCGGGTGTGAAGAGAATGGATGCGCCGAGCTCCTCGCCAATAGCTGCCAGTATCGCGTTAGCTCCGTGACTGTCAGCATCTATGAGCTCCGTCACATTCCCCACACCCAGAAATAGAGGTGTGTCCGGGTGGGCTCTTCTGAAATCGATGTATCTCGCTATCGAGGCCGCGAGACCACCGAGCGGGGGCGAGAGCACAGGATCTGCGATCACAGTGAGCCCAAGTTCGATCGCAGCGCTGATGTTGCTCTCGAGACTCCCAGGCCCGGGTATCACGACCGCCGGCACATCTCCATCCAGAAGGGCATCAGCCACAGCGTGCATGTTGCTGCCATCGATGCTCAGAACCAGATCCGCTCCAGCATCAACCCCTGCCAGTATCAGATCCGGTCGGAGCGTGTCTATGCTCACAGGCATCTCCGAAACTCTCCTCGCGATTCTCACCACTCTCTTCACATCATCCGGAAGTGCATCGAGGGGCAGGCCGAGATCGATCATGTCCGCGCCCTGAGACTCATAGTATCTGATCTTGTCCTCCAGAGATCCATCCTCCAGCCGGGTTGCATCCACGATCTCCGCAAGGACCTTCATCCTGCTCCCGCCGCCTATCCCGATGCCGCGAACGACGATGGGCGGGCGCGCGTTCCGCTCGATTCTACTGAGCGTCTCCTCCGCATTTTTGGCAAGACGTTCCGCTATGAGCGCACAGGCTGGCGTTCTGCTCGAGAGCTCTATCTCATCCATGTGATCAAGAATATAGGTTATATCGGCAGCATGCTTCGGGCCAAGCCTGATCTTTGTGCCGAGCTCCTGTTCCACCTCACTGAAATCTGATGTGATCAGGCCTGGAAGCATGATGAGATCGTATCCGATGGGGGCCGCTTTTCTTACATGCCCCGGGGTTATGAACGCAGCTATATCCAGATCCAAGACGAGGACATCAGCAGGCACCCTGGCAGAGTTGGCCGCATTCCTGACATCAGCCTCTGCCAGCCTGCCCGTCAGAAGCAGCACTTTCATAAGCGATCACTCAGGTGGAGCAAAAATCTGATCCTCGGGTAGTAGCGGCCGGCATCTCAGACAACCTCTGTACAGATCAGAGCAGGCTGCTTCCAGCAACGCTCTGATCTCTTCGCTGAGATCAGATCTCCTGGATGATGAGGCTGTGCATTCAGGATCCATATCATTGATCAGATTCATCTCGCTATATATCTCGGCATCTCGTCGACCTCTATGACGAACGGCTCGTATGGCTCTATTGTGTTTATCCGCCTGACCCTTCCGATGCCGAGGAACTGGAGCTGGGCTCTCGCAGCCTGCGACTCGATCTCCTCGTAGAAAAAGTCGTTCGACTGGATCATCCTGTGAGTCATTATCTGGATCTCGTTGACCCTCGCTATCACCCCAGGCGTGCCGTTTACGATATCCTTCAGGCTGGCCTCTGTCACGAAGATCCTGTCGCCCGGGTTAACACCTCTCAGGGAGAAGAAGTTCAGCGGCGATCTGATCTCTACCGTTCGTACGCGATTATTAACCAGGTCCTTTATTACGTTCCTGGAGATTCCGGTTAGCGCTACACAGATCATCAGCATCACCCGTACATCGGGAACTCCTTTGCTGTGGCCTCTTCGGCACTGGTCTTAACCTGTGCTGCAAGCTGCTGCATCTGCATCTCTATCTCTGCGGCCCTCTCGAGCAGCTTTGTCGTGCTGACGTTCAACCCGTATATCCTGTTTAACGCATCTATGGTTGCTGCAGCCGATCTCGGGTCAGGTTCATCGCTCATTGTCTCCCCAAGCAGGCAGACCGCGGGTATTCCCTTCAGCCTGCACTCGTTCATTATGGATCCGGAGATGCCTGCTATCGTCCCGAGCTCGAATATCTCCGTCACCCCTCTGAGCTTCTCGAGCAGCTCGGCATGAGATACCGCGCCGAAGACGCGCCTCTGATCCGTCATCAGCGTTATCCCGGCGAGGCACACGATCTCCCTCGTCTTTATGGAGGCCGCCCATCTCACAATCTCCCTGCTCATATCATATGAGGCGAGGGGATGTATCGGTATGTCGGATGTGAGCAGTATAAGATCCAGATCGTCCCGCTCGTAAATCCGGACAGGCATGTTTACGACGCCTCCAAGCAGCACCGCAAGAGGCGGGAAGTATCTGGAGGTCATTGCTCCAAGATAATTCATTTTCAGCTCGTGGATCATGTACTGGCTGGCTATGTTGCCGACCAGCCCGATCCCCGGAAATCCCTCTATCAGAAGCGGGTTCCTGCAGCGCGGCTCCCTCTCCAAGATAACCTGCACAGGATCGTGGTACATGCATGTATTTGTTGCTCTGATATGAGATAAAATCTTCTGATCCCGGAAGAGGGGTGTCCGAATAAGGAAGATTTGCTCATAACAATCAGCATCCTCAAGCCTCGAATATCTGGCCCCGGAACTCTTATTCGGACAGGTCCCCCGGAAGAGTTGGCTGCAGTTAAAAGGGACCTCCCCTCTCACTGCCGGTCAATCAGGCCTTCGATCATATCGGGAGTTCCGGAGAGCCGGTTGCTGGATGCCCCATCTGAATCATAATCGCTCCGCTCATATCTATCTGATAACTTGTCCGAAGAGGCACCACTCATGTTATGCGATCGTTTCGACTTACCTTCGACTACGTCGAAGGGTTTTCGACGAATTCGAAACTGTCAAAACCTTTCAACTGCGTCGAAACCTTTCGATGTAGTCGAAAGTGTGGCAATGAATGCTTTCAGCGAGCACATTGCATGCTCTGCAAGTTGCTACACATAAGAGCGAGCCTCTTTTCGAGTTCACCATAAAATAACCAGCCGCCCTCGCTGGTCGCATGGTGTACTGGCAGAGGCACTGAACCTGTCGCAGTCGGTTGCTGATGCAGTTTTGAGCTGTCCTCACAGCCAGTCTCTTTGGGCGCGCTCAGAGATCCAGCCACACGTCTCCCATCTGCGCCTCGCATCTCGTGCGAGACGCTTTTATCTTCATCCCTATCAGCCCCATTCATGAGATGCTTAATCGCATGCGCCATGATACTGCTGGTCGCACAGGCAGTCGCGCATCCGCTTGAAGCCAGCGGAAGGGTGAGCAGCATATCGAGCGGTGATACGTTCATGGTAGACGGCTTCGGCCTGGTTCATCTCGCCGATGTGCGGGCCCCAGATGTCCATACACCAGATGGCGTCCATTCGAAGGCGTTCACCATGGAGAGGCTTCTGAACGTGCAGGTCTTTCTCGATATCGATAACGTGACAGGATACCAGCCCGGTGGAACGACAGAGTGTCTCGTCTACCTGTCCAACCCGGATGGTACGCCAGACCTGCGAAGGCTGTTCAACAGAATTATCGTGGAGGCAGGCTTCGCGAATTTACACGATGACGAGAACGAGTTCGATCCAGCCTCGTGGTGATGGGCACAGTTGTAAATGGTATCATGTACGCACACCCTTCACATGCTCCCGGATCAGCCCCTCCAGAAAACCGGCTATGCCGCCCGGATAGCACACCTCGATCGCGTCGAGCTCGGCCATCATCCTGCCATCGAGGCCGGCGTTTCTGAGGAGCTCTCTGTAGTGTTTATCTGAAGCTTGCTTATCAGCCCTGACCATGGGGATATGCAGCCTCGCGACCTGCTCTGGGGTCAGAGCTATGTGCATCATCCCCAAATCAGAGACAGCATCGCCGAGAGCACGAACGAAGGAGAGACCCGATGGGCTCAGATCTGCCATGCACAGAACGAGCGCTTCCTCACCTCCTGCCCTGATGCGGAGATCCTTCAGGGCATCGTCTATGCGTGCTCCGCTTACTGATACAAGAGTGATTCCATACCGGTTGCAGACCGGCCAGATCAGGGGGTTTAGTGCAGATCGGTCGATCCACAGCTCGGCATGTGCTCCCGATGAAATGCGATCCGGGGTGAGCACATGGATGCCTGGCACCTCCACCAGAATTGCATCCCGTGGAATATACCCCAGTTCGGATGCGAGCGTGGCCCACTTGACCAGGCGGCTGGCATCGCTCTCATCAAACCGCCTTGTCACCCGTATCTCGCCCACAAACCCTCCGCATATCGGATAATCAGCCTCGCCTCTGCGAAGAGCATAATAGAAGAGAGACCTCACAGTCGTCCTGGGCCGGTTGAACTCCGTGAATACCTTTGCCACCCACCTGCACTTTGTCCTGCAAGTCTCGGTCTCGACAAAGGGCTCTGCCATCGGCATCAACCTCTGCGGCAGAGACCTATAAACCTGACTCTCTGCAGATAACTTCGAATAATCCCTCTGGTGAAGGTGCATTCCCGACATGAGAGTGCCTGCTAAGCCGCTCTTGAGCACCAATCAAATAATTTTGACTTAAATAATCTACCGTTGATTTAATATAGCCCCTCACAGACTGTAGATTATGCCCAGATGGATATACCCGGATTTCGATCTCAGGCCCTCACGGCCTCTGTTCATGTGCATAATCTCAAACACGCATGTAGGGAAGATCCCGGGAGCGAGCGCTGCTGGCGTCACGCCTGAGCTCACGTTTTACACACCGGGCGCGGATGCAGAGCTGGTCGAGTTCAACAGGATCGTCACAATGCCAGGGCTTCCGGAGACGCCCGGAGGGTGCCCGACGCCAGGCATAATCACAAGGGCGGCGCTGAGCCTGACTGGTGTGCCTGCGCTCTTCGTTGCCAGCGGATTGGAGAAGAAGCCAGCTGTTCCGTATGTTGAGCTTGGTGGCGCAGCAGGCGGAGATATAAGGTACGCGCCGGGCGTGCCTGAGGCACCTGCGATAATGGAGCGGGCCGAGCTTCTCGGAAGAAAGGTATCAACTCTCTCGGACTGCATATTCATCGGAGAATCCATTGCAGGAGGCACAACCACAGCGCTCGCAGTGCTGCACGCCATCGGATATAATGGGAGTGTAAGCAGCAGCTTTGATGCAAACCCGATCGAGCTCAAGCTGGAGATCGTCAGGCAGGCTCTGAAGAGGTGCGATGCAGAGCCCGGGGAGTTCAGGAATGATATCATGCGGGCGATCGTGGAGTTCGGAGATCCGATGATCCCCTGCGCTTTGGGCCTTCTCAAAGGCATCGGCTCATCCACGCGGGTCGTTCTCTCGGGGGGAACCCAGCTCGCTGCGGTGCTCCTTCTGGCCAGACGGCTTGGGATCGATGGTGATTTCTCGATAGCCACAACGAAGTATGTGGCCGAGGATCGCAGCGCCAGCTTCAGGAACATCGTCGAGGATTCCGGATGGCCATATCATGTCGTGGATCCCGGCCTCGAGAGATCGAGGATTCCCGTGATCCAGGCGTTCACCAGGGGTTTCGTGAAGGAAGGGGTCGGTGCTGGCGGGGCGGCGCTCCTCGCGGGAATCCTAGGTGTAACGCAGGAGAGGCTGGTCGAGGAGACCGACAGGGTGCTGATGACTGTGGAGCTTCCAGGATGCAGATCCAGAGCATGAGCTTCATTGAGAGATGACAAGAAGGCAGTCGTCGCATTTATCTCATAAACAGGTGTACACCAGAACAGCATCTTTTATTGAATATTATTTTTATAAATCTATCTTTTATTAACTTCGATCCAAGGGCTTTTGCGCAGATGGATTATCGCACAGCTGCAACCCGGCATATACGCGATCAGGCCGTTAAATCATGTGGCGATCAATCCGCTGCGTTCACAGATGACCCAAAGGGATTTATCCGGACATCATTCGAATCACTGCTCAGAGGGCTTTGACATGCAAGATAGATGCGATATGGCCTGCGACGGATGTGATGCGCGGGGTTCCTGCACAGATGAAGTGAAGCGCATGAGAAGGATAAAAAGAAAGATGCTTGTGGGAAGTGGAAAGGGGGGTGTGGGCAAAAGCACGGTGGCAGCATATCTCGCGATCTGGCTGGCTAAGAGGGGGTACAGCGTCGGCTTGCTTGATGCGGATATAACGGGACCGAACATACCAAAGCTGCTGGGAATAGAGAATGAGCGCCTCACAGTGGGACCTGATGGCATACATCCTGCGACTGTTGGCAACATCAGGGTCGTGTCGATGGCCCTCATACTTCCAACATCAGGGACCTCGGTTGTGTGGCGCGGCCCGATGAAGATGGCAGCCATAAAGCAGTTCATCTCTGATGTATGCTGGGGAGATCTTGATTACCTGATTGTGGATCTTCCGCCCGGAACGAGCGACGAGCCCATAAGCCTGGTCCAGCTGATACCTGACCTGGATGGCGTTGTGGTCGTCACAACACCCCAGGATGTCGCCATTCTCGACACGCGGAAATCGGTCGACATGTTCAGGAAGATGAACGTGCGTGTAATCGGTATGGTCGAGAACATGAGCGGTCTTGTATGCCCTCACTGCGGAGAGATGATAGATTTCGGATCGGGAAATGGTGAGGTCTCTGCCAGGGATATGGGTGTGGACTTCCTGGGCTCGGTTCCCGTTGATCCTGAGCTGAGCAGGCCATACAGATATCTTGATGGGGCAGAGAGGAGTTCACCCGGGCTCAGATCGATGGAGATGATAGCCTCCAGGATAGCCGGTGCGATTGACTGAGATGATACTGAGAGTATTCTTCAGGGGTGACGATCTGGAGAGGGAGGCGCTCCGCTCTCTCTTCGAGAACTCCTTTCGCGGTCTTGGAATCTCAATGGAGTTCTCAGATCCACTGGAGAATCTGGAGGGCAGGAATGACGCCGCTGATATCCTTAGCACGCTCTTAAGAAAAACGGGAGCGCATCCGTCCATCTGGGTGGTCGATGTCGACATACAACTTCCAGGCGCAGGCTCGATATTCGGATGTGCTGCCGGGCGATGCGCCATAACCACAACATCTGGCTTGGGGAGAAACGCCTGGATGAACGTGGCCATGCATGAGATCGGCCACATCCTAGGGCTGGATCACTGCACCGCGGAGTGCCTCATGCAGCCCGCAGGGAACGAGGAAGAGGTCGATAGACGCCCATTCGCACTGTGCGAGTAGTGCTTCCTGATCGCAAGGGAGAACATGCGGCGTGGGCCGGCCTATGAAGATGATCTGCATCCTGTACATTAGGTTTCATGGACCGCTGGCCGCCCTCAAAGTACATCTTTGCCAATTGCCGGAGGACCTGTTGAAACCTGCTTTTTCGTGATCAGAACGATCCCATCTCATTCAGGTTTCTGAGAAACACTGTGCTCCCCCTCTAAAAATCTGCAGTCCTCACCTGCGCCGCTGCCTGAGCCTTTCAAGCATCGCATCGTATCTCTGTTTGATCCGCTCGATTATATCGACTTGGCTCTCCTGATGTGTGGGTATTATGATATCAGCTTCCACCCCTGTGTAATCAGCTGCTGCAGTCACACCGTTCTCTCCAATATCCAGATGCATGTCCAGGGCGATCTCTCTCGCGATCGGCGTCAGCGGCCTCACCGGACCCAGGCCCCTTGCCATCGCCCTGTACTCCATCAGGGCAGAATCGATCTCTCCGATCAGAGCCTCTGCACCGGCCACATCTTTCAGCTGGAGTGCCAGCCTCTCCACACCCTCCTTCAGTTTTGAGAATGTTGAAGTGCCGATCTCCACGAGCTCCCCCGAGTAGTGCTCTCTTATCCTCTCCGCATACCCTGGGGATGCTACAAGCAGCCGGATCTCCCTGAGCCTGGCAGCATCACCATCGCCGGGCCTGTAAGGGTTCACCACCACGTAATCGATGCCAAGACGCCTGGCCAGGCTCTCATATATCGGGGTGATCCCGATCATATCACGCTTCCTGGCGATCATCTCCCTCAAGAACTCAGGGCTCTCTGACTGCAGGCCGAAGTACTCAGCGAATCCTCTTGTTGTCCTGAGCTCCCTGGTTCTGCCCTTCTTGCTCGCGCTTATCAGTCCCATCCTCTCCAGGATCCTGACGTGCTCGTAGCACTTGTTCCCGCGGATCCGCGCAAGCTCGCTCTGCGTTATCGGCTGCCTGTATGCGATGACAGCGAGCGTGCGTATCACTGAGGAGTCGAGCTCCCTCGGCGCGATCATCGTCACAGCCTGAGCAAGATCCCCTCTCACCTGCATCACAAAGGATCCCTCAATGGCTCTCACCTCGATGCCGCCGCCGCGAGATGCGTACTCCCTTAAAAGGGATTCCGCGGCATCAAGCACATCCCTGGCATCGAGCCCCGAGATGCCTGACATCTCCTCCACCGAGATGGGACGGCCTGCTGCAAACAGCATCGCCTCCACAAGAGCTTTGGCATCCACCTTCGTCATTCTGGGACCTCCTGTGAGCAGTGATGTTCTGATCTCCATCCGGTGTGCTTTAAGATCTGATGGCAGCATCTCTCTGGGTGTGAGATATATTTAAATTCGCTCCGGGTCTCATGGGGTTTTGAATGAACGAGTCGGTTCAGAAGTCGAAGGAATCCGTGCACGATGCTGACGAGCTCATGTTCATGGTCAAGGGACTGCAGAGCTCAAACAGCTCCAGCGCCCAGATCATCGATATGCTCGAGATACTCGAAGGTCTGGCGCCGTTTCTGGACAAGACCAAGGTGATAGAGCTCAAATGCAAAAACTGCGACAGCTACGCGCCATGCTTCTTCCCGCTGGAGGATGATTACGATGTCATCGATACGCATGCGTACTGCCATAAGAAAGGCCAGCCGCTGCACCACCTGACGTTTCTCTCCATAGCGAAATGCCGGGAATTCTCGAGAAAAGCCCAGGTGGAGCTGGCCGATCTGGCGAAGAGGATCATGGAAGAGTTGAGATCCGCTTTGCGAGAGAGGAAGATATACGATCACAATGAGTTCGCGAATTATCCCATAGCGTTCGAGCTGTCACAGGATTCAGACAGAGTTACGATCCAGCTCGGTCATCTCTCAGAGGACGGCACGTTCGTGATGGGTGATGCGCGCATTCTTCTGGTGAGAAGGCCGGATCCGAGGCTGGGAACCAAGGCCTCACAGATCGGCAGGGCCCTTCACGATAGCGATCTAGTTATCCTGGTCGAGGCGAGCAGGAGCGCCATGAAGCATCTCGGACTGAAGGATGCGGTCGGTAAGATCGCTGCCTCGCATGGCATACCTGTCATCTATGATCCGTAATCGCCTGTGTCTAACGGGAAGCAAAACGACAGCGATCGCATTCGTCCATCAAATTTTGAGGCGAGATGCATTTCTCTCAAGCAATCGCTCTTATGCATTCAGCAGCTTGTGGGACACAGGCCGGTTGCCGAATGGGCTCATTCGACCGTCATGCTCGCATGGCATGACTGGTGCCTCTTCGGGCAGGTTATCAGATGGATGAGAGCGACTCGTGTTATTTACGTCACTGATCGCATCTCAGCCGCCGCTCAAACTGGCGATCCGATGAGAGAGGTTCGCTCTTACGTGTAGCAACTTGCAGAGCATGCAATGTGCTCGCTGAAAGCATTCATTGCCACACTTTCGACTACATCGAAAGGTTTCGACGAAGTCGAAACGCCATCGATTGCGTCGAAGGTAAGTCGAAACGAAGGCGCAGCATGACCCCTGCTCCTTCGGGCAACTCATCAGATGGATAAGAGCGAACAGGTTGTGTGCTCTCTTTTCAGATCGCCAAATCATGAAGTCTTTGAGCTAAGCTTTATTATCGCCTCAGCGAGATCTCCTCCACACTCCATCAGCGCGGCTCTGGCCTCCTCAGGGCTCGCTCCTGTCTGGGACACGACTAACTCGATATCAGAGGGCGACACTCTTGGAAGCTCTGTGACGTCTCCAGATATCTGGTAGCTTCTGTTGCCCTGTGCCTCCATTACGGCCACAGATGCGTTCCTTATTACTATCTCCCTGTCCGAGGTTCGTATGACAACCTCCTCCACGCCCTCGATCTCGTCGATGTTTATGCCCATGCTCTTCAGCATGCCCTTCATCTTCTTCGGGCTCATCCCCCGTCCGCCAAGTCCTGGAAACATGAGACCACCGCAGGCCAGATGGATATGGTTGGATTTATCCTTATCCGAGAGGAATCCACCCGAAGTTACCGGAAAGCGATCTGCTGATATCCCCTGGCAGAGCGTGGTTTTGAACACCGATGCACAGCCAGTGCCCATCCAGACAAACATTGTGCATGCAGCACCAAAATTCGAACGTCCCGACCGGGATTCGAACCCGGGTTGAAGGCTGTCTGCGAGGATCTCCGCAGGCCTCCGGGATATCCGCTACCCCATCGGGACAACGAGTGAGTCATGAATCCCTTCCTGGTTATAAGCCTGTTGATCTGGAGGCGTATGACTGGGCTGTCCTGATGGCCCTGAGGAAGTCTATCTTTCTGAAATCGGGCCAGTATGGTGCGCAGAAGTAAGCAGCACACTCGCTTCCGTTGGCCTGCCAGGGGAGGAAGTTGGAGGTCCTGAGCTCTCCGCCCGTTCTTATTATGAGATCGACCTTCGGCACGGGTGTTTCTGTAATGGGATAGAGGTACCTGCTCACCAGATCCTCATCGACATCGTCGATCCTGATCATTCCGGCGCGCAGGTCTCTGGCCATGGCCCTGGCAGCGTCGATCAGCTCATACTGCCCTCCGTATGCGAGCGCCACATTGAAGTACATCTGGCTGTAACCCTCGGTCGCGGCCTCGACCTCCCGTATCGCATTCTGCAGGTGCTCAGGGAGCATATCGATCCTGCCGATGGCTCTGACGCGAACCCTGTTTTTGTGGATCTTCTCAGAGCTGCAGAGCTCAAGAAGCTTCTCTGCGATCAGGTTGAAGATGTACCTTTTCTCAGGCTCGCTCCTGCTGAAGTTCTCTGTCGAGAATGCATAGACGGTCAGGTGTTTTATCCCGAGCTCCAGGCACCAGTCTGATATCTTCTCGGTCGTCTTCGCGCCGAGCCTGTGGCCGCTCGATACGGGCATGTTGTGCCTGTTTGCATATCTTCTGTTTCCATCCTGGATAACTGCGATGTGTTCCACTCTCGGACCCCTGGCTAGCTGGCGCTTCAGCATCCTCTCGTACACCGCATATGCTGATGAGAGCAGCAGATCTCTGCATTTCAAAAAAATCCCTTCTGCAGGCTATCCTGAGCAGGTATTTAACTGTTTCACACGGTGGTTATCTCAAAACCCCATCGTTCACGTGTGATCCAGCCTGTCTCATCGTTGCTGGTCCGAACAGCTGAACAGTCTTTCAGGAGTCAGCGCACATTTGGTAGAACCAGATGAATCCCACATGCTGGAGTGCACCTCAATGACAAGAGTGCACGAGCCATCTGGATTCCATCGATACATCAGGCGGCCCCCAGAGTTCGCTTCAAAAAAAACTCAACCTGGTCCGCATACTGCTGTTCCAGAGTAACTGCACACAGATGGAATCTGACCAGTTGAGATCAAAAAATAAAAAAGATACTGATCTGCGTTACTCAGTCATGGGGTACTTAACTGTTGAGACCTCTTTGCCCTCGGGATCCATGAGGGAGACTGTGCCGCTCTCTGCGAACTCGATCGTTGTGTTCAGGTATATCTCGGTCTCTGTGTTCTCGCCAGCGCCCAGGAAGAGCTTTACAGAGCTGGCTGGCTGGACCTCGATCGCACCCAGTGTTACCGGCTCGTTCTCATCCACCTTGAGCGTGTAGTTCTCCAGGCTCTGGGTTGCATTGCCGTCATTGGCGATCTCCACATAGCCCTCCTCGATGTTGACATCAGCGATGTACACTGCCGCAACCTCTGCGGTGACATTCTCAGCGGTTACGTTCTCGGCTGTGACGTTCTCAGCAGTATCTTCCGCATATGCCGCTCCCAGGGACAGGAGTAGAGCAAGCATAAGCGTGTATGCTACGATCTTCATATAATACCTCCTTGCTTTTTAATCAGAACGCATTCATCTTAATTAAGATTTAAATCTTTTCTAAGATTGTCACGGATTTAATATTATTATCTCATCATCAGATCATTTATAAAAATACCGGAAAATATCCGAAAATAAATTCATCATCAGCAGAGCTGATCTGCGCTGAAGCTGATTTCTGCGCTCTGAGCTGATTCGCGATCGCACATCTGCATTTGCGCAGAGCCGGGGGAAACGGAATGTTACATAATCGACGGCCTTGAACCGAATGTAGCTTCGCTCTTATGTGTTTAGCAACTTGCAGGTTGTGCAATGTGGTTGCTGAACACACTTATTCATTAACCAAGAATGCATGGCAGGACCAGTGCTTCTACTGGCAAGTTATCATATGGATAAGAGCGTGTAGCTTTTACTCTTCATGGTACTGGGACACGAACATGCTCAATACGTTGAGGTGGATTGCCCTCTTGGCAGATTTCTGGATGAACGATTACGCCGACGATAGCGGCTTCACTTGATCAGCAGCTCAAGCACGCTCACGATATTGAACAAACACTGGGACACCTGTGATAACCGCAGGAGCGCAGGATAATCTCATGGATTCTTCCGGCATGAGCCAGATAATCAGTGCCTGCGCCGGGTTCTCTGAAGCCAGATCTCAACGGGGAGATCTCCTGCAGGCTCTGTTGTGCGCACTCTTGAGAAGCATCGTAAATTATAACATGAGTGATGATGATGATGCTGGCATGTTCAAGCTTGGAGAGTATGACGATGTGACGGCAAAAGATCTTGCAGATCGTCTCAGGGAGATGAGGATCCGGGTCGATATCAGACCCTCGATCGTGGCAGATCTGAAGATCACCCCCGTACTCCAGGGGCGCTTCAGCGAGCTGAAAAGCGAGATCAAGGATGAGGAGCTGTTGAAAAAGTATGAGCATTACCTGGAGTCTGTCCGGAAGACCTTTGCCGAGAAGCCCGCCCCAGAAGAGTTTTACAAACGATACCTGACGCATGCAGTTCCAGAATGGGTCAAGATCGCTGAGAAGATAGAGGCCGCGGTGGGGGAGATTATCAGTCCAGAGGAGGCATCAGGGGAGACATCCTCCACAGTACCGTCTCAGGAAGCGCCTTCAGAACCGTCTGAGGAGACCCTGCAAGAAGAGGAATCACACGAAGAGAGCATACCTGAAGATGCCAGCATCTCTGATGAGGGCGCGGACTTGGACATCCTCATCGATAAAAAGGCTGCCGCAGAATTCCTGTCGCGAGTTTTCTCGCTGAACGAACTGGAGGTGGATGAGGATCCTGGAGATAAGCTGGACGACCCCATAGTCGCAATACCGGTTGTGGCAAACGATTATCTGCAGCATCCGATGCTGCGGACAAATATATATGTAAATCTGGAGAAAGCCCATGATATCTACATAGATGAATGGTCTGTTCTCACATGTGAGGATCCGGATGAGGATTTCTTCGACGAGTATCAGCATGAAGCGATCGAGATCATAGCGATCCACGGCATACTGAACAATCTGACAGATATGCCACCATCAGGCAAAATGGACATGGAGAGCTTCGTGCGGAAATGTGGCGCCTACATGGATATGGAGAGCGGCATCTTTGAGGTCGATGCATATAATGTGGCGGAAGATCTTGCAAGGATCCTTGAGAAAAATGGTGTGGTGAAGATCAAGGGCGATACGATCCGCTGGAAGAAGGCGTGACCCTATATTTATGGGGTTGTGCAATCTTGTCGCTGGAAGCAGCCGTTTATCTGCGAGGAGGAACGCGCCAGGGCAGGTTATCATTGGACATCAGCACTTCTGCCCGCGCTTTCTCTTTGGGGAAAGTGCTACAGATATCAGGAACACCGCCACGCTCATTATCGCGATCGAGCTGCCCACAGGGATGTCAAGGTAGAGGGACGCAGCTATCCCCGAGATGCTTGATGCCAGCCCTATGATGGGAGATATCAGCATGATCCATCTCATGTCGTGGGAGAACTGATAGGCCGAGGAGACCGGATTGACCATCAGAGCGAATATGAGCAGGCCGCCGATGAGCTTGAGCGAGACTGATACAGTTACACCACAGAGAAACAGAATCGCATAGTAAAACGGCTTTGTGTTGATGCCCGACTCCTCAGCAAGCTTCCTGTCGAGCATTATCGCGAAGAACTCCTTGTAAAAGAGAAATATCACCACCAAGAGCGTCAGCATGAGAACAAGAAGCCTGATGAGATCGGTGGTTGTTATCCCCAGAACGCTCCCCCACAGCACTGAAAGAGCGGTGCTGCTCACCACAGATCCCGGGGCGATGCTGAGAAACAGCAGGGCCAGCGCCATTGTGAGGGAGAACATGGTGCCGAGCACGACATCCGCCTGTAGCCTGGCCTTATCCGCAACCGGTCCGAGGATCAAGGCAACGGCTGTTGCCATGCCCAGCGCCAGAGCGAATGGATCTCTGGATATGGCCAGCCCGAGCGCGGCGCCTGCAAATGCAGCGTGAGACATGCAGAACCCCATCGATGAGAGGTTCATCCGCACGATGAACACGCCTATCATGGAGCAGACGACAGCTGCGAGGGATGCCCCGATGATCGTGTTCATCACTATGCCCGGTGGGAGGATCATGAGCTAGGCCTCAGCAAATGCGTCTCTGAACGTTCTGGAGGAGAGCATCTCATCAGGATGCGCATCGCCGATCAGGCGGCCATCCTTCAGCAGGAGTATCCTGTCGCAGATAGCGGGCACATGAGCTGTATCGTGTATGACCATGACCGTTGTCAGCTTATTCCTCTCATGCAGGATGCATATCTTCCTTGATACATCTTCCACAGCTCTGCAGTCCAGGTTCGAGTAGGGCTCATCCAGGAGGAGTATCCTGGGATTCTTTGCGAGCAGCCTGGCCAGGAGCACCCTCTGCGTCTGACCTCCTGATAACTTTCCTATCGGCCGATCCCAGAGGTGATCAACCTCCATGAACCTCGCAGCGTCCCTTGCTGCATTCCAGTCCTCCCTCCCCGGTCTTCGGAGCATGCCGATCTTTCCGAACCTCCCCATCAGCACGACGTCCCTCACCAGATACGGAGTGTCCTCAGGGAACGTCTTGGCCTGGAGCATGTAGCCTATATCCTTTCTGATCTCAGGGCCGTGCCTCCGGGCATCTCTTCCGAAGACCTCGACCCTGCCGGTCGCTGGAAGTATTCCATTTATCGTCTCCAGGAGCGTGGTCTTGCCGGCGCCGTTCGGGCCCATGACACAGACCATCTCGCCCGCGCCGATCGAGAGCGTGATGCCCTTCAGGGTGGAGTTCTTCTCACCATCATAGAATGTGTGCACGTTCTCGAGCCGGATCAGCATACCCACCTCAGATCCTCTCGATAATCGAGTCCAGCGGCATTCTGGATAGCTTCCAGGAGAAATCCTCTAGCTCATCATGCGACAGCTCTGAGATCCTCTCAACGATTGCCCCCCTGACCCTGAAGCTCACGGTCCTGCCGTTTGAGGAGAATGTCGCCTCTGGCACGCCGTCCTGAAGCACGGAGATATTCCCCTTTCCAAGTGTGCAGCCGGTGGATATCTGGATACCATCTGCCAGACACGATACCGGAGGCCTGCTCCCAGACCGCACAACAGCGCTGATATCCCTGTGACCATGCGAGCCGAGCTCACTGAGAGCAGCGAGCCCCATCCTTATGCCAAGAACGAGAAATGGCCCTAAATGGCCGTGAAACTCGCTGCCGCGCTCGATCATATTATCAAGAGATACGTTATTTGGATCAATCGTGTGCATCTTCAACACAATCACCTTGCAGAGCTGACTTGGTATTATCAAATGTCAAGAAATAACTTGATTTGTGATATATATCTTTTCAAGTAACAATGTTACAATGTCGATGTCGGCATTGTGTTACCGAAGTGCGACTCTCACTATCACTTGGCCAGAGGAGAGGGTCGTGTACTCGTAGAGATCAACAGCAAGTGATCCTGCAGGGTTTGTGATCTGGCAGTCCGCTCAGATCATTGAAACCCAGCAGGTGACATCGTAGATTTGTGATCTGTTGTGCCAGTGCCTGCCAATTCCCGAATCTCCATTCACCATATACACGACCCGTGATCTGTCACAGTGAATTGCTCTGTTGGATAATCCCCGCATTTCCGTCTATAGATGTCGATTCCAGTCTATCTTCCATCCATTCCTGGAATCGTCTTCTGCTTACTGATTTTAGGACTTATCCAACACAGTGAATGCCGGTTTCTGAAATTCCATTCGGTGATCTGGGCCCAGACCGGGGTGGATTCGGAGCTGTTTCATGGCCGGAAGCTTAATATCCCGCTCTGCATCGATCTCGGCTTATGATCATCCACTGGGCAGATGTGATTGCAGAGAGGCTCAAGGACGGTGGCCCGCACACACTGGCCACAGGCATAACGCCATCCGGGCCTGTGCACATAGGAAACCTGCGCGAGGTCATGACAGCTGACGCTGTATACAGAGCTCTTGTAGACAGAGGCGTGGAGGCGAGGCTGATTTACATAGCTGATACATATGATCGCCTTCGGAGGCTTTACCCATTTCTGGACGAGAGCTTCAGGGAGCACGTGGGCAAGCCTTTATCTGAGATCCCGTGCCCGGAGGGGTGCTGCAGCAGCTACTCAGAGCACTTCCTGCAGCCATTCCTAAGATCCATGGATATTCTGGATATAAAGCCGGAGGTGTACAGGGCGGATCAGCTCTACAAAGAGGGCGTTTATCTGGATGCAATAAAGACCGCGCTGAAAAAGAGGGATGAGATCGCAAGGATACTGAAGGAGATCTCCGGCAGGGATGTAGAGCCGACCTGGAGTCCCTTCGATCCGATCTGCAGGGACTGCGGCCGCATGAACACCACCAGGGTGACCGGATTCGATCTTGATTCAGAGACCGTCGATTATGTCTGCGAGTGCGGGTCCTCAGGGAGCGTGAGCATGCGTGGCGGTGGCAAGCTCGTCTGGAGGGTAGACTGGCCCGCACGCTGGCACATCTTCAGGGTGACTGTCGAGCCCTTCGGAAAGGATCATGCGACAGCAGGCGGATCATACGATACCGGAAAGCGAATCAGCGAGGATGTTTACAGCTATCCTGCCCCGTATCCGATCGTCTACGAGTGGATCCATCTAAAGGGAAAGGGCGCGATGCACAGCTCCACAGGGCTTGTGGTGACTGTCCAGGAGATGCTCGATGTCGTGCCGCCAGAGGTCCTGCGTTACCTCATAATCAGAACAAAACCTGAGAAGCACATAGAGTTCGATCCGGGACTTCCTCTCCTCACCCTCGTGGATGAGTACGACCAGAGAAGGGGAGATGCAAGAGCGCTTGAGCTCTCATCCATAAGACACAGCGAGCCGTTCAACATACCGTTCAGACATATGGTGACTGCTGTCCAGATCGCACGTGATGATGAGGATCTACTGCTAAAAGTTCTGGAGAGGAGCGGCTACGAGACGTCGCGCAGGGAGGAGATACTCGCGCGAGCCAGGAATGTGAGGATATGGCTGGAACGCTATGCTCCTCCGTTTGTGAAGTTTGAGGTGAAGGAGGATCTTCCCCAGGCAGTCAGAAACATATCCCCAGAGGAACGCAGGGGTCTTGGGATGCTGGCTGAGAGGATCGAAGGAAAGAGCGCGCAGGAGATCCATGACGAGATATATGCAGTGGCAAACGAGCTCGGCCTCGATCCGAAGAAGTTCTTCCAGGCGGTGTACCTCGCGTTTCTCGGGGAGCGTCAGGGGCCGAAGGCCGGATGGTTCCTGGCAAGCCTCGACAGGGATTTCGTAAAGCGCAGGCTCATCGAGGCCTCTCTCGCGTGAGTGCGCGGCTCCTTTGGAGCTGCCTCCCTGGAACCACACCGATCCGCGAATCAGGAGAGCGCATGGCCAGCAGGAACCTGGAAGGGCTTCGCAATCATCTGCGGCGCAACAGACACATATTCAGAAAGGCATATTCATCAGACCAGACCGCTGGGGGAGATCGAATGTCGGGGATCGAGGAGGCGATACGGAGGCTTGAGGAGATCGCTGGTCGCCACATCTGCGCAGCAAGAAGGGATGAGCTGCTGGAGATCATAGAGATCCTGAGGCGCGAGCTTGAGAGGAATAAGACCTCAGGCGTCTCTCCGCCTGACAGCCTGCAACACGGCTCTGAGCCAAGTGCTCTCTGACTCGCATGCCAGTGGGTCTGCTGGACGTGCGAAGCGGTCAATGGGCAACATCAGGATCGGCTCAGCCCCTTATCTCCCTCAGGCGCCTGATCGTGACCTCCAGCAGGAACAGAACCAGCGCAGCCAGAAGCAGCTGCCAGCTGATGCTGGCCCTCTCCTGAACGAGACGCTCACTTGCCCTTCTTGCCTCTTCCACGATGCTCCTTCCCGCCTCATCCTCTGTGAAGATCTTCCCACCAGCTGCCTCTATCATCCCTCTCAGTTCCGGGTTGAATCCGAACTCCCTGTACTCCAGCGGGTAGTTCACGGCGATCCCGTAGTCGTTAACGTAATAAACTCCCTCCGACTCCGGGACGATCGTTGCTGTGTACCTGCCGGGGGCTGTGCTCTCGATCTTCGCGCCCTCTCCGATCCTGGGCGGGCTCTCGCTTGAGATGTATATCTCCAGAGGGCTTCCAGCCCACCCATCCCCGGCCTCAACCCGCTCCTTCTCCGGCCTCGGATCACCGACAGCCCAGTTCACCATGGACGATATGAGCATGGAGTTGTCCTCATCGTAAAGCGCCTGAGCCCAGGCATTGCCATCGTCCGTAGCCAGGGAGACGCTCCGGCCAAGGCCGTAGCGCATCGCTGTGACGATCGGCTTTCCGTCTGTCAGCGCCACGAGCCTCTGGGCGCCGGGCTTTGGGGTTACGTCGTTGAAACCGCTTATCGTCGCATTGATCTCGATCCCGCCTGTTATGTAGTGGTTCTCATCTGTTATCACGAGCGTGTATCCGGAGACGTTCTCCGCGACCTCACGCTCCCCCTCGATCTCGGGGGTTCTCACAGTCAGGGAGCTCGGATACACTGCAGGACGGAACGTGGCGCCCGTGAGCGCAGCCAGCTCCTCAAACCTGCCTGCAGAACCTGAGTAGCTCTGGACCTGTATCAGTGTGACCGTCGCGTTCATATTCCTCAGAATATCTACAGAGTTCAGGAATACCTGATCTCCCTTCACCCTATCTGGCTCTATTCTCCCATCCGATATGACCACAAGATCTGCCTCGGCCCTGCTCTCGTTGATGATCTTCCATGCCAGGCGGAGCCCCTCATCCAGGTTGGTCTCGTCCTTTCCGAGGGGCGTCTGAAGGCTCTTTATGCTCTCCTCTATGACAGCTCTGTTTCTGACAGGCACCGGCTGTGACACAACGTAGGGTTTCGTGCCGAAGACTACTATGCCAACCCTGGCATCCCTGAGCTCCGGAGATCTTAGGAGCTCTATCGCGAGCGACTTCTCATAATCCAAGTAGGTGGTACTCTCACCGATCCTCATAGGAGCCATGGTGCTTCCGGAGATGTCTATAACCATGACAAGAACCTTCCCGCCCTCGAAGAGGCTTGGGGATGATACGACAGGGAGAGCCTTTTCAAACTCCGTCATGTAATAGCCACCCAGCTCATATGCATCGGCCCCACCAACAACGACCAGGCCGCCGCCACCTGCCACATAGTCCTTCAGGCGGTCGAGATCAGGAGTATACTTGATGTCATCCAAGACGACTGCCTTGTAATCGCTCAGAGATTGTGGGAGATTCTCTGCAGTGCTCAGATCGACGAGATCCCTGAGCACATCCATCAAAGGAGATGGCCTGCCAAGGAGCAGAACCCGCGGCTTAGGCACAACGTACACGGCTTTTGTGTATCTGTTGTTCCTCTCGAAGTGGTCCTCATCTGGATGTATCTCAGCTCTCAGGATGTGCGTTCCTGTGCTGCGGAACCTGTGCGATATCCTGAGCGACTCGTTTATGCTCTCCAAGGAGCTCCTGAAGATCTCCAGGTCATCCGCATATACCACAACATCCCCGCTGATGCTTCCGGATTTTCTGATCACTATCTTGAACGGATAGTCGCCATCCAGAACCGCAACGTTGCTCCCAGATATCTCGACGCCTGCCTCTTTCGCCTCAGGTTTGATCTCGACGGCGAAGACCGAGACGTTCGAGCTTCTGGCAAGGAGCAGGGCGTCCCTGAGCGGGCGCCCAATGTTGCTGTACCCATCACTCACAAGCAGGATTGAATCAGCCTGTGGCATGTACTGTATGATCCTGTCTCCGAGCGGCGTGCTCTCGCCCGAGAAGTACCTGAGCTGCGAGTCCGGGATCCTCCCGCTCAGGCGCTCCGCGACCTTCAAGTCGAAGATCTCCATGGATGCTGTCTGATCCGAGAGTATCGTTATCCTTGGCCTGCTCACGTCCTTTGTGTGGGTTGCTACTGTATACGGATTCGCAAGCGCGATTATGATCAGGCATACAACCAGGGATCTCGTGAGGACGAGAAGCTTCCGAGGTGTGCGCCTTATGTAAAGTAACCCTGCTGCGAGAACAGCTGGAAGAAGCCAGAGCAGCTCCAACCTCTGGAGGTATATCTCGGTCACAGCTCCCTCCTCCATCTTATTATACCGAGCTCGGCCATGAGCAGCATCAGAGCCGCAAGGGTGATCCAGCCTGAGAGGTCCCTCTCCACAAGCTTCTCAGTGCTGGCGGTGGAGCTGAAGCTTCCGGGAGCGAAGGATCTGCCGCCCCTCAGATCAGACTCAGCGGGATCGTAGAGGTTGGCAGCGAGCCTCCCGCCATCAAACGTGTAGAGGCCCACCCTGTCGAGAAGCAGAAGCTGTGCTGTGACCGTGCCCCCTGGCGTGCTGATGGTCGCCGGTCTGTTCAGCGGCACCACATCACCGGTCTTCCTGTTGAGATCATCCAGCGACGGGGCGCCTGTCAGCCATCTGACCATTTCATACCAGAAGACCGGGTACTCAGGCCTGAGATGGAAATCGCTGCCATAATCGAGCGCGTTGTATACCACAGTACCTCTCCCGAGCTGCCAGTACGCGAGCACAGGAACGCTGTTGACCTCAACCATTGTCGTCGATCCACGCCTTGGCACGGCCTCAATGTATGACCTTATCCCTATCTCCTCAAAGTGAATTCCCTCTCCGAAGACGGGATTTCTCGCCCACAGGATGCCTGTTCTGTTCACCGCGCCTGTGATCCTCACCGGCAGATACTCAGGGCTTGGAGAATTCTCCTGAGGTATGTAGACTATCTTCCCCCCGGAGTCCACATATCTGTTGAGATCTCCATCGCTCGAGCTGTTTCTGATGACCACCAGATCGTGGCCCTCCGGACCGCCCGTGGTATCAACGCTGCCAATCGCCCTGAGCGCCGCCAGGGCAGGGCTGCTTTCTCCCAGATAGAGAATCTTCGCATCATCCCGCAGCGGGGCGTAGATGTACGCAGTGTTGTCAGCGGATATCGCATCCCTGACATCGAGGGATACTGTGCTGATGCCGGGCGGGAGGCTGAGTGAAAGGTAGTAGTCGTCGTCTGCGCCTATGAACGCTCTGTGCTCCGAGCTGCCGCCCTGTGATGTAACCCTTATGATGAGATCCCTCGCAGGTCCGTAGTTGTGAATTCTGCATGTGTAGTTGATGCCCTCATAGGTCTCTGCTAACCAGCCTCCGACGATCCCGATGTTATCTCCCCCTCCGCCGGTATCCGCGAAGACTATGCTGGCGCCTGTCGCGACCAGCGAATCCCTTGTTGCGCCCGGATCATCTCCGATCCAGCTGATGAAATCTGAGATGACGAGAATGTCACCGCCCTCCGGCCCTGTAAGGGTGTGCGCCAGGTTCATCGCGCTAGATATGTCAGCAGGGAGGTCGAGCACATGTATTTTGCTCAGAAGAGACCGCGCCTCGTCAGCGCTCCCCTCTCTGAGCACCACGACGGGTATGCTCTCCGCCAGGACGATGCTCACCCTGTCGTATCCGGAGAGCTCTGATGATGCGATGCTCAGCGCGTTCTGGAACGTGCTCTCCATGCTCGCGGACACATCCAGAACAAGAACAAGATGCGAGCCGGGGCTCCCTCTCTCGAGAGTGTATGGCCCGGCAGCAGCAACTGAGAGAAGAATGAGAATGAAGAGCTGCAGCCAGAATAGCGGATCCTTTATCATCCTGCTCAGGGCTGCGGACCTCCTGGCCTTTCCAGCCTCAAGAAACCTTATGCTCGGGAAGAGAACGTCGCGGGGCTTCGGTTTTATTAGGTAGAGCAGGATCAGCGGCAGCATGCTGAGAAGTCCGAGGAGTGCGTATGGATTTCTGAACGGCATCTCTTGCTCTGATGCGGAGATCTGAGAAAAATGTTTGCCTGTGTGTCCGGATCACGTAAAAAGTCTGCAACCCCATGTTTCAGGACCACTCTGCCGGAGGGATTCTGATTCACTCCTGCCCCCTGGTGGTGTGCGCCTATCATTGAAGCGGCAGCGCTCAATCCGTCCAGACTCATGGAACATCCCGCTCACTGAAGTCGATTACAGCAGAATCATTCAGTGAGTCAGGCTCACGACCCCCGTTCTAACTCCTATCAGATCGCTTAGCGATCCTGTCACAATGGTGCGAATCGGCACGGCGCGTGAGCCATGTTGGATCATCTGTCAAAATGTCGAGCATGTGCAGTCAAAGATTCTGGGAGTAAACATATATGCCCCACGCGTCCGGCGTTTGCGAAATCTTTATATAGAACTTCAAAACACTTACATCCCCGCTGTAAGGAGAGGTGTCGGAATGGCTGGACTAGGTGGAACACCTGTACTGATACTCAAAGAGGGAAGCCAGCGGACTGCTGGCCGGGAGGCGCAGAGGTCGAACATAATGGCGGCCAAGGCTGTGGCCAGCGCCGTCAGAACCACACTTGGGCCCAAGGGCATGGATAAGATGCTTGTGGACACCCTTGGAGATGTGGTCATAACAAACGACGGCGTTACGATTCTCAAGGAGATGGATATCGAGCATCCGGCCGCTAAGATGATGGTGGAGATCGCCAAGACTCAGGATGAGGAGGTAGGCGACGGCACCACAACGGCTGTTGTCCTGGCTGGCGAGCTGCTGAAGCAGGCCGAGCTGCTTCTCGAGCAGGAGATCCACCCGACCGTCATAGCCACCGGCTACAGGGATGCCGCGACGAAGGCCATCGAGATCCTGAAGGATCTCGCTGTGAAGGTATCGCCGGACGATGAGGAGCTGCTGAAGAAGATCGCGATCACAGCGATGACCGGCAAGGGCAGCGGCAACGCGAGGGGAGAGCTCGCAGAGCTCGCGGTCAAGGCTGTGAAGGCGATCGTGGACGAGGACGGCTCCGTGGACATCGACAACATCACCGTTGAGAAGAAGGTTGGCGGCAGCATCACCGACTCGCAGCTGATCCATGGTATGGTGATCGATAAGGAGCGCTTGCATCCGAACATGCCGAAGAAGGTGAAGGATGCCAGGATCGCGCTGCTTAACGCGCCGATCGAGATCGAGAAGACCGAGGTCGACGCGAAGATCGAGATCACCTCGCCTGATCAGCTCCAGGCCTTCCTGGATCAGGAGGAGGCGATGCTCAAGGAGATGGTCAACAAGATCGTCTCCACAGGGGCGAATGTCGTCTTCTGCCAGAAGGGCATAGATGATCTGGCGCAGCACTTCCTGGCGAAGGCAGGCATCTACACACTACGCAGGGTGAAGAAGAGCGACATGGAGAAGCTGGCCCGCGCGACCGGCGCCAGGATCGTGACGAGCCTGCATGAGCTCACTCCAAACGATCTCGGCAAGGCAGGGCTTGTCGAGGAGAGGAAGATCGCCGGAGACGACATGACCTTCGTCGAGGAGTGCGAGAACCCGAAGTCCGTGTCCATAATCCTCCGCGGCGGCACCGAGCATGTTGTCGATGAGCTCTACAGGGCCATGGAGGATGCGCTCCGCGTCGTGGGCGTCGTCGTCGAGGATGGGATGCTCGTGCCTGGAGGTGGAGCGCCTGAGGTGGAGCTTGCTCTCAGGCTCAGGGAGTATGCTGCCACTGTTGGTGGTAGAGAGCAGCTCGCCATAGAGGCGTTCGCCGAGGCGATGGAGATCATCCCGAAGACGCTCGCTGAGAACGCCGGTCTCGACCAGATCGACACTCTGGTTGCGCTGAGAAGCAAGCACGAGAAGGGCATGAAGGCTGCAGGTCTCGACATGGAGACCGGCGAGGCTGTCGACATGCTGGAGCGCGGCGTTGTTGAGCCTCTCAGGGTCAAGACACAGGCGATCAGCTCAGCCGCAGAGGCAGCCGTGATGATCCTGAGGATCGATGACGTGATCGCCTCCAAGTCGACAGGCGCGGGCAAGGAGGGCAAGGAGAAGGAGCCCAGCGGAATGGGCGAGGACTTCGACTGAGCCCAGTCCTTCCCACATTTTTTGTTCATCTCCGAACCCATCGGAGGTCCGGATCGGGCCGAACCTTTTGGATCAATACATTTTTGCTATGTTGGCACCAGACCATTTCACCCACATTGGTGACCATGTATAATGAGCATCTTTCTAAATCAACTGGATGTGCTTTCTCAAATTCTGCACTTCTGAGACATCCCAATCACGGATATGAGGCAGAAAGATGCTCCTCGAGCCGCTTCATGGCCGCGATCTCCCTCGGCCCCCCACATCTCTGCACGATTCTCTTGAGCCTTCTTATCTCCTCGAGGTAGGACTCGACGCGGAGCGCGTTGTACCTCGTGGCGGCGATCGCAGCTTCGATCACGCATGATACACCGCGGTTGATGGCGCGGAACTCCTTTTTGATGACCGCTCCCCTGACAAACTCGAGCTCCGGCATGATTATGTCTGTTCTGTACGGGCTGCACCGGAAAAGCGCCCATGACTCAGCATCCTTTAAAGTTAGAACACCGTCCCTCCTGAGAAAGCACTCTTCTCCGAGATCTGACATCGCAGCCTCGACAAATATCATCGGATCGTGAGTGACGTTCGCCACAAGCTGGCCGGTGGCGAGGACGTTCTCGTATGTGTGCGTCCCGAGAAAGAGACGGACCGTCACGCTTTCTCCTCTTATTATCCCGATGGGTGCCGCATTCGGCACGCCATCACGCTCTGTTGTAACTATGACCTCGTTTATGCCTGGAAGTATGCCAAGCTCATCAAGAATACCATCTGCATCCATCTGTTGTATCTCCTCAGAACCTCAGACCCCTCATCAGCGCAATAAATAAAGATGATGCTATCAGGTCAGCTGTGGACCCAGGGTTGATGTCCCTCGAGATCAGCACTCTGTCCATCTCCATGGCGCTCGAGATGACATCCGGGGATCTGAGAGCCGCGCCTGCCATCCTGGAGACCTCAAGAGCGACATCGATTCCAAATTTTGAAGCCACAAGGCTGTCCGGCTCTTCTGAGAGCGCGGTGATGTAGGTGAGAACGACACCTCTGTTCAGCCCGTGCCTTGGGACCATCTCACACAGAGCATCTGCGAGCTCGAAGCTCCTCGAGAATCCGGTGGCCCACTCTCTCGCAATAAGATCGTGCCCCTGGGAGAGGCGCATCAGATCGATCAGCCGCACGCCCCTCGTCGCGATCTCGTCAGCTGCCCCCGGATCTTTCAGGCTCATCTCATTCACATCGGCCGCCCTGGCACCTGCAAGCTCGAACGCTCTGTAAAAACAGATCGAATCCTCCACGGTGGTCGATTCCACCACCCTGGAGATCTCTGATCTGAGCGGCCCAGGCCTGGATGCTGCAGATGCGAGCGGTATGAGAAGGGCTATCTCCCCGAAGTGTGTGTTACCCCTCAGCCCCCACTCACGCCATGCGGAGACAGTGTCCAGAATAAGCCTGCCTATATCCGATTCGCCGGATGCAGCCCTCCTGAATGATGGGTAGGAGAGAACAGCGCTCGCGATAAAGTGGCTGAAGCTCACGTCCTCGTAATCGTGACACCTGTCCACATTTCCTGGCTTGGGGCTCGAGGAGAGCTCCAGCAGCATGGCCAGCTGGGCCATCTGGGCGATCCTGTCCGGATCATTCATATCAGGCATCATCTCAGCGGGATTTAACATCGTGGTTCGCAGCCCGCCGGGCATTCACCGCAGCAGTCCTTCAGCGACTCTTCTCTTCAGAATCATGTACTCCTTCGGCGTCAGACCCGCTCTTCTGAGCGCAGCATCTCTGAGGTAACATGGTTTTGTTATCTTGCAGCACCATATCAGGCTGCCAAAGCACGTTCCATCGCCCTTTTCGAGGGGAGTTCCCCTTGCAAGCTCGAGCTTCCTTCTCACGAACTCCTCTGGCGTCATTCCAAGCCTTTTAAGGGCGCCGTGGACAGGGCATGGCTTGACCGGAGGGCAGCAGAATGCAAGGCCCCGAAGGTCGCCGCCGGCGCATATGTGCTTCGGGGCGTTGTACCATCCTGTGATATCCTCAAACTTCCTGAGGGCGGAGGAGAGCCATCTCGCAAACTCCTCGTCTGCAGGTTCCTTGAGCGAGATCACATCCGCGCCCATGGAGAGAAGACGCTTCGCATCTTCGAATGATCTCACCTCGGAGAGAGCCATTATTCCCGGTCCTCTGGCATCTGATACGCTCCTCAGAACTGAGGTCGCAGATCCATCACAGCCTCTGAGATCGAGGTGGATCAGATCGAGCCCTGCAGATTTCAGTCTCCTAATCGCGCCCGGGTTTGATTTCGGGCCCACAACATCCGGCGAAATGCGGAGCGAGGTTGCAGCCCCAGCGGATTTGATCAGCTTGATCAGGCCGCATGCTCTTATGAGATCCACGGAATCCCCACCAGAGAGATCGATCTCCAGGATCGCACGCATCCTGGCCGCGGTTCTTGATACCTCCAGGAGCCTGTCGGAAGATGCTGATCTGAACGACAACACTGCCGGCACACCCGCATCTCTGACGAGAGCATCGATGTCGTCTCTCTCCTCTACATCCTCAATGACTGCAAGCCCCACATCCGGCGGGCATGCGTTTCCGTGGCATATCATGGCCACCGGGCTCTTCAGAGATGCGTACCCTATTTTCAGCATCGATATCCTCGAATATAACCAGGGATATCAGCCTTTCGATGGACTCATGGGACCTGTCCGAATAAGGAAGATGTGCTCATAATAATCAGAATCCTTAAACCTCGAATATCTGGATAAGAACTCTTATTCGGACAGGTTTGACTCATGCATGCCTCCTCAGGGAATCCAGCATGCATTTCACGAGCTCATGGATCTTGATTTGTTCTTCGTCTGGGATTCCGGGCCTGATGCACTGGATTATGTGCCCCAATAGCAGAGCAGACTGTCAGGGATCAGCGTGCACCGGAATGGTCTGGACCCCACAAGCTCGCATGTTCCTGAACTCATTGATATGAAGGCCCATGCATATCCTCCATCCCTGTGAACCAGCTGGATGGGCCAAGCGCAAAACGACCTCGCGAACATTTTACCTTCTGCGGTTTGCATGATCTCGCATGGCCCCGGCAGGAGATCGATATCTTTGGGCACCCCTCCACGGTGCCAGGAGACATGACTCCCCTGAGGTTGGGCCTCTAAATGTACACCGAACACGACAATCTTCTGTGAGTTAAACATCATTTGTCAGATAACATTATAAAAATTATCTGCCAATGTTTACAGTGTTCGGAAAGTATTAAATGCTGGTCAACGCCAGTTCTCTTCGCACATGAGTTTAATTTCATAACGTGTGCGTGATACAATTATCTGAAAGCCAGAAATCCGCCTGGATTACGGCAGATGATGCAAATCAGGAGGTGGGGAGACTGCATGTATGCGTACAGAACCAGAAATGAAAATAAAACATTGTTTAAAAAATTAATTTTTTATGATTGCTGTCCGTATCTCTGTGCATGGTTTAAGACCATTCATATAATTACTATCATCATCGCAGCAGTGTGTCTCTGTCTTTCGTTGCAGGTGTCTTCAGGATCATCAATCTGGAATACTTCATCAGTTTATACAGTTGACAGTATACCTCAGGATTTATACGAAACTCCCGGAAGCAGCGCTGAGCTGACGGTCAGCGCGGATCCGGATTCGAAGAGAACCATAGGCGATGTGGTCATCTTCTCTGTGAGGCTTGAGCTGCCTGCGGATGTCCACGAGCTGCAGATCAGGGATGTTCTCCCATCAGGTCTCAACTACCTCAAATGTGAGGGCGACATTCCAGCGCCGACACGTCCGGACAGTGGAACCCTGCTGTGGAATCTTGGAGACGCAGGGAATACAGAGATCCTCTTTAGGGTCCATGCTGTTGTCCGGAACATCATGACCAACCAGGATGGCGCCGTGCTTCTGAACAGAGTTGAGGCCACCTGGAAGGACTCGAGAGGAGCGATCTGTTCCATAAACACCACCACGCCGGTCACAATCACAGAGCCAGATATAACGATCACCATCACTTCGAACAGAACGAAGGTTCAGGCAGGGGATATCGTCGAGCAGGTCGTGACCCTGAGCAACAGAGGCTGTGATGCGTATGATGTCCATCTAACGGTGACGATTCCCGATGGGCTTGAGGTGCTGAGCGTGGATCCAGAGCATGCTTTTAACGGGAGAAGCATGGAATGCACATACTACAGAATCCCCTCCAAGGCAGCTGAAAATCTGAGGCTTGTTCTCAGGGTGGGAAACACGGTCGTATCCGGGGAGAGCCTGAGCACCGGAGCCTCTGTCTCGTGGACGAGCCTGCCTGGGGAAGACCCCAATGAGCGGTGTGGCGGCGGAACGAGTCTCAATAACTATGATGAAACCGCATCTGCGAAGCTCACTGTATCAGGAGATGTGAGCATATCCAAGACGCCCGATACGAACAGGAGCTGTGCCATCGGGGATTCTATGACGTACAAGATCCACCTGAACCTCCCGAGGGCCATTTTCAGGGAGGTTGTCGTCACTGATATCCTGCCACCTGGCACAACCTACGATCCATCGAGCCTGAGGACCAGCGGTTTCGTTCCGAAAGAGATACAGCCACCAGCTCCTGAGAGCAACACGCTTGTTCTCTCCTTCGGCGATCTGAACAACACAGACGATGTTGATATGGACATCTGGTACACAGTGATCGTCGCGAACCGCAGGGAGAACAGAAACGGTGTCATCCTGACGCCAGGAGCGGCCAGGATCACCTGGAGAAGCCATGACGGCTCATCGAGGCAGAGAACAGACAGCAAGGCGGGAAGCATAGAGGTCGTGGAGCCATCGCTCTCCCTGGAGAAGCTTGCTCCATCGTATGCGATCGTGGGTGATGAGGTGAGGTTCACGCTCTCAATCCATCATGATGGTAACAGCAGATCCGATGCCTACGATCTCATCCTCGTGGATACCATCCCGGAGGGCGCAAAGATTCTCGGGATCAACACGAGCCGGCCGATGGGATTCGAGCAGATGGGCAGAGATCTGGTGTGGTCCATTCAGAGGCTCGATAGGGGCGAATCCGTTACCGTCACGTATACAATTCTGGCGGAGACCACAGGCAGTGTGGGAGGTGCTGCGAGGCTGTACTGGTCTAGCAGGGAGGGCGATGACCCGAACGAGAGGTCCGGGCTCTGGAACGATCTCGACTGCTACAACAAAACCGCAGAGTCCCATGTCGCTGTGGAGAACCTGAGCATGAGATGCGAGCCTGAGGGGCCTGTGAGGAGGAGCTTTGGGGATGATCTAATGATTCGCTTTTACGGTGATCTGCCTAATCTCAGAGATGCATGGATGAATCTGAGCCTTCGGGGATTGAAACGCAGTGATACCAGGATGAGTTTCAATCCGCTGGAGGAGATCGCCCGCGATGATCGTATGTGCTGGTACCTCGGGGATGTGCAGGCCATGCATGTTGATATCTCTGTGGGGGCGATCATCGATGATCTTGCGCCCGGGGCGGTCCTGGAGCTGAGCTGGCTCTCGAATGGTGCGAGAAGATCCATCTCTGTGGCGACAGGGCCGGTGGAGATCGCCGAGCCAGAGCTGAAGGTGACGAAGACGCCGGCCCTGCGGAGCCTGGAGAGAGGCGGTATCTTGAGGTGCTCCGTGAGGATCGCTCACTCACCGGAGAGCAAATGCGACGCCTGGAATGTTGTTCTGAGGGAGAGTATTCCCCCGGGAGTCAGGGTGATGCCGGAGAGCGTGAGAATCTTTCCTGAAATAGGCGATCTTGAGATGGATGAGAGCTCCCTGTTCTGGAGGATAGGCAGGCTCGGGCCAGGCGAGAACGCATCGCTTGAGTATGATATCATGGCGCTATCAGACGGCCAATCCATCTCAGAGTCAGCACTCGCATGGTCAAGCGCTGAGAACGGAGGGCGTAACTACACCGCGTCTGCATCGTCAGAGCTCATCATCGGGTCATCGTACCTGAGCGTGGATGCGCCGGAGACTGCATGCGGTTTCGTGAACTACACAGTTCGCTGGAGAAATATCGGTGAGAGGGATATCATGGGTGCTGTTCTCAAGGCGAGATACGATCCGCTTCTTGCGTTCGTATCGTCGAGCCCGATGCCGTGCGCGCCGGACGGAGGCATCTGGTCAGGGTGCGCGCTGCCGGATGTGATTCATCCCGGAGATGAGGGCACCATAAGAATCGTCACCAGAGCTGGAAGGGCTGCAAACGGAACCGCTGTGGAGACCTCATTTACAATCTCGTTCGAGGGGCATGATGAGAATGTATCCATGCGGACTGTCCTGATCGCTCCAGAGATCTCCCTGAGTGCGACAGGATCTCCTGAACGCGTCAGGAGTGGTGAGACTGTGAGCTACACGGTCAGATACAGAAATACAGGAGCTACAAAGGCGACGAATGTAACTCTCAAAGCTTTGTTCCCTTCCAGCGTTCACATCATCAGCGCCACCCCCATGCCGATCTCCAGTGAAGAGATCGTCTGGTCGGATATCTCCGAGCTCACGCCTGGCGAAGAGAGAGCAATACGCATCACCGCTCTTGTGGCTGGAGATGGCGTGACGAAAGCGACATTCGTCCTTGAGAGCTCAGAGTCGCCACCGGTATCTGCAGATGTATACACGTATGTTCATCTTCCCAAAAAAGAGATCTCGGTCACAAAGCGGCCATCATGCACAGAGTGCAGGCGTGGTGATACCATAGATTATGAGATCAGGGTTTGCAACCCGTCTGGTGCAGATCTCACAGACATCACTGTGAAAGAGATCCCGGATCCAAGATTTGTGATCCTGAACGCGGATCCTGCGCCCGGACCTGACGGCCTTTGGCATATAAACCATCTCCGCGCGGGAGAGTGCACTGTGATAAGAATCAGCGGGATGCTTCCGAGGAGTGAGATGTACTTCGAGATGGCTGGGAGCGTTGAGGGAGAGGGTTTCACCAGGACATACATGGGGTGCACGTCTGGCTTCGAGGGCACAGCGCTGCGCAACTGCGTCCAGGCTTTCTCAGGGAACATCTCCGCAGGCGACTGCGTCACAGTGTGGATCGCAGCTGAGAATGGAGCCGAGCTTCACATGATGGGATACGGCAGCGGATCCCTCCGCTCGCATGAGGGAATGTCCATAAGCACAGAAAATCGATCCATCAGGATATCGAGATCGCAGGCAGCGGAGGGCAGCAGGTACGAAGGCGAGGTTTACAGGAGATCCGTTGCATTCGAGTCTCCGTGGAGCGACCTCTTTGAGATCTCGAACAGGGCCACTCATGGAGGCGTTAGGGCGTTCGCCAGGGCCGAGCTGGAGATCAGCAGCATCGACGCCACTGCAGATTCCAACGGCACTGTGGTCTCCCTTGAGAGGGATCTCACCGGATCAGGCGGCATTCTGGCGGAGAAGATCTCGAACACCACAGGAGTGCTCAGAGCCTATGATCATAACTCTGGGAGCTCGAACGTATCGGTGAGGTTCGAGGAGCACGGGGAGTACGGGAGCTACGTTCATTCCCACCTCGGAAACGGCACGCTAGTATCAGGCCGGAGTTATGGAGCGCTGCAGCTTCATACATCCGGCTCAGGCAGATACATCTCAGAGGGGGAGATGAGATGCGGATCAATCAAAGAGAGCGTCAGAGCGGATGGCAACAGCTCGAGATGGCGCGCAGGCGCCTGGATCAGAGGTGAGGAGAGCATACGTGAGGAGTACACGGGATCGAGGATCGAGAAGGATACTCTGCTCGGAGAGAGAGGGCTCGAGACGAACGTGAACTTCTCCGGAATGGCATTCACAGATACACATCTCATGAATTCGCATCTGAGCGATATCTACATCGGAAACTACACGATGCGGAGAAGCATCATTCTGCCTGCCTCGTACAAATATGGAACGCCGCACATCAGCATCTCCACAGACATTGACATGGAGGGGTCTGAGATCATCCGTCTCACTGTGAAAATACAGAACGACGGGATCAGGGATCTCTCTCCTGTGTACATCACAGCGGTGGTTCCCAACGGATCGCGGGTTCTGGGCGTGTATCCTGAGCCGGATATCAGGAACGATACGATCAGATGGATGCTGGATGTGCTGGAGGCTGGTGAGCCTCTAGTGATAACCATGCGGCTGGATCTGAGAGACGCACTTAGTAGAGAGATCTTCATCAGGGCTGCAGGCGGATTCGATGGGCACTGGGTGTATGCGATGAACAGAACTGCGCCTGTGCGGTGCTGCAGCGGCTAGAAGTCCAGAAGCGATCTCTGGGATGGTACCTTTATGGATCGGGTACCCGGCGGCGGGAGGGAGATCCTCCCGTACCTTCCGCCCCCTCCCGGGGTCACCACCACATCTCCTGATCTGAATGCCTCTATCGCCCTCGCGACCCTTTCGTCGGCGTTCAGTTCAGAGATATCCGTGCGCAGGAGCACATCTATCTCAGTCCTCTCAGACACCAGATCGCTCCATATCTTTCTCACGCCTGCCGTGAACACACTCTTGTGACCGAGAGCCATCGCGATGATCTCAGCGAGCGGGATTATGTGAATGTACGGAGGCCTGTGATCCGGATGCACCGGCTGCGGCAGATCTGCCAGAATCTCGACCCTGTCCCTGACGCCGAGCTTGATCGATCCGCCGCATCCGCACCGTCCCTGCAGCTCATCCATCTCCTGCATGGTGTACTGCCTGTAGCATCTGGTGCATGCTGTTCTGTTGTACTTTCCCTCCTCAGGGTAGAAGCCGACGTTGAGAAGAGGCCTGCGTCCGGATCTGCGCTCTATCGCAAGCCTGATCTCATTAAAGCTGATCTCCCTGAGATCAAACTGGTTGAACTCCCTTCCGAGCTTGTTCGACCAGGGAGAGTGGCCATCTGAATTCGACAAAAACGTCCTGTCCCTCAGCTCGCTTATGCGATCTGCGTAGTCGGAGTCGGCGCTGAGGCCGAGCTCTATGAATGTGATGTCCTCAACTCTATCCCCGTAACATTCTTTTAGGGACCTGTGATGCGCGAAGATCCCTGTCCATGGCGTGAACGCGTGGCTCGGCCCGATGATGCAATCCGCCTCGAGGCACACATCCGCGATCTCGGCTCCGCTCAGGAGGACTCTTGGTCTGCCGTCCGTGTCTATGTTGCTCGAGCTCTTCCGGAAGATCTCCCTCAGCTCCTCAGCCTTTGAGAGATCCGGGATGAGAATCAGATGGTGGACGCCCTCTGAATCTTCGACCTCAGCCGTCACGACGAACCCTATCATGCCGTTATGCCAGAGAATCCCATCCCTCTCTGGAAGCCTCCTGAGATTTTCAAGCCATACCGGGTGGAGGGCATCGCCTGTGGCAACTATGTGTATGCCCTTTCTGCGCGCCTCAGCTGCGATGGTGTCCAGATCCATCATCTCAGATGTGGCAGCTGAGTACTTTGAGTGTATATGGAGGTCAGCATTCACATTCATTTTTACCATTTATATTAAATCTCTGTTGAGCTGCGTAGACGATGTAACTCTGCATTGCCGGAACCAGCAGATGCGGTCATGAGTTCTGTGCAGTGGTGATCGACCCCGCCAGGCGTTCTGCGATTCGGATCAGACAGCAACAACATGCTGCACACGCTGTCAAGCAACTGAAAGGTTCTGGCCTTCATTGTGCACCGGATTTCGGTTCTGCAGTATCATGCCTGGTTCGCCGATTCCTCCGGCCTGCCTATCTGCGGCAGTCTCTGCATATCTATCTCTATCTTTATCACGTCCTGATCTGCCTCCAGAGATCTCACAATCACATGAAATATGTATCGCTGCGTTCGTCTCCCCTCGGGAATCACGATCCTGTGAATCTTTCGCAGCTTGCTCACACTCGCAGCGTAGACCGCAGGACCGCTCTGCAGGAACAGCAGCCCGGGGAGGTTCAGAGAGTCGTGGCCGAACGACGGATACCTCTCCTCGATCCGCTCCTCGAGCACCGCGCGCGGTATATCCACAGAGCCGATCTCGCTCTCAACCCTTATCCCGTTCGCATCTGCCCGTATCGATCTTATGTGGTATCTGAGGGCGCTGATCAGATAGCTGGTCCCCCTCCCCTGCTGGTCTGCCGGAACTATCGACTCAAGCATGTCCATGAAAGGTCGGATCAAGGGGCTTGTGCCTGCAAAGAACGCACCTGCCAGGTTTGAGACCTCGGTTTTGGCATCCCGCAGATCATTCTTATCTATTGTAAGTGTTACCATGGGCGTTCTTCTGCTATCATACAAGATATACCCACCGCATCCCTTGAGAAACATCTCGAGAATTCCTAAAAACCAGCTTTTTTGATATAAAACAATATCTATACAATTATTTAGCGACATGGGCAGATGTTAGAAAAGGGGTTAATAGGAATACTCATCTCGTCGAAGCATCGAAACCCAGACGCTCTTATGTGTTTGGCAACTTGCAGGTCGTGCAATATGATTGCTGAACGCACTTTTTCATTCACCAAGAATGCATGGCATGACCAGTGCTTCTGTGCAAGTTATCACATGGATAAGAGCGAATCCAGAATCTGCTCCATATCCCTCCGCTTGTGATCATGCGCCTGGACCATCATACCCTCCGCGTCAATTCCTGGATAGTTCCACATTGCAATGATCGCTCTTATCCATTTGATGACTTGTCTGAAGGACAGGGGTCATGCTGTGTGTTCGTTTCGCTTACCTTCGACTTCGTCGAAACCTTTCGATGTAGTCGGAAGTGTGGCACTGAATGCTTTCAGCAACCACATTGCATGACCCCCAAGTTGCTGAACACATAAGAGCGGCAATGATCTGTAAATACCCCTCTCCAACACAGCACTTTTTAAAAGATATTACTAAGACAACATATTCAGCCATTTGCGCCCGCGCCTGTGAACAGAGGCAAAAGCCAGTGAGACGATGGGCGCCCCCGCATGTATGGAGGAGTATCACAGGCAGAGGAGCAGATCACAAAGATGTTGAAAAGGAGATTCGGGCAGAATCTCCTTGATAAAGAGCAGCATGGGACAAACTCCGGTCTCCAGGCCGGAGTAAGCCCGTGTGATCACTGACCGCTTGTTATGACCTTTATTCCCACAGGGGTCTTCGCTATGCTCCCCATCTTTGCTCCAATCAGATAGTCCAGACCCTTTTCAGCCGCGATATCGAGAAGCCTCTGGGTGATCACTCCATCGAATATCACGCCATGAACGCTGCCGTTTGACTCCTTCAGCTCTTTTGCGAGGTCGCGCACAGCCACATCCCTTATCGGGTTGTTGTTCCTGTCAAAGAGTCTTGCAGTGAGCGTTCCGTCGAGCTCTTCGACATGATGCTTGAACCAGTCCCCGGGCTCCTCAGCCTCGATCTCCGGCTCCTCGTAGTGCTCATGGGCCTCCTTCTGAAGCGCTCTGGTCTGGATCTCCGGAGGCGGAGCTATCTCAGCACGGTGCGCTATTGGAACCACCTGGGCGACGGTCCTGACTGAGACAGGTCTCTCCCTTATCAGGCTCTTCCGCTTGGTCACGATCTCCCGCTTCTTCCTCGCAAGCGGCTTGATCTTGTACATGTCCAGGACCTGCTCGACCGGGATCTTCTGGCGGAGTGCGCGAATGATCTCCTTCTGCGTCAGCTCCTCCACGCACTTGCCCTCCGGCGCACGTGCGACGTAATCTATATCCGCAACCTGCAGGAGCTCCTTGACGATGAGCTCCCCGCCGCGGTCGCCATCTGTGAATGCTGTGGCGATCTTCTTCGAGCAGAGCTCTGTGATTGTGGGAGGTATGTTCGTACCGCCAACGGCGACGGCGTTCTTTATGCCGTACTTGAGAAGGTTAAGGACATCGGCCCGCCCCTCAACAACAAGAATCGCATCTGAGTCCAGAACGTTCGGACCAGCCGGCAGGTTGTCCTTGCCTATGTAGGTGATCTCCTCCACCCTCACAGACTGCTTGATCTCCTCGGTGATCTGCTCCGTCTCAAGGATGTTCTCATCGAACATCTCCACCAGTATCCTCTTCGCCCTGTCGATGATGTACTTCCTCTTCGCGGCTCTTACATCCTCTATCTTTGTAACCTGTATCCTTGCCATGCAGGGCCCAACCCGGTCTATGGTCTCAAGAGCTGCAGCCAGGATCGCGGTCTCGACCTTATCGAAGCTTGAGGGTATGGAGATCGTGCCCATCGACTTCCCCCCGCTTGAGGAGATCTGGACGTCTATCCTGCCGAGTCGTCCCGTCTTCTGCAGATCCCTGAGATCTAGATCGCTGCCCAGCAGCCCCTCCGTCTGGCCGAATATCGCTCCCACAACATCCGGCCGCTCCACTATGCCATCTGCAGTGATATCAGCGTAAATTATATATTTTGTTGTGTCAACATTCTGCATATAAGACACCCCAAATTTTAAAATAGTCAGATAAAAGTCACGCAGACCTTCACCGCCCGACAGGGAGACCTACCCACACTGTATCGGCGTCACCCAACTGCTCCATCCTGCACAGTCCTTCAGCCAAAATACCCTTCAGTGCCCTTCCTATCGAGCTGTAATGATCATGAACGTGCATTTATCCAACTATTCCCATGCTCATGTATCAGCTTTATGGATTATGTGATAACTGCCCACTGTGGTCCTACCGAGCTCTCATGTGAGATACAATGCTCTTACAATAGCTCCCACGCGAGCATCTATCAAAAAGTAAGGGGCAAAACTAGTTTAATAACTTTTTGGTACCACCGGATCGGCATGCAATTTATAATATTAATACAATAAAAACAGACCCCTGTCTGTATGCAATACTTTCACCTCTGCCCCTGACTCGAGCTTCATTCCAGCCGGGCGAATCGCGAGCACGGTCCGGTAGCTCTCCGGATCCAGAACCTCCACCACGCTCTCGTCAACTGAGATCACCACGCTCTTCCTGGCCTTCGAGCTGTCTCCTATGATCTCCGCAGCATCAGCCTCATCCTCAGATATGAAGAACCGCTCGCCTTTGTCCAGCGAGACAACAGCCGTCCTTCTCCCCTCAAACCCCACCACCTCCATCACCGCGCCCTTTGAGTATATCACATCGCCTTTCCTGAGCCTTGGAAGGCGCACAAGCATGGTTGTTCTGAAGATATCCTTTCCGTCCCTGCACCCCACAAGCTTCACAGATTCCTGGACCCTGCCGCCGAACCTCTGAGCGATGGTTTTTGCAATATGCCTTCCAAGCTGTGTGGAGCCCACAATGATGTCTATGCCTCCCCTGACGTCCTTAATATCCTGGATGAATGCGAGCCGGTCGCCCTTCTTATATCCAGCCGCCGCAAGGCTCTGGGCGATCTCCCTGGCCTCTGAGAGATCGCTCTCTTCCGGCGGCCTCTCCCTTCTCCTCACCTGGACTATGCCCTCAAAGTATCTGCCGGAGATCCTGCTGCACCTGTCGCATGTGCGTCTGGATACCCTTACCCTGACCTGACAGTCCGCATGCACGATGGTGCCTCTGAACATGCCGCTCAGATGGACATCTGCCACAAACCTTGTGGATCCCCTGGGATGCAGGAGGATCTCAAGCTCCACATCCTCGAGCTCATGGTGTACAGAGATCTTCTTGAAGAGAGCATTTCTTATCAGCTCATCCAGATCTGAGTCAGACTGCCTCCACCTTCCCCTGTCCAGGATCGAGCCGCAGACCGGGCATACGACGATCTCGATCTGATCCGGGCAGATCATGAACTCTGTCGTCTCCATGATGCAGGAGAGGCAGAGCCCGTCATCAGATGCCCCACCGCATCTGGGACATATGCTCCTCACATTCGCACCATCTGGGCGCACGGAACCCCATCGATATGCAGAACGTTCTCGCGATCGACGTACTCGAATGCTATCGCCCATGCGACAGCTCTCTCGCCGACGAAGTTCGCCATCGTCGCCTCCTCGAGAGCCCTCTCGAGCATCGCCGCCGATGCCAGCTCCTGACCGAAGAAGCTCGCGCTCACCTCGAGCTGGAGCTCGTTCTCGGTGAACCGCTGGCCGAGCAGCTCGCTGTCGCAGACAGCCACCAGGACCTCCCTGCCGATCGTGTACGTCCTGAGACACATCGACATCTCATCGTAATCGCCTGGTGCCCTATCGTTTCTCATCATTCCATCGATCCCTTCATGTGTCATGCCTGGTTTATATCTCCTCCTGCTCACCGGGCGTCTCCACGTAAACAAAGCCATGGTTTATGACCCTGGTCGTGAGCACTATATCAAGAGATCCGCCCGGGCTGGATGTGTTTCTTGTGAAGCTCCTGGACTCGCCGGGGCAGAGCCGGAAGATCTCGCCCATGTGGGCCATGTGCACACATCCATCCTCGATGCCCAGAATACCGAACCGATCGGTCTCGTTCGTCTCAATCGTTGATACCTCAGCTGTGTACGGCACCTTCACCGCGCTCAGCATGCTGCTTGCACCCCCGCCGAGATCTCCCGAGAGCGATATGCCCGTGCCGACTATGAGATCCGCATCCTCCATTCCATCGATGGGCATCATCGATCTGAGAATGCCTTCATCCAATGAGTACGTGGGGAAATCGATCATGATGCGTGGGCCCGGTCCTGCCCTGGCGATGCCATGCTCAACTGTCCATATCTCGAGAAAGAGATGCTTCCCCGTGTTTACTGTCAGATCCTCTCCACGCCTGCCTGTTCTAAGCACCCCACCATCGACCGCGACGAAGAGCTGATCCCCCAGAGCTGCTACCGGTCCAGGGTTGCTCAGCCCCACTGCCAGATCACGAACGCTTTCGTTACTGATTGCGGTTATTCTGTCTGAATGTGAGACCAGCAGCTCACCATTGCTGATTGCCATCCCTCTGACACGCCCTTCGACCTCAAACCGGCCAAGAACCATGCCATCAGGAGACATCCTCAGGATCTCTGTTGTATCATTGCCTGATCTGTAGACTGCAGCATAGATATCATCGCCGGAGCTTATCAGAGCATCCGGTCTCTCTCCCCTCCAGATCAGTGTGCCCGCTGCATATGAGATCTGTGGTATCAGGACAAAAAGAAGAACCAAAGCCAGCGCTCTCATAACTCCACCTCAGTATGTCTGGAGCTCCCCGCGGAAGATCATCTGCTGCACCCTGGGGATGTCCTCGAGCCACCTGTCGGTTATCTCCTGCGACCTCGATTGTGCCGAATTCAGACTCGCACCGTCCTTCAGGACGAGCTGCACAGAGGCGATGTGCGGCTGGCTTATTGGCTTGCCGATCTGTGAGAGTATCTTCACATAAACCTCCTCCACACCCTCCACCTCCTCAGCGATCTCCTTTGCTATGAGGTTTGAGAGGAGATTGTAGATCTTGCCGACGTGGTTGATCGGGTTCTTACCTGAGGTGGCTTCCAGGCTCATCGGCCTGTTCGGCGTTATCAGGCCGTTTGCACGGTTGCCCCTTCCCACAGCGCCGTCATCTCCCATCTCCGCAGAGGTACCTGTGACAGTGATGTACACGGAGCCGGTTGCAATGTTATCGCCCACGTTCATCTGCACATTGACCCTGCGCCTTGTCATCGACTGCGCCTTGGCGGAGATCTCCTCCACGATCTCTTTCTTTGTCTCCACGTAATGATCCAGATCATCAATGTACCTGTCGACCATTGCGCATGCGATCGTAAGATAGATCGTATCGTCATCCCTGAGACCCATGACCTTTATATCCTCACCTATCGCGGGTATCCTGCTCCTGAGCGACAGGAGCTCCTGCTCTGTGCTGTACACTATCCTCTCGGTCTCGGATAACGGAGCGTATCCCACGCCATATGATGTATCATTCGCGCTCGGCACAGTGGTGGCATCTCTGTCGAATATATCACACAGATCCGCGGAGCCTGTGCCGATCTTGCAGTCGATGATGACATGTGTATCCAGATCGAGGTTTCTCAGAGCTTTCTTGAGGTGGTTTCGTGCTGTTCTCAGCGCTATAGCGTCCACAGGCACCTCAACATCTCCGCACACCCGCGTCGCCCTGCCTGTGAGCAGTATGTACTGGGGCTGGATGACCTCCCCGCCGCCGAATGCGGGCCTGGAGCGCCCCGCCACGATCTGTATCTTGTCGGTGTTGTGGTGAAGCACCCTGCCGAACCTCTCGATATACTCTTTACAAAGCGCTCTGCTGATCTCCTCTGCGATGCCATCTGCAACGCTGTCCGGATGCCCCAGTCCCTTGCGCTCCACGACCTCTATCTTCTGCTTCTCAACAGGCCTCTGGGTTAGCTCCTCGACCCTGATATTTCTGGTCATGACCCCATCCTCGATTCAGATCTTCGAGCTCAGATCCACCAGCTCCCTATTAATACTTTGGTCAGTGGAATGAAACTCCGGGGCTCATTTAGGGATGACATGCCAACTAATTTTATCCACGTAGAGCAGCTCGTTTGATCCAGATTGGTATATATAAGACATGCGCATATGCAGGCACGATGAGAGTTGCTCTTCTCCAGATCAATACAACCGTCGGGGACCTTGAGGGCAATGCGTCTCTTATCAGAAAAGCGGTGGAGTTGCTTGATGCAGACCTGGCGGTAACCCCCGAGATGGCTCTTATGGGATACCCTCCGCGCGATCTTCTTCTGATGCCTGGATTCGTGAAAAAAGCATGGGACATTCTCAAGAGACTCGCGCTCGATCTCAAAGATTCTCCGCCCGTGCTAGTCGGGATACCGGAGCCGAACAGATCTGATACCGGGAGGCCGCTGTTCAACTCCGCAGCTCTTCTAGCAGATGGATCTGTGAGACAGATCTTCCGCAAGACTCTGCTCCCAACATACGATGTCTTCGACGAGGACAGATACTTCGAGCCTGCATCAGGACCTCAGATGCTGAACTTAAAGGGGAGAACATTTGGAATCTCCATATGCGAGGACATCTGGAATGACAAGGATGTCTTCAGGCGCAGACGGTACCACAGGGATCCGCTGGAGGATCTCCGTGGCGCTGACTGTTTCATAAACATGTCAGCATCGCCTTTCACTGCGGGAAAGCATCTCAAAAGAGAGATGATGCTAAGCAGCATCGCCCGAAAGTATGGTGTGCCACTTATATACGTGAACCAGGTCGGGGGCAATGACGACCTGGTCTTCGACGGCAGGAGCTGCGCCTTCTCCCCGTCAGGAGAGCTCATCGCAAGGGCAGCGGCGTTTGAGGAGGATGTGCTCCTGGTGGACATCGATTCCTGCAGCGGATATGTCTCCAGAGACGATTTCTCTCCGGAGCCGGAGATATGGAGAGCGCTTGTGCTCGGCACCAGGGATTACGTTCGCAAATGCGGGTTCAGATCCGCTGTGATCGGGCTATCCGGCGGCATCGACTCATCCCTCACGGCTGCGGTTGCTGCTGAGGCTCTTGGACACGAGAATGTGACCGGCGTTTTAATGCCATCTCCATACACCAGCAGGGAGAGCATGGAGGATGCCCTGGAGCTTGCGAGGAACCTTGACATCAAAACTCTCACGATACCGATAAATGAGATAATGGCAGCATACGAGCGCACCCTGGAGCCGGTTTTCAGTGGTCTGGAGAGGAATGTGACTGAGGAGAACATCCAGGCGAGGATACGCGGGAACATACTCATGGCGCTCTCGAACAAGTTCGGGCACATCGTGCTCTCGACAGGGAACAAATCAGAGCTCGCAGTCGGATACTGCACGATCTACGGGGACATGTCAGGAGGTTTTGCCGTGCTCTCAGACGTCCCCAAGACCATGGTCTACAGGATAGCGAGATGGATCAACATGAGGAGAGCTGTCATCCCTCAGAGGGTTCTCGAGAGGGCGCCGTCTGCTGAGCTCAGGCCCGGCCAGAGAGATCAGGACACCCTGCCGCCATACGAGATCCTGGACGAGATCCTGCACAGGCACATAGAGCAGCGCCAGTCTGAGGAGGAGATCGTGAGCGCCGGCTTCGATCCTGATCTCGTGAGAGACGTGCTCAGGATGGTGAAAACCGCGGAGTTCAAGCGGAAGCAGGCGCCTCCAGGGATCAAGGTAACAGACCGCGCCTTCGGGAGCGGGTGGAGGATGCCGATAGCATACAGGACGTGAGCACGGATTTCCGAGCTGTCGCGAACCGTCGGGTACAGAAAGTCGGCTACGCTCTTATGTGCTTAGCAACTTGGATGTCAGCAAGCCAGTTGCTCCGGTCCTCACGACAGACGCCTCCGAGGTCATCGTATCAAAACGTCAAAGCGCCTGTTTGCACCCCCTCCGGAAGGAGCACCTCGAGCATCTCGCCTTCTGGCTGTGATTCCTCTGAGCATGCCCTCTTCTCAGCGCGCGCCTCATCTCATCCAGTGCACTCAGAACCTCATCCCTGAGATCGTCATTGAGCTCTATTCTGTAGCGCCTGTTCCTGTAGACGATATACCCGTATGGAACATCTGTTCTGTAGAGCTCCTCCATGATCAGGCCGTAGGCTGCGAGCTGGAGTTGGTGGCTCCTGTACGGCTTTTCTGCCAGGCTGCTCTTGACCTCGACGGGTATCAGATGCCTGCCCTCTTTGATTATGGAATCCGGCTTTCCTGAGAGATGGTAGCGCTCAGAGCGCAGGACCCTTCCAGATCCGGACAGATCTGAGTAGAGGGCATCTCCATCCGGCAAACCGTATCTCAGCCGGAGGGATCTCGCAGCCGAGGATATCTTGATGGACAGGAGCAGAGATGCCGTGCCCAGAGCGAAGAGTAGCGGCGCAATCTCATTCATGAACAAACCATCCAATAACTGATAAAAGCATCATAAGCCCTCCCGCGATCCGCAGGATGCCCGAGAATCTTTCCAGCTGATGGGATCTCGACAGGGACGCACCTGCTGCTCTGTGCATCTCCCTCCCATCCCGCATCTCCCGGCGCATGTGCCCGGCAGGCCGCATCCCCATCCTGCCCTGGTACCAGGCCACAGGACAGTATGCGTACTCCGCAACCTCGGATGCCGATATCCACTCCATCTTCCGGCGGAACATCACCAGCTGGGGTTGTACTGTTTATTTATAAAATTGACGGTATGCCTAGGGATCTGTGCACTCTGAGCTAGGAGCTGCAGCATGTCAGCTGCGAGGGGCAATGCCATCCTGAAGCAATGGCGGAATTATTCTTCAGAAAATAGAGCACTGGATCCTGTCTCTCCTGAAAAACGTCTGCGCATACCTCACTTACCGCACAGCGCCCTTGACCTCATCGACTATCTTCTCGAAAAAACCAGTTTTTCCCTGATGCCTTCTCGTCTCAGTCTCTCCGAACTCCCTTGCAAGCTCCTCGAGGAGCTGCCTCTGCCTGGGCGTCAGCGATGTGGGGATCCTCACGTTCGTTCGTACCAGAAGATCACCTGTGCCCGCGCCATGGAGCCTTGGCATGCCCTTCCCCTTGATCCTGAAAAGCGATCCGCTCTGCGTTCCAGGAGGGATCTTCAGGCGCGCCCTTCCATCAAGCGTGGGAACATCAAGCTCCGTGCCGAGCGCAGCCTGCGTCATGCTGATGTTCATCTCGTGAATCAGGTTCTCGCCATCCCTGAAGAAGAGCGGGTGCGGCCTGACGTTGATGAATATGTACAGATCCCCGGGCTCGGCCTGTGCCCCAGGAGAGAACGGCGGAGCCTCGCCCTGGCCTCTCAGCTTGAGATGGTGGCCTGTGTCCACACCAGGAGGGATCCTGACATTAATCTTCCTGTACCGCCTCACCCTGCCGGTGCCGTCGCAGTCGTCGCAGGGCGTCTGTATAACCTGACCACTTCCACCGCACTTTGAGCAGGTGGTCGATGTCACTATCTGACCGAACGGCGTCACCTGTGACCTCGTTATCTGTCCTGTGCCATGGCAGCTCTGGCACCTCACAGGCGATGTCCCGGGCTTTGCGCCCGTGCCTGAGCAGGTCCTGCAGACCTCTGTCCTGGGCACCTCGATTGTGGTCTCCAGGCCTGAGGCCGCCTGCTCAAGCGTTATCTCCAGGTCATATCTGAGATCCCTTCCCCTCACGGGCCCGCGGCGGCCCCTGCCGAAGAACATGTCAAAGATGCTGTCGGTGCCGAACCCGAACCCTCTGAGCAGATCCTCGAAGTCGACGGATCTGAAGAGATCCTCCTGGGAGTACTGGCCGATGCCTGCATGCCCGAACTGATCGTACTGCCTGCGCTTCTCAGGATCCGAGAGTACAGCGTACGCCTCGGAGATCTCCTTGAACCTCTCCTCTGCATCAGGGGCGTCGGAGCGATCGGGATGGTACTTCATCGCCAACTTACGGTATGCGCTCTTGATCTCCTTCTCCGTGGCGTTCCTGTCGACGCCGAGGATCTCGTAATAATCCCTCTTCTCCGCCACCCCGACCGCCTCTCTCAGCGCTTCTCGTCGTTCACGACCTCGTAGTCAGCTTCAACCGTCTTGCCGCTGGACGTGGAGCCAGACGAGCTCGAGGCAGACCCGCTCTGGCTCTGTGCAGCCCTCTGATACATCGCTGCAGAGAGCTCATAGACCGCATTCTGGAGCTTCTCCATCCTGCTCTTGATCTCCTGGATGTCCTTTCCCGAGAGGGCATCTCTGAGCTCGGATATCGCCTTCTCGATCCTCTCCCTCTGCTCGGACGTCGCCACATCTCCGGCTTCCTTCAACATCTTCTCAGTCGTGTATATCAGGTTGTCAGCCTGGTTCCTGGTCTCGATCTCCTCCCTGCGCCTCGCATCCTCCTGCGCGTACCTCTCCGCTTCCTTCACCTTCTGCTCGATCTCCTCCTTCGAGAGCCTGTGGGGCGCTGTGATAGTGATCCGCTGCTCCTTCTTCGTAGCAAGATCCTTCGCTGAGACGTGAAGTATGCCGTTCGCATCGATATCAAATGTGACCTCTATCTGCGGAATTCCTCGGGGCGCTGGGGGTATGCCCACGAGTGTGAACCTCCCCAGGGAGATGTTGTCCTTTGCGAGCGGCCTCTCGCCCTGGAGCACATGTATCTCGACGCTCGTCTGATTGTCCGCTGCGGTCGTGAATATCTGGCTCTTTCTCGTCGGGATCGTTGTGTTCCTCTCAATCAGTTTTGTCATGATACCGCCGAGCGTTTCAACGCCCAGCGAGAGCGGCGTGACATCCAGGAGGAGGATATCCTTGACCTCGCCCGCGAGCACTCCTGCCTGTATGGCCGCGCCCATTGCGACGCACTCCATCGGATCAACGCCGCGCTCGA
>Ga0209720_1000096_pt1 | contig 90313 bp, 67 predicted proteins | sample AD_JPNMR3_MetaG_FD_184426 | JGI IMG/M metagenome (GOLD analysis project Ga0209720, IMG submission 184426) | Active sludge microbial communities of municipal wastewater-treating anaerobic digesters from Japan - AD_JPNMR3_MetaG (SPAdes) (version 2) | ecosystem: Engineered > Bioreactor > Anaerobic... | reverse complement strand
GAACTCGATGGGCACCGAGTCCTTGACCGCCACCTGCACGCTGTGGGCGGAACTCCGCAGGTAGCTCACCGCGTCCGTCCCGAACAACAGCCCTCCGACCAGGGCCAGCCCCCCTACCACCATCGCCCCATACTTGATCGTCTTGAGAATCATCGCAACTCTCCTTGCTTCAACAACTTGCGCTCCAAGACCGTTTGTCGGCCACCCGGTGGCCACACAGGGGTGGTCGCAGGTGAGCAAGGAATGTTGCGCTGCAGCGTAGAATCCGCATGCTTGAAAATATGGGCGAGTCGCTATGCTCGCCGGACCGGCGGTCCCGGCCGATTGCCGCGGTCCTGCCAACGACGGGCGCCCGCGTCGAGACCGGTCAACCATGTGGTATAATGAATGTATATACATCCATGAGGAGCACGTCGCATGACGAGTATCGTCCGAAAATGGGGTAACAGCTTGGGCGTGCGGATACCCCGGTCCGTAGCCGAGGCAGTTAGCCTCGAGTCCGGCACCCAGGTCGAAATCAAGACCGAAGCCGGTCGGATCATTATCACGCCGGCCGCTCCCAGATACACGCTGGAGGATCTGCTGAAGCGCGTTTCGAAGAAGAACCTCCACGAGGAAATCGATTTCGGGACGCCGCAAGGAAAAGAAGCATGGTGAGCGGCAAGGACTATGTGCCTGAACGGGGCGATCTGGTATTCCTGAACTTTTCGCCACAGTCAGGCCATGAACAGGCCGGCCGCCGCCCCGCCCTCGTTCTCTCTCCTCGGGCTTACAATCGCAAGACCGGCCTGTGCCTGGTCTGTCCTGTCACCCGGCAGATGAAAGGCTATCCTTTCGAAGTCCTCCTGCCCCCGCATGGCGACATCACCGGGGCAATCCTGTCGGATCAAATCCGGAGCATCGATTGGCGGGCGAGGCACGTCCAGTTCGTCGCGCAAGCACCTGCTGAGGCCGTGTCAGAGGCGCTGGCCAAAATTGCTACGCTCCTGTCGGCGTCCTGAAAGCACTGCGGCATATCCGCTCAGAGTCCGAACGCCTGGCGGATGAAGGGCCAGGCGCCGTCGCTGTAGTAGCGATGGCCGCCGTCGCCCACGTAGAGCGTGCATTGCTCCTCGGCGCCAGCGGCACGATAGATGCGCCGAAGCTGCTCGTAGGACCGGTGCACGGCATCGATGGGGAAGATGGGATCTTCCCGGCCGGCGATGGCGCGGAACGGTCGCGGCGCGATCAGGCCGGCGACGTCCCACATCTCGCCCAAGCGCAGCAGGCCCGGCACGTAGTTGCACTCACAATGGTAGATTGACCCGATGGAGTCGCGGAACGTGCAAAAGTAACAACTCGGCACGGCCACCGTGATGCGCTCTTCGCACGCCGGCGCGAACACGCTCGTCGTGCCGCCCCCGCTGTTGCCCGTGATCGCGATCCGCTTGGGATCTATCTCGTACCGCCTCCCGATCCAATCGAGGATGCGCGAGATGTCCCATACGCGACATCCGACAGGCGTACGTCCGAAGAGCATTTGGTGCATGAGTTCCGTGCGGCAGGAGTGAATCTTTTTGAGATGGCGATCGTCGCTCCGCTTGGTCTCGCCGAAGCCGCGGGCGGTGGGGAGCACGGCCAGGTATCCCTGACGCACGGCCTGCACGGCAATGTCACGTTGCCCCTCGGCGATGGATTTGCGAGCAGCCTCGTCATTGGCCACGCCGATGTATATTTCCGGCTCATTATGTCCGTGCGGCGTGAGGACCAGTGGATACGGGCGAGCCGCCGGTTGATCCGGGATGAGCACCCACAGGGGCAGCGGCACGTCCGGTTCGGTCCACAGGTACCACTTCTCCTGTGTGTAACCCTCCTTGCGAACGGTTTCGGCCTTCTCGGCGCGGCCCTCGAAGGGAATTTCCCGCTCCATGAACGTCACGCCCAGCAACTCGCGCAGGCGCGGCCGAAACGCTTCCTGCCACTTCTTCACGTCCTGCGGCGTGCTGCCGTTAAAGGCGAATTCGCGTGGCGTGCGGTCGAACAAGCCGAGCGTGTGAGCCGGACCGTCATACGCCGGGCCGCTCGATGAAGGCGCGGTGCTCGTCGCTGCGACTGCGTGCAGCTTCGAAGCCAGCGACAGCCCGGCAAGCGAAGCGCCGAGCACGGTGCGTCGAGTCAGTGGCCGCTCAGTCATGAAGTCCTCCCGCCCACCGGGCAATGTGTTTGTGAGTAGTCTTCGATAGCGGGGACTTTAGCCCTGAGACCACGCACAGTGCAAGACCTGTGAGCGATGAGATGCAGGCTGATAGCTCACAGCTGATACCTGACAGCTGATAGCTCTGTCACATATCACGATCCGGCGGGTTGTGAGAGATTGGCCTCCACGGCCGCGAGCAAGCGGTCCATATCCACCGGTTTGACGAGATGCGAGGTGAAGCCCGCCTGGCGAGTCTGCTGCAGATCCTGCTCCTGGCCGTAACCACTCAGGGCAATGGCCGGCATCATGTGGCCCGCGCTGCGGACCCGGCGAATCAGATCCAGGCCGCTGCCGTCGGGCAAACCCAGGTCGCTGAGCAAGAGGTCGAAACGTTGCTCGTCGATCAACCGAGCGGCCGTGGCCACGTCGCCGGCCGTGGCCACCTGGTGACCTTCCGACTCGAGGATGCGCTGGATCATCTCGGCCGTGTCGCCGTGGTCTTCCACCACCAGGATACGGCGTGAAGGCGAGGATGTCGCAGCAGCCACGGGCGGGCTCCAGGCCGGCCGCAAGCGGGCCCCCTCGCGCACCAGCGCAGGCAGTTCGACGCGGAATGTGGCGCCGCAGCCCGGACCGGGGCTGCTGGCTTCAATCGTGCCGCCGTGCAATTCCACGAGCGACTTGCTGATGGCCAGGCCCAAGCCGAGTCCGCCGAACTTTCGCTGGGCCGTCATTTCGGCCTGCGCGAACGCGTCGAAGATGTGCTCCATGTCGGCCGGATCGATGCCCACGCCGCTGTCCGTGACCTCCACGACCACGCGTCCCTCGCTCATTCCGCATCGCACGCCCACGCACCCGCCGTGCGGCGTGAACTTGATGGCGTTCTTGAGCAGGTTCCAGAAAACCTGTTGAAGCCGCCCGGCGTCACCATCGACGAGGTACGGCCCGCTGCCCGGGTCGAGGCTGAAGTGCAGGCCGCGAGCATGAAGGTCGGCCTGGCAAACCTCCACCGCGCGGTGGACGACGGTCACCACGTCCAGCGGATGGCGGTCCAGTTCCACCTTGCCTCGCACGATACGGGTCAGATCGAGCAAGTCGTCGATGAGCCGGGCCTCCAGCTCGACGTTGCGGCGAATCATCTCGAGGTCGTCCCGCATCCGCCCATCGAGGTGGCGATCGCGCTGAAGCATCGAGGTGGCGGCCAGCACCGGCGTGAGCGGCGTGCGCAACTCGTGCGACAGCACGGCCAGGAACCGGTCCTTGGCCCGGCTGGCCTCTTCGGCGATGGTTCGGGCCTGCTCGGCCTGCTCTTTGGCCGCCGCCAGCATCTCCTGTGACTCTTTCTGCTCCGTGGTGTCCATCGACACACCGAGCGATCGGACGGGAACACGTACTCCATCGCGGTCTTCGAAGAACGTGCGGCCGCGAGCCGACAGCCAGCGATACTGGCCGTCGGGTCTGCGGAAACGAAATTCCGCGGCGTACTGGCCCGGCCCGGCGGGATCGAGCGACTGCTGGAACAGTTCGCGCACGCGATCACGGTCCTCCGGATGGACCGATCCCATGAACTCTTCCTCGCCGGCTTCGGATCGAGCATGTCGTCCCCAGGAAGGTTCGGGATTGGTCCAACTCCATCGGCGGGTGCGAGCGTCGTACTCCCAGGCGAACAGGCGCGCGCTCTCGATGGCCAATCGCAGTCGTTCCTCGCTCGCCCGCAGTGCCTCTTCGGCACGCTTACGGGCCGTCACGTCAAAACCGGCCCCGATCACCGCCGGCTTGCCGTGATACTGAATCAGCCCGGTGGTCATCTCGATCCACCGCGGCTCGCCCGCCTTGGTCACAAGGACGAACTCGTAGATGTTCGGCACGGGCACTCCCTTTTGCCGCTGAGTCGCCCGCTCCCCCAGCATCTGACGGAAGGCTGGATGCACCAGCTCGAGGAACGGCATGGACGTGATCTCTTCCAGGCTGTACCCCGTCGCCTCCGCCAGGTAGCGATTGGCATAAACGAAGCGGTCGCCCTGGACGATGCCGAACGCGGCCTGGGCGTTCTCGGCCAAGGTGCGGAACTTTTCTTCGCTTTCGCGGAGATCGCGTTCCACCCGCTTGCGTTCGGTGATGTCGTTGAACCAGCCGGCCAGCAGTTCCTCGCCTTCATACTCGATCACCGTGACCGAAATCTCGACGGGAATCTCGTGTCCGTCGGCATGCCGATGGATGGTCTCGAAATTGATCGATCGGCGCTGCCGGATCTCCTCCAGGAACTGCTCGCATCGCTCGATGGGGAACAGCGGGTCCCATTCGGGAATGCTCATCCCGAGCAGTTCCTCTCGAGCGCGGCCGAAGTGCCGGCACGTGGCGTCATTCACGTACGTGAAGCGGAAACCGGCCGCCGGGCTGAGCGCGTACAGTGGATCCATGCTGTGCTCGACGAAGTGCCGGAAAAACCTCAATTCCCGCTCCGCCCGCTTCTCGCGAGACAGGTCCAACACGAAACCGGCCAGCATGCCGTTATGCGGAACCAGGCCGACGAGTACCGGGATCCGCGTGCCGTCCTGCCGAGTGTATTCCTTCTCGTAACGGACTGTCTGCCGCGTTCCCAGTGCGTCAATGGCCGCGCGAGCGTCCTTCAACCATTCCGCCGGCGTCAGCTGGTCCCAGCGCATCCGGCCCGCAGCCACGTCCTCTCGCTGGCAGCCCAGAATTCGCAGGTATTCGTCGTTGGCCCAGACGATCTCGCCGTCTACGGTGCCGAAGACGATCCCGATCGGAGCGGCATTGATGAGTTTGCGGAACCGTTCCGTTTCAGCCTGTCGGGCTTCGTCGGCGCGCTGCCGCGCCAGCAACTCGACGTTCTCCTGCCGGCTGGCCTGAGCTCGGCCCACCGCCCGATGAAGGCCCTCGCTGAGCGTGCTGATGAGAACTCCGACGATGAGCAGGACACCCCACTCGGACAGGTCAACCGCTCGCACCACGGACAGATCGTGAACCGGGCCCGTGAGCCAAAAGAGCGTGGCCACTGCGCTCAAGCCGGTGGCGCACAACCCTGGCCCGAGGCCGCCGATGTACGCGCTGAGCAGGATGGGAATTACGAACGTCAGCAGCAACGGCCGGTCGCGAAAAGAAACACCCACCGACAAGCGCAGGACGATGGTCATGGCCACCAAAAGGAAGGCGGCCACGTACAGGTGGGCGGACAACAGGAACGAAATGCGCCGAGAGATGGTCACGACTGTCATTCTAGTCGGATCATCTGCCGACGCGGTCCCAAGAATTCGCAGACGGCCGGCGGCGTTTTTCAGCGGTGAACCGGCATCCCTGGTTCCGAGGAGCCGCGCCGTGACAGGTTGCCGTCGGAGATCAGACGGGTACGCCGAGGGTGATCCAGCCGCCGTGATGATCTCCCGAGAGCGCTATCGGCAAAGAAACTAAGTCCACCCTTCCTCCCGCGATCCCGGCGAACCAGAGGAACGGCTCAGCGGTTGGCGTTCATCTGCTGACGGGCCAGAATCTCGATGGTGCGCAGCCGATCCTTGTACGTGTTGTACTGGTTGATCTTGGCCACCGGCAGCGCGGCGTCGGTGTTGTCTTCCCACCGCCGGCAGAGGTACAGGCAGTCGTAGATGCGACCGATCTCGTACCGCCGCGAGAAGCGGATAGCCACGCTGTAATCTTCGCCATAGCTGACATTGGGGAACGGGTTCTGCCGAAGCAACTCGGTCATGAAGGCTCGAGGGGCGCCGAGGCCGTTGATTCGAAGGGCGTTGTTCCGTCCGTTTTCGCGAGTCCACTCCCGATGATCGATCAGCCCGGGCGGCAAGTCGTTCAGGTTGAAATCGACAACCTTGTACGAGCCGATGACGGCTGCGTACGGCCCGCGCTTGAACTCGGCCACGATCCGCTCGAGGGTATCCGGCCCCGCGTACAAATCGTCGGAATCGAGTTGCACGGCGTATTTGCCGCACTGACGCGAGAAAACCGCCTCGTTCCAGCAGCCGCCGATACCGAGGTCCAGCCGTTCGGGAATGATGTGCACCAGACGTGGATCGCGCGCGGCGATTTCCCTGAGGATTGCCGTCGTCCGATCCGTCGAATGATTGTCCACGACCAGAAGATTGAACGGGAACGAGGTCTTCTGCGACAAGACGCTGTTAACCGCATCGGCGATGGTCTTCTCGCGATTCCGCACGGGAATGACGACGCTCGCTTCCACCTCGAACCGCATCTTGGGCAGCGGGATGGGCTCGAAGACCGGTTCCAGATACGCGCCGATCCGCCGCAAGTGCTCGGTCGCAACCAGTTCCATTTCCTTCTGGACGGCCGCGTTCTTGGGATCGACGTACGCAAAATGCGAGTTGGTTCCCGCCGTCTCCTTGGATTCCAGGACGGTATACAGGAATTCGGGCAACCGCACGATCGGATGCTTGATCGACAGCTTCAGTCGCACGTCGTAGCGGCCGGCCCACTGCACGTCGGCCGCGGGACCATACGCATCGAAAGCCTGTCGGGCCGCCGCCGTAGAGATGAGCCGCAGCGGTCCGAACGCGAAGTCGTCGCGAATGCTGCCCAGTTGCCAATCGGCGAGCGGCTTTTCGGTCGTCGTGCCGTCGCAGCTCACCCAATGATCGGCGTACACCAGGCCGGCATTCGTCTGAGTCGCCACGTCGAGCAACCGCTCGAGAGCAAACTGCCCCAGCCGTACGTCCGTGTCCGTGTCGACGAACAGCACGTAATCGGTCCGAACGCGCTCGAACACCTGCCGTAACGCAGCCCCGGAAGTCGGGCGATCGGTCGGAATGATCTCGATGGAGTTTTGCCCCGAAACCGCTGAGCCGGCAGCCAGGGCGAGCACCTTCGCGACCAGCGGCGAATCGGTGAACGGAGCGGCCAGCCGCGCCGGTTCTTTACGACCGCAAGACAGGACAACCGTCAGTCTGCTCATGACCCTCTCACCTTGGTAAACACCTGCCGCCGCTCCGGCGACAATCGCGCCATGCTTAAGATGGGCTGGGCCGGACCTGCAACGTCAGCCACGGCCGCGTGTTCGAGTGCTTGAATAGGTTCTCGAACTGAATCCCGATCCGCACCGAACCCGGAGCACGACGCGGGAGATACAACGACACCCGGTTCGACTGCTCGTCGAACATGTACGGCCACTTGGTGTCGTCCACCCGGACGATGATGCTGTCCTTGAGGATCAGCCGTCGCTCCCAACCCCAGCTCTTGCGCGAGCGCAGTCCGTCGTCCAGTTCGATCACCACTTGATCCTGCCCCGACGTACTGACGACGCCGTCCGCCGGTTCGATCAGTCGGACCCGAGGCACACCGCCGAACGCATAGCGAGCCAATCCGGTGAACAGCGCCCGCGCCTCCCGCCGGAGGTAGTTGGGATCGCGAAGCCGCGTCTCCTGCTCCGGGTTGCTGTGAAACGACAGCTCACACAGGATCGCCGGCACCCGGGCCAGCCGCAGAAGCCGAAACCCGCTCCGCGGGTACACGAGCTGGTCGCTCAGGACCGGAACGCCCAACTGGTCGGGCAGCCGAAGCTCATCCAGCAATGCGGTCGCCACATACCGGGCCACGTCCAGACTCGCCGGACTATGGTCCACGTCGGCGTGGTACCAGACCGACGAATAGTTCGCCTGCGGCGGACCCGCATTGTGGTGAATGGACACCAGCAAGTCGCAACCGCTGCGGTTTGCAAGTTCCGCCCGCAGCCGCAGATCCTCCTCGTCCTCCGCGTGCAGACACACGTCCTGCGTGCGGGTCATGATCACGGAGGCACCGCTGACCTCGAGCAGGTCCCGCAGATGCTGGGCGACGGCCAGATTCACTTCCGCTTCGCGCAAGCCGGTTGGACCGCGCTTATAGTTCGGCCGATGCGCGTCGCCTCCATGCCCCGGATCCAGACAGATCCGCAAGCCGGCCAAATACTTCGTGTATGGAGGCAACGGCGTGTCGAAAGCCGGGGCGGTCGTCGCCACCGGCGGTGCCGCGGCCGGAGGCGGCGCATCGTCCTGGCGGCAGCCGATGGAGCCGGCCCACACCAGCGCGGCACACAAAAACACAACAGCCGATCTGGCGCGGCAGACAACGGTCACGCACAACCCTCTCCAGCGGAACGCGGCACGGCGTGAAGGTAACACGAGCACCTTCAAAGGGCAAACCACACTTGATCGCGGAGATCATCAGACCTCCCCTCGCACAACGCTCAGCGTCCTGCACGCACAATCTCGCCGCGCGCGCCGCTCACACCAGCCGCCAGCGCTGCAGCGTTCTTCGACACGTGGTGCCGGAATGCTCCGCAGATGCAGCCGACAGCGTCGCTCCGTGCAGGTCACCGGGGGCTCATGCACCCGCGGCGCCCGCACATGCTTTCCGGCCGTCAAAGCCTGCAGACTTCCCGCACGATTTCACCGGCACGGGCCTGCAAAGGGGCGTTGTAGTCCCAGACGCCGAGATGGCGATACTCGCCTCAGTACAGACGCCGGAACGACCTGCGCGTTACGCACCCGGCCCAGCCACGGGTCCGAGAATCGCGGCCGTCGAAATCCCGCCGGTTCCCCGTAGAGTCTCACTTCGCCCTTTGTTATAATTATGCAAGCAAGTGCCCATGAAGGGCAAGCCCTGAATCGGGCAAAATCGTTCCCGGCGGTTTCTGCGGGTCGATTGCCGCGCCACGGGGGCAGTGCAGTTCGCAGACGGCAGGCACATCGCCGACAACAAAGAACGGAGGGTCATGATGCCGGCACACGTCAGGGGTGGAGGGTCCGTCCGTAGCGCGTTCGTTTCAAGCCTGTTCGCCGGGTTCCTGGTGGGACTATCCGCCGTCCAAGCCGCCGAGTACCGCGCCATGTGGGTGGACGCCTGGGGTGCCGGCATGCACTCCAAGGCCGAGGTCGAGAAGCTTCTCGGCAAGCCCGGCGATCCAAACTCCAAGGGCGACCTGCGCGAAGCCAATTGCAACACGCTCATCGTCCAGGTCCGCCGCCGCGCCGATGTGGCCTACCCGTCGGGCATGGGGGAACCGTACATGAGCGGCCTATCGCCCTCCAACTTCAATGCTCTGCAAGCCATTCTCGACGCCGCCCACGACACCACCGGCGGCAAGCAACGAATCGACGTGCACTGCTGGTTGGTCACCTTCTCCACCGAAGGCGGACTCGTCTGGTCGCGGCACAGCGACCCGTCCGATCCCGAGAATTACTGGGCGACCGAGGACCCGAACGGCGCCTGGAGCAGCGAGCGATGCTTCGACCCCGGCCATCCCAAGTGCCTGGAATACCTGACCAACGTGGCGATGGACCTGGTCAACAATTTCGACATCGACGGCATTCACTGGGACTACATCCGCTTCACCGGCAACAACTACGGCTATAACCCCACCAGCATCGCCCGCTACAACACGCGCTACGGGCTGACGGGCAAGCCGTCCTCGAGCAGCGAGCAGTTCAAACAGTGGCGCCGCGACCAGGTGACCGCCCTCGTGCGGCGAGTCTACGCCAAGATCCAGGCCACCAAGCCGCACGTGATGCACTCGGGCTCGTTCGTCACGTGGAATCCCTCCCCGTCGTCGTCGACCCGTTCGGCGTTCCAGGCCACCCGCCCCTACTACGATGTCTACAGCGATTGGGACGCCTGGATGCAGGAGGGCATCATGGACATCGGCGTGCCCATGGTCTACTACAACCATGCCTCGCTGCCCAACGACTACATCCGCTGGATCAACTTCATCAAGGACCGTGCCGGCGACCGGCACATGATCATCGGCCCCGGCATCTACCTGAACAGTCTGGACAACGCTCTGACCCAGTTATTGCTCACCCGCACGCCGTCTCCCGCCGGCAACTATGCCCACGGTTTCTCGGGTTATTCATACCGCGTCCCCTACAATGGCGGCAGTTGGGCCGGCTTCAGCCCCCGCTTCAAGCAGGAGGTCACCCCCACCCCCGACACGATTCCGGTGGCGCCATGGAAAACCAACCCCACCAAGGGTCATATATCAGGCACCGTGACCTACCACGGCAGCGGGGAATGGGCCGACCACGCCACGGTGAGCATCAGCGGTCCGGTAAGCCGCACCATGTACGTGGACGGTACGGGATTCTACGCGTTCATCGATGTGCCCGTCGGGACGTACACGATCACGGCCCGAAAGGCGGGTTACCCCGACGCGATCGCCACGGTCAACGTCCAGCTCGGCCAGGTCACCGGCAACATGTACATCCGCGACCTTGAGCTGGGTGCGACCAACCTGCCGCCCGCCATCTTCAACGTGAACGTCATCAATATCGATACCGATTCCGCCACCATCACCTGGACCACGGACCAGGCGGCCAGTTCGCAAGTGGAGTACGGCCCTACCACCGATTACGGCTACCTCACGCCGCTGGACAGCACTCCCGTGACGTCGCACGCCGTCACGCTCTCCGGCCTGACCGCCAACACCGTCTACAACTTCCGCCTCATCTCGGCCAACGAGAACGGCACGACGACCAGCGACAACTTCACGTTCACGACGAGCGGCCCGCCCACGATCTCGAACGTCCAGGTGACCAGCATCACCACGAACAGTGCGACTGTCACCTGGACCACCAACGCCCCGGCCACCAGCCGGGTGCGCTACGGGCTGACCCAAGCCTACGGCCACCAAACGCCGCTCAGCTCCGGCAGTGTGACCTCGCACGCGGTCACCATCACCGGACTGTCCGCCAACACGACGTACCATTGTCAGGCCGTCTCGACCAACCAGTACGGCATCGCCGAGTCGGCCGACGTCACTTTCTCGACCGCCGATCCGGCCCAGGAGATCATCATCGACAACCTCGATCCCGGCTTCAGCGGCACGGGCTGGAGCGTCGGGTCATTAGCCGATGTGATGAAGATCGGAACCAATTACCTCTACACGTCCGGCACGGGCAACACGAGCGAAGCCAGCATCACCCGCACCGCCCGCTGGACGCCGGACATTCCGGGCTGGGGCGTCTATGACGTCTACGTCTTCTACCAACTCGGAACCAACCGCACGACCGGCGCCCACTACAAGATCGTGCACGCCGACGGACAGCTCGTCAGCGTGCAGAATCAGAACAGCTCAATACCCAACCAGGGCGGCTGGTTCCTCATCGGCGAGAACCTGCGTTTCGCACCGGGCACGGACGGCTACGTCGAACTGGGCAATAACACGCCCGACACGCTTCTGGTGAGCGCCGACGCCGCCAAGTTCGTCTACAAGGGGGCCGACCCCACGCCGCCAACCGTGCCCGTGGTCACCGACTCCGGCGACTACTCCTCCAGTTGGAACTCGCTGCAAGCCAGTTGGTCTGCCACCGACGACGAGACCGGCATCTCACGGTACGAGTATCGCATCGTGCAGGCGGGCGGCCCGGTCGTGCGCGACTGGACGGATGCGGGCACGGACACCAGCGTGACCGCGACGAACCTGCCGCTTCTGGTGGGAGCCGTTTACATATGGGAGGTTCGCGCCATCAACGGGGCCGGCGTGGTCAGCGAGACCGGCGTGTCTGACGGGATACGAATATTCACGTTCGACGCCAACGACGACGGGAAAGTGAACGAGCTGGACGCGAGTCTGTTCGCCGGCTGCCTCTCGGGCGAAGGCATCGACTATCCGCAAGGCTCGACCGACTGCGGGAAGTTCGACGCCAATCGCGACGGCGACGTGGACATGGAAGACTACGGCAAGTTCCAGCTGTGCCTGAACGGATCTACCGCCGCCGACCCGAACTGCGTTACCCCGTAACGGCGTTCCTTGGGGGCGGGCGTCTCGCCCGCCTCCCCAAATAATCGTGGCAATTATAATGCACGATTGCCGCACGCGCGTTCGGCGTGCGGGCGTCCCTCTCGCCCAACTCGAGGCGAGCGGGACGCCCGCCCCCGTCCCAATCCGTGGCGGTCAGATCCCGACGCGCCGCGGGATGTGCTTGTACTCCGCGTGATACCGCTGGAGGGCATCCACGATGATGGGCTCAGCCACGGAGGCGGGCTGGAACTCCTCCACCTCTACCGCCTTCTTCTCGAGCGTCTTGTAGTCCTGGAAGAAACGCCGGAGCATCCGGAGCTTGTGGGCCGGCAGGTCCGAAGTCTCGTGGAAGTCGGAAAACTCGGGGTCGTCCACCGCCACCGCCACGATCTTGTGGTCGCGCTTGCCCGCGTCGACCATGCTCATCAGACCGATCACCCGCGAGGCCACCAGCGTGAGCGGCCGGACCTCCTCCTGGCACAGCACGAGCACGTCCAGCGGGTCGTCGTCCTCGGCCAGCGTCTGCGGGATGAACCCGTAGTTGGCCGGGTAATGCACCGCCGAGTAGAGAATGCGATCCAGTTTCAGCAGGCCGGTCTTCTTGTCCAGTTCGTACTTGACGCTCGAACCTTTGGGGATCTCGATGACCGAGATGAACTCTCTGGGAAGCTTCTCACCGGGTGAAACCTCATGCCAGGGATGAGCCAGTAACATGCGTCCTCCTCTGAAGTAAACGGTTCTCCAACGGTCCTAATGGTAGACTGCTCCCCGGGCAAAAGCGCGTCCTGGCCTGCGTTGAGGGGACTCGGGCGCCTCGCCCCCGGCGGGCCGAGACTGCCTGAGGATCGGCCCGCCGCGGCGCAGCGCCCTCCCCCTGCCCCGCGCAAGATCCCCCTTGTCAGAACGCGGTTTTATGGGCAAGATGGACGCCCAAAGGAACCAATCATTCGGATTCACGGACCAATTCAAGGAGGGACGGACCCGTGGACTACTTCCTGATCAACGGTGGCAAACGGCTTCGCGGCACGGTCGAGATCAACGGCGCCAAGAACGCCGCCCTGCCCATCATGGCGGCCTCCATTCTCTGCGAAGGCGAGGTCGTGCTCCGCGGCGTGCCCGACCTGGCCGACGTGCGAACCATGGAGGTTCTTCTCAACAACCTCGGCGTAGCCACCTCGCGCGACAGCGACGGGGCGCTGCGACTGAAGGTGCAGGACGAGATGAACTGCCATGCGGACTACGAACTGGTCCGCAAGATGCGGGCGAGCGTCTGCGTCATGGGCCCCCTGCTCGCCAAGCGTCACAAATCGCAGGTGAGCATGCCCGGCGGCTGCGCCATCGGCGACCGCCCCATCAACCTGCACATCCAGGGGCTCCAGGGTCTGGGAGCCGACGCCGATCTCGTGGGCGGCGATGTGTTCCTCAAGGCCAAGCGGCTGCGCGGCGCGGAACTGTTCCTCGGCGGGCCGTTCGGCTCGACCGTGACCGGCACGGCCAACATCATGATGGCGGCCACGCTGGCTGAGGGCACCACCGTGATCGAATCCGCCGCCTGCGAACCGGAGGTGGTGGACCTGGCCAACTTCCTGAACGCTTGCGGCGCCCGGATCAGCGGACACGGATCGCCCCGCATCACCATTGAGGGCGTCAAGGAACTCAAAGGCTGTGAGTACACGATCATCCCCGACCGCATCGAGGCCGGGACGTTCATCATCGCCGCAGCCATCACCAACGGTGAACTGCGAATCCGCAACTGCCGGCTCGAACATCTGCTGGCAGTGGTCGATCGGCTCCGGCAGGTCGGCGTCAACATCGAACGGGAGAACGGCGAGGTGGTGGTGTCGAGCTCCCGCCGGCTGGAACCCATCGAGGTGACGTCACAGCCCTACCCCGGATTCCCGACCGATCTACAGGCCCAAATGATGGCCCTGCTGAGCCTGGCGGATGGCAACAGCATCATCACCGAGAAGATCTACCCCGACCGCTTCATGCACGTGGCCGAGTTGAGCCGCCTGGGAGCCAAGCTCCGCAAGGAAGGGCCCACGGTCATCGTCGAGGGTGTCAAGCGGTTGATCGGTGCCCCGATCATGGCCTCGGACCTACGGGCGTCGGCGGCTCTGGTCCTTGCCGGCTTGGTCGCCAAGGGTGAGACCCGCATCAATCGGGTCTACCACATCGACCGGGGCTACGAGCGGATCGAGCGGCGGCTGCGGCAGTTGGGAGCGGAAATCGAACGCCTCAGCGATTCGGAAGAGTAATGACAGCCGGACGGGCCGCTAGGGACAGCCGCGGCCCGTCAAGTTTTGGGGTATCCCCTCTGGACGGACAGTACGGAAATCCGTAAAGTCTGGGTGTTGACAGGGATGGGAGGACGGCTACATTGTTACCAGCCCTCCGCCGGTTCACGGGTTCAAGGCGTGGAACCCGTTGATACAAGCCCGACTCGGCGCGTCCGGCCCCTGGCGAGAGCGCGGCAACCTGCCGAATAGGAGTGCCTCCTGGAACACCGGTTTGGTCGAGCGGTGCTGGGTGCTCATGATCCCCTACGAAGGAGCTTAGATGTGGTAACTGCAGAGAGTGGCTGCCGCTACCGGTCGAGTGTCGTCATTGCGACAGCATGGCTCGCAGGTCTGGCCGTCATGGCGAGCACAGGTTGCTCCAACCATCGCGAGACGGGCTACTCGGACCAGTGCAAGACTCAAGTCCAGTTCTACTCACCTCCGGGCGCCACCGTCATCGTCCGGGCCTGTCCGACTCGCAGCCATCAGATCGCCGTACCCAACCCGTTCGAGCACCGACTCGAGCTCGCTCCCGACGAAGATGCCATCTTCAACCTCGCCCCCGGACGTTACGAATTCAAGTACGTGTCCGCCGAGGGTCTGCCGGGCGTGAGCGTGTACGGCGAGCTCGAGGTCCAGCACGCCAACAGCAAGATCGCCCGGATGTTCCGTCGCCGGGCGTTTGTGCCCATCGCTCTGCCGTCGGCCTACTACCAGCGAATCACGCCCATGGGCGACGAGGTCTTCCCCTTCCGGGGCGAAGCCTTCCGGACCGCCATCGACGAACTGGACCTGCAGCGTCTGAAACAGGGTGACGTGGTCGAGAAGGTGTTCTTGGTGGCCGACCTGGAGTGCGCCAAGCACAAGCTGGCCGATGCCCAGGTGGAGCTGGCTGTGGCCGAACGCGAACTGCAGTACGCACAGGCTCGCTTCCGTGATGCCTATTACAACTTCCGACTCGACGTGTCTGACCCGGCCGCCAACTTCTGGGGCACGGATCGCGAGTTCATTAAGTGGGAAGCCGAGCAGCAGCGGCGTAAGCAGCGAATCGAGGACCTCGAGGCCAAGATCGCCCGCCTGACCGCCCTTCTGGCCGCCGACCGGGTCTGCGTCCGCGAAGGCATGATGGTCGTGGCAACCGAGCAAATCGTCGAGTGCCATCGGGACCCAGTGGACGCCGCCGACGAGATCGGCGAAGTGCTGCTGGTCATGCGGCTCGGCGGCCGCCACATGCACTGGGGCGACCCCCGCAAGGAACTGGTGGCATACGAACAGTAATAGGGTCAGCGACTGGGATCATCGGGTAATGCGCGGGAACGCCTGACGCGGCTGATCGCGGCGCGGCGATCAGGGAGGAAACGTGATGACGGGAAAGGGATCGCGAGCAGTACGGGCAGCGGCGGTGTCACTGGTCATCTTGATGGCCGTCGGCTGCAGCCACCACAGTCCGTTGGCCGATCATCATGCGGAGCTCCCCGACGGCGTGGTTTTACCCGAGGGCTTCGCTCCGCTCGTGGGCCATTACGGCACGGGCAACCCCGATGACGATTACATGGGCTGGCCGCGCTACATCGTCAGCGAGCGCGATAACATGATCATGTGCTACGTGCCCACGCAGGAGTTCACCATGGGCGGCGGGCTCCAGGTCGACGAAGTGCCGGCTCGCACGGTCGTGGTCAACCACTTCTACATCGATCTCCACGAGGTCACCAACAGCCAGTTCCATCAGTTTGCCCGCTCGGCCAAGCGGCATGGGGCCAAGGCCTGCAATCTCGACCAGTACAAGGAATATTGGATCCCCGGTCTGAACAACAACCATCCGGTGCGGAACGTCTCCTGGCGACAGGCGCTGGCCTACGCTCAGTGGGCGGGCAAGTGTCTGCCGACCGAGGCCCAGTGGGAAGCAGCGGCACGCGGTATCGATCGCCGCATCTATCCGTGGGGGAACGAGGACGTCAGTGAGGTCACCCGCTTCCTTTGCAACGCTCGTACCGGCCTGGAAGATTATGACGGCTACAGCTACACGGCGCCGGTGATGAACTTCGCCGCCGGTGTCAGCCCATTCGGCGTGTTCAACATGTCGGGCAACGTCTGGGAGTGGTGCGACGATTACTACGATCCCGGCCGTTACGCCTACCCGAGCGCGGAAGATCCCGCCACCGGACTGGAGCGCGGGCCCAAGCCGTTCGGCGATTCCAACTATCCCAACCCGCTCGACAAGGACATTCGCGAAGCCCGCGTGGGGCCGCTGCGTGGCGACGAACGCGTCATTCGAGGCGGCTCGTTCGCTGATCCGATCGAACGTTGCCGCGTGGACACCCGCGCTGGTGCCAGACCTGACGTCCACCAGAACAACATCGGGTTCCGCTGCGTTCTGCCGCTGCCCCCGATGGAACTGGCCGCGAGATAACCGGCGGACTTGGCTTTGTCGTGAGAACGCTTACGCCCACCGGACAGCATGTCGGTGGGCGTTTCTGTTGGCGAATGCGAGATTGCGGGAATCGCATGATGGGCAGGGCGTGTTGCTTCGCCTGTGCGGAGATCGCGAAGACAGCCTTGCGGCTGGCTGGTCTTGTGGCGCTCGGATCGTGGCTGGCCGGATGGCTCGCGCCGGCGTGGGCGAATGCCGGTCGGGCGGCAACCAGTCCGGCGAATGCCGGTTCAATTGCCACTACCGTAGCCCCGCAGAGCCGGCCGGCGAGCGCTTCGGCGGGCTGCCGGCCGGTAACCGAGCCTGGCACCGATCGGGTCGAACTGCAGATCCCCGGACAATCCGCTTTCTGTTGGGTCCACCGCCCCGTCGGCTACGCCCCGGGCCAGCGACTGCCCTTGATGATCTGTCTGCATGGCACGGACGATACTGCCGAGCAGATGGTGGAATTCTGGCGGCAACGGCGCATGCGCTGGCCCACCATCATCGTCGCTCCCCAAGGCGTCGGTCAGGGCTGGTCCTCGGAGGATGTTCCCCGGATTCTGGCGACATTCGATTACGCTCGTGATTGTCTGTGGCACGATCCCAACCGCGTGCTCCTCGCGGGGTTTTCGGCCGGCGGCGTCATGACTTTTCAAATGCTCTACAATGAGAAAGTCCCGGCGACGGCGGCGGCGGCGCTGGCCAATTACGTGCCTCCCCGACTGACGCTCGAGCAAGTCCGGGAGCGCCGGCTGATCCCCGTCTTCTACGCCGTGGGCATGAAGGACGTCAATCACGAGTTGATGCGATCGGGGTTGGACTTCCTGCGTGCGGCCGGAGCCAATGTCGAGTTGTACCGGCCCCCGATCGGACACACACTCGATCCGGACGTGGCCCAGGCGGCGATGGATTGGTTCTTCGATCAGTGCGTGAAGCAAACGGAAGCAACGATCGACGCCGCGGCGCGAGGCCAGCCGGTCGGACCGGCGGTCGAACGGCTCGAGCAGATCGTCTCGCAGGCGGCCTGGCACCCGCCGGCTACAGTCGAGCGGGCAAAGCAGGTGATCGAGCGACTGGAGCAGGAAGGCGTCCAGATGGTCCGGTCGGCGGACAGTCTTGCAGCGGCCAATCGTCCGGGCGAGGCTGTCGAGTTGTTCAAGCGAGTCGAGTCGGTGTACGGCATGAGCCGGCTCGGCATGCAAGCGCGGACCAAACGCGAACGGCTGGAATCGGATCCGGCAACCCGCGAACGCGTGGAGCAGCATCTTGCCGCCCAGCGGGCCCGCCAAGCCATGGCCGAGTACGCCCGAGCCCAACGACTGGTGGCGCAGAATCGACTGCCCGACGCCGCCGAGGTCTGCCGGCAGATCATGACTTCCTACCCGGACACACCGGCCGCTCTGCGGGCCGACCGCCTGCTGACACTCATTAATGGGAGGACCACTCCGTGAAATCGCATCCGGTCAGCATCAAGGTATTCGTTGAGCCGATGTTCGGCGAGAACTCGTTTCTCGTCTGCGCCCAGGCCGACGGCGATCAGGTGGGCTGGGTCATCGATCCCAGCTTCTCCCCGCACGTGAACCGGCTCATCGATTACGCCCGCGAGCATCGCGTACAAGTTGAAAAGATCATCGTCACGCACGGGCACGGCGATCATATTGCCGGCATCGACGCGGTTCAGTCGGCGTTCCCCGATGCCGCCCTGTTGATCGCGGCCGAAGACGAGCCCATGCTCCGCGATCCGGAGTTGAACCTTTCGGCTCCGTTCGGCGTGGATGTCAGAGTAATGTCGCGCGTCGCCGAGCACCTTCAGCCGGGCATGGAGCTGCAGCTCGGACCGACGAAGTGGCAGGTTCTGGACACGTCCGGACATTCGCCGGGCGGCAGGTCGCTTTACTGCGCCGAAGCCGGCGTCGTCATCGTTGGCGACGCTTTGTTTGCCGGCAGCATCGGAAGAACCGACTTCCCCGGTTCCGATCACCGGCGGTTGCTGTCGAACATCCGCACCCACCTTTTGACGCTGCCGGGCGATACCATCGTCCATTGCGGGCACGGTCCCACCACCACGATCGAGAATGAACGAAAGTCGAATCCCTTTTTGGCCGACGAAACCAGGTGATACGATGGGCGAGGAGGCAACTCCGCGAAGGCCATCCGGCCAGGGTTGCCGGTGCAGCCGCCCCTTCGCTTGTGCGGCCCGCATTCGGAATCGCCGGAAAGCCGAGCGTTGCACGTCTGACGAATCGCCGATAGACCTCGCCTATCCCAGCGCATAGAATCGAGTGGGAGGGGTGATGAAGCGGCCGGAGGTGTTTCAATGGCCGCCAACGAAGAACTGCGAGTGCGCTGCCCATCCTGCGGGACCAAATACAAGCTGCCGGCCAAGGCCGTGGGTCGCAAGGTCCGGTGCGTTAAATGTAACACGACGTTCCGCATTACGGATCCGCGAGCTGATTCCCATCGGTTCCCTTCCGCATCCAAGCCCGATGCATCGCGTCCTGCCGCTCCTCAGCCTGCTCCGCCGCAGCGCGAACACCAACGATTTCCTACCGAAGAGGACATTTTGCGCTGGCTATCCGAGGCGGATGACGAGGCCGGTCATGAACGGCGGGAAATCAGAAGGCAAGAAGGCAGGAGACTGGAGACAGGAGACAGAAGCCAGGAGCACGAAAGCCGAGAATCCGCTTCTGACTCCAGTCTCCTGTCTACTGTCTCCTCCTGACCCGTTCTGTTTCCTCGTAAAAACAGCGAAGGCCGCTCGAAAGCGGCCTTCGATTTTAGGTGCGTGATAGTGGAATTCTTGTGGTCAGCGATCAGTAGCGGTCGCGTCCGCCGCCGTAGCTGCCACGGCTGCTTCCGCCGCGTCCGCCACGGTCACCGGGACGACCTCCGCGGCCGCCCCCACCACCGAACCCGCCGGTTCTGGGCTCACGAGGCCGGGCCTCGTTCACCGTCAAAGCGCGTCCTTCGTGTTGCTGACCATTCAATGCCGCAATCGCAGCCTGTGCCTCCTCTTCAGATGACATCTCGACAAACCCGAAACCTTTGCTTCGGCCAGTCGTCCGGTCGCTGATCACTTCGGCGCTCTGGACGGTCCCGTACTCGGCCAGCAGCTTTTCCAGATCCGAACTGCTGACGTCGTAGCTGAGGTTCCCGACATACAACTTCTTGCCCATCGTTCATCTCCTGTCGATGGCAATGCTCGACCCCTAGGTTTCTCTTTCATGGGTCGCTTCTGAAAGTGGCCGACGAGCCGGCCGAATGGTGGGAGTACGATACAGGCTATGCAATGCGGACATGTGTAACAGCGTCTCGTGCGCGCCTCGATCGACGAACCAACCAGATCCATTATACCCGACAATCGCCGACAAGTCCAGCATACAAATGTGAAGCGTAACCGATTGTCGCCCGCGCGACATGTTCTCACTTCAGCTGGCACTTTAACCAGACTCAATCACGTCCGAGTTCGCGCTCGCGCTTCCTCGCTGACGCCAACGCGTGCAACGCGTTGTGTTCGAAAAAGATCCTCGGTTTCGGAGTTCTGCTTTAAGAACCGCAAATGAGGGTTTACTCCTGTTGGAATCAGGAGATACAGGGTCTATCCAAGCCACTCGGCCGTTCGTAGTATCCACTGGAGACACCGATGGTTCGTTTACGACGACGAGGTTCGGTCATCGTGTTGGCAGTGGCGATTCTCGCCCTGCTTTTCATCATGGGCTCTGCTCTGCTGGTAGTCTCAAACCAGCAGCGGCAGGCCGCCGAGCAATCGGTCAAATCCCGTGAGCTTCGGGCAATCGATGAAGCCCTCACCCAAAGCGTGCTCATTCAACTCCGCGAGGATGCCGTCGGAGCCGGCGGCATCCCCTATGGAGGCCAATGAGAACGTGATCTCGCCGCCGACGCCCTCCCATCCAACCGTGTTTTCCGCAACGAAACTGGCTCGACCGGAACGAATTCCGATCCCCGCTACCCCCTCTTGATCGCACCACGGGAATTGATACAACTATCCCGATCACTCGCTTCGCGCGAAACGGTCCACGCGGGTCCCGGTGTGCAGATCGGCGTGTGCCGGCCACCGGAAGCGTGAAGCAGGAGCCGCTCACTCACATGCAGAAGTTCTACCCGGTCGCGCTGCTCATCGCGTCCAACATCTTCATGACCTACGCCTGGTACGGCCATCTGAAGGATTTCCGCTCCAAGCCGATCCTCGCTGTGGTGATCCTCAGTTGGGGCGTCGCGTTCTTCGAGTACTGCCTGCAAGTCCCGGCCAATCGGCTGGGCCACCAGTACTTCTCGCTGGCCCAATTGAAGGTCATGCAGGAAGTCATCACCATGTGCGTCTTTGCGGCGTTTTCGGTGTTGTACATGAAACAGAAGCTCACCGCCGACTTCTTCTACGCCGGCTTGTGCCTGGTCGGCGCAGCGTACTTCATGTTCCGCCAGTTGATTCCCGGCCACTGACCGCTCGCCGCGGCCGTTCCGGCGGACCATCCCTGTTTCTCGTGGCCCACCGCATGAACCGGCTCCCCGCCGGGCGAGTTGAAATGTTCAAAAACAAGAACAATTTCGATTTCGCCGGCGGCTAAAATGCGCCAGGAGGCTGGAGCCGGTTTATGAAAGAGCCACTAAAGCGCATTACCATCAAAACCGTCGCCGAACACGCCGGCGTCTCCCCTGCCACCGTTTCACTGGTGCTGTCGGAGCGGCCGGGCTGGGTCGAGCAGTTCCATCCCGACACCGTCAAGAAGGTCCGGGCGGCCGCGGAAAAGCTGGGCTATCGTCGCAACATCTTCGCCAGCGCCATGCCCGCCGGATCAACGGCCTTTTTCGCCCTCGTCCTGCGCGAGATGACGCCGGCCGGAGCTGAGAGCTGGCAGCATTGGGGTTTCGAGGGTGCATTGCTGGAGGGCGTCAACGCCGGTGCGGAACAGCACGGCGTGCATCCCATCGTGGTGACCGCCCCTGCCGATCCCAGCGATGCCGACGTCACCAAAATCGCCAACGTGATCGAGGGGGGCGTGTTCGGCTCGATCGTCCGCACCCCCGGAGCCGTCCTGGAAGATCTGCTGTGGGCTCGCCTGCAACTGGGCCACCCGATCGTGGTGGTCTTCCCCACGGAGATGACCGCCTGGCCGAGCAACATCATCGACGTGGACAATGTCGCGGTCGGACAGATCGCCGGCAAGCTCCTGGCCGCCCGCAAGCGGCGCCAATGGATGCTCGTCCGGTTTCAGCAGATGAGCGAGGCTCACAAGCTGCGCGTGGACGGCTTCACGCAGGCGGCTCGGCAGGCCGGCGTCCGCCCGGCCACGCTCCGTCTGCCCATGGGCATCGACGAGCATGAGGCCGCGGTCCTGATCGCCCGCCAGCTCGAGCGCGTCAGCGTGGGTGGCATATTCGCGGTCGACTCGGTGGCGTCGGTCGGCTCGATCCTCGGCGGCATGCGGGCGGGACTCACGCCGGGAGACGACTACGACGTGATCGGCTGCGACGCGTCGCTTTGGAGGACGCCGGGCCTGCCTCGGATCACGTCCATCGACATCTCATGGCGCGAAGTGGGCATGCTGGCCATTGAGAAACTCTTCAAGGCCGCCCAGACCCGCGAGCCGAGCTTCAAGAACGTCCTGCTCAAGCCGCGAATCGTCGAGGGCGATTCGTGCCTCGTGCCCGCCAAGTTCCACCCCGATCAACACGAGAATCCGCCGGCGCCCGCGGAGCTGCAGTTGAGGCCACACCTCGAGGGGGAATGACGAATGACGAAATCCGAATGACGAATGAGCTATGAGACAGACATCTGGCTGATAGCTGACGGCTGACAGCTACATTCATTTCGCCGAGACCGGGGTCGCGCTGACGTTGTCGAGCATGCGCTGCAGCGCGAGCAGCGCTTCTTGACGCGTTTGCGGATGGACCTTGATGCGATTGACCACGCGGCCCGCCGCGAGCTCGTCGAGCGACCACGTCAGGTGCGGCAGGTCAATGCGGTACATGGTCGTGCACAGACACTGGATGCCGGCCAGCGAACGGATGTATTTCCGGCCGGCGTAACGGTTGGCCAGCCGATTCACCAGATGTGCCTCCGTGCCGACGGCCCAGCTTGTCCCCTCGGGCGCCTCGTCCAGCACCTTGAGAATGTACTCCGTGCTGCCGGCCAGGTCGGCCCGCTGCACCACCTCCCAGCGGCACTCCGGATGCACGATGATCTTCGCCTGTGGATCGTTCTTGCGGATCTGCTCGCAGTGCTCGACCGTGAACAGCTGGTGCACGCTGCAGTGGCCCTTCCAGAGGATGAACTTGGCCTCGGCGATCTGCGCGTCGGTCAGGCCGCCGTTCGGCGCGTGCGGATCGTAGATGACCATCGATTCGAGCGGATTGCCCATGGCGTACGCCGTGTTGCGGCCCAGGTGTTGATCGGGCAGGAACAGCACCTTGTCGCCCTGCGTCAGCGCGTACTCGAGTACCTGGCGGGCATTGGAACTCGTGCAACAGGCGCCGTCGTTCCGGCCGCAAAACGCCTTCACGTCCGCCGTAGAGTTCACGTACGTGATGGGGATGATCTTGGCGTCCGTGGCTTCGGCAAATCGGTCCCAGGCGTCCTCGACCTGCTCGATCATGGCCATGTCGGCCATGCTGCAGCCCGCGGACAAGTCGGGCAGGATGACCGATACGTCCTCGCGGGTCAGAATGTCGGCCGACTCGGCCATGAAATGCACGCCGCAGAACACGACGTACTCGGCGTCGGGCTGCTTGCTCGCCAACTGACTGAGCTTCAGGCTGTCGCCGGTGAAGTCGGCGAACTGAATGACTTCGTCCTGCTGGTAGTGATGGCCGAGAATGACCAGCCGCCGCCCGAACGCGGCCTTGTGGGCGCGAATGCGGTCGAACATCTCCCGCTCGGTCATGCGGGCGTACTGAGGCGGCAATGGCGGCTGGAACAGCATCTCGTCCTCGCGAAAGAAAACGTTTCCCTATGTGCCAGTATAGTCCCCCGCCCCGCTGGAATACAGGCCGCCGCACCGCCCAATCGGAGGGCAAGCCCAGCGTCGCCGGCCGAGGTCGCAGGCGCTGGTTCGCGTCGCCCGCGACTGGCGATTGCGGTACAATGCCGAGGGCCACAACGTGGCGGGAGAGTGTAGCGATGAAGCGGATTCTGTTGACAGTGCTCGTGGCGGCGGCGTGCTCGGGCCAGATGTGCGGCAGCACGGGCCCCAATCCCGGTGGGAACAACGGGAACGGGAATATCTGCGGCCGGCAGTACTTCGACCCGACCTTCCACGTCGGCTTCAACCCGCCACCGGGCGCCGGCCAGCCTCGCCAGGGTGCCACCAACCCCGCCGCCGACCTGAACCGCGCCTGGACCTGGCGAGCCACCACGCCGCCGACGGAGTTCTCGCTCGTGGTGCTCAAGCCGGTGGCCGAAAAGACGCTCGCCGAATTCCGCCAAGCCTGGCTCGACACGTTCAACCAGAGCAGCGACTTCACCGTTCTGAACGAGTCCTACGTAACGCTCAGCGACGGCGCCCAGGGCTGGTACCTGGCCCTGTCGCCCAACGATGAACAGGGCATCAACAGCGAGTTCGTCATGACCGTCACGCTGGGACGGCTCGTCTACGTCAATGCCGTCTACGCCGCCGACTACGTCACCGACGCCCAGGCCGACCAGATCGGCGACGCGCTCATCTCGCTCTGCGCCGACTACAACTGATGGCCGTGCGTGGAGTCTGGCGGCGATGTGTGCAAACCAGCGAGCCGCCGAGCTTGTCCCGGCGGACTCAGTTCGACGGGAGCGAACGTTCTTCACGTCGAGTGTTGCGAGAGCCGCTCGCTGGCAACTTGCGTGAGAGAACACATGGTTCAAGGGCCCGCAGTGACGTTGGTGTAGCCGCGAGCCAGCTCAGCCCGTGCCCGTTGCTCGGTCTTGTCCGGATCTTCGCCCAGCTCCTTGACGAGCATGGCATGCAGCGTCTTGATGCGATCCTGCTGACCGGGATCGGCCGCCAGGTTCTTCAACTCGCCCGGATCGGCCTTCAGGTCGTAGAGTTCTCGCTCGGCCGGATGTCTGTCGTCGGCGGGCGTGTGATAGACGTACTTGTAGTCGCCGTGGCGAATCATGGCGTAGCCCGACGCGATGTTGTGAGCGTAATACTCGCTGACGACCAGATCCTTCCACCGGTGGTTGGCATCGTCCATCCACGCGCACATGGAATCGCCGTCCCAGTCACTGGGTACGGTCGCCCCGCCGAGCTCGGCGATGGTCTGGACCACATCGACCAGCGAGCATGCCTGGGCTCGGCGCTGCCCACCCGCCCAGCGCTTCGGCCAGGAGATGATCAGCGGTATTCGGGTCGATGTGTCAAACATCGAGTTTTTCCACCACAAACCGTGCTCGCCCATATTCTCGCCGTGATCGCTCGTGTAGATGACCACGGTGTTGTCAGCCAGGCCGCTCGCTTCCAGCGCCGCGAGCACCTTGCCGATTTCCTCATCCACCCACTGCGTCAGGCCGTAATACAACTCGCGTCCCTTGCGAACCTCCGCCTCGGGCACGTCGGTCACACTGAAACCCACCCGCAGATGCTGATAGTTGCGAGGCAGCGAGTCCAGGTAGCCGGCCGGAATCACGGGCATGGGCACCTTGCCCTTGTAGTTGTCCCAGTACTTCTGCGGCACGATGAGCGGGAAGTGCGGGGCCAGATAGCCGACCAACAGGAAGAACGGTTTGTCGGTGGCGTTGCGGTTCCGCAGGAACTCGACCGCTCCCGCCGTCACCGCCCGGTCGTGGTTCAGCACGGTGCTGTTGTCGGCCGCGTAGAAGTCGTCGAAACGCCGCGATCGCTCACCCGTGGGTTTCAGGTCGGCGGAGTCACGACGGCCGCCTCTGCCGTTCTTCGTGCTCTTGTTCATGTTGCCGCCGATCTCGGTGAATCCGTAGCGGCGGTCGTGAGCGTAGTGCATCTTGCCGCACAGGAACGATTCATACCCGGCAGCGTTCATGATCCGCGGTAGTGACGGATAGTCGGGGCTCGGCAACTCACAACTGTTGGTCCAGGCCCCCACTCGGCTGATGTACTTGCCGGCCGTGAACGAGAGCCGGCAAGGCACGCACAAGGGCGAGTTCGTGTAGGCGGCGTCAAACGTGATGCCGCGGGCGGCCAGCCGATCCATGTTCGGCGTCTGGACAATCCGATTCCCGTAGCAACCCGTGACATTCACGTTGTGCTCGTCGGACATGACGACGAGGATATTCGGGCGATCCGGCAACTTGGCGAACGCCGAGGGCCCGGCGATCGCGGCCCAGCCGAGCATCAATACCGACGCCACGAACCAGCGAGTGCCTGCCATGCCCTTCCTCCTTTGATATGCGTGACGGTCTACCTGATGGCCAGCGTTTCCGCCCCGAACTCCAGACCGAGCGGCTCGATGATGACCGCTTTGCGGTCGCCTTCGCGGCACACTCGTCCCGCCAGCCAGGCCTCGTAGCCGCATTCGCCGGCGCAGGCGACGGCGGCCTCGGCGTGCTCGGGGGCGACATACACGGCAAAGCCAACACCCATGTTGAACGTGCCGTAGGCCTCGCGATGGTCCAATCCCGCCGCCTTGGCGATGCAGTCGAATACCGGCTGCGGCGGGCGAATCCGGCTGATGCGGTACACGAACGGCGCTTCCAGCCGCATGAATTTGCGCCAGCCGTGCCCCGTCACGTGCACGGCGTAGTGCAGCGGGATGTTCCTCGACTGGCACTCAGCCACGAAACGCACGTAGATGATCGAGGCATCGAGCAACGCCTCGCCGTACGTGCGACCGTCGGAGAGTTTGGTCAGATATCCCTCGGGCAGCCGCTCGGCCACCGCTCGGCAGAGCGTCAGGCCGTTGGTCTGCACGCCCGAGCTGGCCAGACAGACGATCGCATCGCCGTCGCGCACGTCGCCGGTGATCCGCAGATGCTTGGGGCGGATCTGACCGAACGCCGAACCGCCCAGCACCATGGTTTCGGGCGAGACGATCCCCTTGAGCACCTGCGTTTCGCCTCCGCCCCACACCGCGCCGCACGCTTCGCAGCCCTCCGCGAAGCCGGCCGCGAGATCCTCCGACCGCCGGGCGTCGGCCAGATACGCCGTGTCGCCGACGGCGGCGAACATGGCCATGCTCACCGGTAACGCGCCACAGGCGCACAGATCGTTGGCGATGGTGGCGATATTGTCGATGGCGATGTTGCGATAGAAGCTTTGGCCGGTCAGCCGATACATGGCGTCGGCCACCAGGACTTTCGTGCCCAGCCCTTCCTCGACGTGAGCCAGATAGGCATCGTCGGTTTCGAGCAAGTATGCCGTCTCGCCGCGGATGCCGGCAGGCTCACCGAAGCCCAAGCGAGCGAGGTTGCCGACGGTCGTGCCCGCTGATTTCTGGCAGTACCGCTTGAAAGCATCCAGCGGATCGTAATCCACTCCAGCGCTTCGATACGTGATTGTTGACATCGTCGTTGGTCTTCCGTGCGAATCGGGCACTCCCCGGGTCGGACCGCCTCCGGCTATAATCGATGAGGATGTTCGACCCCACAAGCCAGAACGATATGCCCATTGGAGACCGGGAGCAAGCCGACGACGAGAGGCCCCGTGAGAACGGCGCCAGCGCCCCCGCCGCACGCGGTTCGCAACCGGCCGACACGCCTCGGGAGACGCTGCCCGCCTCGAATGCGGAACTCGTCGAAACGCTGCCCGAGGCCGCCCAATCCGGACGGCTCGACCCTCTCCTGCACAAGATCCGCAATCTGCCCAAGACGCCTGGCGTCTACCTGTTCAAGGATGCCCAGGGCCGCGTGCTCTACATCGGCAAGGGCAAAGACCTCCGCAGCCGCGTGAGCAGCTATTTCCAGAGCTCGGCCGACCTCCTGCGAACCCGCGGGCCGGAAATCGCCAGCATGATCGGCCAGGTCGTGGACCTCGACTTTCTCGACTGCGAGACCGAGGTGGACGCCCTGCTCCAGGAGAACCGGCTGATCAAGGACATCCAACCGCCCTACAACGAGCGGCTGCGCGACGACAAGACCTTTCCGTACCTGGAAATCACCACTTCCGACGATTTTCCCGGCGTGTACGTCACGCGCAAGCCGCGGCACAAGGGCACGCGGCTGTACGGCCCGTTCACCAGCGCCGCCGGCCTCCGCGATGCGGTCAACTCGCTGCAGAAGGTCTTTCGCTTTCGCACCTGCGAGCTGACCATCCTGGCCGACGACGACAAGCGGCGGCACTTTCGACCCTGCTTGCTGCACAGCATCGGCCAATGCACGGCACCGTGCGCCGACCTCATCTCGAAGGAGGAGTACCGCAAGGACATCGACCGGCTCAAGAAGTTCCTCGCCTCCAAGCGCAGCGTGGTCCTGCGGCAACTGCGCAAGGAGATGGAGCAGGCCGCCAAGGAGCTGCAGTTCGAGCAGGCCGCCCGGCTGCGCGACGAGATCAAGGCCCTCGAAGCGCTGAGCCTGTCGGGCGATCCCGATATAGACGTGCAGCCCGAGGTGTTTCACATCGATCCCACGCAGGGGCTCGCCAAGCTGGCGGAGATTCTGGAGATGGACACACCACCGCGAACCATCGAAGGCATCGACATCGCCAACCTGCAGGGCGAGGACTCCTGCGGCTCGCTGGTCTCGTTCATCGATGGCAAGCCCTTCAAGGCCGGCTATCGGCGGTTCAAGATCAAGACCGTCGAGGGCATCGACGACTATGCCATGATCCGCGAGGTCATCCTGCGACGGTATCGACTGGCCAGCGAGGGCGAGGAACTCTATCCCGACGTGATCCTCATCGACGGCGGCCTGGGCCAGTTGCACGCGGCTCTGGAGGCGTTCCAGCTGCTGGAGATTCGCCCGCCCATGGTCATCTCGCTGGCCAAACGCGAGGAGGAAATCTACACGCAGGCTCGCGGCAAGCCCATCCGGCTGTCTCGCAACAATCCGGCCCTGCGGCTCCTACAGAGCGTGCGCGACGAAGCCCACCGCTTCGCCCAGCACTATCACCACATCCTGCGACGCAAGCGGCTCTTCGATCAAGACCTCGCCGCCGGTCGCCGGCCGCCTCGTGCTTCACGCAAGCGTCCGTCAAACGGGGGAAAGAATGTGAGACCTGAGTCCTGAGACTTGAGACCTGAGGCTTGAGATCTGAGTCTACGGACTCGCTTCACCAGGGCAAGAACAAGAGCACATCCGTGGTCAAAACGCACGGAAGACACAGCGGATCACAGAGGCAAAGCGCCGCGCGGCTTGCCTCTGTGCTCCTCCGTGCCCTCCGTGGTTCGCCGTATTCGGACCTGAGCGTCGGTGGCGTCCGCGGAAAGCGGCGATGCGATCATCCGAGAGCGATGGCCGTATCCCGCACGGTGGTCGGCGCGGCCAGATTCACCGGACAAACCGACGCGCAAGCCGTGCAATCGCCGCAGCGGCTGGCCGCCTGGCGGAAGTCCACGCCAAGTGACTCATATTCGGTTCGCGCGTGCTCATGCAGGCCGTAATCCACGTCGTACATCCGGAAGCGCATGAGATCGTTCACCGGCAGGCCCTGCGGACAGGCCTTCTTGCATGCGGCACACATGCGGCACGTGCCGGCCTGGCTGTCGTGGAACTCGGCCGCCGCCCGGCGCTCGTCGGGCGTCAGGTGCGGGTTGCGCAGCTCCAGCCGCGTGACCATATCCACCTGGTCGAGCGTGTCCATGCTGGTAAGCATGCTGTCCGCCCCGGCCTCGAGATAGGCCTTGATATGCGGCCCGTAGACCGCGGCCCCTTTCTTGACCGCCTCTTTGGCGCCGCTCTTCATAGATAGAATGCCGACGCCCGCCTTGCGCAACGCCTTGAGGTTGGCCAGGAAGCGCTGACCGGCTTCATCGGCCGCCGCTTTGTCGCGATTCGCCGGGTTGGGCACCAGCTTCATCGCCAACAGCGCGACGTCGAAGTAATCCTTGTGCTGATCGAGCACGAGCTCGAGCACATCGTTCATGTCGCCGTGGCAGACGAACCCGGTGTGACGCACTTTCCCCTTCTTCTTCAGCGCGTCCTGCTGCCGGCGAATGGCGTCGACGCGCTTGGGATCCGGCGAGTGCAGCTCGGTCAGGACGGCATCCGCGTTCTCGACGCCCAGCGCGCGCAACATGTCGTCGATCTCGCTCTCCTTCTCCGGCCTGAGGCTCTTGAGACAGAGAAAGACTTTCTCGCGATACGCCGGGGCGGCTTTGAACAGTTCGCCGAACGCGGCCACGCTCGCCCCGCCGCCGTAGCTTGCCGACGTATGCACGAGATTGATCCCGCGGTCGATGGCCAGTTGGAGCACGCGCGTGCCCACCGAGCCCTTGAGCAGAATGCCGCCGAAGCTCACCAGCGTCACCGGATAGCCGGTTCGCCCGAGCTTGCCGTGCGGCAGAATCGGCTTCCTGGCCGTTGACTGCGCCGCGTCGCCGGCAGGGGCCGCCTGCTCCGCCCACGCCTGCGCGGCCAGGGCTCCGACCCCCAGCGCCGCCGCCCCCGACGTCGTCCGCCACAGAAAATCCCGCCGGCTCACCTCATTACGTCGTTCGCGATCCATACGCTACCTCCGGAACCTGTAAGCTGATGCAGACCAAGACGCACGGCGGCATTGTACCCGAGTCTCGCGTATTCGCGACAGCGCCCTGTATCGCGGCGCCAAGCGGCGACCGGTCGGCAGAGTTTGACCCGTCCTACAATGCCTCGGGTCATTTCCCCACTTGAACCGCAAATGAGGAGAGACGGATGAAGCTTCCCGCATTCGTGGTATTCGCCGCACTAGCCGCGGCCATCGCGCCCGCTCGCAGTCACGCCAACCTCCTGACCAACGGCGACTTCGCCGACGGACTGAACGGCTGGACCGTCTGGATTCAGCGCGACGGGCAAAGCGACTTTGCGGCGACCGTTGATACGGGCCGGCTCAGCGTGGCCGGGTCGGACATCAACGGCGGCGCGTACCAACAGTTCGACGTCACGCCCGGTTGGGTGGTCACCGTCACCGGCTATTGGCACAGCGCGCCCGCCGTGCCCGATGCCATGTGGGCGGAGGTACTCGTCATCAACGCCGACCGCACACCGGTCGACGGCGTCGATGAGACCGGCGGCGTGAACGATGCCATACTTCTTTACAAGAACGACACGTTCGCAGGCCGGCCGGCATGGGACGGACCGATTCCTCGCACGTCACCAGTGCAGTACCAGATCTCGTTTACGGCTGCCGCGAGCAAGGCGACGCTCGTTCTCAAGACCGGCAACGTCGGCCCGAACACGTTCACGGGCGTTCTCTTCGACAATCTGGAGGTCCGAGCCGTGCCGCCGCCGGCCACCATGTCCGATCTGCCCGCCGGTTTTACCGGTCGCACATACACGTTTCCGGTCAGCAATATGACCTCCATCGCGCAGAGTCCGGTCAGTCGACATATCTACGCCATCAGCAACGAAGCGTCCGCGACCAACACGCGGCTCTACCGCATCGAAACCGACGGCCCCGCCATCACCGCGTCGCTCGTGCCCGGCCTGGGCAACCTGGTGGACAACGCTCAAGGCCTCACGTTCGATCCCGCCGGCAATCTCTACATCTCCACGCAGTTCGGCAAGATCATCAAGGGCATCGACACGCATCCCGATCCGGCCATCGACGCGTTCGCGTTCTCGACCATCGTGACCATGCCTCCGCTCCAGATCGGCACGTTCCATGGCGTCGGTGGTGTGGCCGTCGGTCCGGACGGCCTGCTCTACATCAACTCCGGATCCGAGTCGCACTACGGCTTCCTCTCCGACGGCTCGGCGGAGATCTTCGAGGGCCGCCTCAATGCCCGCATCCTGCGCTGCAACCTGGACGGCAGCGGCCTCGAGACGTTCTGCGAGGGCATCCGCAACTCCTTCGACATCACCTTCCGCATGGACGGCAAGCTGTTCGGCGTCGAGAACGGCCCGAACCTCGGCTGCGACTACGCCGACGAGTTCAACATGCTCGAAGCCGGTCAACACTACGGATTCCCGTATCGCTACGGCAGCGACGTTTCGGGCAGCGACGCGTCGTACACCTGCACGAGCGTGGGCACGCCCGGCCCCCCGCCGCTGCCGGACGGTCTGGCCACCACGCCTGCCTGGGCCAACTATGGTCCCGACGGCAAGCCCGGACCGGGCGAACTCGGCTACGCCGACGGCGGCCCCTACCACGGTTTCCACCCGCACTCCTCGCCCAACGGCCTGGACTTCTACGAGCCGGCGCTCATGGATCCGGGCGCGATCCTCTTCCCGCCCGAGTTTCACGGTCGGGCGTTCGTCGCTCGCTTCGGCAATCTCGAGCCCGTGCCCGAAGTCGGCTTTGACGTGCTCACGCTTCGCCTTGACGAGGCCGGCCGAGGGTTCACGTCCAATCGCTTTCTCGGCGGCCTGGGCCGAGTCGTCGACGTGCTCTGCGCGTACAACGGCAAGGTGTACGTGCTCGAATACAACCAGGAGACGGTTTGCTGCTTCGGATCGTGGGGTACGCCGAGCCGGCTGTACGAGATCGCCTATACCGTGCCGACGGTACCGCTCATCGGCTTGAGCACGTCGGCCCTGGTGCGTTCCGTCGATTACACGCAGAACCTGCCCGACGACACGTTCACGGTAGCCAACACCGGCGTGGGCACAGTCCATTTCACCGCGAGCAGCGATCAAGCTTGGCTGGCGGTCAGTCCAACCAACGGCAGTTCCACCGGCCCGGGCGACGCCGTGACGCTCACGCTCTCCTATTCGACGGCCGCGCTGGCCATCGGCACGCATCACGCGTCTATCACCATCGCCGATCCTGGTGCTGCCAACAGCCCGCAGGTGCTCAGCGTGACGCTAACGGTGAAGAGCGTGCGGCCCGACTTCGATCTCGACAGCGACGTGGATCTGGAAGACTTCGCGTACCTGCAACGCTGCCTGGGACCGATCCTGGGGGCTCCGCCCTCGCCCGGTTGCGAACCGGCCGACATCGACGGTGACAACGACGTGGATACGTTCGACGTGACCGCGTTCCAGGACTGCATGTCCGGCGCGAACGTCCTGGCTAACCCCACCTGCGACGACGCGTACGAGTAGGAGTAGATGTCCGCGTTTCTTGTGGTGCACGCTTCCAGCGTGCATGTGCAGGCAGGAGTACGTGTTCAGCGTACGGCACCTTCTCGCCCCGTAGGGGCGCCGGTCAATAGCCGGCGGCGTGAGCCGCCGGTGCGGGCCCCGCACTAGCTACCCTTGTCAACCTGAGGGCGGCGACCGCCCTCAGATTGACAAGGAGATGTTTTTTGGGTAGCCAGCGGTCCGTGGCCGAACGCCCACGGCTACTGACTTCGCGCCCCTTCGGGGCGAAGCCGCGCCGCTCTCTCTCTACTGACTTCGCGCCCTTTCAGCGCGAAGCCACGTCGATCTCCTGCACGGCAAACACGTGCAGGCAGGATGCCTGCACCACAATATTGCGTCATTTGTCGACGCGGCCGGGGCCGTACAACGGCATGCCGGGCAGCGCGCCGGTGACTTCTTCGTTCTCCACCACGGGCTGCCCGTTGACGATGACGTGGATGATGCCCTTGGCGTACTGGTGCGGCTGCTCGAACGTTGCCTGATCGGCGACGGTCTGCGGATCGAAGATGGTGATATCGGCCCAAAATCCCTCGCGCAGTAAGCCGCGATCCTTGAAGCGGAACGCCAGGGCCGGCATCGAGGTCATCTTACGGATGGCCTCCTCCAGCGTGATCACGCCGCGTTCGCGGACGTACCGCCCCAGCACTCGGCTGTTCGACCCGTAGCCCCGCGGGTGCGGCTGGCCCTCACCGAACACGCGCACACCGCTGTCCGAACAGACGGCCGTCAGCGGATGGCGCATGATGTTCTCCACCTGCTCCTCGCTGAAGCTGTGGAAGACGCACGATGCGCCGCCCTTCAAGAAAATGTCGATGATCGCCAGGTACTGCTCGCGCGACGTCACCTCGGGCAGTTCGTCTCCGCCGCCCGCGGAAGCGTCGGCGGCCTGCTCGCGCTGGCGCTTCATCATCTGGGCGATCTGCTTGATGTTCTTGCCCACGTATTCCGGGTACGCGCTGCACGACGAGATCACCGCGTACGACATGTCCCGCCGCTGCCGTTCGATCTCGTGCGACTGCCGCATGTCCGCCAGCACGCGTTCGAGCGAGGCGGGATCCTGCAAGACCTGCCGTGCCCGGTCGTTCCCCTCCTCGCGGACCCACGACGGAAGCAGCGAGGCGATGCCCGTGCTCGACGCGGTGTACGGATACTGGTCGAGCCAGACCTCCTGACCGGCAGCCCGCGCCTCCATCACCCGCGCCAGCGTCACTTTGCTGCCGCCCATCGACCGGGCCACGTCCGTCGGCATCTTGAAATGCGAGATTTGGACGCGGCTGCCCGACTCGCGCCCGACCCGCAAGGCCTCATCGATGGCGGCAAGAATCTCGCGAGCCTCGTCGCGCATGTGTGTGGCGTAGATGCCGCCGTACTCTGCCGCCACCTTCTGCAATTCGATGATCTCTTCGGTCTCGCTGTACGTGCCGGGCGTATAGATCAAGCCAGTGGACATGCCCACCGCGCCATCGAGCATGGCCTGCCGGACCATCTGCTTGGCCTTGTCCATTTGGGCGGTGGTCAGCTTGCCCGCGCGATCTCCCTTGACGGCGCGAAGGATGGAGTTGTGACCGATCAGTGTGGCCACATTGACGGCCACGCCTTTCTTCTCGAGTTGGTGAAAGTAACCGCGAACATCCGTCACGCTGCTCCCGCAGTTGCCAGTGACGATGGTGGTCACGCCGTCACGGATAAAATTCTCCGCTCGGGGATGCTTGTGCAGATCCTCGTCCGCGTGCGTGTGGACATCGATGAAGCCGGGAGCCACGACCAGGCCCGTCGCGTCGATCTCCTTGGTTCCTGCTCCGGGAGCGATCCGGCCGATGGTGACAATCTTCCCGTTCCGCACGCCGACGTCGTCGTAGAACCAGGAATTACCCGAGCCGTCCATGACCCGGCCGTTGCGAATCACCAGGTCGTACCGGTGCGCCGCCGCAGCCCGAGCTGGTTGCTGCCCCGGCTTCGCCTTGGCCGCAGCGACCTGCACGAGGCCACCCCCTGTGCTCATGAGAACCACCACCGACAATAGCCGTGTCCAGCCTGGCAACATGGTTTCGTTCTCCGCGATATGCACCCCTGCCTCCCGGCGGAATCGCCAGGACATGGCACCGACAGCTTACAACCATCCGCCGCGGCTGGGTAGCCAAATGTTCCGCCATTCGGTCCCCCTTCGTCATTCAGATTTCGTCATTCGCCTTTCCGGACTTGGACACCGCCCGGCCCGCGCCTCGCAGCCACATTCGCCCGCGTTATAATGAGGCTCTTGATTTGCTGTCCTTTGCAGGAGTTGCCTCGCATGCTGATTTCGCAGACGAACCCCGCCGGCCCGCTGACCGAAGCTGATATGCGCAACCTGGTCGAGCGCCACGTTTCCGCCACCGGCCTGGACGGCAAGCGCGTCCTGGCCGTCATTCCCGACCATACCCGGAGCGGTCCCACCGGAACGTGGTTCCGCGTCATCGCCGACACGCTCATGGGCCGGGCCAAGCAGATCGACTTTCTGATCGCCCTGGGCACGCACCCGCCCATGCCCGAGGAGAAGATCAACGAGTTGCTGAAGCTCACGCCGGCTGAACGCGAGGCGAAGTACGCGAGCGTGCGGGTGCACAACCACGAGTGGAACAACCCGGCCGCCCTGCGGCAGGTGGGCACGCTCAGCCACCAGCAAGTCGAAGAGTTGACCAACGGCATGCTCAGCATCGAGGTGCCGGTCAAGATCAACCGGCTCGTGTTCGACTACGACCACGTGATCATCTGCGGGCCGGTGTTCCCGCACGAGGTCGTGGGTTTCTCGGGCGGACACAAGTATTTCTTCCCGGGCATCGCCGCTCCCGAGGTGATCAACTTCACGCACTGGGTGGGTGCGCTCCTGACCAACCCGGTGGTCAACGGCACGCGCGAGACGCGCGTCCGGGCGGCGATCGAGGCCGCGGCAGACCTCGTGCCGGGCGAGCGGAGTCTCATCGGCTACGTGGTGAATAAGGACGACGTGGCCGGCGCGTTCGCCGGCCCGGTCCGCGAGGCGTGGAAGGCGGCCACCGAGCTATCCAGTTCGCTGCACATCAAGTACATCGACAAGCCGTACAAGACCATCCTCAGCTGTGCGCCGAAGATGTACGACGACATCTGGACAGCCGGCAAGTGCATGTACAAGATGGAGCCCGCGGTGGCCGACGGTGGCACGCTCATCATCTACGCCCCCCACATCGACGAGGTGTCGTACTCGCACGGCAAGGTGCTCGACGAGATCGGCTATCACACCCGCGATTACTTCGTCAAACAGTGGGACAAGTTCAGCCGGTATCCTTGGGGCGTGATCGCCCACAGCACACACGTGCGCGGCGTGGGCACGTACGAAAACGGCGTGGAGAAGCCCCGCGTCAACGTCGTGTTGGCCACCCGCATCCCCGAGAGCCGTTGCCGCAAGATCAACCTAGGCTACATGGATCCCGATTCGATCAACCCGGCCGATTACGCCAACCGCGAATCCGAAGGCATCCTCATGGTGCCCAAGGCCGGCGAGATCCTCTATCGGCTCAAGGACATGAGCGCGTTTGAACGCCTCGCGGGACTGTGAGAGAGGGGGCTGGAGACTAGGGCCTGGGGGCTGGGGAAGAAGACTTGAGTCCTGAGACCTGAGGCTTGAGGGCTGCGGGCTGGGTGGCGAGATTCGAGCTCGCCCGCAGAACCGCCCTCCCCAAGCCTCGACGCTATCGCGCGGCCGGTGCCTTCGTCTCGTTCGCCGCGTCTCCGCGTCACCGCGTCGTTGTGTCACCGAGTCGTCATGCACGGCGTCGTCCGCTTGTCTTCGCCCCGACGGGGCGCAAGTGAATAGCCGGGCGGCGTAGGCCCCCGGAAAGCGAGGCACCGATACATCAATCTTTTTCTCTTTTCTCCTCCTGAGGCCGGCGTGCCGGCCTCAGGAGGAGAAAGTCTGTTCTTGACCACGGATAGCACGGACGGGCAGCGATCAAGAAAGAATTTTTTACAGGAGGCAACGGAGATAACAGAGAAGCTTCTCCGTTACCTCCGTTGCCTCCTATTAACCCAATTCCGCACTCGCGAGCGGTCGGCTATTCGGCATGCGGCCGGGTGGTCGCGGACAACGTGGGCAGCGCAAATGCTGATTGCCGGCAGACCATGCCGGTCCGTTTGCCATCGGTTCCCGTGTAGGCGCACATCATGGCGTAGCCTTTATGCAGCACGTGCAGGAATCGCTCATCGCCGCTGAGTTCATACCCGTACGCCAGGCCGGGCAGGCATAACGCGTTGACCGCACCATTACCTGCGTCGTCGCGATACAGATCGCAGCCGGTCTTGTAGCGGAAGCCTGCCTTCTCGTCGTTCCACGTCTGCTCGACCAGCCAGCGACACGCGTTGACGATGCAATCCTTCACGTCGGGCCGCGGCTCGACGAGGTCGTAGCGCATCAATCCGTAGAGCAGAATACCGGTGGCGAACGCCTTGCCGCCGATGCCCGTCTGGCCGTCGCACTCGCTGGGCGGCTGCGGGAGGAGCCAGCCGCCACCCACCGGGTCCTGCTTTTCGAGGATGCGCTCGACGTAGATGCGGGCCGCGTTCAGATAGTACGGATTGCCCGTCGCCTCGTAGGCCGCGACCGCATTGGAAAGCGGCCAGCCGGCACCGCGCTCGATGCGGAAATCAAAAGTGGGCGTCAGGTAAGCGGCCTGGGCCGAGCAGACCATCTCAGCCCTTTCGAGCAGGTCGCGGTCGCCGGTGAGGAAGTAGTACGCGAAATTGCCTTCCTGGTAGATGTGGCCGCTGGCGTCCACCATGCCGCGATAGAAGTGCTGGTTGTACACGTCGGTCTTGAGCCACGCCTCGAGCAGACCGCCGGCGGGCCCGGTCGAAGGCATTCGATCGCCCGCGCCCACGTGCCCCACGCAGTGCGTCCACACGCGGCCGGGCATGCGCTCGTCAATGGGCGCATGGATGGTGTCTACGGTCGCGTGATGGACGGCCATGTCTCGGCCGACCGCGAAGTAGTCCCAGCGCCCCGTACGGGCGAACTGCAGCGCCATGGTCCAACTGAGGTCGTACTCGTTGTTGCCCCAGTTGTACGTGCGCTCACCGTGCCAGTCGCCGAAGTTCATCCAGCCGTACTCGCCCGCGCTTTCACGCAGATCGAGCACCACCCGGACGTTTCGCTCAACCAGCGCTTCGTACTCGGGTCGGTTATCGGCGGCAGCTGTACGCACCGGCCCGAACGCACCCGACCGACAGTACTGCTCGGGATCAACCGCCGCATACGGCAGGCTCAGCACGCCCGTGGCCCACGCATCCGGCCCGCCCTGTTCGACCACGTCGCCCGCCTGACCGAAACGCACCCAGAACTCGTGACGCAGCGCCATGCCGCCACGCAGCAGGTAGCACCCGTCGTCATCGAACGCGTAGCCCTGCCGCATCCAGTCCATGAGGTCCTTGGCGACGTACTTGTCTTTGCCCAGTTCGGGCAGCAGCCGCACGTGCAGACCGTCAGGCTTGAGCGCGATCGACTTGGGCCACGTCTGCCAGAAGTCGCGCACGGCCAGCGCGATTTCCTGGCCGCCCCGCTGCACGACCGCCCAGCCCGGCGAGCGCGCGGATTTCTCACTCGTCTGCCCGTTCGTGATGGTGCGCAGCCGGTTCGCATCGAGCTGCCAAAGCTCGTGCCGGCCCGGCTCGGTGACATCGACCGGTTCGCCGCCCGGCAGTTGTCCGCGCAGCGGTTCCTCACCCGCGATAGGGATGCGAAACGCGAGACTCCGAATCCGCTGGAACTCGGAGCCGTCAACATCATGGATGAGCGTCAACTGCACCTGCACCAGCGGCGAGCCGGCCGTGAAGAAATAGCGAAGTCGGTAGGCGAGCCCCTTCTCGCCGTTGTCGGCGGCGAAGTGTCCTTCCACCCGCAGCACCGTTCGTACGGGCCCGGTCTCTTCCCATTCGCTGCGCTCGGGGCGTCCGAGTCCCCACGCACGGCCGTTGCCGTCGATCACGCGGACGTTGCCCAACTCGGGCTTGCCGGTGATCGAACGCCCACCGTGTCGCGAAACGCGATCGAACAACGCGAAGCGCTCCGGTGTCCATTCGCACTCCAGCAAGCGATCGTTCCACCGGATCGCATCCTCCCCGACTAAAGCCAACTGCTCGTCGGCAAAGCGGCTACCGGACGGAGTGGGTGCCGAGACCAGCCGAACCTCGGTCGATTCCTTGCGGGCGGCAACGCGCGTGAACAGCCAGCGCACGCTGCCATCCGGCCAGCGAGCGGCCACGGTGTTCTGCGTCGGCAGATTGCCCGCCTGATCCACTGCGACGAGTTCATCAACTCTCCACAATGCGCTGGGACTGAACGGGATGCCGGCCAGGATGGGCCGCTCGGGCACGATCGGGCCGGCCGGCGTAAGCGCAATGTCAATGGATGGCTTCGCCTGCTGTCTGGATGTGCCGCGCGGCAACGTGAGTTCGACCGGCTCGGATGTCCACTCGAAGTCCCTGGCGAACGGGATGGCGACGCGAACCTTGATCCGCGGCATCGACCAGGCGAAAGCGGGCACGGGATGCCGATGATTGCGCAGTTTCGGCGAGCCGTCGCGATCGATGATCACCCGCTCAAAACTGCCGTCATAATCGATCTCCAGCATGCCCGTGGGCACCGGCCGATCCGATGTCCAGACGATCTCGTAACCGGCCGGGTTGCCGGACTTGTCGGGCGCGGCGAATGCTTCGAAGTGGCTCAGCGTCGGCGGCTTGAACGGGTCGAGGCGGATGTAGTCGTAGTAGCCCGGGCCGATGTTCGATGGCGTGCAATAACGGTCGTCGATCCAGAGTTGGAATGTGCCATCGTCGATCCGGAACACGCCGAGGTTGTCCTCGGCGTTGCATTCGGTCGGCCGCCAGTTCTTGCCGTCGAGCGAGACGGCCAGCTTGCGGCCGGTGCGATTGAGCACCACCTCGTACACGCCAGGGGGAATGCCTTCCAGCCGTGTGTGCAGCGGCGGCGCTCCGGCCTCGGGCGTCGCCCGATCCTCGCGAATGATTGGCGAACGTAGCACGACGCCACCCGACCAACCGGCCGACGCGTTCTGGCTCCAGAGATTCCACTGATCCTCCGTGTCGCGATCGGCCAACCAGGCTTCACGCGGCGTGGTCCAGTCCTCCGCTTCGAACAGCAGGCTCTCGCCTACCCGCGTTGGCTCTGCCGCCCAAGCGGCCGACGTCAGCCACAAGCTCGAAAGAACGATACTCGTCCAGACGCGCCGACAATCCATCTAATTCCTCCGTGACCGGCGACCGCTTATCCTTTCCGGCTCACAGCTCATGGCTAATAGCTCATCGCTTGTTTCAACTCCTCGATGATGGCCGGGCCCGACGACGTGCCGATTCGACACGCGCCGGCCTCGATCATGGCTCGGGCGGACGACAGCCTGCGAATGCCGCCGGACGCTTTGACCTTCAGCGGCGTGGCGTAACGATGCAGGAGACGAACGGTTTCACTGGTGGCCCCACCGGCCGGGTGAAAGCCCGTGCTGGTCTTGACGAAGTCGGCCTGGGCTTCGGCGGCACATCGGCAGCCCGCGATGATCTGGTCGGGTGTGAGGACGGCTGTCTCGAGAATCACCTTCAGCTCGTGCTCGATCGAGGCGGCGTGCACGACGTCGACCACGGACGCAATATCGTCGCGCACGATCGACGTATCACCCGCGATGAGGTCGCCGATCCGGGCCACCATGTCGATCTCCATCGCCCCGTCGTCGATGGCTCGCCGCGCCTCGTCCACCTTGGTTTCCGTGCGGCTGGTCCCCAACGGGAAGCCGATCACGCTGGCCACGCGGACGGAGGAACCCGCCAACATCTGCGCGCAGCGCGCCACCCAGATTGGATTCACGCACACGGCCACAAAGCCGTAGCGCAAGGCCTCTTCACACAGGCGGTCGATGGCCGCCGCCACCGCCTCTGGCTTGAGGTTCGTGTGGTCAATCATGGCGGCCAGTGATTCGGGTGTCATGGTGCGACTCCTAAGGCGTTAATAAAGGGTTTGGGGGCTGGGGACTGGGGAAGCATAGAAAACATAGGGGCTTATCGCCGGTGGGCGAGTTCAGCGCCCGTCCCCGGCCCCTCAGTCACCGCGTTGCCCGCTTTGCTCTCATCCGTGCCGGCCGCGGTCGCGCGGTGCCGACAGCGTGTGATCAAATCGCAGTTGGAACTCTTCGATGTATTTTTTCTTCTGGAAATATTTCAGGGCGGACTCCACCGAGTTGAACACCTCGTTGGCGGTGCGAGTCACGAACGGCGAGGGCTCGACCTTGGGCTTCCAGATGACGTAGACTTCCTTCGTGGTCTCGTAGGCGTGCTGCAGCTCGCGCTCGACGCCGCTGGACAGGCCAGGCTTGCCGCCGGGCAGTTCGGGCACGTAGCTGACGATCATGTCCGACTGATCGATGAGCTTGAAGTCGCGAGCGTAGATCTGTCCGTCGATGTCGCCGGCCACCGACGTCACGTCCGTCACGCGAAACTCCATCATCCGCCCGTGCACCTTGATCTTGAAGCTGTTCTCGCCCCGCTGTGTGGCAGCGCCGGCCTCCATGAGCAGACGCTTCTCGTCCAAGTCGCCAGGGTCGAACGTGATGAAGTGCTCGGCCAGCGTCTCGCGGAACGCGTCGATCTCGGCCAGCACGGCCGGCATGTCCATCACGTGCGTCATGGGGAACGACGGATAGACCTTGCGCCGGTGGCTCTCGAACATGAGCCGGTAGACGCTTTCGGCGGTGTCCCGCTCGATGCCCCGCGCGATGACGTAATAGCTGCCGTGGCCGCGAATGATCCGGGCCATCACCTCCGTGGCCAGGATCTCCTCCTCGCGCCAAACGAGGATGTCCTTGAGCGTGTGGTCCACTTCGTGTTCGCGGGTGAGCCGTTCGTGGACGGCATCGACGTTGTCCACCAGCGTGAAGTACAGATCGGCGTTCAGCTCGACGAGCTGGTCGTGATCGAATGCGGGAAACAAACCATGGCGCCAGCGGAACGTCGCGTGCGTGTTGACCAGCAGATTGGGCGCCTTTTCCGCCAACCGCAGGATGTCCTTGAACACCGACCGCCGCAAGCCGTCGAGCCGGTTGCGGGGCAGATCGAGGATGCGACCCGGCACGACGTCGGGCGCTTCCTTGTACATCATGTCGCCCACATGACAGACGACCACTTCTCGGCCGTTCTTGCGGGCGATCTCCGCCACTCGTTCGATGAAGGGCTTCTTGTCCACGCCGACCTGGCCGGTCATGACCGCCCGCACACCGCTGTGCGACCGCTGACCGAATAATGTTCCGCTCGCCAGGGCCATATACAAACCTCCAGACACAAACTGTTTATGGTACCTCCGCCCGCGAGCGGAAGCAAAGAACCGCCGGGCGGCATGTTGGATTCCGAAATCCGAATGCCGAAGGACGAACGAAGCCCGAGTCTCGAAATCTGGATGAGATGGGGGCAAGTTACGGGACCCGCTCGCCCAGCGGCAGGCCCCGTGCCACTATGATGTTAGCACGTTGAATTCCATGCCAACTGCGACGGTGTCCACTCGCCAATAGTACACGGTCCCGGGGGACAACCGGCCGGGATCAAAAGTGGTCCCCGTGACGCATTGCGCATGTGTGTCCCCACCCTGCGATGCCTACGGCACCGTGATCGGGGAAATCTGGAGATTCCAGACCCAGCCCTACCTCGGAGACCTGGACTCCGACGGCGATGTGGACCAGGAGGACTTCGGCCGGCTCCAAGTCTGCCTGAGCGCCAGCGAGGTGCCACGACTGAACCCACCCTGCAGCCGTGCCCGGCTGGACGACGATGATGATGTGGATACCGACGATGTGACGGTGTTCATGAGCTGTCTCTCGGGCCCCGAGACCGCCCCGCCGGATCACTGCCTGGTCACGGGGCCGTAATGGTGCTTTTCGGGGGGGGCGGGCATCCTGCCCGCTGGTCGTGCCGATTATTGTGCACGATGGTGATGCGCAAACGCTCTGCGTGCGAGTCCTTCTCGCCCGAGCCACTATCGCAGCGTCAACCCGAGAATGACGGCAGTGATGGCAGCGGCAGCCAGAACGATGGTCACCACGAACAGCATGATGAACCGCTTGTTCTGACGCGCGATGAGCTTGCCCAACTCCGCGGCCTGATCGTCCGCCTTGCGGTTCATCTGGGCCAGCGCCTCGGCCTGCGTCGTGTTCACCTCGCCCAGCGTGGTGATGGCCGTGCTGAGTTTCTCCATCGTCTGCGACGTGACGAGGTTCTGCTCGGCCGACATTTCCATCTGCTTGCGGATGCCGTTGATTGCCTCGGTCTGGGCCCGGCTGGCCTTGGGGATTTCGTTGATCGCTTCGGCGACCTGCGACATGCGGGCGTTGCCTGCTTCGATGTGGCCGGCGATGGCCTCGAGCGTCTCGGCGTTGTGCCGGCCCAGACTGGCCGCGTCCACGCTCGACCTCGCCAACTGCTCCAGCGCGTTGCAGATGCGGTCGGTACGCTCGCCCTGCTGAGCCAGATGCTTCTGGATTTCCTCGACGACCTGGTTGAGCCGGTCATAACCTTCCTGCAGCCGGTTCAACACCGCGTCGCGCCGGCCCCACCGAACCAGCGACGTGGCCGTCTTTTCCGCGGCCGGGTCGCCGTCGTCGTTCAGATCGTCCGGCATCTCGACGCCCTCCACGAGCAGACCGTCGTCGCCCACGCGCGGCAGGTTCGCATCCTTGCTGTCTCCGTTCGCCTTCTTGCTGAAACGTTCCGCCAGACGGCTGAGCCACGAACCGGTTTGGGGCGACATGGCAAGACCCTCCTTTCACTCCGGCGTGAATATAACCCGGCCCGACAGGTTCGCCAACCACCGAATTCGAGGCGGCGCACCCGAGCATGCTGCGATTGACGGGTTGATCGCCCTGCACTGTGCGCTGCGCTTTATCCCCGAGGCTGCATCCAGTACGCTGGTCGGCATGAACGCGATCATCCTCAGCGTGGGCAACGAATTGACGCTCGGTCAGACGGTGGACACCAACAGCGCCTGGCTGTCGCGACGGTTGGCCGAAGTCGGCGTGCAGGTCGTCATGCATGCCACGGTGGCCGACGAACTGGAGCCGCTCGTGCGGGAAATCCGTCGCGCATCCGAGTTGGCGGACTTGGTGCTCATCACGGGCGGCCTCGGCCCTACCGCCGACGATCTCACTCGCGACGCGCTGGCTGCCGTCCTGGGTGTCGAACTGGTGCTGGAGGAGCGCTATCTCGAGCAGATCCGAGCGTTCTTCGCTGAACGCGGGCGTCCCATGCCGGAGGCCAATCGGGTCCAGGCAATGTTTCCCGCCGGCAGCGAGCCGATCGAAAACACCTGCGGTACGGCTCCGGGCATCCGCGCCCGTGTGGGCCGAGCGATGGTGTTCGTCATGCCCGGTGTGCCAAGAGAAATGCGCGTGATGTACGACCGCGACATTTTACCCTGGCTACAGGCCCACACGAATGGAGCGGTGATCCTTGCCCGCACCATCCAGACGTTCGGCGCCGGTGAGTCGGAGGTGGGCGAGCGGATCCGCGACCTCATGGCCCGTGGCCGAAACCCCACTGTCGGCACGACCGCCCAGCAGGCGGTCATCGGCGTCCGCATCCACGCCGCCGGCGCAAGCCGCGCCGAGGCCGAAGCCCTGCTCGAGCAGACGACCGCCGAGATCCGCTCCCGGCTGGGAAACATCGTCTACGGTCAGGACGCCGACACGCTATGGAGCGTAGTCGTGCGCGAGTTGATCGCACGTGGCGAGACGCTCTCGACGGCTGAATCATGCACGGGCGGCCTGGTGGCCAAGCGAATCACCGACGTGCCGGGCAGCAGTGCCTGCTTCCTGGAAGGCGTGGTGACCTACGCCAACGAAGCCAAGATCCGGCTCCTGGGCGTCCCGGCCGAGTTGATCGCCGCTCACGGCGCGGTCAGCCGTCCCGTCGCCGAAGCGATGGCGGTCGCCTGCCGCGAACGCAGTGGCAGCGACTACGCCCTGAGCGTCACCGGCATCGCCGGACCGTCCGGCGGCACTCCCGAAAAGCCCGTGGGCCTCGTTTACGTTGGCCTGGCCGACGCCGACGGCTGCGACGTGCTGCAGTTACGACTGGGCTCGACCCTCGACCGGGAAGAAATCCGCGACCGCACGACCAAAACAGCCTTGAACCTTCTGCGCCTCCGGTTGACCGTTTCCTGAGCGTACCGTCTACCAAAATACCCACCTCTCCGGAGCCGTTTCACGGACGACAACTCCTCATTGTCCTGCTAACGGCACGCCGGCAAACTGTCGGGTGGCAATCTGAATCAATGACATTGTGATTCTTACTTTTTGTGCTATATATTCCGTCTGGAAGATCGTCGGATTCTGCGTCTGCAGGAATACCGATACCGATGTGCCCCGTAAAGAACCTCGCATTTTTCGCTTCCAAAAGCGTTGATGCGGCATCGCGTTCAGTGTATTTTGTTTATCGTCAGCATCAGTCGATGACCTGAACGACATCGGCTGTACCGTGCACGCGGAACGCCCGTTGGATTCGTGCAGAATATCTTCTTTTGTTTAGCTCAGATTTATTCTTAACCACGGCGAATGAGAAGAGAGCGTATGCAAGTTCGCCCACATGCCTCGATTCAGCAGAATGCGCCGTCGTGCGATCCGCTCGAGATTATCTGCGAACGGGTCTTTCGGCGTTTCAACCGAGCCTACCCCATCCCGGTAGCCGTCCACCGGCTCGATGGCAAAAAGGAGAGCATGTGGGTGAACGGCGCGGAAGTGCCCAGCGTTCACCCGACCTGCCGAGAGTGTCGCGATCGAGAGACATGCGGAGTGCGGTGGAAGGCCGGCGCAGCAGACCCCTCAGCCCCTCAGAGTGCCTCCTGCCCGGCAGGTCACCTCGTTTCATTCGTGCCGCTGCGTTATGACGGCAAGGCCCTGGCGCTGTTTCAACTGGTCGAACCGGGCACCCTTCCCCGGGCCTCGTTCCAGCACCGCACGACGTTGCTGGCCGACATCGTGGCCGAGAGCGCATCAGGGCCCGATGCATCCACGGCCTCCAAGCCGAAACTCGCAGCCGCGGCCACCTGGTGGCGCCCGGCGAGAACCGGTATTCATCCGCAGGTGCAAAAAGCGATCGAATACGTCGAAGAACACCTCTCGGACCCCCGCACCAACGTGGCCACCGTCGCCCGCGTGCTCGGGATCAACTCGACATACCTCTCGCACATCTTCTCCGAGCAGATGGGCACGCGAATGAGCCGCTACATCGCCAGCCGCCGCATCCAACTGGCCAAGAAGCTTCTGGCCACCACCGACTGGCAGATCAAACGCATCGCATTCGAGAGTGGGCACACCAACGCCGACTGGTTCAGCCAGGTGTTCCACACCTATGCGGGCATGACGCCGTGCAATTACCGGCGGCTGGTTCGATCGAAGGCGGCCGCCGCGGAATAGGTGCGGGCTTGGGGCCAATCATCTGGCCGAGAGCTGAGAGTCAACATCTGATAGCTGATGGCTCTCCTCATTCACTTGTCGCGGACGAGCGTCCCGAGCCTTTCGATGAGTGCCTGACGAAGCAGCGGGACCATGATCTCGTGGTGTCCGGCAATGTCGTGACCGCGCCCGGGAGCGACCGGACGGCCGACCACGTTCTGCGCGGGACGATAGTGTCGCAGCATGTCCATGTTCACCGTGGTCAGGTTGTCGAGATCCGCCCCCAGATTGCGAGCCACGGACACCGCTTTCAGGAACACCTCGGGCAGCAGGACGGCCGAGCCGATGTTGCACCACACGCCGCACGTACCCGCCCCGCCGTCGCCCATATCCCGTACGATGGCGCAGAGCCGATGGAAGTCGTCCATGGTGGCTGTGCCCAGGGCGGCTCCGTCCATCTGCGGCGACATGTGTACGGTATCCGTGCCGATCGCCACATGCACGCACGCCGGCAGACCGAGTTCGGCCGCCGTGGCCAGGATGCTGTAGCCGCAGTTCGGCAGCTTGCGCTCGAGGGCCAGCTCGCCGATGGCCCGGCCGTAACCCCGGCGGTCGCGAGCGGCTCGCTTCGCCGCCTCGCTGAAGTATTCCATCGTCTCGCGCACCATGCCGAAGCGTCCGTCGCGGATGGTGTCGCCGACGTCTTCGCTGGTCGCTCCGAGCATGGCGATCTCGATATCGTGGATGGCCGTCGCTCCGTTACAGGCCACACCGGTCACGATGCCTCGTCGCATGAGGTCGATCACCAACGGCCCGCAGCCGACCTTCACCACGTGACCGCCCATCGCGAACACCACCGGCTTGCCGGCCTGCCGCGCCGCCACGATGGCGTCCACCGCCGCCCGCAGCTTCCTGGCCCCCAAGAAGTTCGGCAGCGAATCGAACCATTCGGCAAAACTCGCCCCTGCCTGTCGCACGCTCGCGAACGCGTCGAGTTGCGAGATATGCTTGCGATCGTGTACCGAATGCAGTTTGAGTCTGGACAGATCCACCGGCTCTGGTTCGCTCATCTTCCGATCCTCAACTGGCACGCTGCCGCAGGCACACCGCCCGCCCCGCAACGCTGCCGCACTACTCCGCCGTCGGCGTCTGATCGTCGGACGCCGGCTCCTCGTGCTCCTTTAACATGCGGTCGATCAACTCGTCCAGCACGCGCTCGCCGTCGTCGAGCAGTTCCATGTGCACCACCGCGCTGAACACCGGCACGGGCCAGTCGGTCTGCAACCGAGCCAGCTTCACCGCGTCCTTTTCGGTCGTGAACAGGCACTCCACGCCCAGGTCGCGCGCCCACGTCATCAGCGCATCAACGTCGTCTCGCGAATAGTCGTAATGATCCGGGTAGAAGGCTGTGTCCACCGGGCGACAGCCGATATCGGTCAGCGTCCGCACGAACGCCTCGGGCCGGGCGATGCCGGCGAAGCATGCAGCCGGCCCGGTCGGCACGTCGGCCGGTTGGCCCGCCAGATCGGCGAAACCCGCGAACCGATGCACCGCTCGCACCAGGGGCACGTTCGCCGCCCAGCCGCGAATCTCCTTTTCGATCGCCTCGAGTTGTTCGGGCGAAACCTGGTCGCACCGCGTCACAATAATGGCATCCGCGCGGCGCAGGGAACTGATGGGTTCTCGGAGCAATCCGCGAGGCAGCACCCAGCCATAGCCGAACGGCCGAGTCGCGTCGACCAACAGGAGATCGAGATCACGCCCGAGCCGGCGATGCTGGAAGCCGTCATCGAGAATGGCCGCACCGGCGTGGTACTCGGCAATCGCCAGCCGGCCCGCCTGGGCCCGGTCGGGATGGGCGATGGCCACCGCCTGCGGCACCCGCCGCGAAATCAGAAGCAGTTCGTCCGCTCCGGCATGCTGCGTCGCCTTGTAGCCGCGGCTCAGAACCGCCGGTTTGCGGCCGCAAGCCAGCATTCGCTCGCACAGCCAGATGGTCATGGGCGTCTTGCCCGTGCCCCCTACGGTCAGGTTGCCCACCGAGATGACGGGAATGTCGAGCCATACCGGCATGGCCCAGGTGTCGTAATAGGCATTGCGCACCCGGATGCCCCGCTCGTACGCGAACGACAGCACGCCCAGCCCCGTACGAGCCAGGCTCATCGCAATCCCTCGCTTGCGACCCGAAACGAGGTCCTCGAATGCTGAACGTCCGCTTTGCATCGTCGTCCCTTGATCCTCGGCATTTCGTGGTGCACGCTTCCAGCGTGCACAATTACAGGCAGGATGCCTGCATCACCATGCCATCACTCCCATAAGGCCATGGCCGAGCAACTGACTGCCGTGCCGCTGTCTCGATCGACGGTCTGATGATACCGCAGCAACTCGGCCCGGGCACCCGGCAGCGCCCTGCGGAGGGTGTAGATGCTGCCCGCGCTGCAGATCCGCGTGTCGTTGTTACGGCCGCGAATGCCCTCGAGAAACAGATCCCATCGCCCCGCCACAACCGCCCCCAGTGATTCGCGATCCTTCCGCTCGATCTCGGCCAGAAACGGCGGATCCAGCTCGCAATCATCGCCGAACCGCCGCCCGAAGTGACTTAGATCAGCCCCGGCGATCACGATGGTCCGTTTGTCCGCATCGCGCAGCAGCTTGCCCAGCGCCTGGGCAAACACCTCCAGATCGACACCTCGACCGTCGTAGGGCGCGGTCCCCGTGGGTCCGCAGGGGTCGGGACATAATATCGGCACTATCTCGAAGTTCTCCGCCCCGAGCAGCCGTTGGAGGATCAGCAACTGCAGCTCGACCGAATGCTCGCGGACGTGGTCGAACTCGTGCTCGCACAAATCGACGCCACAGGCCCGCTCCAGCTCGGCCAGGAACGCCCGGTCGGTCCGCGTCAGTCCCAGCGGTGTTTGAAAGTCCTTGCCGGTCGCGACCACCGACGTGCCGCGTCCGAAGTGATTGGCCCCCAGGATGACCGCCCGCTCGATCGGACCGTTGGCGGCCAACACGCGATACGCCGCCAGGTAACACGGCTCGCCGCGCGGGTAGTCCAGATGCGGCGCGATCAGCCCGACCAGCCGCCCGTTCCGCGGATCCGGCTCAGCCACCCCATCGCCCAGCATCCGGTCCAACATCGGCCCGAGCCCGTCCTCATCGGCCCCGAACGACTCGGCATCGCGCGACACGCGAGCCGGCGCGGCCCGAAACGCATCCACCAACTCCTGGTAGAACGCCGCGAACCGTTGCGAGTCCAGGTAGTGGCCCAGGTCCAGTTGCTCGAGCATCTCATGCAACTGCTCGATCGGCAGTGCGGTGCCGAATTGGGCCTGGAAGGCCTCGGCGATCTGTTCCAGGCTGTGGCGGCCGTCGAAGAACGTGAGGATGAAGAATCCGGCGGGCGACACCACCAGCGGAGCCTCGGCCAGCCCCGAGGGGTCCCGCAACAGGATCATCTGCTCGCCCTCATGCTCGATCGGAAACGCTTCGACCGCCCGCAGCCGCGGCAACTCTGGCACGTGATCCGACATATCAGGACCCCGGATTGAACCGCCCCGCCCATCGGGACGGTAGAACATTAGCAGATTCGCTTTCCGCGAGCGAGCAGGGAAGCCCCAACGTCCGCTCCAGCCCAATCTTGCGCCGCGAATGGAGAAAGTCGCTGGTGTGGCGCTTTCGTCCCGTAACGGGCACCATTTGGGATGGAATTCTGCATATAACCTAATTACGGCAGACCACTTCCCGAATTGCCGATGAGCTTGTTGTGCCGACGCGGTTTCGGGTATGATGTGAGTTCTTTATCGCGTCGAGCCGACAAATCCGACGCTGTTCACCGCAGGGAGCCTCGATGGCCTGGATCCGAATGGGAGTCTTTATCTGCCTCACGCTGGTGGCAAGCACGTTGCCTGCCGACGGAAGCTCCGCGCCTGCGGCTCCGTCCAAGCCGGTGCCTGAGGCCGCTCTGCCCCACTCGGTGCCGACCGCACCTGATGCGGCCGCCGGCCAGGATGCTCGACCCGGTCAGCCGGGCCGTGGCCCGGCCACGCCGGCGCAGCCGACCGATTCCAAGCCCGTCCCGAGTGACCCGGGCCCGATGCTCCAGGCCGCTCCGCAGATGGACGTCTCGAGAAGCGCCCCCACCCGTCCGACGGGGGGCAGCGGCTCGCATCTGCTGGCCATGTTGGCGGTGCCAACCCCGGCCGCGTGGAAACCCTCGCCCGGTCTGGGCCAGGATCTCCAGTCGCATGCGGCCCGTGTGCACGAACACGCCCGCGAGTGGCTGACCTGCCGATACCCTCACGCCCCACCCGCCCGTGCGTGATCGCTTGTCGAAGAGCGAGCTTCAACGGTCAGATTATCCGTTTGCGCCATCACCGGGCCGCATCGGCCTGCTCGTAACCTGCCGGCGGGTCCCATCGTCCCGCCGAGCCGATAGGAAGAACCGTTTTCAGACACTCATCGTGAGAGGACCCCAATGGGCGAAAAAGACCTGTGGTTAAAACTGGGATTGATCGTCGCGATCGTCGCGTTGTCGATCAGCTTCATCTTGCCCCCGGAGGAGAAACTCAAGCCCGGTATCGACCTGGGCGGCGGGCACAGTCTGCTGTTCGAGATTGACGACTCCGGCGACATCGACAAAACCAACCTGTCCACCCGCGTGATGGACATTCTCAAGCAGCGTGTGGACCCGGGTGGGAACCGGAACCTCATTTGGCGTCCCATCGGTCGGAACCGCCTCGAGATCCAGATGCCCCTGCCGCCCAAGGGACAGCGGGAGGCCCGCGAGGCGTACGAGGCCGCTCGCGAGGCGCTGGCCAACACGCAGATCACCCGCAGCCAGATCGTCAACGCGGTCGCCCTGCCCGCGGCGGAGCGTGAGGCCGCCATCGAGAAGCTCATCAAGTTCGATCTACCCCCCGAGAAGGACACCGATACGCCGCGCTCCATCGTGATCGAGTCCCGCCGGCCGTTGTTCCAGACGCTGATCGAGACCACCGATCGCTACCAACAGTTGTCGGCCGCGGCCACCCAGCCCGAGTCACTGACCACCGAGCAGGCCCAGGAGATCGACCGGCTGTTCGAACGCCGTAACCAAACCATCGACCAGCTCCTGCAGACCAACCTCGATCCCCGCGTCCTGGGTGATGTGCTCGAACTCGATCGCACCAGCGACGTGCGCAAGCAGCGCGTGGCCGAGATCAAGAAGAACCATCCGGATCTCGAGCCGCTGATTACCGACTTGATCGCGCGTCACGAAGCGTATTCGAAGCACAAGGGCTATCTCAACGATCCGGCCGACCTGATGCGTCTGCTGAAGGGCGCCGGCAAGCTCGAGTTCCGTATCGTCGCCGAACGTGACCCCTCGACGGGCCGCATCTTCGCCACCCAGCCCCAGTATCAAGAGCCGGTCGAAAAGTACCTGGACGCCCTGGCCAAGTTCGGCCCCCGTCCCCAGGAAGGCGATCACTATCGCTGGTTCGAGATCGACAAGCCCGACGAGAACTCCATCACACAGAACCCGAACTTTATCGTCAGCGAGTACCTGGGCACCAAGTACGTCCTGGCCCACGCCACGCCGGACATGGGTTTGCTCAGTGACGGCAGTTGGAAGCTGCGGGCCGCCCGCCCCGACCGCGATCGCAGTGGTCAGTTGGCGGTCGCCTTCATGCTCGACACCCGCGGCGGAAACCGCTTCGGCGAGTTGACCGGCAACAACCTCAAGCGACCGCTCGGCATCTTCCTTGACGACAAGGTCGTGTCCGCTCCGAGCATCAACGACAAGATCACCACCAACGGCATCATCACCGGCGGCCGAGGCGGCTTCACGCAGCAGGAGGTGGCCAGCCTGGTCAACACGCTGGAAGCCGGCGTGCTGCCCGCCCGGCTCAAGGAAGTGCCGCTGCAGGAAAAGAGCGTCGGCCCGGGCCTGGGCGCGACCAACCGCGAAAAAGGCGTCATCGCCACCGCCGTGGCCTTGCTGGTCACGCTGCTGTTCATGGCTGTCTACTACAGCTACAGCGGGTTCATCGCCAACATCGCCCTGCTCATGAACTTCGTGATCACCGTCGGCGTGATGGCCTTTTTGGGCAATACGTTCACCTTGCCCGGCATCGCCGGTCTGATCCTGACCCTGGGTATGGCCGTCGACGCCAACGTGCTCATCTACGAGCGCATTCGCGAGGAACTGCAGCGCGGGGTGTCCGTGCGGATGGCCGTGCGGCTCGGTTACGAGAAGGCTTTCAGCGCCATTCTCGACTCGAACGTCACCACCATCATCACCGCCGTCATCCTGGCCTATCTGGGCAGCGAAGAAATCAAGGGCTTCGGCCAGACACTGGGCATCGGTCTGTGCATCAGCATGTTCACCGCCCTGTTCGTCACCCGGCAGTACTTCAACGTCATGCTGCCGACGACCCTCGATCCGCAGGAGACCCGCAAGGTGGGCATCGCCACCGTCGTGGTCGCCCTGCTCGGCGGGGCCTTCCTGGGGCTGGGCTATCTGCTGAACACGCCGGATCTCCGCGAGGACTCGGCCCTGGTCGGCCTGGGCAAGTTCTTCCTGATCGTCTTTGCGACGGCGGTGGTGCTCCTCGTCACGCTGTGGCTGTTCCGCGTGATCTACAAGGTCACCGGTCATCAGCGGGCCAACCGCATGCCCATGCTCAAGCTTCTGGCCGCTCCCAAGGTGGACTGGATGTCCAAGCGCTACTACTTCTGGGTAGGCTCGGCCATCGTGGTGGGCGGCGGCATGCTTTTTGCCTGGACCACCCTGCGCTTCGACACCAGCCAGATCCTCGACATCGAGTTCATCGGCGGCACCAGCGTGCAGGTCGAAGTCCAGGATCCCAACATGAAGGATGAGCAACTCGCGGAGATCCTCACCAACGGCTCCGGCGAGCGCACCAGCGCCGTGGCGTGGCTGACGAAAGCCGCGGATCTGCTGGAAAAGGCTCAGGTGACCGCGCTCGACGAATCGCGGTACCTCATCCAGCCCGGCGGCGATCTGACCACGCCTCAGATCGAGGCCATGCTGGTTTCACAAGGCAGCGCCGGCGACCTGCTGCTCGGTGACTTGTTCACCCAAGGTAGCGTGCAGCCTGCGGCGGCCGGCGGCGTCGAAGTCCAGTTGAACCCCGAGCGGGCGATGAAGGAAGGCGTCACGAGTGCCGAGGACGTCAAACGCCTGCTCGCCCAGACGAGCGCCTACGTCCGCAACGCCGCTGACCGGCTGCGTAACCTCCGCGTCCAGCTCGTCGCGGAGACCACGGCCGAAGGCGAAACCCGCAACGCCTTTGAACTGGTCACCACTGAGACCAACAAGCAACTGGTCGCCGAGGCGATCATGGTGCCCACCCGGGACATCCTGATCGTGACTCGGCCCATCGAAGCCCGGCTCGCGACAGACGACACCCGGGCTCCCGACGGGCTCTATCCCATCGAGCTATCCGCCAACACGCTGGGCGACGTGCTCGGCGCCGAGGCGGCCGGCGGCTTGGCCGGCCAGAACATCGCCCCGTACAAGGGCGGCGTGCTCATGGTCTTCGACAACATCACCCCCGCCGTCTCGCTGGGCGAGATCCGGCAGCGGTTCAAGGACATGCGCCTGCAGCCGGACTTCGACGCCTCGCTCCGTGATTTCACAGTCATCGGTCTCGAGGCGGCCGACGGCACCGACAAGTACCGCAAGGTGGCCATCGCCGTGGTCGACCCGGCCATTCCGTACGCCAGCGACGGCAAGAGCAACGTCACCTGGCGCACGCAGGTGGCCGAGAAAGAGCGGCAGATCGCCGAAGCCGCCTTCGCCACCAGCCGGTCGCTCCAGCGCGTCACGCAATTTGCGCCGCAGGTCGCGAGTGAAGCGGCGATGAAGGCCGTCATCGCGGTCATCATCTCGCTGATCGCCATCGCGATCTATCTGTGGGTCCGGTTCGGCGCGGCGGATTTCGGACTGTGCGGCATCATCGCGTTGTACCACGACGTCGCGGTCGCTCTGGCCGCCGTGATCGCCTGTCACAGCCTGCACGACACCGCGATTGGACACCTGCTCGGTTTGAAAGATTTCCGCATCGACCTGTCGGTCATCGCCGCGTTGATGACCATCGTCGGTTTCTCGATCAACGATACCATCGTCATCTTCGACCGTATCCGCGAGAACCGCGGGCGGCTGGCGACCATCTCGTCCGAGCTGATCAACCGCAGCCTCAACGAGACCATGTCGCGTACGATCATCACCACGCTGACCGTGTTGCTGACCGTGCTCGTGCTGTACATCTTCGGCGGCGACGGCATCCACGCGTTCGCGTTCACCATGCTCGTTGGCTGCATCAGCGGTACGTACAGCACGATCGCCGTGGCGACGCCCATGCTCCGCAACCCGCGGACCATGTGGACAGTGAGCCTCGGCCTGGCCGCCCTCACGCTGCTGGGACTGAGCTCGGCCATCGACACGCCGTGGCTGTCGTACACCCTCATCGTGCTGATTCTGGCCGCCACCGCTTACGGGGCCTGGCGCATCATCAACCTGCCCGGTCCCCGGGCTCAGGTTTCGCCGGCTGCGTGACGCGAGGAACCGTTTGATCGCGGCGCGTCAATGACAAATACAGGGCGGTGGCGTTCGCGTCACCGCCCTGTTGTGTTTGTCCCGGCGCGGCACTCACAAGGAGGCCGGCTTTGCGAGCAAACCCGCGATCTTCGCGAAGTCTTCCTGGATGGCCCGCCGCGCCACGGGAAAACGCATGGCGGCCGCGGGATGATATGTGAGCAGATAGCGCCGCCCTTCCCGCAGGCGAATCTGCCCGTGCAGATCGGACAGCCGCGTCTGCATCTTGTCTCCGAAGAGCTGGCGCAGCGGCGCCTTGCCCATGATCACGATCAGATCGGGATCCACCAGCTCGATCTGGCGCTCGAGCCACAGCGACCGGCAGGTGGCCATCTCGTCATCCTTGGGCGTGCGATTGTTCGGCGGGCGGCACTTGACCGCAGACGTGATGTAGATGTGCGATCGAACCAAGCCGCTGGCGGCCAGCAACGCGTCGAGAAACTGTCCCGCCCGGCCGATGAAGGGCTTGCCCTGGAGATCCTCATTGGCCCCAGGCGCTTCGCCAATGAGCATCAGGCGGCTCGACGGACCGCCTTCGCCCGGCACGGCATGCGTGCGCGTGCGGTGCAGCCGGCAGGCCGTACACACCCGAATCTCCTCGTGCAACCGCCCGAGCAACGTCAGTCGATGGCCCGCCGCACGCTTGTTCATCGATCCAAGGTGACCTTCGTACAGATCAGCAACGGTTTTGGCATCAAACCAGCCATTATAGTCGGGCAGCGGCAGACCCCTGCCCCGCCGTCGAAACGGATCGATCCTCCGGCGCCGTTCCGCCCGCGCGCATTGCGGACCGGGGAGCCAAAGCATAAGCTCCTGTCAGTTGTGGGCTTATGGATGCGCCATCGTGCCCGCACCCGCTTCGTCCGGCGGTCCGCTAAAAATAGTGCCCGTAGCTCGGGAAGAAAACCGGGCTCTCCGGCAACGGTATAGGAGCCACGATCTGTGACGGCGCGGTCGGTGCCGAGTGGGAAGCATCGCTTGTCTGAGGAACTCGAACTGGTGCGACGGATCGGCCGCGGCGACGCGGCGGCGTACCGGCTGCTCGTGGATCGCGAGGCCCGGTATTTGTACGGCATTGCTCACGCACTGGTCGGGAACGCCGCCGACGCCGAAGATCTGGTTCAGGAGACGTTCGCGAGCCTGCTGAACAGCCGATTCCGGGGCGAAGCGTCGTTGCGAACGTGGCTCGTGCGAATTCTCGTGCGGCGGGCCGGCATGATGCGACGATCCCGCGGAAGACGGCGGGAGCAGACCGGCCCGTGGAGCGATGCGCCTCAGGTGCCCGATCGAAACCGGACGGCGCTCGACTGCGATGCACGGCTCGACCTGACCACCATGCTGGAATGCCTGACACCCGAGCATCGAGCGGTGATCGTGCTGAGGGAACTGGAGGGAATGAGCTACGCGGAGATTGCCCAGACGCTGGGCGTACCACAAGGGACGGTCGAGTCCCGTTTGCACCGGGCCCGCGAAGAGATACGCCGGCGGTTCAAAGGATACTTGTGAGCGATTGTACACAGAGCGTTGACATGAACTGCACAGAGACACACCAGGCGCAGAGGTATCACGACGACGAGCTGTCGCCGATCGACCGGCATGCGTTCGAGGCCCACCTCGACGGGTGCGTTGAATGCCGCGAACGACTCGACGATCTGCGGGCCATCTCGCGGCTCGTCCACGACTCGCCGCGGCAACCCTTGCCGGATACGACGCTCGCGCGGTTGCGGGACCGCATGCCGTGGTCGGAAGATCGCGCCGTCCTGCGCCTGGCTGGATGGTTCACCGCGACCGCCGCTGCCATCCTGATCGCGGCCGTCGTGAGTTGGCCCAGTCAGCCCATCGGCGACGCATCGCAACCTCTGATCTGGGAGGCCGCCGCCGCGACCGATGCGGCCGACCTGAACGATAGTGCGGACACCGAATTGCTGGCCGTGGCTCAGTGGATGGCCGACGACCTGGCGGAATCGCGGAGCGGTGAACTGAGATGACGAAAGCGGTGGTTGCTTGCGGATTCCTGGTCGCGTTCGCGGCCGGCTTCGTGGTGGGCTTGCGACCGAGAGAGCCTGAGCCCAGCTCGGATCGCCCGCTGGCCGCGGAACTGAAGCTCACGCCGGAGCAGCGTGAAGCCATGCACCGAATCTGGTCGGAAACGGCCTCCCGCGGCCGCCAGGAGCGTGAGGAGCGGCGACGCGAACTGATCCGCCAGCGCGACGAAGCGATCCTTGAACTCATTCCACCCGAGGATCGCGCCAAGTATGAAGAGATCCTGGCCCACTATAAACAGCAGATGGATGCCCAGGACCGCGAATGGAAAGAAGCGTTCGCCGCCGCCGTTGAACAGACCAAGCAGATTCTCACCCCCGAACAGCGGGCGGACTATGAGAAATGGCTCGAGCGTCAGCGATCTCAACGCGGGCGTCCTGATTGGCGGCACCGTCCGGATCGGGGAGCGGGGTCCGGTCGAGGCCCGGATCGCGGACCGACGTTCACCCCGTCCGGCAAGGATCGCGGGCGAGATCGAAACGAACAATGAGGCGAGGCAGGACAAGCTATCAGCTGTCAGCTTTCAGCCGTGAGATGGCAGTTCTGCCGCAAAACGAGTGGGAGAATTCATGATGTTCAGGAAAAGCAGGTTAATCGTCAGTCTGTTGATCATCGGCCTGGCCGGCGCTTCGGCGATGGCCCAGGAGTCCCGTCGCGAAAGGCGCCGCCCGGACACCAATCAAACGCCGCGCGGAGACCGCGGCGATCGCGGCCCGGGTGCCGCCCGCCCCGGCGACCGCGGCGATCGTGGGCCCGGCGCTGGCCGCTTCGGCGACCGCGGCGATCGCGGTCCCGGCGCTGCCCGCCCTGGCGACGGCGGTGGTCCGCAGGGTGGCTGGTTCGGCCGCGGCGGCCCGCCCCGCGAACCGACCCCGGAAGATCGGGAGCGATTCTATGACGGCATGATTGAACGCTACATGGAGCGTTACAGCGAGCGGTACGAGCTCACCGACGAGCAGAAGCAGCAGGTGCGCCAGCGTCTCGACGAGTTGAAGACCAAGCAGCGCGAGTACACCGAGCAGCACTGGCAGGATTTCCAGGCGTTGCGGCAGGAAATGTGGCAAATGCGCGAAAGCGGCCAATTCAACGAAGAACGCGGCCGCGAACTGCGCCAGCGTTTCGAGGCCCTCCGCCAAGAGTCCCCCCTGTTCAACGACGATCGCGTGGCCGACCAGGTCGAGCAAATGCTGCCCGCCGATCAGGTCGAGCGAGGCCGGGCTCGACGCCAGATCGAAGAGGCCGAACGCGAACAGCGGCGGCAGGAATGGCGCCAGCGCTGGGAGGAGCGACGCCGGGAGCGCGAGCAGGAAGGGGAAGCCGGCCCCGGCCGGCCCGACGGCGGCGCGCCTTCCTGGGGCCCCCCGCCGGGCGAGGGGGACGGCCAGGACGGTAGCCGGCGGCGATGGGGCCGTGGCTTTGACGGCCGGCGCGGCGAAGATCGCTGGCGCGGCGGCGAAGGCCGAACCAGAGGAGAAGGACAGAATATTGTCACCGAGCGGACCGAACGCACCGCTGGCGCCATCCCCGAAAACCCCGTGGGTCCCTGGGAGCAGTACGTTCGCGATTTTATAAACAAATTCCAGCTCGACGCCGCCCAGCAGGCCACCGCTCAGTCCGTGTTGCGGGAGGTCCTGAGCCGCCGCACGAGCTACGAGCAAGCCCATCGGCACGATTACGAACAGGCCCGTGAGTTAGCGGACAGCGCGGCCCGTGAAAAGAAACTGGCCGAGTTGAACCGGCCGGTGGTCAGCATGTTCGAAGAGCTGAAGAACCGGCTGAATCGCATTCCTTCGTCCAAGCAGCGACAGCTCGCCGGAGTCGGCGCCACCAGCCGCCCCGCCGGCGAAGCGGCAGATTTCGCCACCAGCCAACCGGCCCGCGATTCGCAGACCGGTGATGTCCAGGCCCGCCCTGCCGGCGACGAGACGCGCGAGTCCGGCACCACGGACACCGGCCGTTCAAGCCGACGAAGCTTGCGGCGATCGCGCGCTGAGTGATCTTGGCCGCCGGGCAGACCCTCATCTCCATGGGAGACAGGTGGCAAGGGATGGCTTCGTCGCCAGCGGAGCCATCCCTTGCGTTTGGGCTGTTCACGTCACCCGCCGCAGCAGCGACCGCTTCACCACGAAGTCGATCGACAACTCGCGATAGCCGGCCTTCTCGAACAGCACGACCATGTGCCCCCCGTTGTCGTAGCGCATGACTGTGCCGTGGCCCCATTTGGGATGCTCGACCCGGCTGCGAAGCGGGAACGGCAGGTCCGCGTCGGCGGCGCGAGCCCGGGCGGCCAGCCCCGTGTCGCAGTTGTCGCAATTGCCGCACTGCCCCTCGAACTCCTCGCCGAAATATCCCAGCAGGTACTTGCGGCGACAGATGTGCGTTTCGGCGTAGTCCTGCATGAGATCCACCTGGTCGCGGCGGGTCTTGCGGAACAGTTCCTGCTCTTCGACGGCCCGGGCCGCCATCTCGCCGGCGTCTTCGTCCGCCAGGGCGACCGCTTCACCGGTGGGCAGGATCCGGGCCACGCCGACCTCCTCCAGCCGGTCCAGCATGCGGCGAATCCGCCCCTCGGGCAGACCGGTCTCCTCGGCGAGCGTGCGGCTGGCCACCGGATCCTTGTGATCGCAAATCGCTTGTGCCAATAATGTGACCTGATCGGCGGCCAGCCGGCCCCGTCCGGATTGGGCCCGCCGCCGTCCGAGATCCTGGGCCCGGAACATGAGGATGGCCCGGGCGGGCTTCCCGTCGCGTCCGGCCCGGCCGATCTCCTGATAATACGAGTCCAGCGAGTCGGGAGCGTCGTAATGAATCACGAACCGCACGTTCGGCTTGTCCACCCCCATGCCGAACGCATTCGTCGCCACCATGACCCGGTCGCGGCCGGACATGAACTCATCCTGGGCGGCGGTTCGAGCCCGAGCGTTCATGCCCGCATGATACCCCCGCGCCTTGACGTGATGCTCGCGTAACCATTCGGCCAGCTGCTCGGCGTGCGGGCGGGTGGCCACGTAAATGATGCCGGGCCGCGGCAGCTCGCGCATGCGGGTCAGCAGATCGCGCCGTTTTGCGTCCTCATCGCCGCACGCGTCCACCTCCAGCCGGATGTTGGGCCGGTCGAAACCCCAGGCCACCGTCCGCGGGTCGCGCATGCCCAGTCGTCCCACAATCTCCCCCCGCACCGCGGGAGACGCCGTCGCGGTCAGGGCCAGCACCCGCGGATGGTTCAACTCCTTGATGATCGAACCCAGACGCATGTAGTCGGGTCGGAAATCGTGACCCCACTGACTGATGCAGTGAGCCTCGTCCACCACGAACAGCGAGGGTGGCGCCCGCCGAAGCCGTGCCAGCATGTCCGGGTTAGTCAATTGCTCCGGCGCCAGGAGCAGAAACTCCAGCTGGCCCTCGTGCAGGCTCTTGAACGCTGCACGCTTGGCCTTCGCCCGAACCGCGGAGCTGACGGCGGCGGCGGGCGGCAATTCGCTGGCCTGGATCGACTCGACCTGGTCTTTCTGCAACGCGATGAGAGGAGACACCACGACCGTCGGCCCCTTCAAGAGCAGGGCCGCGATTTGATAGATCGCGGATTTGCCCGCGCCCGTGGCCATTACCGCCAGGACGTCGTGTCCCTCCGACAACAGACGCAACACCTGCTCCTGAGCCGGCCGCAATTCGCCATATCCGAGGCGGTCCATGGCGATCCGGCGGACGCGGGCGAGACTGAACTTGCCGCTTGCCATCGTCTCGGCAACCTACTAGACCCCTTAATTTTGATTCTAGGGCCGGTTCACCTGAGCGGCCTTGTGGCGTACGGCTCCAGCATGCACGTGCAGCCAGGATGCCTGCTCCCCGGGAATCGTCGGTCTTGCCATCCAGGCAAAGCACCCTTACGTTGGCTGAGACACTACAGTCGTTCCAGAGGGACACATGATGACACGCGAATCCGAAGACATCTCCAGCAGGATCATCCGCCACCTTAGCGATCGGCGATACCGGCCCGAACGACTGAACAAGCTGGCCCGTTCCATGGGCCTGGAAAGCGGCGAGATGAACGCGTTCCGTGCCGCGGTCAAGCAGCTCATGAAGGCCGGCCGGGTCGTGCTGGGTGGCCGCAACCAGGTCATGCTGCCCCAGGCTCCCGGCCTGATCATCGGGCGATACCGGGGCCACGAACGCGGGTTCGGGTTTGTCGTGCCCGAGAATCCCACCGAACACGGCGACCTGTTCATCCCCCCCGGCGCGAGCCTGAACGCCATCACCGGCGACATCGTTGCCGCCCGCATCACCCGGCGCGGCAAGCGCGGCGACGATAGCCGCGTCGAAGGCGAGATCGTGGACATCGTCCAGCGTGGCCAGAGCCGCTTCGTGGGTGAACTCGTGCGGGAGACAGCCGGATGGGTCGTCCTGCCCGACGGCACAGCCCTGCATGCGCCCATTTGGGTGGGCGATGTCTCGGCCACGCGGGCCCGGGCCGGAGATCAGGTCGTGGTCGAGCTGACTCAGTTCCCTTCAGTCGGAACGCCCGCCCGTGGTGTCATCGTCGAGGTGCTCGGCCGGCGCGGCGATCCCGGCATCGACACGCTCAGCATCATCCGGCAATACCAGTTGCCGGAACACTTCGCCGAACCCGTGCTCGAGGATGCCCGCCGGGCCATCCGCGACTACAACCTCGAACAGGAATTGGCCCGTCGCGAGGACCTGCGCGGCCTGACCATCATCACCATCGACCCCGACGATGCCCGCGACTTCGACGATGCCATCTCCATCACGCGGCTGCGGGGAGGCGGGTATGAACTGGGTGTGCACATCGCTGACGTTTCGCACTTCGTCCGGCCCAACACATCGCTCGACGCCGAGGCCGCACAACGCGGCAACAGCGTCTATCTGCCCCGCCATGTCATCCCCATGTTGCCCGAGGTGCTCAGCAACGGCCTGTGCAGCCTGCAGGAAGGCGAGCCGCGATTGTGCAAGAGCGCATTCATCGAGTACGACCGCGCCGGCCGGCGCCTGCGGGCGCGCTTCGCCAACACGGTCATTCAGTCTTCCAAACGCCTCACCTATCGACAGGCCGGCGCCATCCTCGACGGCCAGACTGACGGATTCCCCGCCCCGGTCGTCAAGCTACTGGGCGACATGAATCGGCTCGCCAAGCTCATTCAGAAACGGCGCCTGAACAACGGCATGATCGTGCTCGACTTGCCCGAGGTCGAACTGGTGCTCGACGAAGACGGCACGGTGACCGACGTCCAGCCGGCCGAGTCGGGTTTCGCTCACACTATCATCGAGATGTTCATGGTCGAGGCCAATGAGGCCGTGGCCGAGCTGATGACCAGCCTGAATCTGCCCCACCTGCGGCGGATCCATCCCGAGCCGCCGCCCGATTCGCGGCAGAAGCTCTCGCGCTTCCTCGGCGTGCTCGACAAGAAGCTACCCGAAACCGCCGATCGCCAGGACCTCATCCGCCTGCTCGCGGGCGTGAAAGGCAAGCCCGAATCATTCGCCGTCAATCTGGCCGTGCTGCGGTCCATGGCTCGTGCCGAATACTCGCCCAAGCGCATCGGGCATTACGCTCTGGCCAGCAACGCCTACTCGCATTTCACCTCGCCCATCCGCCGCTACCCGGATCTGGTCATTCATCGACTGCTTGACAACCACCTCGCCGGACGGCTGCGCACGGCCAAGCAGCGAGCCTCCGCGCCGTCGGAAGAGACGCTCGTGGCCATCGGCAAACGCTGCACGTACACCGAGCAACGAGCCGAAGACGCCGAACGCGAGTTGCGGCTGGTCAAGATCCTGCAGTTCCTCGCGGGCCGCCTGGGAGAGATCGAGGATGGCATCGTCACCGGTGTGACCAATGTGGGTATCTTCGTGCAACTGCGCAAGTATCTCATCGACGGCTTGCTTCGCTTCGATGATCTCGCGGACGACTGGTGGGAGCTCGACCCGCGCGGCGGCTGTGTCTACGGCCAGCGGAGCGGCCGATGCATCAAGATCGGCGATCCCCTCCGCGTGCAGATTGCCGCCGTGGATGTGGCCATGCGCGATCTGGACCTCGCCCTGCCCGATGGCGAACTGGAGCACGCCGGCCATCCAGTCCTCCGCCGCAGCCGCAAGGAGAAGTCGCAGCGCGGCGTTCGACAGGTGATTCCCGCCACCCGCTCCCGCGGCCGATCGCAAGCCTCCACCCGCCGCGCAAGCTCCGGCCGAACCCGCGGAGGTCGCAGCGGCCGCAGCACCGGCGGCGGCCGAAAGCGAAGGCGATGAGCGAGATGCAGCACATCGCAGTTTGAATCTCTTGAGGGGCGAGCCGCGGACGCATGGACGTCCGAGTGATTCGGCGTGCATCGCGAAGAGTCTGAACATGAGGAACAGTCAAGACCTCATGTCTCCGTTGCCTCCGTTATCTCCTGTCAATCCGAACTCCGCCCGACTGGGAATTCCAGCGGGTTGCCGTGTCGCCGGTATCATCATGTAATGTACTGTCATTGGCACAGAGTCCGAATCCGGACGCAGCGACAGGTGAACCAGCGGCTCGGAGCCGGCTGGCGCGCCGCGTCGAAACCGGCCAGACTGGCGCAAGTGCTGATTTGACAATAACTGGCGTGAGGACTAGGCTGACGAACGTCTGACCCGGACAAACACGAACACCCGCGGTGGGCCCGGTCGAATACGTTGAAGGGGTCTCCCCCGACCGCCAACCGCCCAAATGGAACTTCATCCAGTGTTGCGAACACCACTTTACGATTTTCACGTGCAGCGCGGCGGGCGGATGGTCGAATTCGCCGGATGGGAACTCCCGCTGCTGTACACGAGCATCGTCGAAGAACACGTGCACACGCGCAAGGCCGCCTCCGTGTTCGACATCTCGCACATGGGCCGGCTCGAGCTGCGCGGCGACGGCGCAGAAGCGCTGCTGCAGCGCGTCTGCACTCGCCAGCTCGGCGACGCCGCTGTGGGCCAGTCGCGCTACAGCCACGTCTGCAACGAGAACGGCGGCATCCTCGACGACGTCATCGTCTCCAAGTACGCCGATCACTGGCTGGTGGTCTGCAACGGCGCCAACCGGGCCAAAATCCTGAGCTGGCTTCGGCAGCACGGCCCGGACGTCAAGATCGATGACAAGACCGAATCGACCATGATGGTCGCCATCCAGGGTCCGCTGGCCGTCGAGAGGCTCAGCCGCAAGCTGCCCATGCCGATCGGCGAGTTGAAGAAGTACCGCTTCCTGAGCGGCACGCACATGTTCGTGCCCTACACGATCTTCCGCAGTGGCTACACCGGCGAAGACGGCGTGGAGATCATCCTGCCCGCCATGGTCGCCTCGCTCGCCGCCGGCTGGATCAGCAACCACGACGACAGCGAGGATGCGATCAAGCCGGCCGGCCTGGGCGCCCGCGACACGCTGCGGCTGGAAGCGGGTATGCCGCTATACGGCCATGAACTCAACGAACAAACCGACACCATCTCGGCCGGACTGGGTTGGTGCGTGGAACTGAACAAGGATTTCATCGGCGCCGACGCTCTACGAAAGGTCGCCGAGCAGGGCCCGCGGCGTAAACTCGTGGGCCTCGAACTAGACGGCAAACGAATCGCCCGCCAGCACGCCGCAGTCTTACACAGCGGCAAACCGGTAGGCGAGGTTACCAGCGGCACGTTCGGCCCGACGGTGCAAAAGAGCATCGCCATGGCCTACGTGGATGCCGAACACGCCGAGCCGGGGACGTCGCTGGTCGTGGATTTGGCGGGCAAGCCCGCGGATGCCGTCGTGGTCAAACTCCCGTTCTACCGTCTCGAGAAAAAGTGAACGCCGCTCGTATGGGGATCTAGCGAGCGCGATCCACGATTTTGAGTTGAAATTCCGTCAAAGGAGCTTCACGACGTGAGTGCCACACCCAAAGACCGCAAGTACAGCAAGACGCACGAATGGTTCCGCGCCGAAGGCGACCTGGTGACCATCGGCATCTCCAAATTCGCTGCCGACGAGCTGACCGACATCACGTTCGTCGATCTGCCCGCCGTCGGCACGAAGATCACCGCCGGCAAACCTTTCGGCGTGGTCGAGTCGGTCAAAGCCACCAGCGACCTCATCTCGTCGGTCTCGGGCGAGGTGGTCCGGGTCAACGAGCGACTGGCCAACGAACCCGAACTGGTCAACAACGACTCGTTCGGCGAGGGCTGGATGATTCAGGTCCGCGTGTCCGATCTGGCCGCCCTCAATGAGCTGATGGACGCCGACGCCTACGATCGCATGCTGGCCCAAGGGTGACCGGCCTGGAGACGCGTGCCGCGGATGGTCCTCGGTTCACGAGCATGACCGCCGACCGGGCGCGTTCGCTTCCCGGACGGCTCCTGCATAAAATCTCCCTGTATCCGTGGGCGGTCCACCGGTTTCGTGCAGGATCACGAGAATGAACTACACCCAATTGACCGATCACGACGTGCAGCGCATGCTGAGTCGAATCGGTGTGTCGCGGATAGCCGACCTGTTCAAGAACATCCCGGCCGAGTCGTACCTCGATCGGCCGCTGTGTCTGCCCCCCGCTCTGACCGAGATCGAGCTCCTGCGGGAACTTGACCGGCTGGCGTCGGCCAACCGCACTTGCGACGAGTTGACCTGCTTTCTGGGCGCGGGCATGTACGACCACTTCATCCCGACCGTGGTCGATGCCCTCGCGAATCAAAGCGAGTTCGTCACCGCCTACACGCCCTACCAGGCCGAAGCCAGTCAGGGTTCGCTGCAGGCGTTCTACGAATACCAGACGCTCATCTGCCAGTTGACCGGTATGGACGTGTCCAACGCCTCGCTCTACGACGGCGCGACGGCCGCCGCCGAGGCCATCCTCATGGCCCGCTCGCACACCGGCCGCCGACGTGTGGTGGTCTCGCAGGCGGTCCACCCCGACACGCGGGCGCTGCTCGCCACGTATCTCCGCGAGTTGCCCCTCGACGTGATCACCATCCAGACCGTCGGTGGGCGCACCGACGTGGAGGATCTGCGACGAGCGGTCAACGACGAGACGGCGGCCGTGCTCATCCAGACGCCCAACTTCTTCGGCTGCGTGGAGTCTCTCGGCCGACTGGCCGCCATCGCCCACGAGCGCGGTGCCGTGGTCATCGCCTCGGTGGATCCCATCAGTTGTGCCCTGCTCAAAACGCCGGGCGAACTGGGAGCCGACATCGTGGTCGGCGATGGTCAAACGCTGGGCATCCCCATGAGTTACGGCGGACCATCCCTCGGGTTCATGGGCTGCCGGAGCGAGTTCATGCGCAAGATCCCCGGCCGGCTGGTAGGCGCGACCACCGACCGTAGCGGCCGCCGGGCGTACTGCCTCACGCTCCAGACGCGCGAGCAGCACATTCGCCGCGAACGCGCGACCAGCAACATCTGCACGAACCAGGGATTGCTCGCGCTGCGCGTGGCCATCTATCTCAGCGCCGTCGGCCGGCGTGGAGCGGCCAAGGTCGCGTCGCTTTGTCTGGACAAGGCCCATTACGCGGCATCGCAAATCGCAAAACTGGACGGTTTCGAACTGCGCTTCGACGCGCCGTTCTTCAAGGAGTTCGCCGTTCGCACGAGCAAGAACGTTCAGCAGGTGATCGCGCATTGCCGCTCGAAGGGCATCCTGGCCGGCGTCGAGTTGAGCCGCTGGTACGATGAGTTCGCCGACACGTTCCTGGTAGCGGTCACCGAGAAACGCACGAAGCAGGAGATTGATGCGCTGGTTGAAGCGTTGGATGAGGCATGAGCGCAGGAATGACGAATGACGAAACCAGAATGACGAATGAAATCCGAATGACGAAGCACGAATGACGAAAGACGCCCGAAGAGCGTTTGCCGTTCGTCAATCGGGCTTCGGGTTTCGTCATTGATTCGTCATTCGTGATTCGGATTTCGTCATTTACTCCCATCGGGAGACGCAACAGTGGGCTACGACATCGAGTTGATACCGATGAAGCTTCCGCCGGAGACGAAGTTTCCGGTCGAGCCGGCGGCGGCCAAGCAGTTGATCGCCAGATCGGCCGGCGGCATCGACCCCGCTACGGCGCGGGCCGCCCTGCTAAAGGTGCCCGGATGCAAGCCCGGTCCCGATGACACCATTGATTATCTGGGCAGCGGTCTGAGCTACGCCCGGATGCGCGTCGAGCCCAAGGTCATCCACGTCGAGAACAACTGTGGAGCCAAGGATCTCTTGAAGATCCAGGCGGGCCTGGCCGAGGCGCTCGGCCCGGTGTTCATTCACGATTTGCAGAGCGGCCAGTTGCACGACCCCGACAGCTTCGCCCAATGGTGGGCCAAGCCGCTGTAGCATTGTTTTCTTGCCGCGTCGACGCCCCCAAGAACGCCCAATGGGCGTCGCCGCGTTTGACTCGGAGCAAGCGATGTCCGGGAATACTCACAACGATCCGTCCGCGATCAACTGCGACGAATTACTCGGCGCGGGTTTGGTGCCGCCCGAGCCGTTGATCTTCGAACGAAGCACGCCGGGCCTGTCAGCCGTCTCGCTGCCCCCCGCCGATGTGCCGCCGGTCGACCCCGAGCAGGTCATCCCCCGCGAGCTGCTGGCCGCCGCCCCACCGCCCCTCCCGGAGGTCGGCGAACTGGATCTGGTGCGCCACTACACGCGGCTGGCCCATCGGCTGCTGAGCGTGGACGGCAACTTCTACCCGCTCGGCTCGTGCACCATGAAGTACAACCCCAAAATCAACGAGCGAGCCGCGAGCATGCCGGGCTTCATCAACCTGCATCCGCTGCAGGCCGACGCCGACGTCCAGGGCATGCTCGAGATGCTCTATCATCTGCGGGTGTTCCTGGCCGAGATTGCCGGTCTGGCCGAGGTGACGCTCCAGCCTTGCGCGGGCGCCCACGGCGAGATGACCGGCTTGATGATCATCACCGCCTGGCACCGCAGCCGCGGGGAAGATCGCCCCAAAGTGCTCACGCCCGACTCGGCCCACGGTACCAATCCGGCCAGCTGCGCCATGTGCGGACGGCATACGCTCACCGTCGCCTCCAAACCCAACGGCCACGTTGATCTCGACGACCTGCGGGCCAAGGTCGACGACAAGACCGCCGCCTTGATGATCACCAACCCTAACACCACCGGTCTGTTCGATCCGCAGATCAAGGAGATTGCCGACATCCTGCACGACGCGGGCGCCCTGCTCTATCTCGACGGCGCCAACATGAACGCCATCCTGGGTATCGCCCGGCCCGGCGACTTCGGCGTGGATGTCATGCACTACAACACGCACAAGACGTTCAGCACGCCCCACGGCTGCGGCGGTCCCGGCGCCGGCCCCGTCGCCGTCTGCGAGAAGCTGCGCGGATTTCTGCCCGGTCCACAGGTCGTGCAACACGAGGACGGCACATACGGCTGGGCTTCGCCCGGCCCGAACTCCATCGGCCGCGTACGCTCGTTCTACGGCCAGATCGGCGTGCTCCTGCGAGCCTACACCTACATCCGCGCCCTTGGCCCCGATGGCCTGCGCAACGTGAGCGAAAAAGCCGTGCTGTCGGCCAACTACCTCGCCGCCCGGCTCAAGGACGCGTACAAGATGCCCTTCGACCCGCCGTACGCTCACGAGTTCATCTGCGTGCCGGACTTCCGCGATCGCGGCGTGACCGAGCTGGATGTCGCCAAGCGGCTCATCGACTTCTCCATCCATCCGCCGACCATGAGCTGGCCCGTGGCCCACTGCCTCATGATCGAGCCGACCGAGAGCGAGTCGCTGGCGACGCTCGACCATTTCGCGGACGCCATGCTGCAGATCGCCGACGAAGCCAAGAACAAGCCCGCGCTGCTGCATCACGCCCCGCTGACCATGCCCGTGCATCGGCTCGACGAGGTCACCGCGGCAAGGAAGCCCGACCTGCGTTGGAAACCGGCGAACGAGGAATCGGCCGCTGCCACACCGGCGCCTGCACCGCAGGGCGAGACCGTCAGAAAGTGAGGACGACGAAGCTGTCGGCCCATCGCTCACAGCTCATAGGTTATAGCTCTTGAAATGTCCGTTCCCACCTTCTCACCTTCTCACGTTGCCACGTGGCGGCTCATTCTCGACCCGCCACTCGACGGTGCCACAAATATGGCCCGAGACGAGGCCATCCTGACACTCGTGGGCAAGGGCGAGTCGCCGCCGACAATTCGCTTCTACCGGTGGAACGAGCCGACCATCTCGCTGGGTTACTTTCAGGAATACGCGGACTATGAGCGTCTCGCCCCGCCGGCGGGCGAACTGGCCGTCGTGCGGCGGCAGACGGGCGGCGGTGCCATTCTGCATGATCTGGAACTAACGTACTCGGTCGCGCTCCCGCTGGATCACGAGCTCGTGGCCGGCGGGCGCTGCAACTTCCTCTACGAACACGTGCATGCGGCGTTCTCGGCCGTGTTGGCCAGGCACGGCGTGCCCATCCAGCGCGGATGCGCCGACAAGGGCGACGCCGCCTCGCACCGCGGACCATTCTTCTGCTTCGAACGGCACAGTTGCTTCGATGTGCTGGTCGAGGGCCGAAAGCTCATCGGCAGCGCCCAGCGGCGCACGTCCGGGGCCGTGCTTCAGCACGGCTCGCTCGTGCTCGACTGCCGCTTCGACCAGTGGACCTGTGCGACCGTCCGCCAATACGCGCCGGACTTCAACATCGACGACCACTTGCCTGCCATCGCCGCAGCCATCAGCCGCGGCGACGTCCAGCCCGGCGAACTGTCGCCGGCCGAGCTGGCCCTCGCCCACCAGTTGCGTGAGAAATACGCCGGCCCCGAGTGGACCCGCCAGCGGTAAGGCAGTACATAGCGAGAAATACAAAATGGGAGGTGGTAAGCCGAGAGGCGACCACGAGCGATTCTGTTTCGCCCTCAAAGGGCGCGGGTCAATAGCCGTGGTCGTGAGCACGGCTATTGACCTGCGTCAAATTCCTCTCCATCAAAGGCTGATCTTCCCCGGCCACAGACCGGCGTGCCATCCGGGGCGAACCAGGTGCGCATACCTCCAGGCTGCTGGCTCCTGACTTTTGACTCCTAACGCTGCGTGACCGCTGCAATCACTTTGAGCGCCGCGTCGTAGTTGGGATGATCCGTCACTTCCGGCACGTACTCGGCATACTGAATGACGCCGTCGCGATCGACCACGAACAACGCCCGGCACTCGATCCGCAGGGCGGGGATGAGCGTGCCCCAAGCCCGTCCGAACGCACAGTCGTAGTGGTCGCTCAGAACGACGAGCTTGGTCGTATCGATGCCTTCCGCGCCGCAGAATCGCGCTTGAGCCGGCGGGAGATCGACGCTTACCGTGTAAAACAGCACGTCGGGATGACTGGTCGCTTCCTGATTGAAGCGTTTGGTCTGCAGGGCACAGACCGGTGTGTCCAGCGAGGGCACCACGCTGATCAACCGAACCTTGCCCTGCCCCTCGCTCAGCTTGTAGGTGTCAACCAGCGTCTTTTTCAGTACGGCGTCCGGCGCCTTCATGCCCGGCTTGAGTTCCGGCCCTTCCAGCTCAATCGGATTGCCTTTCAGGTTCACGTGACGAGCCATTTTCGCATCCTTTCAACGCTTGCGGGAATCGAAACGTCAGACTACCAACGATCCAACCATCAACGACGAGAAACGAGTCCAACAATTGCGCAGCAGTGTAGGCGCTCACCGAATGAATGACCACCTCCGGCAAGCCCCGTCTAGGCGTTCACCGACCGGGATTCTCTCCCCTCATGAGGGTGCCGGTCAATAGCCGGCCAGCGTGGCGTGCAGGAAGTTGTGGTGCACGCTTCCAGCGTGCACAGTGCAGGCAGGATGCCTGCACCACAAAGCCGTCGCTCACACGCTCGACACGCATGCGGGCTTAACGAGGCATGATTCGGGTGAATCCGATCGCGTCTTTCACTCGCTCGAGCATGTCGAACACGATCGGGCACGTGCCGGCGCGCTCGATGATGCCGACCATTCGCGAAACCAGGTTGCCACCAACGTATGGATAACCTCGGCAAGGCTCAGGCCGATCCTCGTAGACCGAGCAGCGGTTGCCCTCGAGGAACGGACAGGGCGTGGCGTCGATGGCCGGTTCGCCATCGTCGTCCTTAGTGACATATGTCTGCCGAAACGCCTCGACCGTCATTCCGAGCCGTTCCGCCAGCCGCGCCTGCTCGTCGGGAATGACCGGCACGCAATTGTCGCGGCAGCACGCGCCACAAGTCGTGCAATCCATTCGGGCCTCGGCCTCCCGCCCGAACGCCTCAGCCAGCCGATCGGCCCGGGCGCTCACCCGCAACGGTGCCATCTTGAGGAACGTGCGGAACCGCCAGTTCTCGTCTTCACGTTCCCGTGCGAGTCTGGCCACAATCTCCGGGTCTGTTTCCATAGAGCTTTGAGCTATGAGCTGTGGGCTGTGGGCCGTGAGCCGGACATCCTGCTGAAAGCTGAAAGCTGACAGCTGATAGCCGATAGGTGACAGCTTTCATTCCGCCGGCCGTGTGGCCAGCTGCTCGCGCACCACCTTCAGCGCCTCTTGTAACTGGCGGTCGATCAGCATCTCGACGCGCGCGGTTGGGTCGGGCGCCGTGGCCGTCGCGGGCTGCGTGGACGGTTGTGTGGACGGCGTGAGGCTCGTCGAGAACACCGCCACTTGCGATTCGAGCATCGCGCTTTTTTCCTCGGGCGTCAGATCGACGACGATGTGCGGCGCCACGCCGTGGCCGTGGATGCGTTCGCCGTTGGGCAGGTAATAGTACGCGGTAGTCAGCTTGATGGCCCCATTGCCGTTCTCCAGCGGGATCAGCTCCTGCACGCTGCCCTTGCCGAACGTGCGTTCGCCGACCAGCGTGGCCCGCCCGTGATCGCGCAACGCGCCGGCCAGAATCTCCGACGCACTGGCCGAGCCCCGGTTGATCAGCACGGCCATCGGGAAATCGGGGTACAGGTCCTTGCCGGTGGCGATGTACGTCTGCTCCGGCCCGACCCGACGCTTGGTGCTGACGATCCGCCCTTCGCGCACGAAGCGATCGACGATGCTCACCACCTTGGGCAGCAGCCCGCCCGGATTGTCGCGAACGTCCAGCACGAGCCCACGCATGTGGTGCCGGGCGAGCAGGTCCCGGATGACCTCGTCGAACTGCTCAGGCGTCTGGCCCTCGAACGCCGAGATTCGCACGTAGCCGATGCGATGCTCGGGGTCGATCAGGTAGTCCCAGTCCCACTCGCCGTTGCGAGCCCAGCCTCGCACCGTGCGCACCGTGATCAGGCCTCGGGTGACCGTCCGGCTGAACGTCTCTTCCGTGGATGGTCGGTACAGCGTGAGGTGTACGCTCGTGCCCGGCTTGCCGCTGATCAACTCGACGCCCTTGGCCAGCGGCATGTTGTCCGTTTTCAAGCCGTCGATACCGGTAATCCGGTCGCCGGCCCGCAGCCCCGCCTGGAACGCCGGACTGCCCTCGATGGGTGAAACGATGAGCAGACCCTCGCCGGGCAGACGGGTGACCTCGACGCCGATCCCGTAGAACTGCCCCTTGGTCCGCTTGTCGAACTGCTCGTATTCCTTCTGGTCGAAGTAGGCGCAATAGGGGTCGAGATGGCTGAGCATCCCGTCCACCGCCCCCTTGAGCAGCTTGGCGTCCGAGACCCCCTCGACGTAGTGCTTGAGGACCTGCACCCGCACGTCCAGCAGCGGACCGTACTTGGTGTACAGATCGTCGCGCCGGACCGCGCTCTCCGGGATCTTCCACAGCAGGAGGGCCACGACGCCCGCGACCAGTATCCAGATGATGTTGCGTTTTGGCATAGGAACCAAGTCGGGCCCGTTCAGCGGCAAAGCTTCTCATTGTGTCGCCTCGACCCGGGACTGTCAACGACCGACGGGCCGCGATCGCGCCCCCGATATCGAGACACACAGACATTCCCTCCGCATCCGTCCAATACTGGAGACGCTGTCCAAGCCCGCTTGGATCGGCGTGCTCCAAAACGTTGTCACGCCCCGCGACAGCGAGAAATTCCATCACTTGACTGACTTTGGTCAAATGACTTATAATTGGACAAATTCGGTTAGGAGTCGTGTTCGGAGATGGGTATCTACGCCACCAGCGAACGAACCCGCTTAGCCCTGATCCATGCGGCAGGAGAACTGCTCGACGAACGGGGTCTGGGCCGCGTCTCGACCCGAGCCATTGCCGAGCGAGCGGGGGAGAACCTCGGGGCGATCCACTACCACTTTGGCAGCAAGGAAGGCTTGCTGAAAGAGACGCTGCGTTTCGCCTGCCGTTCGCAGGCCGGGCCTTCTCTCAGCGAGGTCATCGCCTCCTACCAGGATCGGCTCGACACCGTGTCCGGTCAGGTCGCGGCAGTACGCCGCGTCGTCCAGTATCTGATCGAGACGATCTTTTCGCCAGATCGGCCCCGCTGGTGCTCTCGCGTGCTCTACCAAGTGGCTCAGCACGACAACCCGCTGCGGGCCTTCCTGCGAGAGCAGGTACTGGACCCGTCTTTCGAGGCTCTCACCCGGCTCGTCCTGCGTGTCCGGCCGGAATGGTCGACGCACGACGTGTGCCTCTGGTCCCACGTGCTCATCGGGCCTGCCGTGTACCACGCCGACCACGCTGACTTGATTCTCGAGCGATTAGGATGCAAAACGTTTCCACGGGCATACCTGGAAGGGCTCGAGCGACGAATCGCCGATGATGCGATGCGGGCCTTGGGCCTGCCGCACGACAGAGTTTGACCAAACCGATGATCGGGTGCCGCACCCGACTCCCAGTGATAACAAGAGGCATCGTATGCGAATCCAACATGGAATCCTGTTCGTGATCGCTGGCGCTCTTATCGGGACTAGCCTGATCCTCAGCGGCTGCGACAAACCCACCAGTGGCGCTCCTCAGGGGCCGGCCGGTCCACCCGAAGTCGCCTTCATCGAACTGCAATCCGAACCGGTGACCATCACCACGGAACTGCCGGCGCGTACAGCCGCGTTCCTCATCGCCGAGGTCCGCCCCCAAGTCGGCGGAATCATCCAGAAGCGACTGTTCGAGGAAGGCGGCGACGTGAAAGCAGGCGATGTCCTGTACCACATCGATCCTGCCCCCTACCAGGCGGCGTACGACACTGCGGTGGCCGCCCTGGCTCGAGCGGAGGCGAACCTGCCGTCCATCCAACTGAGGGTCAGCCGTTACGAGAAGGCGGTGGCCGCCAACGCCGTCAGCCAGCAGGAATACGACGATGCACTGGCCGCACTTAAGCAGGCCAACGCCGACATCGCCTACGGCAAGGCGTCGGTCGAGGCCGCCCGCATCAACCTGGAATACACCAAGGTCACCGCGCCGATCACCGGACGCATCGGCCGATCGAACGTCACCGTCGGCGCGCTCGTCTCTGCTCACCAGGCGGCGCCTCTCGCCACCATTCAGCAGTTGGACCCCATCTACGTCGATGCTCCCCAGTCCAGCGCCAATCTCCTGCGCCTGCGGCGGAGCATTGCCGCGGGCCGGATCAAAGGCCGGGCGTTGGAAGAAACACGCGTCAAACTGCTCCTGGAGGACGGAACGCCCTACCCGCTGGAAGGCACGCTGAAGTTCCCCGACGTCACCGTCGATCCTTCCACCGGCTCATTCATCCTGCGAATGGTCTTCCCCAACCCCGATCACACGCTGCTGCCGGGCATGTACGTGCGGGCCGTGATCGAGGAAGGAGTCGTCGAGCAGGCCATCCTGGCCCCCCAGCAGGGCGTGTCCCGGGACCATAAGGGCCGGCCGGTGGCCCTGGTCATCGATGCCGAGGGCAAGATCGAACAGCGGATCCTCACCGCCGAGCGTGCGATCGGCGACAAGTGGCTGATTTCCTCGGGCCTGCAAGCCGGCGATCGCATTGTCGTCGAAGGCTCTCAGAGAGTCCGCCCGGGCGTGATGGTCAAGGCCGTTCCGTTCACGGCCGAGCCCGAGAAAGCAAACCTGGCCGCTCTGCACACGGCGTCGCCGGACGCCCAAAAGAACTGAGACAAGTGCGGGCGCAAGCCCGCGGCAGCCAGCCGACCGGACGTCGCCGCTCCGGCTGCACACCCATGAGTAGTGCCAACTGAACGACGGATCAGCCGGTCGTAGCACGCAAGAGAGACTTCCGAAAGGCCTCGCATGTTGTCGAAATTCTTCCTCGATCGCCCGGTGTTTGCGTGGGTCATCGCCATCATCATGATGGTGGCGGGCGGTCTGGCCATCTATACCCTCCCGATCTCGCAGTACCCGCCCATCGCTCCGCCGTCCATCTACGTCTCCTGCTTCTATCCGGGAGCGTCGGCCGAAACGGTCGAGAACAGCGTGACCCAGATCATCGAGCAGAAGATGACCGGTCTGGAAGGCATGCTGTACATGTCCGCCACCAGCGATTCGGCTGGCGGGTGCCGCCTCGAGCTGACCTTCGAGCCGGGAATGGATCCGGACGTCGCCTGGTCCAAAGTGCAGAACAAGCTGCAACTGGCCATGGCCAGTCTGCCCGAGGTGGTCCAGCGCAGCGGTGTGACCGTCGGAAAGGCCACGCGCAACTATCTGATGATCGTCGGCCTGATCTCCGAAGACGGCAGCATGGACGGATACGACTTGCGCGACTACGCGCAGTCCAATCTGGAAAAGGTCCTCGCCCGCGTGCCGGGCGTCGGTGAGGTGCAGAACTTCGGGTCGCAGTACGCCATGCGGATCTGGATTGATCCCGACCGGCTGACCGAATACAACCTCACCTTCCAGGATGTGATCACCGCTCTGACCCACTACAACGTCGAGATTTCCGCCGGACAGTTCGGCGGCGCCCCGGCCGTGCCCGGCCAACGGCTGAACGCGTCCATCATCGTCCAGAGTCTACTCAAGACCCCCGAAGAGTTCGCCGCCATTCCCGTCCGCGTCAACCCGGACGGATCGCTCGTCCGCATCGGCGACGTCGGCCGGGCGGAACTCGGCACCGACTCCTACGACATCGAGTCGTACTACAACGGCGCCCCCTCCGCGGGCATGGGCATCCGCCAGATGGCCGGCGCCAACGCCCTTGACACCGCCAACGCCGTCAAGGCCAAGCTGGAGGAGTTGAGCCAGTTCTTCCCCCCCGGCATGAAGGTCGTCTACCCCTATGAGACGACGCCCTTCGTCAAGGTCGCGATCAAAGAGGTAGTCAAGACCCTTTTCGAAGCCATCATCCTCGTGTTCATCGTCATGTACGTGTTCATGGGCAACGTCCGGGCCACGCTGATCCCGACGATCGCCGTGCCTGTCGTGCTCCTGGGCACGTTCGCCGTCCTCGCCCTGTTCGGATTCTCCATCAACATGCTCACCATGTTCGCCATGGTGCTGGCCATCGGTCTGCTCGTGGACGATGCCATCGTGGTGGTGGAGAACGTCGAACGCATCATGAGTGAGGAAGGGCTTTCCCCGCGCGAAGCCACCGCCCGATCCATGGACGAGATCACCAGCGCCCTGATCGGCATCGGCCTCGTGCTGTCGGCGGTGTTCGGCCCCATGGCCTTCTTCGGCGGATCGACCGGCGTCATCTACCGCCAGTTCTCCGTGACCATCATCGCGTCCATGATGCTGTCGGTGGTCGTCGCCCTCATCCTGACGCCCGTTCTGTGCGCATCCTTGCTCAAGCCGGTCAAGGCCGGGCATCAGCCCTCGGACAACGCCATCTTCCTCCTCCGGCCATTCTTCCGACTCTTCGACCGGGTCTTCTTCCGGCTGCGCGACATCTACGGGGGGATCGTCGAACGCTCGTTCACCCGGAAGTTCCGTTACCTGTTCGTCTACCTCGCGCTGGTGGGTGTGGTCGCATACGTGTTCCACCGGCTGCCGACCGGCTACGTTCCCGAGGAAGACCAGGGCATGCTCATGGCCCAGTTCGCGCTACCCGTGGGCTCCACGCTGGAACAAACTCGCGAAGTCGCCAACCAGATCCAGCGCTACTTCCAGGAGAAGGAAAGCGAGGCCGTCGAGTCCTGCATGACCATCTCCGGTATCGGCTTTGCCGGCCGGTCGCAGTCCAACGGCATGGTCTTCATCAAACTCAAGCAGTGGGAACTCCGCGACAAGCCGCACTTGAAGGTCAAGGCCGTGGCCGGACGGGCCATGCAGACCTTCGCTGCCGAAATCCGAAACGCCATGGTGTTCGTGTTCCCTCCGCCGGCCGTCGTCGAACTCAGCAATGCCACCGGCGTGGACTTCATGCTTCTCGATCAGGGCGGATTGGGCCATCAAAAGTTCATGGAGGCCCGCAACCAGTTCCTCGCCCTGGCCCGGCAGGATCCGCGACTGGCGTCCGTGCGACCTAACGGCATGGAGGACGTCCCCGAGTTTCGGATCGACGTGGACTGGGAGAAGGCTGGCGCACTCGGCGTGCCCATCAACGCCATTCACAACACGATCTCCAGCGCGTTCGGCAGCGCCTACGTGAACGACTTCATCCAGGCCGGCCGTGTCAAACGCGTGTTCGTCCAGGCCGAAGCCTCCCGGCGCATGCTGCCCGAGGACATCGAGAACTACTACGTCCGCAACAACGCCGGCAAGATGGTGCCCTTCTCGTCCTTCGCCTCGTACCGATGGACGTACGGCCCGGCCCGGCTCGAGCGGTACAACGGCTTCCCCGCGCTCAACATCCTGGGCGAGCCTGCCCCCGGCAGAAGCTCGGGCGAAGCGATGGCCGCCATGGAGGAGATCGTCCGCAAGCTGCCGCGCGGCATCGCGTGTGACTGGACCGGCTTGTCGTATCAGGAACGAATGGCCAGCGCCCAAGGCCCTGTGCTCTACGCCTTCTCCATCCTGGTCATCTTCCTGTGCGTGGCCGCCCTGTACGAGAGCTGGCCCATTCCCCTGGCCAACCTCCTCATGCTGCCGCTCGGTGCTCTGGGCGCGACGCTCGCCACCTGGGCCCGAGGCATGTCCAACGACGTATATTTCCAGATCGGCATTCTGACCACGCTCGGTCTGACCACGAAGAATGCCATCCTCATCATCCAGTTTGCCCAGGAACGCATGGCCCGCGGCGAGGGGCTCATCGAGGCAACCGTCGGAGCGGCTCGAACCCGATTACGTCCCGTGCTCATGACCTCGCTGGCGTTCTTCTTCGGCGTGCTCCCGCTGGCCAAAGCCAACGGCGCCGGCGCCGGAGCCATGAACGCCATCGGCACCGCCGTGACCGGCGGTATGCTCTCGGCAACGTTCATCGACCTGTTCTACATCCCGCTGTTCTTCGTGCTCGTGTCGCGCCTGTTCAGGGCCGACCGGCCAAAGCGGGTGGCGCTGTCGGAGGAAGCGTGTGCTGCCGTGACCTGACGTCTTTTTGACCCGATATGCTCGCGAAAAGGGGCCGCGACCGTAGTGGCGGCCCCGCGCGACTTCCGGGAGAAAGAAGGTGATCCCGTGACTCCCCCTACCCCCCGCATCCCCGGAGAGGATGTGCCCATTCGCGAACGGGTGCTCGATGCGGCCGAACGCATTTCGCTACGGCATGGCCCCGGGGGCCGTACCATCGAGGCGGTCGCCCGGGAAGCGGGAGTCAGTAAGGGAGGCGTCCTGTATCACTTCCCTTCGAAGGCGGCCATCATCGAAGCCATGATCGATCGGTGGGTCCGCCAGTGTGAGGACGCCCAGGCCCAAGCTGTCGCTCGCGATGGGCAACGCCGAGGAGCATTCACCCGCGCATACGTGCACGTACGAACGAGATCAGGCTATCCGAAGGACCCGCTCCGCTACACCGGCGTGCTTGCTGCCGTCCGCAACGATCCTCAGCAACTGCGGGCGCTGCGTGCGAAGGTTGCCGAATGGCAGCGTCAGTTGGAGGCGGACGGCATCGACCCGGTAACAGCCACCATCGTCCGGCTGGCTATCGACGGCTTGTGCCTCAACCGGCTGCTCGATCTGCCCCTGCCCGACCCGGCCATGTGCGCGGCGATCATCGACCGGCTGGTGGAGATGACCCGTGAAGGTGCAGAAAGACCGGAGGCTTGAGTCCGGAGTCCTGAGACCTGAGCGGGCGGTCGCCGACCCGTTTCCCTCGCACTGCGCGACCCTGGCATTCCAGTGCCGAGTTTAGTGCACTGTCGCTCATGCCCCCAGCATGCCGCGTACGCTCGCCCCGATAGAGGGGAAACACCTCGAACGCCGAACGCACATAAATCCCAAAAGTGACCTATATTAGCCACTATAACGGGAGACGGCCCGACAAATGCCCACTCAGGTCTCAGGACTCAAGACTCAGGTCTTAGCTCCCAGGACTTTCCGCGTCTGCGGCCGGCCGTGTCGTCATGTCATCCCAGCGGATCAGACGAAGGTCGTCAGCTGCGTACGGATCGAGCCAATAGGCAACCCGTCCCGGATAGAGCTTCATCAGTTCAGCGTTCTTCTGCGGGCCCAGATCGCGGGCAAATACCACCGAATTGCGCAAATCCGGATCGTTGTACGCGAAGCCGTCGCCGTAGGCATCCCACCTCGCGTCGATCTTGCCGTCCCGATAGTGCTTGGACTGCATGAAGACCACCGCGTTCTCGATACGGCCCTCGTGCACCAACTGGCCGATACGGGTGGCTCGGGTCCATAGCGTCGTGTCCAGTTCGTCCCAAATTCGCCCGAACCCCGTGGGCACGCCGTAGGCCAGCAGCACGCCCAGTGCCAGCCAGCATGCCGCCCGCCCCGTTCGCACCGGCACGGCGATCCCGATTGCCCGGCAGAACTGTGGAGCCGTCTGACGCACTGCGCCCAGCCCCACCGCCACCAGCAACAGCATGGCCGGCATCGCTTCCGACCAGTACCGAGCCTGGCCCGCGAAAGCGCTCGGCGTGAAGTAGAAGAAGTATGCCACCATGAGCGCCAACACCGCCGCTGCGAGCGCCAGGCCCACCTTGCGCGGTTTGCACAACACCGGCCCCGCCGCCATCAGCAGTAGTGCGGACGGACCGAAGCCCGTCAGGTACTCCGCCGTCATGTCGAGGTTGAAGAAGGTGTTGTGCAGGAGCGCCTTGCGGAATGAGTTGCCGCGATCCTTGTCGGGCCAGTATTCCTGCCCGATATCCTCGCCGAACCCCAAGCGGTCCTTGGGACACCACTTCACGAACGGCGACAACCTCGCGTCGCCGGTCAGTGCCCGGTTGTAGCCCAGATAGACACCCACCGCCAACACCATGGGCAGGGCGAACGCGACCACCGTCTGCCACCGTAATTGTCGCCACGGAAACGCGAGCATGGCCGCCACGCCCATCACTGCGGTCAGAACGGCCGCCGTCAACGGCCGGCTGTTGGCGGCATAGCCCAGGGCCGTCCCCGCCACCGCCGCCCAGCCCCAACGGCTGGGGTCCCGGACCACCCGCACCACCGCCACCGCGCCCAGCGTGAGCGTCATCAATGTCACCGGGTGGGCCATCATCATGCCGCACAGGCTGAACCGAAACGGCGAGACCGCCATCAGCAAGGTCGCCACACGAGCTACCTTCTCGCCCAGCAAGTCACGGCCCAGATAGAACGTCAGCAACACGGTCAGCCCGCCGAGCAGCGGACTGATCAGCCAGACCGCCCCGATCCACACGCCCGGCACCATGGCCAGCGACGGCCCCAGGAAGTACTTGCCGTACCACCGCGGACCGTCGAACAGGATGTACTCGTGATCGAAGAACTCGGGCAGCGCCGGTGTGTCGGCGAACAGCCGGCCGCTCGCCAGCACCTTGGCCTGGAAGACCATGGCCACTTCATCCTGGATGTGAGGCAGGCCGCCCAGCGAAATGCGGCTGAGCACCGCCGAACTGGCAAAGGCGAACAGCACCGTGACCGCCAGGAACCATCGCCGGTTCGATCTGAGCACCACGCGTTCGATGAACAGCCCGACCTGCGGCACGAACGCGCTGACCACGATCGCGACGCTCAACACCGCCCCCGCCAGGAGCACATCGTGCAGGATGCGCTGCCCGAAGCACCACCAGTTCTCGAACGTGTCCGTATCGCCCAGGTACGGTTCCGACTCCAGGAATCGGCTGGCCAGAACCGCCAATACCGCGATCATCACCGGAATCAGCAGCGACGAGACGTTCACGCCGCCTCGAGGCTGCGACCCGTCTGATACCACATCCTGCCCGACCACTTCGCTCATGCTGGGCCCCCTTTTTCGGGGCCCAGTATACCCAAACGTCCGCGCGGAAAAAGGTGACCCTGCTTTCCTTTCGCGGTCGCGACCGCTATCCTCATCCGTCATGAGCCGCGACAAGAGCATGAAAGCCCGGGCCAAGAGCGAGTTTGAAGCGTGGGCGGGCACGTACGATCGCTCGCTGCTGAACCGCTTTCTGTTCCAGCCCTCGTACCGCATGTTCCTGGAGGAACTGCTGGCCTGGCGCGGGGCCGATTCCGAACCGTTCGACCTGCTCGACATCGGCTGCGGCACGGGCACGTTCAACGCCATGCTGGCCGGCTCCAGCCTGCCCGCCCGGGTGGTCGGGCTCGACTACGCCGAGGCCATGTGCCACGTCGCCGCCGACAAGGCCCGGCAGGCCGGCGTGGCCGACCGGCTCCACTACGTCAACGCCGACTCGCAGCACCTGCCGTTCGCCGACGCGTCCTTCGACGTGGTGACCTGCAGCAATTCATTCCACCACTACCCGCATCAGCAGCAGGTCGTGCACGAGATGCGGCGCGTCCTGCGGCCCGGCGGTCGCCTCATGCTCATCGATGGCTTTCGCGACAACATCATCGGCTGGGTCGCGTTCGACGTGATCATCGGCCACGTGGAAAAGGAAGTCTTTCACGCCCCCTGGTCCAAGATCCACGAATACTTCACCAACGCCGGCTTCAAGAACATCCGCCGCCGCAAGTTCAGCTTCTGGATGCCCGGCCTCCTGACCGTTGGGGTGGCATAGGGAAGCTCTGAGCTGTGAGCTATGAGCTTTGAGCCAGAAGCTCTCGGCTATCGACTGTCAGCCAGCAAGCCGGCGCCGTTTCGGCCGCATTCCCCCCCTCAAGCCTCAGGCCTCAGACGTGGCGACAATCGAATCCGCTTGAAAAGACGTGGCGCGGCCCATTTTGGCATCGCTATTCCCTTTGTCGAGAGCCCTAACCAGACCGATTGTTTCAATGGCGTGGCGCGCTGAGGAGTGCCGTAAAAGTGCCGTCACAAGCCGCCGGTGCCATGTAGCAATCCTGGCCGTCCACCAGCGCCAGGGTGTATCTGATGGTACCCCGACGCTGCTGACCGGCCCCTCGTCAAGGCCCGCTCTCCAACATGGCCAGGCGGGAGGAGCTTGCTGCCAATATCGATCATCCTACAATGGTTCACAGGTTGGCCTGCCTGGACCACCGGATCATTTCTCAAGGGACAAAAACATGTCTGAGGGTACGGACCTTCGGCCGACACATGCCGATTGCCGCTTTGGCACACACTCGAACCGTTCCACGTTTCCCGCATTCACACTGATCGAAGTCCTGGTCGTCGTGGCCATCATCGCGCTGCTCATTTCCATTCTGCTGCCGAGCCTCGCCGCCGCACGGTCCCAGGCCCGCGCGACTGTCTGCGGCAACTCCGTCAAGCAGATGGGCATGGCCGCGAACCTGTTCTCGAACGAACACCGCGGGCGCGTGCCGCGGGGCATCTCCCGGCACGGATCACCCGACGGCACCGGCCCGGTCAACTGGGTGCGCATGGTCGCCCGCATGTTCGGCGACAAGAACAACTACGCCGCCAACTTCAACCGCGTGCCCGTCGAAAAGCTCGAGGTGTTCAGTTGCCCGCAACGATCCAGCGAGTACGGCGGCGCTTTCCTCGACTACGTCGTCAACTCCATCGACAGCCGCGGCCCCATAAACCTCAACCCCTGCCAACCCAACCCGACATCGGGTGCCTGGTACGAAGTCGAGGGCGTCACCAAGATCGATGAATGGCCATTCCCCGGCGAGACCATTTACGTGACCGAGGCCGTGGAAGAAAGCTGGGGTATCGTCGATCTCAATAATTCGTTCCAGACGCTCCAGGGAATCCGCGAGAACATCGAAGAAGTCCGCCGACAAGTGCCTCCGTCGCTCACCGGCTATGACTGGTTCGACGTGCCTGGCGGCAAGGCGCTGCCCACGTACCGCAAGATGGCTGACTCGGTCACCCGTGCCCCGCGAGCCTCGCTGGCCATGCACCGCTGGGGCACCAATGCCGTCTTCGTCGACGGCCACGTCGAACTCGTCAAGCCGCCCCCGGAGTCGGCCGGCGAAGTCGGCGTGTTCCGATTCTACCTGCGCCGTTTCGGCGTGGACCGCAAGATCATTCCGCGGATCACCGCCCTCGAAACCACCGCCGCCATTCATCCCTGCACCGCCGGCGACACGACCTGGCGCCCGGGACGATAGGATTGAGGCTTGAGTCCTGAGACTTGAGGCTTGAGCACTGACAGCTGACAGCTACTCCACACATCCGTGGTCGGAGGGACGGTTCTCGCCGCTGATGCATCGTTGAAAATATGCGAAGTCGATCACGTCCACGTCGGCGTCGGCATCGAAACGGGATCGCTCGCAACCGGCTGGCGCCGGTATCTGTGGTCCCGACGCACACAACAGGAAGAGTTGCAGATCCGTGGCATCCACGTCGCCGTCGCGGTCGAGATCGGCCGGGCCGTTCGAACACCCGGTGGCATCCACTACCGCGCCGGGCACGGAATGCGGGCATTGATCCTGGCTGCCGTATACGCCGTCGCCGTCCGGATCGTCCGGCCCGACCAGCGCCTTGAGGCAGACGTTGTCCTCCGGATAGGCACTGGTCAGGTCCACCCAATAGCTCCCGTTCGGACTGATGAAGCTCTCGCCGGGGTTGGCCGATGCAGCGCTGCAATATCCCGAGACCGGGCCCTCCAGGCAGATGGGATAGTTGTAACCGGGGCTGGTCAACCTCAAGACCACCGAGAATCGCTGGCCGGCGATGACGTCCACCGGCGGCGTCAGGGCGACGGTGTGATAGCCGATATGAGCGATCGTCCCGACGGCCGTGCGGGCGAGCAGGCCGCTGCGAGGTGCGCCGGCCGCACAGTTGACGTACACGTACAGCTCGTAGCTGCAATCGACGGCCGGCGTGTAGAAGCCCACGAAGCGCACCGTCTCGGTCGCCGCCGCGGTGAACATGTTCGCGCCCCACGCCGTGTTGCCGCCGTAACCGACGCCTGAGATCCAGCCGTACGGATCGTGTTGGTAGATGCGCGGGTAATCGGTGACCGGCTCCGCGCGAACGAACACACCGTTCTCGATCCCGATCCGCGAATCATAGTACGAGACGTAGCAGTAGCCGTCCTGTCCCCACGCGGCCCCCCAACTGTTGCGGACGATGAACGCCCCGTTACCCGGCGGATTGGGACTCACGAATCGCGTGCGGTCGAAATCGTCGTCCCAGCCCACGATGCACACCGAGTGATTGCCGATGGCGCCTCCCGTGTAGTAATGCGTGAAGTGCGGGCTTCCGCGGTACGAAGCGTCACGCCAGAACATGGTCGTGTACACCGCCCCGTAGGTCATGACCGCCTCTTTGATGTTTGCGTTGTCGAGCGGCCCGGCACGATCGGGCAGAAAGATCGCTTCCATCAGCCGCTTCTGCGGCGTGCAACTCGGCCGCGGGCTGGCGCAGACGTTGCCGTGCGGGTAACACGACTCCGACACGGGGCCGTCCCAGCGGGCCAGGTACGCCGCCGCCATGTCGCGATTGCCGCCGCTGCACGCGGGCCAGTCGAAGCCGTGCGAGCAGTTCATGTCCATCTCGGCGAAATCCCACAGCGTCTCGGCCGGTCGCAACCACGACTCGAGCGAACCGTACGTCGCAAATGTCCAGCAGTCGTTGCAGGAACCCTGGTCGCGCACGGGCGGCAGCTTGTCCGGGACGGTCCGCAGGTCAAATGCGGCGGGTAGCGGGCCGAACGAGGCCCCGCGATTCTGTACGCTCACGCGCTGACCACGGGCGTGCGACAGATCGACAGGCGACGGCCGGCGCCCCCGCCTGCCCTCTTCCTCAGCCGGCGCTTGGCCGGTCACCAACAAGTTGCGGTATTCGAGAAAATCGGGATTGATCGGCGCCTTGCTGACAGTCGGTTCCGCGGAAACCTGCGCCGGCAACTCCACCGCAAGCAGCCAAGCCGCACACACCGCCAACGGGACACGCAGCATGGAGCGCATTGTTCTCCTCCCATCCCTCGAGTGCGTACGAAGAACCGCAGTCGCGTCTGAATATAACGACGGGCCGATTGCCGCTGCCATCGGAGCCAAGCAATCCCACGCTGTTTGGGGCAGGGCCGCCCACACAATCAGGTGAGGTGATACAGGATGAGATACACCAGCACGCCGGTGACCGACACGTACAGCCAGATGGGCCACGCCCAGCGGGCAATCCGACGATGCCGGGCGTATCGACCCGCAAGCCCGGTGCCCAGCGTGACGAGAATCATGGGCAGATTCACGATGGCCAGCACCAGGTGCGAAAACAGCAATGCCAGATAGAACGGCCGAACCACCGCCGGGCCGGAAAACCGCGTGTGCCCCACACCTTCATGCATCTGCCGAATGACGTGATACAAGACGTACGTGGTGAGGAAGGCTGCGGAAACCAGCACCGCGCTGAGCATGTAGCGGCGATGCAACGGTATGTTGCGCCGACGGATGGCTCGAAATCCCAGAATAATCAATACCGCTGCGGTAGCGTTCAAACAGGCGTTGATTGTGGGCAAGACCCGATAGTCGAGCCGCCCCAGCCAATCGGAGACGAGAATCACACCAGGTTCCATATCGCCGCCGCGTTTCCGTCAACCCCTTGTGGCGCACGCTTCCAGAGCGTGCACGCGCATGCAGGAGCCTGCATCACAATGCCGGAACACCACCGAACGCACAAGATTGGACAAGCTGAGTCGCTTCGCCTGCCCCAGTCCCCAAGCCCCAGCCCCCACCATCGCCGCGTCCGTGGTTCTTAGAGCCGGTCCGCCATCAGGAAGACCAAGAGCAGCGGCAGATAGATCACCGACGCCAGGAACACCTGTCTCGCCGAACGCTGATCGCGCGAGACCATCAACGGCAGGCCCACGATGACGAAAGCGAGGCCGAACACCAGCGCCGCGCTGAAGTACACGGGCCCCGCCACCATGAGCAGCGAAGGCAACAGCGAGGCCAACAGCAGGAGCAAGCTGTACAACACGATCTGCCGTGAGGTCAGCCTGCCGTCGCCATCCACCACGGGCAACATCTGGAGGCCGGCCCGGGCGTAATCGTCGCGGCACATCCATGCGATGCCCAGGAAGTGCGGCACCTGCCAGACGAAAAGGATGCCAAACAGCGACCATGCCGCCGGTGCCAGTTCGCCCTCGGCCGCGGCATATCCGATCATGGGTGGAATCGCCCCGGATACCGCCCCCACAATCGTGTTCAGCGTGCTGATCCGTTTGAGCGGCGTGTAGGCGGCCACGTACACCACGCTGGTGAGCAGCGCCAGCGCCGCCGCCAAGCCATTTACCACGAACAGGAGATATCCGACGCCCAGCAGGTTCAGCGTCAGGCCGAACACCCACGCCTCGACCACGCCTACCCGGCCGTCCGGCACGGGCCGCGTACACGTGCGTCGCATGAGCGCGTCGGTGTCGCGCTCCATGACCTGGTTGATCGCCATCGAACCGCAGGCGACCAGCGCCGTGCCGATGATGGTGTGCATGAGGAGCCACGCCGCCGTGGGCGTGAACTCGCCGGGATAACCGACGAAGAAGCCGACGCCGGTCGTGAACAACACGAGCGAAACGAGCCGGATCTTGCACAGCTCGATGTAATCACCCACGCTCCCGCGGCGGGCCGCGACGCTGATCGAACCCGGCCAGCTCATGCGGGAACTCCTTCGGCTTCGGTGCGTTCGACGCCCGGTGACCACCGGCTAATGCCGCCTGCTCGGACGGCCAGGTATGCCGCCAACCCCAGAATGGCCGCCCCCACCGCCAGATGCGCCGTCGGCAGCCAATCCTGGGCCAGCGTCTGCGGGTTGCGGACGCCCTCGGACCACATGGGATAAATAACGATGAGCGTCATGAGCCCCAGGGCGAGCTGGACAAAGTACAAGACCAATGCGGTCACGATGGGGCCGGACAGCCGCCGGGATGCATAGGGATGCTCAAACACGTACCGGGCGGCGGCCATGAGCGCCAACCCCACCATCACCGCCCAGACCATGTGCGGAATCCACGTCCAGGCCAAATGACGTAGGATCGCGCCCAACACGAGTTGAATGTAGATGATCAGCACGCAGCCGGCCGTCGCCCAGGCCAGCGCGGCATTCTCGAACGGCGTAGGCGGCTCGCCCTCGGGCTTGGGTGCCAGGCGAGCATCGTCGAGCCACTGCCGCGACGTCACCACCACCAGCACGACCGTCAGCACGAAGAACGCCTGGGCGAAGCAGCCGTGGATGGTCGCCAGCACGACCGAGTTCTCGGTCACGCGCAGGCCGCCCATGACGCCCTGGATGACCACAGCCACCCACGCCGCCACGCCCATGACCTTCACCCATCGCCGTGGATCGCGGGCAGCCAGCCAGACCGCCAGCACGGTGACCAGGAAGCCCACCGTCGCTCCGATCAGCCGATGGCCGTGCTCATCCCGCACGCCCGGGATGCTGCCGCCCATGTTCGTCGTCCAGCCCTCGGGATTGATCGACTGGAAGGACAGCGGCCAGTCGGGCACGGCCATGCCCGCCGCCTTGCTGGTCACGTTCCCGCCCGCCAGCAGCAGCACGAACGTGAAGAGCATCACCGCCAGCGCAAAACCATGCAGCCACGGGTTGTAGAGGATTTCTCGAGATTGGCCGCGGGCCGCCGCGGCGGTCGAATCCGACATCTCTGAGCCGCTCCCATCTAGCACCGAATGTCCAACCACCGTGCCCCGGGACCGTGCTCCGGGACAGGCGATTGTAGTACCCCACTCCGGGTTCAGCCTCCCCAACCCGCATGGAAGCGAACGCGCGCCCCGCGTTCACCCCGGCAAGCCCAGAGGTTCTGCTGCGCTCTCCACGCACGAGCGTCCCGAGACCATGGCCAAAGCCCGCCGGCTTGCGTTACAATCCCGCCGATTCACACGCGGGTGTCGGCTCCGGTGAGCCGGAGGGATCCGCCGATCGGACCCACGCCACCTGCGAGACACCGGGCCCGACGTCCGGACGCATGAGAACGCAAAGATGAATGGCAAGATCCTGATCAAAGCCGGCCGGGTCATCGATCCCGCGTCGGGCATCGACATGGTGGCCGACGTTCTTCTGGCCGACGGCAAGGTCGCCCGCATCGGCCATGGTTTGTCCGCCCCCGATGGCGAGGTCCTGGACGCCCGCGACCTGATCGTCTGCCCCGGGCTCATTGACATCCACGTGCACCTCCGCGAGCCCGGTAACGAGGGCGCCGAGACCATTGCCACCGGCACTGCGGCAGCCGTCGCCGGCGGGTTCACCAGTGTCGCCTGCATGCCGAACACCAAGCCGGCCATCGACAACGAGACCGCCGTCGAGTTCATCTATCGCCAGACCGACCATGAGGGCAGTTGCAACGTCTACCCCATCGGCGCCGTGACCAAGGGCCGCCGAGGGGAGGAACTGGCCGAAATGGGCCAGATGATTCGGGCGGGAGCGGTCGGCTTCTCCGACGACGGCCGAGGCGTCAACAACACCGCCGTCATGTTCCGGGCCCTCCAGTACGTCCGCATGTTCGACAAGCCCATCCTCCAGCACTGCGAGGACGAGTCGTTGGTCCGCGGCGGCGTCATGAACGGCGGCAAGACCGCCATCCGCTTGGGCCTGCCCGGCATGAACCCCGTGGCCGAAGACCTGATGATCCAGCGCGACCTCATGCTCGTCGAGCAGACCCGGGCCCGCTATCATGTCTGCCACATCTCCACCGCCCGAGCCGTCGACCTCATCCGCCAGGCGAAAGCGGCCGGTCTGCCGGTCACCTGCGAGGTCTGCCCCCACCACCTGCTGCTCACCGAAGAATCGTGCAGCACGTACGACACGAACTTCAAGATGAACCCGCCGCTGCGGACGCGGCATGACGTGGAGGCCTGCCGCCAGGGCGTCGCCGACGGCACCATCGATTGCCTGGTGACCGATCACGCCCCCCACGCCCTGCAGGACAAGGACCTCGAGTTTCTCGACGCTCCCTTCGGGATCATCGGCCTGGAAACGGCCATCCCGCTGTACATCAAGGCGTTGATCGAGCCCGGCCTCATCGACTGGGTCAGCCTCATCGAGCGGCTCACCGTCCGGCCGGCGGCGGTCCTGTCGCTGCCCAAGGGCACGCTCGCCCCCGGCGCCGACGCCGACGTGACACTAATCGACCCCGAGATGGAATGGACGGTGGACGTGCGTCAGTTCCGCTCCAAGAGCCGCAATTGCCCCTTCGACGGCTGGACCGTCCGCGGCCGCGCCGTCACCACCATCGTCGGCGGCCGGATCAAGTACCGGCTCGAGCCGGCGACTGTGTAGCATGTGCAAGTCGAGTCTCGGGCCTGGGGACTAGGGCCTGGGGGCTGGGGAAGAGTCCGTGCGGACGGCAGTCTCGGGCGCGGACGAGATGCCAACCCTCCGAAAGCCGGCAACCTCCCGCTTGCCGCCCCGCCGGGAGCGTGATACCCTTCAGCAGCACCTCACGTTGGATCCGTGCACTTCGAATCGGAGCCGCACTCATGAAAGCGATTATCGTCCTGCTGGGCGCGATCGGGCTGGGCATGGCTGGCTTGTACTTCTTCGGCGGCTACAACTCGTTCGATCCGGATAAACAGGGTCGCGACGCCAAAGCGACCATTACGCCCGGTATGACCTGGACGCAGGTCCTCGCCGTGGCCGGCGAGAACCCCAAGCTCCACACGATCAGCATCTATAAGAGCAAGATCGCTGGCCGGACGGTCCAGCAAGAGCGAATCGGCCCGGCGGTCGCTTTCAGCACAGCCAAAGTCGCGAGCAACCTGGCGGCCAATCAATACCCCAACGGCTTCATCCTCAGCTACATGTTCTCCGAGCAAGTCGCATTTAACGTCAGATTCGACAGCAAGGGCGTGGCCACCGCCATCGAGGACGCCCCCACCATCGCCGACCTGCTCCAAACCCGTCAGCCCTGAACGGGCAGCCATCTCACCCCACCGCCGCGTGCCGAGATGCCCAACCGCCCGCTTATACTGGAAACGACTGCCTGACCGGGTGCGATACCCGAGGCCCAGCCCGCACGGTGGGCATGGAGTTCTGACCTTCACCGGCGAGGCTGCGACCCGGGACGCCGCCGAGAGGGAGCAGCGCAATGGTCAAGGAATACTCCCCGTTCACGCCTGGGGTGCCCGTGCCGATCGAATTCTTTGTCGGACGGTCTCACGAAATCCAGACCATGATGAGCGCCGTCCGTAAATCGGTCGGCCAGAATACGATTGAGCGACTATTCGTCACCGGCGAGCGCGGAGTCGGGAAAAGCTCCATCTGCCGGTTTGTTGATCTGGCCGCGGAAAAAGACCTCGGCGTGCTGGCTA
>Ga0209720_1000095_pt1 | contig 90798 bp, 67 predicted proteins | sample AD_JPNMR3_MetaG_FD_184426 | JGI IMG/M metagenome (GOLD analysis project Ga0209720, IMG submission 184426) | Active sludge microbial communities of municipal wastewater-treating anaerobic digesters from Japan - AD_JPNMR3_MetaG (SPAdes) (version 2) | ecosystem: Engineered > Bioreactor > Anaerobic... | reverse complement strand
GACGGCTGGCCGGACGGCGGTTGGCCGAGTTCATCGCGCCGGATAGCCGGGGCCGCTTCGTGGCGCTTCTTGATGCGGTGTTCGACGGCGCGGACCGGCAGGTCGAAGACATCTGGATTCAGCCTTCCGGGCGGGATCCGATTCCCGTTCGGACAGAGGGCATCGTCGCGGAACCGCGACGCACATGCCGCATCGCCCTGGTGGATCTGACCGACCGGCAGCGGGCCGAGGCGGAGATGGCAAGGCGCATTCGAGAGCAAGAGGCTCGGATGGCTGCCGAGCAGGCCAGCGCTGCCAAGGACCGGTTCCTGGCCGTGCTCTCGCACGAGTTGCGCACACCGTTGACGCCCGTGCTGGCCGCCATCTCCATGCTACAAAAGCGGGAGGATTTGGCGGCCGATGTGCACGACACGCTGGACATGGCCCGCCGCAATCTCGAGCTGGAAGCGCGGCTGATCGACGATTTGCTGGACCTGGCTCGTATCTCCAAGGGCAGGATGGAGCTGCATCGATCGCCGGTGGATGTGCGGACAGCCGTACGCTGGGCGATCGACACGTGTCGCGGGGAGATCGAGAGTCGCAGCCTGCAACTGAACGTCGAGCTAGGCGGCGAGCCCTGCATCGTCGACGCGGACGCGGCGCGAGTCTCGCAGGTGGTGTGGAACCTGCTGCGAAATGCGGCCAAGTTCACGCCTGGCGGCGGTCATATTGACGTGCGCTGCGGGACAGACGGCGATGAGGCGGTGATCGAAGTCCGCGACAACGGTATCGGCATCGAGGCGGAAGCGTTGGACGGCATCTTCGACGCGTTCGAGCGGGGGCCGCGCGATACGAATCGGGCGTACGGCGGGCTTGGCCTCGGCTTGTCGATCAGCAAGGGGCTCGTAGAGATGCACGGTGGGCGTCTCGAGGCGCATAGCGACGGCCCGGGATTGGGGGCTACGTTCGTTGTCCGCCTGCCGCTCGCCGAGGCGCCGAAGCCGTCCGCGTCGGCGAGTCCGCCGGCCACGACAGCCCGGCAGCCGCCGTCACGCAGTCTGTGCGTTCTCCTGGTGGAGGATCACGACGACACGGCGGAGATGATGGAGATCGTGCTTGCGGCGGAAGGACACCGGGTGGTAAGGGCGGTGGACGTGGCCGGTGCGCTGGAGTTGGCTTCCCGCGAGCCGTTCGACCTGCTCATCAGCGATCTGGGGCTGCCGGACGGCAGCGGCGTGGACCTCATGCGCAAGCTGCGAGCCAGCGGGTGCCTACTACCTGGCATTGCCTTGAGCGGCTTCGGTCAGGAAAAAGATGTTCACCACAGTATGGATGCCGGCTTCGCCACACACATCCTCAAACCGGTCGACGTCGATCGGCTTCTCCAGATCGTCCGGCAGGTGGCGGAAGTTGATTCCGCCCCGAAAGGGCGCGAAAGTCAACAGCCGACGGCGCGAGCGTACGGCGATTGACCTCTGCTGCTGTGGGTCGAGAAGGGTCTGTACGCCGGACGCGATGCCTGTGCTGTGACCGAGTAATGGCAAGAATGATTTGAGGCGGGCAAGATGTCCCCCTGAACCGGCAGCCATCGGTTCAAGACTGATAGCTCACAGCTCACAGCTCATAGCTCACAGCTGACAGCTATTCATTCGCCATCGCCCGCTTCCGGACGGCGTGATAGGCGGTGACGACGGGATTGTTTCGGACGAAGAGCGTTTCGAGGACGCGACGGAACGAGACGAACGTGACGGTTTCGTCCGCGAGCGAGCCGTCAGGGCGGACTTGGCCGGTCTTGCTGAATAGGGGTACCCGCCCCTGACCGGTGTTGGCCCAGTACTCGCTCTCCAGGCCGGCGAGGAAGTCGATGCCGACCTCGTAGTCGAAGTAGCCCTCCGGGTTGCTCCAGCCGATCATGTACACGTTGTAGTAAGCCCCGTGATAGATCATCTGGTGCTGAACGCGCCCGTCAACCGACTTGTCGAACCAACTGTGCATACGCGAGAACTCGAAGCTGGCCAGGTTCAGGTTGGGGAAGATGCGAGCCATCCACAGGGGGGCAGCCCGGCCCGAGACGACGCCGCCGTCGATGATCAGTTCGCCCTTGCCCACCTCGTAGTTGGGTTCGCCCGGGGCAGGCCTGAGCTTTTGGATTGACTCGTCGATGAGCGTCAGCGGGCCGGTCGCGGTCATGCCGGGGAAGGTTCGCCGCAGGTAAGCATCGACGAGGCTGCCGGGGGCGATTCGATCGGCGGTGTACGTCAGGCGATACTGCGGATCGTCGGTGGTGAGGTCGGCGGTGACGCGGCCGTCCACGCAGCCTCCGTCCACCAGGCAGCCGAACTGCAACTCGATGCGACCACGGTCGATGGTCAACTCCTGCCAGCCCGCGTCGGTGGTCGCTCTCATGCCCAGCGGCAGCGGCGTTACAGCGGTCTTTACGTGGGCAGTGACGTTCGCCTTGGTTCGGCGAAGCAGGTCCATGACGAGTTGGACGGGATCCTGGCCGGGCTTTGCAGGCGATGGCGAAGCCTGCTGCTCCGGCGTCTTGAAGCCGGCCATGAACTCATCGACACAGTCCAGCAGATCCTCGATGTACAGTTCGTCACCGCCGATGCCCAGGAGCACGTCGTACTGCCCGGCCTGTGAGGCGAACAGGCCGGAGAACGTTCCCGCCGATCGTCCCCAGCTCCATTGCAAGCGCTCGAGGTTGAGCCCGCGGGTCCCGTCGAGCTGTGCCGATCCGGTCAGTTGGAGCGGCCGTGCTGCCGAGCCAACCCGAACATCATCGAATTCGATGTGCCCGTCGTCGATTTCCACGGAGCGTCCGTCGCTCGCCAGCGCGAACTCCACCTGCGTACGGCCCGACAGCGTCTCGACGGGGGCGGCCGGCACGAGCTTTCGCAACTCCTCCAGACGCGGCAGGTCGGCGGCAACTTGCAGGGCCGTCCGGCCGGCAGCCTGGCCATCGTTGAGGCTCAATGGCAGCTCGCCCCGGGCGGAGATGGTGTTGCCCGCAGCGGACACGGCGACATCGTGCAGCGTGATCGAGAGCGGGTGACCGTTCGCCGGAGGTCTCAACGAAACGACGCACGAGGCGGCCAACGGATAATCCGCCGGCTTTTCGATGAACCATGGGCTGCGATCGTTCCATGCGGTTTTGAACTGCAGTCCGGACGCATCGCACGCACCGCCCAGCGAGATCGAATCGGAGGCGATGCTCGTCTCCAGTCGCCAGTCCAGCCGGCCCGCCAGTTCATGGGCTCGCACATACTCACCAAGGCGTGGGTGCAACGCGTCGAACGATTGGTCGAAGTCGATGCTGCCGGTTAGCTCGATAGTGCCGAGATTGTGGGAAAGATCGAACGCTCGCAGAGCGTCGGGATTTAGCGTGATGCTTCCCTCAACCGTGTCGATGGTGGCGCCGGCCAATCGACCAGTTCCTTTCGTGATGTGGTACGTCCGACGACCGGAACCCGTGGTCTCAGGCACGCTCGTCCAAGCCACTTCGCCCTGCACCGGCACACCCGGCGGTTTGCGCCAGCCGATCCGCCGTATGTCGGCCAGGTCCGCCTGCGTGGCGTCGAAACGGGCGGTGGACGTTGTCCATTCGCCCAAGGCTAACCGGTGCAACTCAACGGTCAGCTTGCCGGCGCCGCGGAGTCCGAGCCGCTCTGCCACGTCGGGGATGGCGGGTAGACAGTCGGCCAGTTCATAAATGTCGGCCCGAGCGGCCAGCATTTCGAAGCGGCTGACCGGCTCTGAAGGATCGGCCTCGCATGTGGTCCATGAAGCGCTGAGCTTGCCCGCGGACGTCGACAGCGTCGCATCCCACGCCGTCTCGAACTGCTGTGACGCATGACGCACGCTGTGGGCTAGATCGATGCTCATTCGTTCGCCCGCGCGCTTGGTGAACCTGCGATCCAAGTCGAGTGCGATGCCGTCCGCGATGACGTGCGCGTTGCTGCGGATGACGGCGTCACCTGGGCGATAGGAAAACTCAGTGCGCAGATCGGCGCGGATACCACCGGCGAGGAAATTCAGGCCGCCGATTTTCAAAGCGCTTGCGGCTGTCGGCATCAGATCGAGCAGGTCCTCGATCGCTGTCACGCGGAGATCGGCTTGCCAGCGGCCGCCCGCAGCGACCAGGGCGAACCCGGTTAGTGTCTCGCGCAGATCGAACTGGTAGTCGAGGCTGCCGTTGCGCGACGCGAGTTCCAGCATGCCTGTCCCATGTCGCAGTTGGAGATTCAACGGATCGATGCGGCCGCGGGCGGTGAAGGGGATTTCTGCGACGGCACGCAGGTTTAGCGGGCGGCCTCGACGCTTGTAAAACCGATCGCCGTAGCGGGCGGCCGATTCGGAAGCCAGGCTGGCTGAGACATGCAGACGCGTACAGGTTTCGCGTGGTTCGAGCGTCACGCTGAACTCCATCGGGCCCGATAGTTCATCCAGCTCGCGGAGCGTGGCCAGCACGGGCAGGAGCTGCCGCAGCTTCCCCGCGTCGTTGCATCGCACGTGCAGCTGGCCGGCCAAGGTGGGCAGGATCTCGGCCAGTCGATCGGTGGCGAGGGTCGCGTCCTCGGCCCCGGTTGGATCACCGTAACCGGCAGGCAACACAAGCTCGCCGCTGGCCGACAGTGTGGTATCACCCAGCGTCAACGAGAACCCGGGCTGGCGGATTCGGCCGGTGGTTCGTTCGCGGTGAATCTCCAACTCCAAATGCTTGGCGACGCCCTCGCCGGCGCGAACGACTTCCGTGCCACCGCCGCGGATTGTGCAGTCAGAATCGTTCGCGTCGAGCGTCACGGCCAGGAAATCCTCGCGCAACCCCCGGATGGCGGTGAGCGTGAATTGCGCGCTGCCCTCAATCTCCACACCGGCCAAACGGGCGAAGTGATCGACTTCGGGAATTTCCTGGCGCAAGCCGTGCCAGTCTTTGATCGTGCCGCGCAGATGGAGTTCGGCCGGATGCTCGTCGTTTTCTTCCAGCCGGCAGGCCGGCTCGCCCGGGCTGCCCGCTTCCAGTCGGATCGACGGCGTCTCGCAGGTCAGTTCGTCCATGACGACCAACCCACTATTCGGATTCCACCGTCCGCGGCAGGACAGCTCGGCGTCGGGCACTTGAGCCGGACGGTTGAGGTCGGGCCGCATGATCCGCACGCCGTCCATGGCGATCGTGACCGCGTAATCGATGCCCAGGTCCGGGTGGGTCCGAATGATCACACGGCCGCTGGTGATTCCGTCCACCTGCTCGACCGGCACGTGCGAGATGAGCGGCACTGGCAGGTCGTTCAGGGCCAAGTCGGTCCACTCGGCTTCGAACGTGCCGTTCAGCCGCTCGGTCGCCTTGAGCCGTGGGATGCGGATGTTGGCGTCAAAGTCGAGCCGTCCGGCGGCAGGCTCGTCAGTGTCAGACCGGGGTCGCTGAACGCGCGTGACGCTGGCCAGGTGGAGCAAGCCGCTGGGCGGGTCGAGTTGCAGGTCGAGCCGATCGATGCGGAAGCTTTGGCTGACGCCCGGCGTGAGGACGTGACAGGTCAGCCCGTTCACGGCGTAGTTCAAGCTCGGCAGACGTGGGCTCTGCTGGTCGTTGAACTGGGGCAGCCGCAGGGCGCCCGTCTCGTCGATATGAATCCAGATCTGCGGATCGAAGAACTCCAGCACGCGAACCCGTTTACCGGCCAAGAGCGTGAAGGGCGAGAAGTCGCAGCGGATGCGCCCAATGCGGGCAAAGGCTTCACCGTCGCGGCTCGTGTTGTCCACGACGGTCAGTCCCTCGATGACCACGCCCTCCAGCCAGCCCGCCCGCAGCCGATCGATCTGCACGGGCGTGCCGAGATCGAGCGACAGTTGCGATTGCAACTGCAGCCGGATGTATTCGGTGGGAAGCCACAGGGGCAGCGCCAGGTAGCCCAGTGCGAACGTCAACAGCAGGGCGGCTCCGGCCCGAATGGCCCAGCGCCGCCGGTGCGCGGCGGCAGCGGCTGCCAATGGCGGTGAGAGTGCCGGGGTCATTCTCGTGCCGGGGATTGTAATTGACCGCAGAAGGGCTCTCAACGAGCCGCTGCCGGTGCGGTGCCGTTCTTGTCGGCGGCCCGCGGGGCCGGTATAAGATCGGCATGCTGATCGGCGTGATCTCTGATACGCACGACCGGCTTCCGACGCTCGATCGGGGGCTACAGATTCTCCGCGACCGCGGCGTGCAGGCTGTGCTGCATCCGGGGGACGTGGTGGCACCGTTCGCCGCCAAACGGCTGCTCGCCTGGACGGGGCCGTTGTACATCACGTACGGGAACAATGACGGCGAGCGCAAGGGCCTCAAGTCGGTTCTTCCGCAGATCCAGGACGGGCCTATGTGGGTCGAATTGGGCGGGCGGCGCATCCTCCTGCACCATTTTGTGGACTGGTGCCCGCCGAGCGAGATCGCCCGGGCGGACGCCGTGGTGACCGGCCACACGCATGAGGTGGTGAACGAGACGCGGGACGGCCGGCTGTTCCTGAATCCGGGGGAATGTTGCGGCTGGCTGACCGGACGATGCACGGTGGCGGTTCTCGACACCGACACGCTGACCGCTGAGATCATCGAGGTACCGCAATGACTGCACGACGGGCTTCTGTGGGCATTCTGGCCGCGGCCGTCCTGGCGGGCGGCCTGACGGGCTGCGTTCGGCGGACCGTCACCATTCGCACCGATCCGCAGGGAGCCACCGTGCACCTCAACGACCAGACGATCGGCACCACGCCGGTGTCCACCGACTTCACCTGGTACGGCGACTATGACGTGGTGATCCGCAAGGAAGGCTACCAGACGCTCTCGACGCACGAGCGAATCGACGCGCCTTGGTACGAACTACCCGGCCTCGACTTTATCTCCGAGGTGCTGGTTCCCTGGACCATCCACGACCAGCGGGAATTGACGTACACGCTGGAGCCCGCCAAGCCGGTCGATGCCGAGCAACTGCTCGAGGACGCCAAGCAGATGCGTGACCGCACGCTGTACAGCGAGGACTAGGACGCGGCGGCGAGCGGCCGTCGGCAGCCGTTTCAGTGAGGAGCAGCAGTCGAGGCTGCGTGATCGGACGTCGGCAGCACCGGTGCTGCTGGGCCACGGCACGCTTCGTCCCGGCCCGTTGTTCGTCCTGCCGCCGCGAGGTGGGGGAGTGCCTCAAAAAATTCGGTTCGCCGACCCCTTGGCGCCGGACCGGATTCGTGTTCTAATGTGGATCTGTTGCCTGCGGGTGGGCTCGAGCCCGCCGGATGTGCAGGACGATATTCTACCTCAATTAGGATCCCCGGGGCCGTAGCTCAGTTGGGAGAGCGCTTGCATGGCATGCAAGAGGTCGTGAGTTCGAATCTCATCGGCTCCATTAAGGACTTACGAAGAAAATAGAGGTGTCTCACCCGAAACAGTCACCCGAAAAGATTGAGTTTTCCCGTCATCTCCGGCTTCACCCAAACAAGATTGGGGCGAAGCCGATTTTATTTGGGTGAAACAGTTGTGTCAGGTAGTTGAGCGTTCGCTCGCCACGTTAATCTTTTGTAACTTAGAGCTTCCTATAGCTCATAGCTAAGGGCGCACCCATGAGCAATGCGAACACGAAGGTCAGTCCAGCGTTCCAGGCAGTCTTAACCGAAGCGGCCGGACATGCCGAAGCCTGGATGGGGCGGTCCGGGGGCTCGACAGCGCGTGTGCCCTCGACGCCAAGACCAAGGAACTGGCCTACCTGGCCGTACTGGCAGCGATGAGATTGGAAAGCGGCATCCCGTTCCATGTCAGGTTGGCCAAGAAGAGGGCTTCTCGAGAGGAAGTACTGAGCGCCATCCTGCTCGGCCTGCCCGCGGCGGGCCACGGCGTCGTCCAGTGTCTGCCGGCAGCGCTGGCCGCATACGACGCCGAGGCGTGAGTGTCATTTGGCAGGTTCAGCGGGTGAGCGTGCGACGCACAAGCGTCATTCGCGCCATTCTTCCTGATGGCTTTTTCCTGTTGCTGCTGCTCCGAACCGCGCAGGCCTAAGCTTGAGTGGTGCGTTCAATTCTGAATGCGGAAAGGAGAAGCGGTATGGCGAAGTGGATGTGTGCGACAGTCGTGCTCTGCTCGCTGAGCCTCGTCGGATGTAATCGGCCCCAGGGTGAGCCCGAACGGATGGTGCAGCCGGCCGGGACGTTCGAGTCGGCGCCGGCCAGTCCGCAACCGCGCTCGGCCGTCATCTGGGTGAAGGGCCTCAGTTGCCCGTTGTGCGTGCAGGCGATCAAGAAAGAGTTGCAGGCGGTTCGAGGCGTCGAGCAGATCGACGTGGACTACGAGCATGAACAGGCGACGGTGACACTGGCCTCCGGCAAGCCGCCCACCCGCGAACAACTCGTACAGGCCATCGAGCGAACGGGTTACGTGCTGACCAAGCTCGAGATGCGTTAAGAAAGCTATCGGCAATCAGCTGTCAGCTGTCAGCTGTCAGCTGTCGGCTATCGGCTTTCAGCTCGCACAGCTGCCGGCGTCGGCTGGCGGCCGAGGGTTGGTTGCGCCATGCGCCGGCTGGTCACACATCTGCCATCCCCGGAAATTGGGGGCGGTCGGCGCCGGTTTGGCGACCGGGGGGCCCCGTCGTATGATAGACGCTTGTGTTGTCGTCCCCGGGTGGCTCGGCCGGCGGCCCTTGGCTGCGGAGCGGGCGGGGGACGAACGGGGCATGCCATGGCGGCACGAAACGGGGTCGGCCGATCGCACGATCGGGCCGCTCGTCTTGAGTGAGTATTCGATTCCTATGGCTTTCGATCGCAGCTTTATCGGCCCCGGCTCGCTGGCTAATCTCGTGCCGGCGCTCTGGCGTCAGCAGGTGGAAGACTGGCCCCGATTGCGGGAGGCGCTCGACGGGCTCCGTAAAGTGCGCACCCGCAGCTTCCGCCTGGGGCTCTCGACGGTCGTCGTCCAATACAATCCTGGGCGCGAGGTCAGCAGCGCGGCCAAGGTGGACGCGGCCTCACTGGCGGCCCGGCCTTGCTTTCTCTGCAAAGACAATCTGCCCAAGTCGCAGTGTGGGATCGTCTACCGGAAGGACTGGCTGATCCTGTGCAACCCGGCTCCGATCTTCGAGCCCCATTTCACCATCAGTTCGATGACGCACCAGCCGCAATCGGTGCAGGTCGCCGCCCCGGTGATGCTGGACCTGGCTCGCGATCTGGACGGCCACTACACCATTTTCTACAACGGCCCGAGCAGTGGGGCATCGGCGCCCGACCATCTGCACCTGCAGGCCGCGCCGGTGGCGTTGTTACCGCACGAAAAAGAGCTGGTTCGCAACATCTGCTGTGGTCGGACCGCCGAGAGCCCGGGCTGGATCGATTGGGTGCACTGCGAGCCGGTGCGCATCGGTGTCAGCCGGCCCGGCCACCGGTCGGCGATCTTCCTCATGAGCCGGTCTCGGGACGAACTGCTGAGCGCGCTCGAGTGGGTGCTGGAAGTTCTCGCCGAGGTTCGCCCGGCCCGGCCCGAGCCCATGCTCAACCTGTTCGTCGGGTACGCCGACAACTGCTGGACCGTCTGGCTCTACCCGCGGGCGGCTCATCGGCCGAGCTTCTACGGCTTGGGTCCGGACGAATTCCTCATCAGCCCCGGCGCGGTGGACGTCGCGGGTCTGCTCATCCTGCCACGCGGAACCGATTTCGAACGGATCAATGAGGAGATCATCACCCGCGTGTACGAAGAGGTGCTCATGTCGCCCGGCGATCTGCTGCGCGTGCGGTTCAAGCTGGCCCATTCGGAGCGAGTCGGCGGCAACGGCGTGCGGAGGTCGTGTTAGTCGGCAGCTATCAGCTGTGAGCTATGAGCTCTGAGCCGGTGGGCGTTTGCTCGTCGTACTGAGCGGCCGCGTCTCACCAAATGGTGGCGTCGCAATAATGTCACTAAAGAAAGGCTCGCTTATCGCGGCTGACTGGCGGCGGGTTGACTGGCGGCTTCGGTTCGGCGCCGGCCGCCGAGATCGAGCACGGATGGATCGAGCGGCAGGATGTCGGCCGGAGCAGTGGCCGAGCTCGCGGCCTTATCGCCCTGTCTTGTGGCTCGTCTCGTGTCCGTCGGCTCTTCCTGCACGCGAATGTGGAGACGCACGATCTGCCCGGCTCCAAAGCGTCTCACAATGTGGACGATATCGGCCGGGGCGGTCCGAGGTCGCCCCGGCGGCGTGAGTACCGACATTTCCGCGGCCGGCATGTTGGCCCGTAGCACCGTCGGTTGACTCTCGACTGGCAATGCCTGCGGTTCGCCTTCGGCGGCGGCGGCGTCGACGTCGTCATCACGGCTCGTCGCCGCGGCCGACTGGTTGAGCCGGGCAAGCATCTCATCGCGAGCCCGCTCGTCGGGCACGACGACGAGCAGGTCGGTGGCTGCCTGTTCGCGGCGCCGCGCCCGTACGGGTTCGGTCGGTGCAACTTCGCCATCACCGGTGGTTGTGGCAACCTGCTGCTCCGGTGCTGACGGAAGAGCCGTGACGTACTCTGGAGTCTCTTCGATCGGAGCGCTGGGGTCTGCGGCCCTCGCCTTTTGAGCGGGGCTCGCCGGTGAGGCGGATCGGGCGACCGGCGATCTTGCGGTTCCGTCGGTGGATTTCAGTTGCCGAATGAGCACGGCACGCGCGGAGAGCTCATCGAGCAGCCATTGCTTGCTGCCTGCGTCGGCCAGCGACACCGTCACGACCCGCGCGTCGGCGTCGGATAGATCGCTCGCGATGTCGGACTGCAGGAGCTGTCCCGGAACAGCAGACATCCCACGTTCGCGGGTCAGGTCGAGGTAGATGCGCTCTCGATCCTGCTCGGTTACGCCGTTCTGCTCGGTCGCACGGTCGGCGACTGTCAGTCCGTCAGCAGCTTCGTGGGGCGACGTGAGGGCAAGAGGCGGCGGAGCGGCCGCCGGCGTACTCGGCGAAGCGGCGGGCGGCTGGAAGGGCACGCCGAACAGACCCACATCCTCCCGACGCTCTTGCGACTGCGCCAAACGGCCGGACTCTTCGGCGTCGGCCGATTCATATTGCCAGCGTGCTGCCCGGTCGGTTGCCGACACGGTAGCGCTGTCATCGGCGAGATGACCACCCGATGCATCCGGTGCATTTGACAAAGCCAGCTCGCGATTCTCGCGGAGGGCCTCCGGCTGACTCGAGTTCCACAACAAGTAGCCGCCGAGCGATACGGCCAGGACGATGCTGGCGGCGGCAGCCCAGCGGGTAGCCGACCCGAATGATCCCGTCTGCCGGCGAGTGACGGCGGGCGCCGGCCCCAACAGCGCGTCCCGTTCCATGCGGGCGCGAATGGCCTCCATCATGTCCGCGCTCGCCCGTGCTCGCGGCAAGGCCTGCAGGCCCGACCGCATCGCTTGCAGATCGGCCAACAGGGCACGGGCCGCCGGATCCCGAGACAGCACGGCTTCGACACGGTCGCGCTGCGCGGGCGACAGCTCGTTGTCGAGATAAGCCGACAGATCGGCTTCGAACTGTTCAGGACGCTGTTTCATGATGTCACAGAAGCCACAGAAGCAAGGTCGGCGGCGGTTCTCAGTCCGTCGCTTTGATCTTTTCCCGCAAAGCCATCCGAGCCCGGTGCAGTCGGGACTTCACTGTGCCCACGCTGATCTCCAATATCTCGGCGATCTCCTGATAGTCGAGCGATTCAATGTCTCGCAGGACGATGATGGCCCGATAATCATCATCGAGGCTGTCCAGGCCCCTGAGCAGCCGCTGCTGTAATTCGCGTGCTGCCAGGCGGGCCAGCGGTTCCTCGTCGGCGGGCGTCCGGCCCTCGGCTGCGCCTTCCGGCCATTCGCCATCGCCGTCGTGCAGCGACAAAGTGACTCTCCTGCTCTTGCGTCGATGTGACAACGCTTGGTTCACGGCGATGCGAAACAACCACGTGTAAAAGCTCGCCGCAAACCGGTACGAGCCGATCTTCTGCAGGGCTTGCAGGAACGTCTCCTGGGCCAGATCCTGAGCGTCCTCGAGGTTACCGCACACTCGCCAGCAGATGTTCACGACCCGGTCCTGGTACTTGGCGACGAGCCGGCTGAACGCTCCCATGTCGCCGTCCTGCACCTGGCGCACGGCGGCAGCGTCTTCCAGGGCAATGGGACTGGCGGGCATGGTTGCCGATTTATCTGCCATGTTAGACGCCCGGCGTGCCGGCCGGTTCCCGGGGATCGCATAATCTCATGGACACAAGCGGCTACGCCGATTCCGCGTGGTCTGCGCGAAGACTGCCGCGGTTGCCGTCCGCATCGCCATCATGAGCCGGACCGGTCGCCGGGTCAACCGGCTGAAGTCTCATTCAGCGCGGAAATTCATTCTGACACGCTTCGTGCTTGTGGCACGCTTCATTCGGTCGGCCGACCCTGCGCCAGCGTCGGCAATCTCCCCGGTTCATCTCAGCGGCTCCACCGACCTTATCTTCGTAGGACCGCCCGGTGAAAACGGCCTCCGTCTGCGATAACATGTGCCTCCATTGGCGCGGTCCGACTGACCGGATCGATCCCCCGTGCCAAGCGCGACGGCCGGGCGAGTCTTTCGGCGTATGGCGGTTTGGCCATCGGCTCAATGGGAAGCAGTCGGGGACGGGTCTGCCTCCATCGGACCTGTGACGGGCCGTGTGGGCGTGAGCCCGCATGGAATCCGCCGGCGTCTATGAAGGCGCCGGCGGATTCTTTGTTTGTAGCTATGAGCTTTGAGCCGGAGGGGGCGGGCATCCTGCTCGCCTGACGCGCGGACTCCTTCGGCCGAACGCGCGCAATCGACTCGGTGCTGTTGTTCCTATGGACGATCGGGCCCGAGACCTCCAGAGGCGGGCGAGACGCCCGCCCCCCGGCTGGGGTTACTGCTCGGTGACGATCAGTTGATATTGGCTCGGCGGGAAGCCGCCGACCAACTCGTTGGTCCTGACATTGTGCACGATGGCGGCCGTGCTTCTGAACGACAGCGTCGAGAAGCCGGGAGAGGTCGGCGTCAACAGCTGCGCGACCGTCTGTTCAGGGCCGTTCTGGAAATTCGTGACCACAATTTGCACTTGGCCGACCGGAGGTGTGGTCCTGACGATGATGGTGATCAGCCGCCCGACGGCGCTGGGCGTAAAAGTTGCGTTCGGTGCACTGGGAGCGTTGGGCAGGTTGACCAGCACCGTTCCGCTTTCGCAGGCATCGCCGATGCCGTTCTGGTTGGTATCCGCCTGATTGGGGTTGGCGACGGTGGGACAGTTGTCGCAAACGTCTCCAACACCGTCGCCGTCGGTATCCTGCTGGTTGGCGTTGGCGACGGTAGGGCAATTGTCGCAGGCGTTGCCGCGGCCATCGCCGTCCGTGTCCAGCTGATTCGCGTTGGCGACATTGGGACAGTTGTCCGTGGCGTCAGGGACTCCGTCGCCGTCCGTGTCGGTTCCCGTGACGGCGTCGCAGGCGTCGCCGATGCCGTCGTTGTCGGCGTCGGCTTGCGTCGGGTTAAAGACGGTGGGGCAATTGTCGCAGGCGTTACCGACATCGTCGCCGTCAGCGTCGGTTTGTGTGGGATTGGCCACGGTGGGGCAGTTGTCGAGGGCGTCGACGACGCCGTCGCCGTCGGTGTCGATCAGGTCGGGATCGCACGCGTCGCCCACGCCATCGTTGTCGGCGTCAGCCTGGTTGGGATTGGCGACCGTGGGGCAGTTGTCGAGCGAGTCCATGATGCCGTCGTTGTCGGTGTCCACGAAGTCTGAATCGCAGGCGTCGCCGATGCCGTCGTTGTCGATGTCGGCCTGCGTCGGATTGGCCACACTGGGGCAGTTGTCCAGGGCGTCCACGTATCCGTCGCCGTCGGAATCGATCAGGTCGGGGTCGCAAGCGTCGCCCAACCCGTCATTGTCCGAATCCACCTGGTTGGGGTTGAAAGCGGCCGGGCAGTTGTCGGCGGCGTCCACGATGCCGTCCGCGTCGCTGTCCAGCGTCTCGGGATCGCATGCATCGCCCAGTCCGTTGCCGTTCACGTCAGCCTGGTCGGGATTGGGGGCCAGCGGGCAGTTGTCGATGGAGTTGGGCACGCCGTCGCCGTCGGAATCGTCGGCGGGAGGACACCCAATGACCAAAACCAGGAATGCCGCGCAAGAAAGAAGACAAAACGCCGGCCGCAGCGCCAACCTCGGCAGGTGCATGGTCGTAAATTCCTTTCGGGAGACAGAGTTGGAGCCAGCCGCCCCGGTGACCGCGACAGCGGCGGAGGGCCCCTCAATTTTCATGGTAGCGATGGCGGGGCGCGTCCGCCACCCGCTGGCCTGTCACCCGGCGACCGCCACTCGGCGGTCTGTCTTTCGGTGGCCGGAGGCCCGGGCAGTTCCGGCGCGGGGCGGAATGGGTTACAATGCCCACGTGTGCTCTCTCCGCCTCGGCCCGACCGCGGGTCTTGCAGACCTCAGCACGCCCGGATTGGACCCTAGCGTAATCCACTGTGGGGCTGCCGATCGGCCCGCGGGAGAGCCCGCCACAAGCGAGGATTCATAGAGTGTTCTGCACCATTGACGAAGCGCTGTCCGAACTTCGCGCCGGCCGGTTCGTCGTCCTCGTCGACGACGAACGCCGGGAGAACGAGGGCGACCTGATCTGCGCCGCCGAATTCATCACGCCGGAGATGGTCAATTTCATGCTGACCGTCGCGCGGGGCGTTCTGTGCGTGGCCATGCCGCGGCAGATATGCCGGCACCTCGAGTTGCACTCGCAGACGCACGAGAACACGGCTCAACTGGGGACGGCGTTCACGGTAACCATCGACGCCGCGCCGCAGTTCGGCGTGACCACGGGCGTGTCCGCGTTCGATCGGGCGACCACCATTCGCCGCCTGGCCGATCCCATGGCCCAGCCGGACGACTTCCTGCGTCCGGGCCATGTGAACCCGCTGATGGCCCGCGATGGAGGCGTGCTCGTGCGGGCGGGGCAGACCGAAGGGACGGTGGACCTGCTGCGGCTGGCCGGGCTGCGGCCGGTGGGGGCGCTCATCGAGATCATGAATGAGGACGGCACGATGGCTCGCGTGCCCGATCTGGAACGGTTCTGCGCCAAGCACCAGATCAAGATGTGCACGATCGCCTCGCTCATCGAGTACCGCGAGCAGCGCGAGTCGCTCGTGGAGCGGGTGGGGACGGTTCAGCTGCCGACGGAGTTCGGCCCGTTCACCATGCACGCGTACAAGTCGCTGGTTGAGCCCGACCTGCACCTGGCGCTGTGTTGCGGCGGTGTGGGCGAGCGACAGCCCAACGGCCAGCCCATCGTGCACGAAGAGCCGGTCCTCGTGCGGGTGCACTCGGAGTGCATTACGGGCGATCTGTTCGGTTCGATGCGTTGCGACTGCGGCAGCCAGTTGCACACGGCCATGCGACTCGTTCAGCAAGCGGGCAAGGGGGCCATCGTCTACCTCCGCCAGGAAGGGCGCGGCATCGGGCTGCACAACAAGATCAAGGCTTACCTGCTTCAGGACCAGGGGCTGGACACGGTGGAGGCGAACGAGAAGCTCGGTTTTCCGCCCGACAAGCGGGATTACGGCATCGGGGCGCAGATTCTCCGCGACCTGGGGCTGCGACGGCTGGAGATCCTGACCAACAATCCCAAGAAGGTGCATCGACTCTCGTTGTACGGGATCGAAATCGTCAAACAGGTGCCCATCAAAATTCCGCCGAACGAGGTGAATCGGCGCTATCTCCAGACCAAGAAGGAGAAGATGGGGCATTTGTTGGATTGAAGCTGTCAGCTATCAGCTATCAGCTATCAGCTATGAGCTCTCAGCTGTCAGCCATCGGATCTCAGCCACTCGCCGGATGGTGCGTGTTTCGTGTACGATCGAGTTCGTTTTAATTGCGCACGCCATAAATTCTCGGATGTGCGTCCAATGTCTGGCTCATAGCTCACAGCTCATAGCTCATCAATGAACGAACCGGTCGCTCGAATACTGGACGCCAATTTCAACCGGGCTCGCGAGGCGTTGCGAGTCATCGAAGACTACGCGCGGTTTGTCCAGGACGATCCGGTCGGATGTGAGCGAGTCAAGCACCTGCGGCACGATCTGGCCGGATGTATCCGCCGGTTGGCGGGAAGCGTCCACGCGGCCTGGGGTGATGCATCCGCGGAGCGACTGGCTGACGCGCTCCTGGCCGCCCGCGACACGCCGGGGGACGTGGGCACGCACATTGTCACGGAGTCCGAGCAGCATCGCGCCGATGCTCGCGACGTCTGCGTCGCGGCCTTGAAGCGGTTGCCCGAAGCGCTGCGAACGCTGGAGGAATACGGCAAGACGCTCGACGCTGCCGTGGCGGCCGAGATCGAGGCGTTGCGATACCGGGCGTACGATCTCGAGCAGCGGATGATGATGCGAGGCGATCGATCGGCCCGCTTTGCCCGTGTGCAACTTTACGTTCTGGTGACCGAGTCGCTGTGTCGGGACGATTGGCTGTCCGTGGCGCGCGCGGCTATTGCCGGCGGCGCGGACTGTCTGCAGTTGCGCGAAAAGAACCTCGACGACGGCGAGTTGCTGAGTCGCGCCCGCCGGCTGCGCGAGCTGTGCCGCGAGCACGATGTGCTGTTCATCGTGAACGATCGGCCGGACATCGCCCGTCTCGCCGATGCCGACGGCGTCCACTTGGGCCAGACCGATATGCCCATGGTCGATGCCCGGCGGATTCTGGGGCCGGATCGGCTCATCGGCGTCAGCACGCACAACCGCGAGCAGTTCGACGCCGCGGTGGCCTCGGGGCCGGACTACATCGCGGTCGGCCCGATGTTTCAATCATCCACCAAACCGCAGGACCATGTGCCCGGCCCCGATTTGGCGGCTTACGCTACCGCGCGGACCGGGATTCCGATTGTTCCCATCGGCGGGATTGTTCCCGAAAACGCCGGTATACTGTATCAGGCCGGCTGCCGCTGCGTGTGCGTGTGTTCGGCGGTGATCTCGGCCGACGACGTGGAGAAGGCGGCCCGGCAATTCAAGACTTCCGTGCCGCGATAGGTCGCACATCATGAGCATGACTTGGGAAGAGCTCGAGCGACTTCGTCCCACGGACGAGTGGCGCTATCCGCTGCCCCCTACGTGCCGGAAGTGCGCCTACAACCTGACCGGTCTTTCCGAGCAGCGCTGCCCCGAGTGCGGGACACCATTCACCTGGCGCGAGGTTCGGCAGCGCGTGCGGCGTATTTGGGGCATGACGCTGCGGCTTCGTCACGCCAACCAGGATGCCATGACCGGGTTGATCATCGCCTTGTCGAGCTGGTTTGCCCTGGGCTTCGCCAAACTGGTCGGCAGTACGTACCTCACGGGTTTCGTCTGGATCCTGGTCATGATCGCCGCGCTCATGGCCCTCGTGCTCGGCTCGCAGGTGCTCAACGTCCGGCGCATTCCTTCCTGGGCGCGTTCATTCATGGGCGATCCACCGCCGAACATCGCGTTGGGCCTGCTGACCATGTTCCTGGCTCTCACGCTGTTTTTCGTCCCGCTGATTCTCTTTTGAATGCGGTCCCGTGGCACACATGGCCCGGCCTGACCGACGGATGTGCCGTCTCATCGCAGATGGCCCGATTTCGACCGGTTTGCTTGGCCCTGTACAGGCACTTGTCGGCCCGGGCGATCAAGTCTGCAGGCTCGAGCTCCGGACAAGCCGGGTCGAGTACGGCGCCGCCGATGCTCACGGTGATGCGGATCTGTTGATCGTGGCAGAAAATGCGACTCTGCTGGATTTCAAGGCGGATTTGCTCGGCGAGGCAGCGTAGTTCGTCGGGGGCAGGATCGACCACAACGACGGCGAATTCCTCGCCGCCGTAGCGAGCGGCCAGGCGCCGCGTGTCATTCAGGCGCTGAAGGTATTCACCCACGCATCGCAATGCGGCATCGCCGGCCTGGTGCCCGAACGTGTCGTTGAGCTTCTTGAACCGATCAATGTCGAGCAGCAGCATGCCGATCGCATGTCCGTGAGCCCGGGCCGTGGTGCAGACCTTGGCCAGATGCTCTTCAAAGGCGATGCGATTGGCGATGCCGGTGAGGCCGTCAGTAGTGGCCTTGCGGGCGAGCGTCCGATTCTGCGTATGGAGTTCCTGTTCGCGGGCAGCCAGATGGGCCCGCTCCAACTCCGCGGCCATGGTGAGCCTGGCCAATTGCACGACGGCTTCGGCCTGGATTTCCTTGTACGAGCGCGCCGCGCCGATGTCGATCGCCCACTTGGAAGCGGTTTCCTGGACCTGCACCTGCAGGTCTTTGAGGACCTGTTCCAAATCGTCCTCGGAGATGGGCAGGAGCCGGGGAACGTGCGTGCGAACGTCGTCCAGGCGAGCCGGTCCGTCGGCCGCGCAGAACAGATCGGCGATGAGCGCGGCCGCCGCGACCGCCCGGTCGAGTTCGTCGGCCGGCGAATCGGGCCGGTACAACTGTCGGGGATCCTGGTGGTGATGCGTGATGGCACGGACGAGTTCCGCGGGCAATCCCCAGGCGTCAAGCAGTTGACCGGAAAACTCGGCATGGGTAGCGCCCAGATGCCGTTGCTCCAACACCTGAATGGGTTCGAGGCTGGATTGATGATCGGCCAGAACTTGGCGATAGGTGGCCTTGTCGGCATGGAACGCGGCGAGCATGCCAATGTCGCTGAGCAGAGCTCCGATGAAGATCTCCTCGGCGCGCGGCGATCGGACGTGGCCGGCGAGCACGCGGCCGGCCACAGCGCTGGTCAGCGATCGCCGCCAGAACGACTGATAATCAAACCCGCCGGGCCGGTCGTCCTGGACCGCCTCGACGAGCGAGAACGTGAGGGCCATCACTTTCACCGTTCGCAGGCCGAGGATGACGATGGCCTGATGCACGGAGGAGACCTGGCGGGCCATACCAAACAGCGCGGAGTTGGCGACCTTCAGGATCTTGCTCGTGAGGGCGGGGTCGTGCTCGATCACGCGGGCGATATCGCTCACTGAGGCCGTCTCGCTACGGGTGAGCTCCAGGATCTCGACGGCAACCCCCGGGAGTGACGGCAGCGTTTCCGCCGCGCGGACCTTGTCGACCATGGTAACGCTCATGTCTTGCCAACCTCTTTCCCGACCGCACGACGTACGACCGTCCATGCCTTGAGCGAGGCGGGTCGTCGCGGTCTGACTGGGGCGATATGCAATGCCCCGGAAAGTCCGGATCGCGGAAGCGCTGTTGGTGAAAATTTCACCAACTGTACGATCGGTTGGGCCTGGGTGCTTCTGGAGTTGGGCGATTTTTTTCAACATCAGTTCAAATCCGGGGTAATTTTCCCCGCCAATCCGGAGATAATTTTCTAACGTAAACAATTGTGCCGTGTCTATTACTTCGGATGGGTAATGGAGCCGGGCTGTCAACCCGGCGGAATCGAGCCTGGCTGGAAAGTGCTGCCCGGCGGTCATCGGGCAGCCGAGGGGACAGTCAAGGAGGATCGCCATGATGGCCAGACTGCTGACGTTGGCACTCGTGGGGGCGGTCGTGACCGGCTTGCACGTGGGATGCAGTCGATCGGCCGGCCGACAGGGGGGCGATGCGGCGCGAGCAGACTCGCCGAACCTGAACGAAGAGCAGTATTACGAGCAGCGCTTCTCGACAACCGAGTACAACTACGAACCGTTCCTGGCTGAGTACTACCGGGACGGCGCGTGATTCATCCGTTGATCTCCATGCACAGGTGTCATAGACTGAGCGGCGTATTTTAGGCCTCACAGATGCCGGGCTTTCCGACCGGCGGCAACGGGGGTTGCAAGGAGAAAAGGAGAAGAGGATGAGAGCCGCCGGTTTTCTCGCCTTGGCTGGAAGCGTGATCGCGGCGTCGTTGGTCAGTGGTTGTGCGACGACCGAGGTCCGCACCGGTTCCAGCGATCAGCCGATGAAGCTGGCGTGTCGTCTCGCCAATTACGCCCCTAATGAGGAGGCGGGCTGGGCCCACCTGCAGTCTCTCGGGATTCGATACGTGTTCATCAATGTGCCCTCGCCCGAGACGGTTCAGGCCGTCCAGGCCAAGCTTCGCGCGCATCAGCTCACCCCGCTGGTCATGCGGGGGACGGCCGACTTCTCGAAAGACTCGGCGGTCGAGGAACTGGCGGCGCAGACGGCGATCTGCCGGGACATGGGCGTCAAGTATTTGTTCCTGTCGGTCAAGCACCACGGTGCGCCCAAAGCCGACGTTTACCGGCGGCTGCGTGAGGCCGGCGACGCCGCGGCCCGAAACGGCGTGATCATCTCGTTGGAAACGCATCCGGAATTCGGCACCAACGGCGACGTACACGTCGAGACCATGCGGCAGGTGAATCATCCCAATATCCGCGTCAACTTCGACACCGGCAACATCACGTTTTACAACCGGGGTACGACGGCAGTGGCGGAGCTCGAAAAGTGCGTCGACTACGTCGCCACGGTCGAAGTCAAGGACCACAACGGCGAGTTCGAAGCATGGGTTTTTCCACCGCTGGGTGAGGGCAAGGTGGATTTGCCGGGCGTGATTCGGCTGCTGCAGGAAAGGGGCTATCGCGGTCCGGTCACCATGGAGATCGAGGGCGTCAAAGGGGTGCAGCGCTCGGAGGCGCAGATCAAGGCGGATATCGAAAAGTCCACCGCATACATGCGGTCGATCGGGCAGTTCGAATAGAGCCTTTGCCTGTTGGTGGCCGCGGTGGATTGATCGTGTTTCTCAGGCTCGCGTGGATCTCGCCTTCCCGGAAACGCGAACCGCGTTTGTTCGCTTGGTCGGTTGTTTCAGCATCATGGACCCGTGTCGGGCGAAACGTCCGGCATTCTTCGAGAGAGAGGTTGCGCATATGTCTGACCACACGAGTATTTCCCGTCGGCGTTTTCTGGGCACGGGAGTGGCCGCCGGTTCGGCGGTGCTCATGGCGTCGCAGCATGTACGGGCGGCTGACAGCCCGGATGACATCCGGTGCGGGTTCATCGGCGTCGGCGGCCGCGGCTTCGGCGTGCTCAACGCGATTCACAAGTCGCCGGGCGTGCGCGTGACCGCGCTGTGCGACATCAACCGGAGCAACCTCGAGCGGGCCGCCAAAGCGGTGAGCGACGACAAGCCCCGGTTGTTCGAGAACTATCGGGAACTGATCGACTTCAAGGAGCTCGACGCGGTGTTCATCGCCACGCCGTGCAACCTGCACGCCGAGATGGGTATCGCGGTGTTGGAGTCGGGCCGTCACTGTTATCTGGAAAAGCCCATGGCCATCACCATGGCCGAGCTCAACGCCATCTACGCGGCCACGCAGAAGGCCAAGGGCATCTTCCAGATCGGCACGCAGTTGCGATACGGCAGCCCGTGGCGGCCCGCCATCGAGACCATCACCTCGGGCAAGCTCGGCAAGCCCATCATGATCCGGGCCTACCGCAACAATGCCGGTGACTTCCCGCGGAACGGCTGGTTCGAAGATCCTGTGCAGTCGGGCGACGTCATGCTCGAGCAGGCCGTGCACGAGTTCGACATCTTCAACGCCGTGTTGGGCGGCGTGCCCAAGCGGGCGGCGGCGTTCGGCGGCCAGGCCATGCGGGCGAGCAAGGCTCCCATGCATGACTTCTTCACGCTGTCGCTCGACTACGGCGACAAGAAGGTGGTGGGCTACACGCACTCGTGGATCGCCGTGCCCAACATCGGCTGCGACGGCTTCAACGAGTTTGTCTATTGCACAAACGGCGCGGTGGACATCCACGGGGGCAAGATCTATCACCGCCAGTCGAAGGACAACAAGGAAGACGTCAGCCCCGAGCCCAAGGGCGATACCACGCAACTGGCGGTGGACGACTTCTTCCGCTGCTGCCGGTCGGGTTCAAAGCCGCTGGCCAACGCCGACAGTGGTCGCGCCGCGGTGATCGTGGGCCTCATGTGCCGCAAGGCGCTGGCCGAGGGCCGCGTGGTGACGCTCGAAGAAGTTCTCGCGGAAGGCTGATCCCGCGACAGGCCGTTCACTGGGTCAACATAACGAGCCCGAACCGCACGAGGTATTCTCTCGCGAGCTTCGGGCTCGTCTCGCGCTTCCGCATGCTTGTGGGGCATCCCCTGCAGGCTGAACGCTTGCGTCGCACGTATGTGTCTGTGTCAGGCCGTGCCGCTCACCAGCAATGGAGCCGGCTTGAACCCTTTGCAGCCACTGATCGGTGTTACTCTCAGCGACAGCGACGCGTGTTGAGGATGGTCGCAGTCCACGACCAGATCCTCCGGCGCCTGATACGACCGTTGAATGTCCTCAATGACCTGCTGAAGCTGCCCGTTGTGATCCTTGAAGAACGAACACAGCCCGCACTGACCTTCGTGAATTCGTTGCATATCGACTACTCCTTACACGTGATGGCGCGGGCCGCGTTCCGGTTGACGCGACTCGCCCGTTCTGGAAAGAGTCTTGTCGGCTGACGATTGGGTTTCCACCGTGTCTGGTGGCTTCAACTCGGACGGGCGTACGTTTCAGGTCTGACCCCAGCGAGCCTGCCGGCAGAAAGCCCGGCCGCCTTCACCGCTTGCGCGGTCAACGGGGGACGGCTCGGCGTTTGATCTTCCACGTGGAATCGAGTCGCCGGCCCCGGTGCGGAAGGAGCGACGGGAGGGTGGACCGGGCGTGAGAGAGGTCCCGGCCGAGCGGACGGGCTCCTGTTGGCGGCCAGCGATTGTCTGTTTTTTGGGCAGTCGACCGCGCACGCCCGGCGGGTCTTTCGCGATTGAGGGTTCTACTGTATCCTTTTGTGTATCAAGGCTCTGCGAATCGGGTCGCCGTCGCGGACGGGGCCGAGGAGGGGGCCGGGCCGGCCGAAAGGACGCGCATTAGGCAGGGCCGACCGATTTTTGACTTGCCAACGAATATTAGTTTTCATAATATACGCGGACACCTTGTGCCACGTACGCTTATCCTCCCGGGCGGGAGGGGACGGCGGACGCTGGCGAAAAAACCGTGGCGAGCCTGCGGATGGTTCTCCATCCGGCCCGGTGCAAGGCGATGGCTATTCGAAGGGAGTCGGGCAACCGATGAGTGGTAGTGCAACAAGACTGCAGGCAATCGCAGCGGTAACGAATTACAAGCCCATCACGCCGCCTTTGAATTTCGCCGAGACCAAACCCGGCGAACTCTTCGGTACCAACGTCTTCGGCTTGTCGGAGATGAAGAAGCGGCTGCCGAAGAACGTCGTGAAGTCGCTGCAGAAGACCATCGAGAGCGGCGAGAAGCTCGATCCGTCGATCGCGGACGCGGTGGCCGCGGCCATGCGCGACTGGGCGATCGAGAAGGGGGCCACGCACTACGCGCACGTGTTCTATCCGCTCACCGGTTTGACCGCCGAAAAGCACGATTGCTTCCTGACGCCGGACGGCAACGGCGGCGCGATCGCCGAGTTCACCGGCAAGGCCCTCATCCAGGGCGAGCCGGATGCGTCGAGCTTCCCGTCGGGCGGTATCCGGGCCACGTTCGAAGCCCGCGGCTACACCGCCTGGGACGTGACCAGCCCGGCGTATATTCTCGAGAATCCCAACGGCACGACGTTGTGCATTCCCACGGCGTTCGTGTCGTTCACGGGCGAGGCACTCGACAAGAAAACCCCCGTGCTGCGGTCCATCCAGGCGTTGAATCGCCAGGCGCAGCGGATCCTGAAGCTCTTCGGCCACACCGACGGGGCAATGGTCATGAGCACGGCCGGTCCGGAGCAGGAGTACTTCCTGATCGACCGCAACTTCTTCTTCGCCCGACCCGATCTGATCAACGCCGGACGTACGCTGTTCGGCTGCCGGCCACCCAAGGGCCAGGAGTTCGAAGATCACTACTTCGGCGCCATTCCCGAGCGGGTGCTGGCGTTCATGCTGGAATGTGAGCGCGAGCTGTTCAAGCTCGGCGTGCCGGTCAAGACCCGCCATAACGAGGTGGCGCCGGCTCAGTACGAGATCGCGCCGTCGTTCGAGTTCGCCAACGTGGCCACCGATCATCAGCAGTTGATCATGCTGACGCTCAAGCGGGTGGCGGAAAAGTATGGTATGGCCTGCCTGCTGCACGAAAAGCCGTTCGCCGGCATCAACGGGTCGGGCAAGCATCTGAACTGGTCGCTGGGCAGCGCCACGCAGGGCAACCTGCTGGATCCCGGTGACACGCCCCACGCCAACGCCCAGTTCCTGGTCTTCTGTGCCGCGGTCATTCGGGCCGTTCACAAGCACGCCAAGCTGTTGCGGGCCGTCGTGGCCAGCGCCGGCAACGATCACCGGCTGGGGGCCAACGAAGCGCCGCCGGCGATCATCTCCATCTTCCTGGGCGAGCAGTTGACCGACGTCTTCGACCAGATCAAGAAGGGCGATCTGAAGTCGTCCAAGAAGAAGGACGTGCTCACGGTGGGTGTGGATGTCCTGCCGCCGCTGCCCAAGGACACCGGGGACCGCAACCGCACGAGCCCGTTCGCGTTCACGGGCAACCGCTTCGAGTTCCGGGCGGTGGGCTCGAGCCAGTCGATCGCCGGACCGCTGGTGGCGTTGAACACCATCGTGGCCGACTCGCTCGACTACATCGCCACGCGATTGGAGGCCGAGACGCAGGGCGATCCGTCGAAGCTGCACGCGGCCGTGCAGAAGATCCTGAAGGAGATCATCACCGAGCACGACGCGATCATCTTCAACGGCGACAACTACTCGGCAGAGTGGCACAAGGAAGCCGAGCGACGCGGTCTGCCCAACCTGCGGACGACGGTGGACGCGCTGCCGGCGCTGCTCGACGAGGAAGTGGCCGCCATGTTCGAGCGGCACAAGGTGCTGTCGCGACGTGAGCTGCACAGCCGCTACGAGATTTACCTCGAGCAGTACTGCAAGACCGTCATGCTCGAAGCCAACCTCATGCTCAAGCTCGGGCGGACGCAGATCTTCCCGGCGGCGATTCGTTACCAGAGCGAGTTGGCGACGACTTGCGCGAATCTCAAGGCGGTCGGGTACACGTTCGACACGAACACACTGGACAAGATGACCGCGCTGGTCAAGGAGCTGCAGGACAGCCTGGCCGAGCTCGAAGAGCTGATGCGGCACGAAGCGTCCTCGAAGGAAGAGGAAGCCAAACACATTTGTACGAAGCTGCTGCCCAAGATGGTGGAGATCCGCAAAGTGGCGGACACGCTGGAGAGCATGGTGGCCGACGACCTGTGGCCGCTGCCGACGTATCAGGAAATGCTGTTCATCAAGTGACCAGCCCTGCTCGGGCGCACACGCAGAGTCTCAGAGCGAGCGGCGGGATCTCCTCTCGTCGCTCGCTCTTTTCGATGCGCCGACGCGCTGCAGATACGACCGGTGCAGCATCACGCCCGGGTGAGCATATCCAGCTCGACGGGAATGACGATGGTGTCGCCGCTGGGCAACCGCACGCGGACTTTGGTCCGGCCGGCCTTGCGGAGTCGCTCCCGCTCGGTTTCTTTGGCCACGTGGACGATTTCGGCCGTCAGCTTGGGATCAGCTTTGAAGAACCGTTCTCGGATGACGTTCTTGACGTGCTTGGAGACCCGGCCCCGGTCGTCGTCGCACTCGCACCAAGGCGGGACGGGCATGGGGGCCACCAATTTGACCTTGACTCCGACGGTGAGTGCTTGCTTCATGGCTTGTTCCGAGATGTGAACGAGGAAAAAGGAGTGAATAACTCGCGCCCGATGCTTGGGGCCGAGGACCAGTGCGCGAGAAGCGGCCGCGCGGAACAGTCGTGTTCGACGGCAGGCCTGTGGAATCGGACCGACGTGTGTGGATGACCAGGAACGTTGTCACGCTCTTGACCTCCGGGGCCATTGTATCGCAGGGCTAGGCGCAGGCAAGCAAAATCCGGCTGCCGCCCGAGCAACTAGGTGTGTGCTACGGCGGGAAGGGGGCGGCGATCGCGTGGGATGGCTAACCGTCGATGGTCGCCGGCTCGCGAGGCGTGCCGAGCTTGACGAAGACGTCGTCGTACTGCCCCTGGAGGTATTCGCGCCGGCCGCCGCCGGCGATGTGGTCCCAGGGGAGGATCTCGGTGTAACTGCGTTCGCGATGGGCGTAGAAGGCCGGGTCGATGCCGGTCTGCTCGAACGCACGCTGCCAGATGTCGTAGTTGAACGCCTCGTCCCACCCGTCCATCCGCGCGCCGAGGCGATAGGCGGCCTCGATGGCGGCACCGAGCCGGCGATCGCCGCGGGCGAACACGCCTTCGAGGATGCTGCGGTGCGGGCGATGCGTCTTGATGCGCACGGCCGTGCGGTATCGGCTGGAGATCTGCCGCAGGAGCGAGCGAGCCTCCTCGAAGTATTCCACGGTCTTCTGGGCGGCCCACTGGAAGGGTGTGTGTGCCTTGGGTACCAGCCAACCCACACTGGCGTTGACGCTGGCCGGGCCGCCGCGGATGCCGCGCTTGGCCTCGCTGACCTGCCGGGCGAGCTCGAAGATCGCTTCGATGTCCTCTCGCCGTTCGCCGGGGAAGCCGCACATGAAATAGAGCTTGACCGAATTGTAACCGGCCTCGTAGGCGGCTCGCATGCCGTCGAGCAGATTGCCGTCGGTGACTTTCTTGCGGATGGCGGCTCGCAAGTCGTCGGCCGCCGCCTCGACGGCCACGGTCAGGCCGCTCTTGCGGACGGAACTGACCAGCCAGGGGATGTTGGCGAGCATCTTGTCCACGCGCAACGACGGCACGGACAGGTTCACGTGTCGGCTGTCGAATCGCTCCTGCATGCGCTCGGCCAGCACGCGCAGATGCGGATAGTCGGCGGTGGAGAGGCTCAGTAGGCCGATTTCCTCGTGCCCCGTCGCACGCCAGGCTTCCTCGGCGATCTCGAGAATGCGATCCACGCTGCGCAGTCCGAGCGGCCGCTTGGTGTAACCCGCGTGGCAGAACCGGCAGCGCTGCGGGCAGCCGCGCATCACCTCGATGCTGATGCGATCGTGCACGATCTGCGTGAACGGCACGAGCGGCCGCGTGGGGAACGCAACGGTTTCGAAGTCGGGTGTCTGACAGCGCTCGATGTGCATTCGCGGCACGAACCCGGCGGGGCAGGCGCTGCTCGGTGTGACCGAGGCGATGCGGCCGTCGGCGTGGTAGTCGAAGGCGTACAGCGAAGGGGCGTAGATCCACTCGAACCGCCGGGCGGCTTCGAGAATCATGTCGCGCCGCGACGCACCCTGTCGCTTCATCTCGCGAACGAGTTCGACGAGGGCGGTCATGCTGTGCTCGCCGTCGCCGATGACCACCAGATCGAGAAAGTCGGCCAGCGGTTCGGGGTTGTCGGCCTGGGGGCCGCCGCCGACGATCAGCGGGTGAGCGTCGGAGCGCTCGTCGCCGCGCAGCGGGATGCCGGCCAGGTCGAGCATCATGAGGACGTTGGAAAAGCCCATCTCGTACTGCAGCGAGATGGCGAAAATGTCGGCGTCGGCGACCGGCTGGCGGGTATCCCACGTGAACAGGGGCAATTGCCGTTGCCGCATGATCTGCTCGGCGTCGAGCCAGGGGGCGTACACGCGCTCGGCGCAGACGCCCGGAATGTGGTTGCAGATCCAGTAGATGATCTGGCAGCCCAGGTGGCTCATGCCGATGGCGTACGTGTCGGGGAAGCCGATGGCGACTTTCACCTCGGCTTGCTGCCAGTCGCCGGGGCGCACGAGTTGGTTCCACTCGCCGCCGATGTACTGGCCCGGCTGCTTGACGTACGGCAAGAGTTCTTCACTGACCCGCTCACGAAGCGTCATGCGTCATCCTGTCAAAAAAGGAGATGGCCGAACACCTCCGATTATAAGGGCACGTCGGACCCGGCCCAATCGAGTACGGCTGAATTCGCCGGGGAGCGGATAGCGCAGTGAGACGGTCGGGATCGGCGGCGGGGAGAAGGACTATCGCTGGCGGTAGACAATGCGACCGCGAGTCAGGTCGTAGGGCGAGACCTCGACGGTCACGGTATCGCCGGGGACGATGCGGATGAAGTTCTTCCGCATTCGCCCCGAGATGTGGGCGAGGATTTCGTGCTTGGTTCCGCCCGCATCGGCTTCGACGATGAACTGCGCGTTGGGCAGAGCCTTGAGTACTTTCGCGTCAAACTGAATACTATCCGACTGGGCCACAGACGAGTCCTTAAAAGACCAACGGTTCCGGCTCGCATCCCTCGCGAGCCCGGGTGACCGCCTTCGGCACATTACAGAGAGATCTATTATGATCGTAGCGGGCGCGGAACGCAACAATACCCGTGCGCCCGGAGCGATCCGGGGGCTCGGGGGGCTTTCCGCCGCGGATCGAGGGAACGGACGCATGGACGCACGGACGGCGGCATTACGAGCGCTGGGAGATTTGCGCGAGGGCAGGCAGACGGCTCGCCACGCCATCGAGGCGGTGGTGGGGCGGTACGGCCTGGCCGACCGGGACCGATCGCTGGCCATGGAGCTGGTGACGGGCGTCGTCCGGCACCGGCTGACGCTCTCGACGGTGCTGGCGCATTTCACAAATCACCGATGGAAGCACGTTTCCCGCCGCCTGCAGCAGACCCTCATGCTGGGGGCCTACCAGCTCATCTGGCTCGACTCGGTCCCCGCGTTCGCGGCCGTCAACGAAGCGGTCAACCAGGCCAAGGCCGAGGGGGGCCGGGGGGCCGGCCAGTTCGTCAACGCGGTTCTGCGGCAGTTGGAGCGGCGAATCGAGCACCGGCGGGTGCCCGTGTCGCAGGCGGACCCCGTTCGCGCGATCCTGGTGGATCGGACGACCTGCTGCCAGCTGGCGGATCCCGTCTTTGCGGACCCGCTCCGGCAGCCCATCGACCACCTATCGCAGACGACGTCGCATCCGGCCTGGCTCGTGTCCCGCTGGATGGATGCCTTCGGCTCGGAGCGGACCGGGGCGATCTGCCGGGCGGGCATGCTGCGGCCGCCGATCTTTCTGCGGCCCAACCGGCTGCGGACGGACGCGGCGACGATGGTCGAGCAGCTTGCCGAGGCGGGCTTCCAGCCGCAGTTGGCGGCGGGAGGCGAAGCGATCCTGGTCCAGCAGACGGCCGCCCTCCCGGGCTCGCCGCTGCTGAGAGCCGGGCTGTTTCAGCCCCAGGATCCTACCGCCACGCGACCGGTACGGCGGATGGAGTTACAGCCCGGCCAAACCGTCCTCGATCTGTGTGCCGGGCTGGGTACCAAGACGACGCAGATGGTCGAGGCCATGGGCGACGACGGCCGCATCCTGGCCACCGACATCGACGCGGCTCGCCTCGACGGCTTGGCTGAGGTCGTGCAGCGGCTCGGCTACCGCAGCGTTGACGTCGTGCCCATGCACGAGCTAGAGGACCGCGTACGGGCATTGGGTCGGCTGGACTGGATTCTGGTCGACGCGCCGTGCAGCAACTCCGGCGTGCTGGCCCGCCGTCCGGAGATTCGCTACCGGCTCAGCATGCGGGGTCTGATCAAGATCGCGGAAGTGCAGTTGGGCCTGCTCGATCAGGCGGCGAGACTGGCCGGCCCGCAGACCCGCATCATGTACAGCACGTGCAGCATCGATCCCGAGGAAAACCAGCAGGTTTGCGTGCGTTTTCTCGAGGCTCATCCGGATTGGATGCTCGCTGACAGTTATTTGACGCTGCCGGACGCCGGCGATACGGCGATCGACTGGCACGACGGCGGTTATTGGGCGGTGCTGGCACGGAAGTAGGAGTGGGGACGGGCAGGGAAGACGGCGGGCGAATGTTTCGGGCCGGGTTATCGGCCATGCAAGTGAATTCGCGCTGTGGAGCAGCCGATGAAAAGGTGGGGTGCTGTCCGCGTCGCCGATCCCGGCTCGGTCGGGGCGGAATGACGGCGACGGTTTCGCCTCAGGAGCTTTTCAGACGTGCTGACCCATTTGGCGATCGGCCTGCTCGGTGCGGGCGTCTTCCTACGGATTGTCGCCAAGGAGAAGAACCGGCGTCATCGCCACCTCCTGCTGCGGTTGGCCGAGCAGGAAAAGGCGCTGGCTGAAATGGAAGCCGCTCGCGCCCAGCAAGAAGGGGAGGCGGATGAGGCGAGCAACCCGGCCGACGCACCCGATACGATGAGCCAGGCGGCTTGATGCAAGCGGCTGGTCCGCATGAGGTTGGCCTGGCCTCGCCGTCCGGGGGCGATAACGTTCGCATTGACGGTCATTTTGTTCCGACATACCATTGGCTTGATCGAACCGGGCGCCGGCCTGTGAGGAGACTTTCCCGTGTCTGACATGCCTCTGCGCAATCGTGGCCCGCTTCAGACGACGCTGTTCACCGTCGTCGCCGCGTGCGTTCTGGGTGGTGTGTTGCTGATCGCCGGCCTGATTCTTCTGTTCGTGCCGGAGGCTCGGCTCGGCGGAGTGGTGGCTCTGGGCGCGGGTTTGCTCCTGGTCTCGCTGTCGCTGATTCTCAATGCGATCATGGTCGTGACGGCCAAGACCGAGGCCAACGTCAACCGCATTCACAACGTGCTGCTGGAGATGCAGGAAGTGGTGCAGCGAATGGCACCGCTGGTCAAGATCGTGGCCGACAACAGCCAGATCTCCGATGCCGTGCGGTCCATCACGCACCGCGAGAGCGAGCGGGAGGCGCTGCGGCAGGCCATCCGCGAGGAGATGTACAGCGGCGATTGGGAAGCGGCTACCTACCTGGTGAACGAAATGGAGCGGCGGTTCGGCTACAAGCAGGAGGCCGAGACGCTTCGCCAGGAGCTCGCCGCGGCCCGGGAGATGACCATCGAAGAGAAGATCAACCAGGCTCTGACGCATATCGAAAAGATCCTGTCGGAGCATCGCTGGGAGCGAGCCCGGGCGGAAATCGACCGGCTCGTCAAGCTGTTTCCCCGGCACGAGCGCGTGTTGAACCTGCCCAAGGAACTGGAACGCCGCCGCGAGGCGCAGAAGCAGGCGTTGCTGGCTCGCTGGAACGAGGCGGTGGCGCGGAACGAGATCGACCAGGGTATCGAGATCCTGACGGAGCTGGACCAGTACCTCACGCGCGAGGAAGCTCAGAACCTGCAGGACTCCGCTCGTGGCGTCTTCAAGGCGCGGTTGCTGAATCTGGGCGTGCAGTTCGGGTTGGCAGTGTCGGAGAATCGATGGCGCGACGCCTTGGAGATCGGGCTGCAGATTCGCCAGGAATTCCCGAACAGCCGGATGGCGCAAGAAGTATCCGAGCGCATCGACATTCTGCGTATCCGCGCGGGCTTCAAGACCGAAGCGGAGATCACCATGCGTCAGGCGGCGACGTCGTCATCATGAGCTGTAAGCTATAAGCTCTAAGCTGTAAGCCAGAAAAGACAAAAACACGAAAGCCCCGGGCGGTAGGTTACCCGGGGCTTTTTCGTTCTTGTCCAGTTCCGTTTGGGCGCGGCCAGGTTCAGATCAGGCCGGCGCCGAAGGGGTCGTCGTCTTGGCGACGGTCGGCGCTTTCGCCCGCCGGCGAGTGGGCCGGCTGCGATTCCGGCGAAGGCGGGCCGGGTCGGCGATTGCGGTTGTAAATGGGCTTGCCGATGGCGTTCTCCCCTTCGCTGCCGGGCAAGCGTGCCGGGCGGGACGGCAGCGGGGCGGATGCGGTCTGGGCCTCGCCACGTCGGTTGGCGGCATCGCGCTTCAAATCGGCGATGAGCGAGTTGTATTCGCTGAAGTCGCTGGCCGAATCAGGTGCGCCGGAGTCGGCCGTCGCCGACGGTGCGGCATACGACTCCTCCACGTCGTGGAACTCCGAATCGTAATCGTCCAGATCGTCGAATGATTGCGGCTTGTAGCCCGGCAACTTGGACCGTTCCAGTTCGTTCTGGTAGGCCTCGACCACTGCCTTCTGAATCCGCTCGCGACAAGCGGCGTTGATGGGGTGGGCGATGTCCGCGTGGAGCTTGGCCCGGCCCTGGCTGTCCTTGGGGGCGCGGTTCTCCTTGAGATGCAGTCCGCAATCATTGCAGTACCGGGCCCGCAGGTGATTCTTGCACCCGCAACGCGGGCATCGGTCCGCCAGCTTTCTCGAAGGCATGGCCACGAAAACGCCATTGACGCCTTCGATGATCTTCAGATCCCGTATGACGAAGTCTCCGTTCAGCGTGATGCTACAGAAGGCCCGCAACCGTTCGCTCGGATTCGCCACCAGCTTGATTCGCACTTCGGTGATGTCCATGATGGTTCCTCCCGAAAAACTTTCGGCGTTCGTGGCCTGAGGTTTCGACCCGTTCACGTTTGCTCCACTGGTTGCACCAATTCAGTCCGTACGGCCAACCGGGCCTCGACGGCCTGGGCGAAGGCCTGGCCTTCATCCCGAGTGTCGAAAGCGGTGAACATCGTCGAACCGCTGCCGGAGATCCGCACCGGCCGGTCCGCCATCCGGGAGGCCTCACGCTGCAGGGCTCCCAGTGGCGGGCACACCTCGATGGCCGGGGCCTCCAGCATGTTAAACGTTGCGTTCATCCACTCGACGGCGTTGCGTGCGGGCGGGGGTTCGACCGCCCGCGGTTCCTGCACGCCCGGCCGCCACGCGCGGTACACCGCCGGCGTAGAAACCGACAGGCCAGGCATGATTAAGACGATCCAGCCCGTCCAACCCAACCGTGCCGGGCGGACGCGTTCGCCGCGACCGCTGATGACGGCCGATCCGCCTTCCAGAAACAACGATACGTCGCTGCCCAGTTCGGCGGCCAGTTCGGCCAGACGGTTCGGCGGCCAGTCCAATTGCCACAATCGCCGCAAGGCCAGCAGCGTGGCTGCGGCATTCGAGCTGCCGCCACCGAGTCCGCCCCCGACCGGAATGCGCTTGGTCAGCCGGCATCGCAGACCGGCGGACCGATTCGTCCGCTCGGCCATCATCCGGGCCGCCCGGCAGATCAGGTTCTCGCCGTCGGTCGGGAGGCCGGGAACGTCACATTCCACAGCCACGCCGGGCACCGGCGACGGGGCAAACTCCAACTGATCATAGAGGGTTACCACCGATACCAGCGAGGCGATGTCGTGATAGCCGTCCGGCCGCTTGCCCGCGACCTGCAGCGTCCAATTGATTTTGGCGGGCGAGCGCACGACAACGGCCTCACGGAGGGTATTTGGTGTGTCGGGCATCCGTCAGCCCTCCCTTCCGAGGAGCGAGGGCATGTCAGGAAAAGAGTCGTGCAGCTTGCAGAAGCGGCCTGCCGCATGCTGTCTCGGTGCAACTGCCGGTCGCTGCCATGCGCGGAACCACGCCGCCTCCAGCCGCCGATGGTGACAGGGACTATTGACCGGTGGTGGGTAGAACGGTGCTGCAAACAGAGGGTTAGCGCGGCAGAGTGCGGTGAATCGATTCATAGCTGCTGATCACGATGCAGTTGCACTGAGTAAACTCGCGTATGCCTATTCTAGTCGCGGGCTATCCTCTGTCAACAAAAACCGGTTGATTAATGAGCGTAACCTTTGGAAAAATAAGAGCTTTTCATTTGACGGCCATGTTGCGAGCTTGTGTTGGAAACGATACAGGCCGGACGGAGAGCCGTGGGGGGCGTCGTATTTTATGTTATTGATGGCGGCCGTCGGGCCGATGCACTGAATGGACACACTTGGATCGTGTGAAGACGCGTATGCCCATCACGCTGATTTGTCCCAATCTGCTCTGCCGGAGCATTCTCCAGGTGCCGGACGCGACGCGCGGTCGCAAGGTCCGGTGCGGAAAGTGCGGCCGGGACTTCCTCGTCCCGACCGCGGAGAACACGAAGAACGCCAAGAAGTCGGCCGCTCCAGCCGCGCAGGCGGAATGACACGGCCGAAGCCTGCAGCACGAAGCAGTCACTTGGCGGTCCGTTTCCTCACACTGGTATACTGTCGTGGCATGAACTTCGAACCTGCCGACACCCGGCACACCTCGAGGCGAATCCGGGCTGTGATCGCTCTGAGCCGAGGAGCGGTGCTGTTGTCTCTGGTAGCCGGCTGCGGTCCGCAGTTTCGATCGCCGACGCGTATCGGCGTCACTTCGTTCGACCTGACTCCTCTGCCGCCGTTCCTGCCCAAGCGAATCCTTTTCCAACGCGAGCTGGAAAATCACCTGGGCGAGCCGGTCGTGTTCGACTTGATGACTCCCCGGCAAATCCGCGTGCACTTGGGCACGGGGCGACTCAAGTTCGCCATGGTCAGCGCTGCCGACTACGCCGAGATCGCGCCGGCGGGAAACGCGGAGATCCTGGCGGTGGCGACGAACGCTCATGGCCGGACATATCGGCAGGGGCTCATCATCGTCTCGCCGCAGTCGCGGATTGAATCCGTCAGCCAGACCAAGGGAATGCGTTTCCACTTTCTACCCGCGGGCGACGCGCTGAACGAGGCTGCGGCGGGGGCATTGCTGGAGGCGGGTATCGCCCGCCATGAAATCGACGCCGGCATTCTGGGCCTCGGGCTCGATACGTCACACATCAACTCGCTCGAGGTGGCCAAAAGCGTGGTCCTGGAGAATGCGGTCGGCGTGATCGATGAGGTGGACTATCTCAGTTGGCCGGAACGAGGAGGCAGCCTCATGCTGCTCGCGCCTTCAAAGGAGCAGGTGCGGGTCATCGGCCGGACGGTCCGCGTGCCCGAAGGGCCGTTCCTCGCCTCGTTGCAGACGCCGCCGGAACTGCGCGAGAGTATGAAGCGCTACCTGCTCGAAGAACTCAACAATAAGGCAGTCGTGCTGGGCGTTCCGGGCGTAAGCGGCTTTGCCGAGCCGATCGACCGGAGCGAGTACGAGCCTTATTTCGCGCTACTCCGCAAGTTGCATCCAGCGGGCAAACCGGTCACGTCGGCGGCGATCACGGCTTCGCCATAAGGGTGATGCGCCAAATGCGGCCGCGCGTGAGCAGGCCGGCCGGGGCCGTGGTCTGGACCTCTTGCATCTCGCCGTTCAAACCGTACCCCGCGAGAAACTCGGGGAAGCTCGACGCCGCCGAGCGGTTGGGGTCGCTGGCCAGGGCGTAGCCGCCGGGCTCGAGAGCCGCAGCGATCCAGCGAGCCACCGGCTCGGACAGTCGACGTTCGTACAGCAAATCGGCTGCGAATACGCAGTCGTACCGGCGGGGAGGGGCCTGCTCCACGAAGTCGATCCACTCCGTGGCTTCCAGACGGACCCCGTTGAGTTCGGCATTCAACCGCGCGAACGCCAGTGCATCGTCGTCGTAATCGCTGGCAGTCACGCGCCAGCCCATCATGGCCGCTGCCACGCTGACCAGGCCGACGCCGCAGCCGATCTCGACGGCGTGACGGCCTTGGCCGGGCTCGCCGGCGAGGATGTGCTCAGCCAGCAGGATACCGGCCGGCCAGGGCTGGGCCCAGTAGGGCATGTACTCGTTGCGGGCGAAGCGTTCCTGCGTCTGACGCGAGTCGAGGAGAGCGTCCATGTCCTCGGGCCAGACGAGTTGAATCGGGCGTCCCCCGAGTTGCCAGATCTCGCGGCGGACGGCATAGCCTCGCACCACCTCTTTCGGCGCGGATTCGTTCACTACGCAAGTCCTTTCTTGCCGATTAACAAGCGCGTATCATAGGACGGGAGCCGACTATGAAAGGCGCAGCGAGCCATTCTACGCAGGAACAGGCACTTGTCCGGCGCGGGCCGTACCGGCTGGCCCCTTTCGACAAGCTGATGGGGCCGCTGGTCGCCAGTTGGGCTCGCGACGATCAAGAATTGTTCTGGCTGGCCCCCAAGACGCCACCGCCGCTGACCGCGGCCAAAGTGGTCGCATGGGCCACGCCGGATGGCCGGCCGCTCCTGTTCTACCGCGATGACACTCCCGACCCGCTGGGCTACCTCGAACTCAATCCCATGCCCGCCGACTGGGGCCATTATTGGCTCGGTCACTGCGTCACACATCCTGATTATCGTGGAATGGGCCTCGGCCGAATCATGATCGCACTCACGCTCGAGCTGGCGTTTCGCACCCGCCGGGCATACCGCGTCAGTCTGGTGGTCTTCCCCGAAAATGTCGCCGCCATCCGATGCTATCGCAACGCCGGGTTCGTCGATGCCGGCGACCAGTGGAAGTACTTCTGCACGACGGGCCAGCAGCACCGTATGATGCAGATGACCATCGACCGCGGACGGTTCCTTTCCTTGCCCGCCCCGCGCTACCACTGATGATGGCAGCGATCCATGGACGCGCAAACAACGCGCCGTCGCCGGCATCGTTTGCGCTTTTTTTCGGAACGAGCGCCGGGCCAAGTATCGACCACTTCTTGGATCGGCTGCTACTTGCTCGCGGGCGGGCCGTCGCCGGCCTGGATGATGCTGGCTACCACGCCGTCAATGGCGGCGTTTACGATGGTGTTGACGGCCTGATCGGAGTCACCGCTCAGGAGTTCCTTGACGCCCTGGCCGATGTTGGCGGTGGCGGTCTGGCGAAAGACGGTCTGGGCGTCGTGGTCGCAACTGACGCCCAGACTGGCGGACGCGACCAGGAGACCGGCGCCGATGGCGAGTGCCCGCAACGCCTTTCGCGTCGTTGGCACGGTGTTGAATGCCGTTGGTTTCATGTGCATCTCCCCTGAACCTTGAGTTTCCCGTTACAGGGTATCGGTGAGTCGGCGGTTCGAGCTCAACTGGTTTCCACGGCACCGGGCCGCAGCCGACGTCACGTCCTGAGCCGGGGCGCAGTTTATGCGCGGTCGGAGGGCCCTCCTCGATTGGCAGGCGGGAAAGGCCCGTGCATAATGAACCGGCTTTTCCAGCAGGCGCAAGCGCGGGCTCGGCATGCCGGGCGGCATAGCCGGCTCGTCGGCACATGAACAGGAGCCTATCCGATGCGACCCACGCGGAGGCAATTTCTCGCCGGTACGGTTTCGACCTTCAGCGTTCTGGGCACGGCCCGACTCCTCAGCGCCGCGCCGGCGGGCTCGCGATCGACCGTGCCGAAGATCGGCATGTGCGATTGGTCGCTGGGCCAGATGAATCCGTCGGCGATGTCGCTGGCCCGGCAAATCGGCCTGGACGGCGTCGAGGTGAGCGTGGGCACGCGCGAGAACAACATGTGGCTGCGCCGCGAGGAGGTGCAGGCGGAGTACCTGCAGGCCGCCCGCGACCAGGGCATGGCCATTCCGTCGCTGGCCTTGGGCGAGTTGAACCACGTGCCGCTGATGTCCGAGCCGCGGGCCGCCTTGTGGGTGGCGGATGCCATCGAGGTCGCCCGCCGCATGAAGGTGAACAAAATGTTGCTCGCCTTTTTCGGCAAGGGGGAACTGAAGGGCACGAATGCCGAGGACATGCGGCGGACAATCGACGTCCTGGCGGAACTGGCGCCGCGGGCCGAGAAGGCCGGTGTCGTGCTCGGTGTGGAGAGCTATCTCTCGGCGGAGGATCACCTGCGGATCCTCGATGCGGTGAAGTCCAAGTTCGTGCAGGTGTACTACGACGTGAAGAACATGGCCGATGCCGGTCACGATCCTGTCGCCGCGTTGGAGACGCTGGGACGCGAGCGCATCTGCCAAATCCATTTCAAGGACACACCCTATCTCGAGGACGGCAGCGGCAAGGTGGATTGGCCGAAGACGGTGGCAGCCATCCGGAAGATCGGCTACGAGGGTTGGATCGTTCTGGAGACGCCGAGCCCAAGCCATGACGTGGTGGCTGATACGAAGAAGAATCTCGAATACGTGCGCCGGTTGTTCGCGTGAGCTGCATGACCAGAGGCGCGGTTGAGATGAAACCTTACGCCGTGACGGCCGAGAATTCGCGAGGGCGGGCTCATCCCGAGCAACTGCCGCGTATGGTCGATCCGTTCGCGCTCGATCGCCAGCGCGTGCTGCACGCGGCGGCGTTTCGCCGGCTGGAGTACAAGACGCAAGTATTCGTCACCGGCGTGCACGACCACTATCGCACGCGACTGACGCACACGCTGGAGGTGGCCAGCGTGGCCCGGCGGTTGTGCACGGCCCTGCAGGTGAACGTGTCGGTGGGCGAGCTGATCGCTTTGACGCACGACCTGGGCCATCCGCCGTTCGGCCATGCCGGCGAGGTGGCGCTGAAGGAGCTGATGAGCAGTTACGGCGGGTTCGAGCACAACAGCCAGTCGCTGCGGGTCATCGAGTATCTCGAACACCCGTATCCGCCGTTTCGAGGGCTGAATCTCAGCTACGAGGTGCGCGAGTCACTGGCCAAGCATTCGACCATCTATGACAAGCCCGGCTCGCATCCGCTGGCCGACGGCACGCAGGCTCCCATCGAGGGCCAAATTGCCAACATCGCCGACCGGATCGCGTATGACTGCCACGATCTCGAGGATTCGCTCGAACCCGGGCTGATCACCGAGCAGGATCTGAACGAGATCCAGTTGTGGCAGGAGGCGGCGGGTGACATACGCCGGCAGTATCCGGACCTTCCACTCGGTGCGATCCGTCGGCCCGTGCTCGACAGGCTCGAGCAGATGATGCTCGACGACCTGGTGGCCGAGTCGCGAGCCCGCATCGCCGCGGCCCGGGTCGAGACCGTGGACGACGTGCGGCAATGCGGACAGCCGCTGGTCGCGTTTTCGACGAGCATGGAGTCGCGGCTTGGCGAGCTCGAGGCGTTCCTGTTCGAGCGGGTCTACCGTCATCCGCTGCTCATTCGCATGGACGCCAAGGCCGACCGGTTCATCCGGCAGTTGTTTGCGGCCTACCTGGCCGAGCCCCGCATGCTGCCTCCACGTTTCGCCGCCCGCATTCCCGAGCAAGGCGCTCATCGCGTGGTCTGCGACTACATCGCGGGCATGACCGACCGTTTCTGTCAGGACGAGTACAAACGGTTGTTCGAGCCGTTCGAGCGGGTGTGATCCCGGCTGAAAAAGACACAGCCGCGCGGCGACGGTCAGGTCACCGGCGGCTGCGGCGGCTGTGGGATTCGTGGCACGGCTAGTGCCGCGTCTCAGCGCACGAGAGAAGGAGGATAATAGACGAAATAGCTCGGCACGTTGACGTCTTCAACGATGACGGCGTCATCGACCACCACCGCGGGCTGAACGATGACAGCCTTGCTGCTCATGGAGCCGGTGAGCTTCACATCCATGACGCGGATACCCGCGAAGGCCACGATGGTGTAGGTGGCGTTGTTGCCGGGCCCGCTCACGTGGGTGAACAGCGGGATGGCCCGCGGTTGTCCCTTGATGGCCTCGAGGTCGTCCTTGACCGCGGCGCTCAGGCCGGTGTCGCCGTTCAAATAGATCTTCCCGTCATTGTTGAACCGCAGTTCCCCGCCGAGGTGTGCGAGATCCGCGGCGCTGATGCCGTAGCGAATCTGGCGGGAGATGTCGGCGGTGCTGTTGTTGGCGGCTCCGATGTCCACCGTGCCGAAGTTGCCGGGCGGGAGCTGACCGTCGCTGCTCTCCTTGGGCTTCTTGCCGTTACCCTGTCCGTTGCCGGCGCCCGGGTACATATTGATTTCGTAGATGCCGTCACTGCCCGGCGAGACCGTCTTGGTGACGGGGTCATAGCGGAAGTTGTCACCCGTGGTGACCGTGCCGTTGAGCAGGCCATTCCAGGCATCGACATGCACGGTGAAGGGCAGCAGTTGAGCGTTGCCGGTCTTGTTGGTGACCCGGTAGCCGGCGATGGTGTTCCGCGCGGTGGCGACGGCTCGGGCCGACATATCCTTGTTCCTGAAGCCAAAGATTTGGCCGAAGAAGAAGGGGATGGGGCCGTTACGGACGTTGTCGCGCCGCACGAGGACGCTGACCGAGTTGAACTCGGACGGGTCGACGGCGGTGGCGAGCGGCTCGGCCAGATTGGACGGGTTGTCGAGCCGACCGAGGATGATGTCTCCGCCGGCCGCGTTCGCGACGTTCAGATCGACCTGCGGTCCGGCCTTGAACACTTCGTTCAGTCCCGCGACCTCGGCCGCGGCTTGGCGGGCCTGGTCGACCAGCGTGGCGACTCCTGTTGCGCCTTTGACCCGTTCGTCGCCCAGAAGCTTCCAGGCACCGGCGAGCGCACCGGCGTCAGCACTGCGTTGGGCCTCGATGCGCGTGTTGTAGAACACACCCATGTCGATGGCCAAAGCGGCAAACGCGATCAGCACGGTCCCCGTCACGGCCACGGCGGCCGCGGCGGCTCCTCTCCTGCGAAAATGTTTCGGATGACGCATGGCTCTTCCTCCGAGCGTCCGGTTTAGTCGTCGACCTGTTCGTATTGATACACGACGCGATTGGTGGTGTCCTCCCACAGCAACCCGTGCTCACCGTAGTATCGGACGGCGTAAACCTTAAGCAGGTACACCCGGTTCTGGCCGAAGGTGATCCACGAGTTGTCCACCGAGACGTCAGGCGAATAGCGATTGAGATCGGGAATGGCGCCATTGTGGACCAGCAACGTGTCCGGATGGCCGAACGCGCCCCAGGTGGAGGAGAGGCCGTTGATGATCGAGAAGGCGATCTGCGTGCCGTTGGTCTCCATGACCTGGGTCCAGGTGATGAGCTCAGCCGCCCGGCTCAACTCGGTGTTGTTGATGTTCTGGAGGTTCAGGTTGTCTTCACCATTCCAGCTTTGCACCTGGAACCCGCCCGGCATGAACTCGGGCAGCTCACGATAGTTCCAGGTGATCTGGAAGTAGTAGGAGTCCAGATCCTGCAGGGGGGACATGACGGTGTGGAACTGCGGCGAATAGATCGCGCCGTTCGGCTGCACGACCCATAGCAGCCAATCCTCTTCCACTCGGATGACCTTGGGCGACGCAGGATCGGTGGGATCCTGGGCGCGCAACGTGCCAGGGCCGGCGAGCATCGCCAGCGTGGCCAGCACGAGCGACCATCTTAACGTTCTTGCCGGAACCGATAACATGACATTGCCTCCCCCCAAAAAAGGGCCGGTAAATCTGCTGCGTGTTTCCCCGCCTGTTTTGACCATAGCGATATGCAATACAAGGTGCCGGTAAGCAAGCGAAAACGTGAGAATTTGGGGAAGATGCGGTAAATGGGGTGGAGTTGGGCTTGAGACCTGAGGCTTGAGACTTGAGGGGATGAAGTGTGGCTACAGGGTCCGATATGTGGCACTATGCGCGGGGTGTGTGTGGACCCGCGGAAGGTCGTTGCGCGCCGGGTGGAAAATGGGGGCCTGTAATCAGGCGGGGCGCGGGAGGCGAGCGTAGGCGCGCCAGAGGCTGACGGCTCCGGCCAGCAACGCGACGCCGACCGCCTGGTAGATGAAGGCCACCAGCACATCGGGAAGGGGGCCGCTGCGGATCAATCGGCCGAAGAACATCATGGCCACTGCGACCAACCACATGCGCCAGGACAGGAAGCCGCCCAGGCAGCGGCCGTCACCGCGAGCGCAGATGCGATCGACCATGCGGCCGGCGGTCTTGCGAAGGGCCAGGTGTGCTTTGAGCAGCCCCACGCCGACGGCGGCCACCAGCAATGCGACGAGCCACGGCCCCGGGCTCGAACGGTTCCAGGTCAATCCAGTCGTCAGGAGACCCGCGCCCACGAGCGTCCAGAGCGTCGCGGCCGCCAGCACGTGCGTCCGCCGGGATGCCGCGGGTTTGTATTTGTGGACCCAGTTACTCACGTCAGAACTCCTCGATAATCGCCTTATGATAGGACGGTCACAGGCCGAAAGCCCGAAGGGGCCCGGCCTACCCTCCGGAAGATGATCACGTTAGTATGGAGCTGTTTTTGCCGGGCGGGCGGCGGCCGATGACGACGTCGCGCCGGTGAGGTCGTACCAGTTTGTAGCGCCGGTCATGATCGGGCGTCCGGACGGCTGATCCAGCTTCCGGCGGGGCCTGATATCCCGGCGCCAGGGCCGCAGTTCGCGGGCTGGAGTCCGGGTACGTGGGGCCTTTTGTGGTAGCGGTGGATGGATCACATGCCCTGAGCACCTGAACGACCGGTCCACCGCTGCGGAAGAAATGGGCTGCTCTTGAGGACGTTGCGGGAATGAGAATTCTTTCGGGTATTCAGCCGTCGGGACGCTTGCACCTGGGAAACTACTTCGGCGCGCTGCGCAAGCACATCGAGCTTCAGGGCGAGCATGAATGCTTCTATTTCATCGCCAACTATCACGCCCTGACCACGATCAATCAGGCCGAGCGGCTCGAGGAGTTCACGCGCGAGGTCGCCCTGACGTATCTCGCCCTGGGACTCGACCCGAACAAAGCGGTGTTCTTCCGGCAGTCGGACGTGCCGGAGGTCACCGAGTTGATGTGGATTCTCTCGTGCCTCACGCCGATGGGGCTGCTGCAGCGGGCTCACTCCTACAAGGACAAGGTGGCCCAGGGGCTTTCGCCCAATCACGGACTGTTCGCCTACCCCGTGCTGCAGGCGGCCGACATCCTGATTTACAAGGCTAACCTCGTGCCCGTGGGCCAGGACCAGGCTCAACACATCGAGATGGCGCAGGACATCCAGGGCAAGTTCAACCAGGCGTTCAACTGCAATGTCCTGGTTCGGCCCGAGCCGTTGATCAGTGCGGAAGCGGCGGTCGTGCCGGGCATCGATGGCCGCAAGATGAGCAAGAGCTACGACAACACCATCGAGCTGTTCGGGCCGCCCAACCAGGCCCGTAAGCGGATCATGTCCATGAAGACGGATTCCACGCCGGTGGATCAGCCCAAGAACCCTGAGACGTGCAACGTGTTCGCGTTGCTGCGGCTGCTGGCCTCGCGGGACGAAGTCGCCGAGTGGGACGCTCGATATCGCAAAGGCGGCATGGGCTACGGGGAGGCCAAGAAGCGACTGGCCGAGCTTTTCGAGGAGACGTTCGGGCCGTGCCGCAAGCGGTACGAGGAATTCGCCCGACATCCCGAGGAGGTCGAACGCATCCTGGCCGACGGTGGGCGGCGGGCCCGGGAGGTCGCGGCACAGACCATGCGCGAGGTCCGCAAGTGCTGCGGACTGAAGACCATCGGGGGATAGGAGTCAGGAGACAGACGACAGAAACAGGGGGCATGGGGCTGGTTGCTACTTCTGTCCACTGACTTCTGTCTCCTGTCTTCTCTTTTTGACATGAAGATCGCGGTCATCGGTTCAGGCGCGGTGGGGTGTTATTACGGCGCACGGCTCGTGCGGGCGGGCCACGACGTGCATTTCCTCATGCGCCGTGACCTCGATGCCGTTCGCCGAGGCGGCTTGCGGATCGAGAGCGCCGAGGGCAGCTTCCACTTGCCTCGCGTGCAGGCCTACGACGATTCTCGCAAAATCGGCCCGGTGGACTTGGTCTTGTGTGCCCTGAAGGCCACGGCGATGGATGTGGCCGAGGCCCTGATCCGCCCGTGCATGGGGCCGGCCACGCGGGTGTTGGCGATGATGAACGGCCTGGGGATCGAGGAACGTTTCGGCGAATGGTTCGAGCCGTGGCGAATCTTCGGTGGCATGGCCTTCGTGTGCATCAACCGGGGCGATCCGGGCGTGGTGCAGCATTTTGGCTACGGGCGTATCGCGTTCGGCCATCTGCTCGACGACTTGAAGCAGGTCGAGGACATGGCCCGGCTCTTCGCCGACGCCGGCTTCGAGACCATGGTGCGGCCATCGCTACGGCAGGCTCGCTGGGAAAAGCTCATGTGGAACATCCCCTTCAGCACGCTGGCGGTGACCGCGGGCGGCGTGACCACGCAGGAGATCATCGACGACCCGGGGCTGAACGCCATGGCCCGGCGGCTGATCGTCGAGACCGGCGAGGCGGGCAACGCGGATGGTTGCCGTATCGACGTGCCGGCGATGCTCGAGAAGATGATGGCCAACACCGCCACCATGGGCCGGTATCGACCCAGCATGCTCGTGGATTACGAGAACCGTTTGCCGCTGGAGGTCGAGGCGATTTTGGGCGAGCCGGTGCGCCGGGCCCGGCGATTAAACTTCCCCGTGCCGACCATCGAGGCGCAGTATTGGCTGACGTCGTTTGCGGATAAACGGAATCGAGGATTGGAAGGCCCGTCCAAGTAACCGGCGTCGAACGGCCAGCTCCAGACAACTAAACTCCAACACACAAACGGCGACCCAATCCTATGCTCAGTGTCGATCAATTACCCTTCCTGACCTCCGCCATTCCGGGCGTGGGCGGCGTCATCAAACAACGGCCCGAGGACTTCGTCGTGGACGAGGTGCCTTTGTACGAAGCGTCAGGCAGTGGCACGCATGTGTACTTTCGCATCGAGAAGGTCGGGCTGCCCACCACGCAGGCGGTGCAGGAGATCGCGCGGGCGCTGGGACGCCAGAAGTACGAGATCGGCTACGCGGGTCTCAAGGACGCCGATGCGGTGACGCGGCAAACGCTGAGCCTCGAGCACGTCGATCCGGCCCGGGTCGAAGCCTTGAGTGTGCCCGGCGTGAAGGTGTTGAGCGTGTCGCGTCATACCAACAAGCTCAAGTTGGGCCATCATCGCGGAAACCGCTTTACCATCAAGCTGCGTCAAGTGGACGCGGGTCGTGTGGACGACGCCCGGTCCATCCTCGACGTGCTCATGCGTCGTGGTGTGCCCAACTACTTCGGGCCGCAACGCTTCGGCGTGCGCGGCGACACGTGGGAGATCGGCCGGGCCCTGGTGCGCAAGGACTTCGACGAGGCGCTGGCGGTCATGCTGGGCCGGCCCTCGCCCGTTGATCGCGGCAAGATCCTGGAAGCGCGGCAACTGTTCGATCGCGGCGAGTACGACGCGGCAGCGGCCGCCTGGCCCTACATGTACCGCAACGAGCGGCGGGCCTGCCGGGAGCTGGCCCGGACGCGCGGCAAGGCGTTCAAGGCGCTGCGGGCCGTCGATCAGCAAGCCCGGCGGTTCTACATCTCCGCGTTTCAATCCATGCTGTTCAACCAGATCGTGGCCCGGCGCATCGAGACGCTCGACACGCTGATGGCCGGCGATCTGGCCTGGCGGCATCCGCAGGGAGCGGTCTTTCGCGTCGAGGATGTAGCCAAGGAGCAGCCGCGTTGCGACGCGTTCGAGATCTCGCCGACCGGCCCGTTGTTCGGTCACCGCATGACCGAGCCGGACGGCGAGCCGGGCCGCATGGAGCGCGGACTGCTGGAGGAGGAGAACCTCGGCGGCGTCGAGTGGCTGGAGGATGGCAAGCGCCGCACGCCGGGCGGCCGGCGTCCCTTGCGCTTCAAACCGCACGATGCCGGCGTGACCGCAGGCCGCGATGACGCCGGTGACTACATCGAGGTGACGTTCTTCCTCGAGTCAGGCTGCTACGCCACGACAGTCTTGCGCGAAATCACCAAGTCGTCGCGCGTCGCCCCCGACGCCGCCGAGGAATCCTGACGCTTCCGCGCAAGCGAGCGGCGGGGCTTGATCCCGCCGTCTCCTTGCAGATTCACCCGCGCTATCTGGTTCCGCGGAACTCTATTCGTGCTGGTCATGTCCGCTGGGTGTCACCGGCGTTCCCCGCCTCATTGACCGGGCAGCCGTGCGGCCGGCCGCCGGCCGACGGTCAACAGGCCGCCAGCGAGTAAGAGCGCTGCACTCGCCGGCTCGGGAACGGACACGTGGCTGAGGTCGATGGAATTCTGGGGGATGGTGAATGTCAGCGAGCTGCTGGGAGACGGATCAATCCACTCGAAGTCGAGTCGGACTTGCCAGATGAACGTTGCGGCGGTCTCGTAGCCGCTGTTGAAACGATCGACAAACTGGAAACCGTACCCGTAGCTCCCGGGGTCGTGCAGGCCCAGCCCTGTGCTGCTACCCACACCGACCAGTGGACTCTGTTCGGCGTCCAACAGCAAGAAGCCGGTGCTGACGTCATTAAGGTCCAACTGGCCGCTGTCGAAATCAAAACCGAAATCGAATGCGGTGACGATAGTGTCGTCGGGATCCTGCCAAGCCGCACCGTTGATCGTTCCCGTGCCGCTCAGCAGGAGCCTGGCCTGAACCTCACCATCGAAGGACCACGGCGGCGCGGCGATATACTCCGCGGCCGGTAAAGAAAACGCCTGGCTGTCCAGACCCGTCCCGAACAGCTTCAGACCTCCATCGAACTGACTGGCGCTGACAGTCGGTGTCACATCAAACGGAACCCAGTCCGGCTCGGACAACGTCGTGTCGTAGAACTCGAGCGTCGCACTGCCAAAGGTCCAGGTAAGCAACGTGGCATCCGCCGGCGATGCTGCCAGGCTCAGCGCACCGGCCACAACCGCGAACATCACACAGAGTCTCAACATTCTCTCCTCCTCGCTTTCCTTTTCAGCAATTCGGGAAGCTTCGCGCGGACTGGGGCGTTCAGACGCGAAACCGCATGAAGCCGTAGACCGATCAAGGCGGTCTCGAGCATGCCATATATAGGCCAGGTACCCGCTTCCGGACACGGCGAATGCAGTCAGCGCTCATCTTCGCTACCGCCGCATCAGGGAAGAGTCGCCCCGGCGTCCGGCAATATCGTTCGCCTCGGCGGGACGGTGGTGGCGGCTGATCACCAATTCCGGCAGGTGGGGTCGAGCGGGTTGTCGGGGCCGCTCAGGCAGCGTTGGAAGATGTTGAAGTCGTCACGGTCCACTTCGCCGCTGAAGTTGAGGTCGGCAGCTCGACACGACGGGTCGACGTGAAAGCAGCAGCGGCCCAGGCAGCGCTGGAAGTAGCCGTAGTCCTCCTGATCGACATCGCCGTCGAGGTCGAAATCGCCGAAGATCATCTCGCACACGTCGGTCAGGCCGTCCTCGTCGATGTCGGGGTGGCATTCGTCGGGCACGCGATCATGATTGCAGTCGCCGCTCTGGCCGCAGCCCGGCACATCGCAGGCGCCGCCCGGCGTGCCGCAGTCCACGTCGCAGAAGTCGGGCACGCCGTTGTTGTTGCAGTCCTCCCAGGCCTCGTAGGCGCCCATGTCCACGACCGGATCGCTTCCGCGGCGGAGGCCCGAGTCGATCATGGCCGGATCGTCGCGGCTGCGGGCGTGAAGATCGAGGTCGAGGGGGATTCGTTCGGAGCGGTTGGCGTCGGCGTCCAGATCCTCGGCATCGGCCGGCAGGATCCAACTGTTGCCGGCGTCGATGCAAGGCGAGCCGGACTGGAGGTGGAGATCGCCGAAGGTGTCATTGCCGCCGTTGCCCCAACCATCGCCACCGTCATCGGGGTCAAGCCGGAACAGCGGCGGCAGGTCGATGTTGCCCTGGCCCGGGCATACCGTGCCGTCGCCGGCCACGGCGTCCTGCACGCACGAGAACGTAACGGTGGCGGCACCGCCGTGGGTGACGATCTGCGCCGTGGAGTCCGGCGCACCACCGCGGTTGCCCCAGAGGATGGAGTTGGTCAGCGTGGGATAGCTGTTTCGGGCGTGGATGCCGCCGCCGGTCGCAGCATCATTGAAGGCTATCGTGCAGTTGATGAACCGGGGGCTGCTCGCGTCGCAGGCGATGGCTCCGCCCTCGAACGCCCGGTTGCCCACGAACAGGCAGTTCATGAACAAGGGACGGCCGAACGCTTCGCTGTAGACGGCACCGCCGGCGCGAAGGGCGACATTGTCCACGAACCTGCAGTTGATGATCCTCGCTGCGCCGCCCATGTCGAACAGACCGCCGCCGGCATCGTGCGGCCACTGCGGATGGTCGGCCTGCCCTCCCGAGATGGTGACGCTTTCGAGCACGGCACCCGCCGAGCGGTCGCTGGTCACCACGTGATAACTGTTGTCGACCCGTGACAACGGCGTTCCTTCCGCATCGTTGCCGGCCAAATCGCCGCTGAGAATGGTCGCATGTAGCGTGGGATTGCGCTGGGCCAGTGTGGTTTCGGTGCCGGCAAAGCCGCCGTGAATCCGCACGCCGCCGACGAGTGTGAACGTGGCGGTGCGATCGCCGGTGCCTCGATCGGGGCGGTAGATGCCGCGGGCGACCCAGATCTGCCGGGCCGTGCCGGTGGCGGCCGCGTCGGCGAGGGCGTCTTGCAGATCGACGTAGGCGTTGGGCCAGTCGGTGCCGTTGTTCGCGCCGGTGGCCGCGGCGTTGACGAAGATGATGCGCTGACAGGCGTCGCCGATCCCGTCGCCGTCGCGGTCGGCCTGGTCGGGGTTGGGCACCAACGGGCAATTGTCGTCACAGCCGATCGTGTTGCTGCCACGGCAGGGACGGTTGCCGACGATGCTGTCCCCATCGCCGCTGTCGGGGATGCCGTCGTTGTCGGAATCGGGATCGCAGTCGTTGATCACACCGTCGCCGTCGGTGTCGAGTTCGCAGGTGTCGGGGATGAGGTCCTCGTCACAGTCGGCGGCGCCGGACTCGATCTCGCACGGGTCCGGAATGCCGTTATTGTTGCACTCAGTCGCAGCGATGACCGTCCAACCGGAGGCGATGACCGTGGGCGAGCCGATGAGGCGGGCCTGGATGCCCGGGGCGGCGAGGTCATGATCCACCGCGATCCCGTCCGACTGGCGGTATTCGAACAGATCGCCGGCGACGGTGGAAAGGAGCCACGTGCCCCGTCCACTGGCGCCGATCCAGGACGGCTGAGCCAGGCCCGCGCTCCCGGGATGAACGAAATAACCGGTGAAAAAGCTGTTTGCGAACTCGAGCACCGCGCTATGGGCCCTGCTGACCACCAGGATGCTCTCGTTGCCGCGGACCAGGCCGATCGGTTCGGCGAGCTCGTTGCCCTCCGCCACCACGCCGACCAGCTCGCCGGAAAAGCTGTCAAAGCGCAGGACCTGGTTGGTTCCGCAACTCGCGACGAGCAGGCCGCTCTCCAACAGCAGGGCGGCAGGACCCGCGAGGTACGGGTTGTCCGGCGGCACGATGTACTTCATCTCCGCCGTGAGCAGGTCGAAGGCAATGATGCTGTTGTCGCCCCAGTTGGCCACAAGCAGACGTTTGTTGGCAGCGTCGATCAGCAAGGCGCTGGGCTGGTTGACGCCTTCCGTCAGTTGTCGAACCAGTCGGCCGGTTGTGCCGGCGAACTGCAGGACGGCGTTGCTCGCCACGTCGGCCACGTACAACTGGCGATCGGCGTCCACCACCATGGGCGTGCCCAGGCCCGGCAGCGCCGACGCCACCGGCGCGAACTCGCGGATGGGATCGCCAGTGATTGCATCCACCTCGACCAATCGCGATCCCTGCAGGTCGGCCACGATGAACCGGGGCCGCGAAATCAGCTCGCATGAGTCGATTTTGCCGTTGGCGTTGCAGTCGGTCGCCACGCCCTGGACGATGTCGCAGGCATCGGGCACGCCGTTGCCGTCGCAGTCGTCGAAGTCCGACGCTTCGTCCGCCCCCATGTCGGCACGGCAATGTTGAACGAGCGGCTCGCCGTCGATGTCCCACTGGTCGTCGGGCGCAGTAAACGCCGGGTCGGCCCGGCCGATGCAGGGCGAGAACGGCTGCAGGTGCAGATCGTCGTCGAGCGTGCCCGCCAGGCCGTCGGAGCCCAGGGGCCGCACGAACAACGGGTTGTCGCCGATATTGCCCTCGCCGGGCATGTCCTCGGTGAGGCCCTCGATGCAACTGTAGTTCACTGAGACGTTCGATCCGCCGATCTGGCCTTCCGCCAGTGTGCCCTGATAGTGGCGGTTGCCCCAGAAGATGCAGTTACGGACGGTGGCCGACGATGTGCCGAACGATCCGACGCCGCCCCAGCGTGTGGCGAAGTTATTGCCGAACGTGCAGCGGTCGAGCATGAGTGAGCCGGTCAGGATGTACACGCCACCGCCGGCCCCCGAGCTGTATTGAATGCCGTTGCACGTGTTGCCGCTTACGATGCACGCGTTCATGGTGCAGGTGCCGCCCTCCATGCGCAGGGCGCCGCCGGCCAGTCTTCCCTCGTTGCCGATGAAGTAGCAGCGGGTGAATGTGGCCGTGGCGTTCTTCGTCTTCACGGCCCCGCCGCTGTTGCCGTAGTTGTGATAGAAGACGCAGTTGGCGACGTGAATCGAGGCGTCGAGGACATACAAGCCACCGCCGCCATCGAGGGCCCATCCGCCGGTAACGGTGAAGCCGTCCAGCACGGGCGGCTCGCCGGGGCCGGCCACGTACACCACGTGATACGTATTGTCGCCGGCGGTCGTCGACCACCAGTCGGGCAGATCGACATCGTTGCCCGCCAGATCGCCGCTCAACACTGTGCCGTTGCTGAGGGGGTTCGGATCGCGCTGGTCGAGACTCGCTTCGGTCCCGCGGAAGCCGCCGTAGACGCGGACGCCAGACGGCAAGCGGAAGGTGACACTTCGCGCCGCGCCGGGGTCGAGCTGCCACGTCGGCTTGTACACACCGGCGGCCACCCAAATCTCGCGGGTCGTGCCGCCCGAACCGGCGGCCCGGTCGAGCGCGTCTTGCAGGCGCCGCAGAGCCGTGGACCAACTCGTGCCGTCGCCGCCGTCCGCGGCCTGGGCGTTGACGAACAAGACCGCCGGCTCGCAGGCATCGCCGACACCGTCACCGTCGGCATCCGCCTGGTCGGGGTTCGGCAGGTGCGGGCAGTTGTCGCACACATCGCCTACACCGTCGCCATCCAGGTCGGCCTGATCAGCATTCGCGTGGACCGGGCAGTTATCGGTCGTGTCGGCAAGCCCATCGTTATCATCGTCATCGTCGCAGGCGTCACCTTGGCCATCGGCGTCGGTGTCGAGTTGATCTGGGTTGGCCGTGTCAGGGCAGTTGTCGCACGCGTCGATGATTGCGTCCTGATCGCTGTCCGGCTCGTTCGTGTCGGGGATTGCGTTCCCGTTGCAATCGTGGATGGAGCCGAATTCATAGGGCCCCATATCCACGCCGTCGCCGAACACACGCGGATTGCCGTCCAGATCCAGCGATTGCTCACCGGTGACCGCGTCGCTCAGGCCGGCATCAATGCACGGCGAGCCGGGGCTCAAGCGGTAATCGCCGTTGAGCGGATCGACGAAGAGGGGATCGTTCTCCAGATTACCCGCCGCCCAGTCCACACTCGCGCCGGCGGCTTTTTCGATGCCAAACAAGCCGCCTTGGAGCGTGCAATGGCTCAGCCGGATGCCGGAGGGAGTGGCTGAATCCTGCAGCGACACCTGCGTGCCGTCAGGAGCGGCATTGCCCCAGACGATCGTGTTCGTCAGTTGCGGGTGAGCGGCCGAGTGACAGTACACGCCCCCGCCTTGTTCGGCCGAATTGTCGGCGAGCGTGCAATTGATGATCCGCGGCGCGCTGTCCTGGAGGCAAGCCAACCCGCCGCCTCGTGATGCGGTGTTTCCTACGACGAGGCAGTCGCGAATCGTCGGGCTCGCGTTGTAGCAGGCGATCGCACCGCCGGCGACAGGGGCGGCATGTCCGCGGATGATGCAGCGACTGATGGTCGGGCTCGCTCCCACGATGAGGAAGGCGCCGCCGCTGCTCGCCTGTTCGGCGTCGAACAACTCCAGTTCGTGGTGGCCGACCCGGCCGTTGCCGCCCACGATGGTCAGACCGATAACCTGCGATTCGGACGTCTCGCCGCTGTGAAAGAGAAACGCACGACGTGGCGTGGTGTGGCTGGTACCTTCACAGTCGATCACGGTGGAGGCGATGATCGCCGGGTCGTTCGGCTGGATGCTTCGCACCGTGAGCGGCTTGCCCCACATGTCCAGATTGGAGTTACCCCAGCCGCGGTAGATGCCCGGCATAAGGACGATTTCGTCGCCGGGGTCGGCGGCGTTGATGGCGGCCTGGATGGTGGCATGCTCTCCGGAGATGCCGTCAGGGGCAACGGTCCGGATTCGATTGGGCCCGCCCGATTGGCGTGGCGGCCGGATACCCACGATCATGTTGGTGACGGGCATTGCGGCCAGCGAGTACCACCCGTCGGCACCGCCGACATAGCCGAAGTTGAGATGGGCCAGTTGCAGCGATCGGTCGTACCCGTCGATCACCAGTTGGTGCAGGCCGGAGGGGAACTCGACGGTGGCACAAATCGGCCGGCCGTTGTCGATTTCCTGAACGTAGAGATCGAACCACTCTTCGGGCCGAAACGCGTGGAACCGCAAATCGATGAACCCCGGGTCGTACCCAAAATATCGCGCCAAGGGGGTGGGATCGGGACGACCGCCGGAGCCGGACAGATCGTATTTCATGTCGATGGCCGTCGCGCAGTGATAGCCCAGCACGGCCATAGCCTGCTTCCATTCCACCGGATCGGTCGCCGTCGTGGTATCGGGCATGTTTTGCCAGTCGTAAGTGGTGGCGCCGAAGTCGGCACAGAGACTCACCGGCTCGAGCCCGTTGTACCAGGTGTAGCAGTGGCTGGATTGGCCGCGAACGGGGTACTGCCAGAATCGCAGTACTTGCGACAGGGCGGTGGCGACGCAGCCGAGGGGCGGCTTTGCCCACTGACCGGGCGGGTCATGCCACATAAGAGGCACCAAGTCATTCCAGGGCGTGGCCTGGCCCCAGCGAGTGCGGACCAGGGGGCCTCGGCGGACAGGGCCGGTCGCGTTCGCCGGCTCCGCTTCGGCAACTGCTGCGTCGCTCGCTTCCACCCGCGCCCAACTCGAATCGACCGGGCGTTCTCGATCGTCTCGAGCCTGAGCCGACAGCTTGCACACGTACTGCCAGAAGGCCTGTGCGGCCGGGTTGGCCCGGGGATCGAACCGGTTGACGCGCGAGTGGAAGAGGATACAAGGCAGTCTGTCGTCCGCAGCGACCACCACGGATCCACCCTCGGGCAGGTCGAAGCGGTAGGCGACGGTTTGGTCCTGATCGTCAGCGAGCCGGACCGGCGCGGCGGTCGCTGCCACGAGTGGGGATGATGGAGCCGTCGGGGGACCGGGCGGAAGCGGTCTTGCTCGTTTTTCGCGGACGCCGTCCCGCTCGATCCGGACCGCAGCAACTCGCGTGGCCCGGTCGATGCCGACGGGTTCGGCCCGAGCAATCCGCGAAGAGGAAGACAGCAGTGCGGCCAGACCAGCCAGCACGATCACTGAGCGGCTCTTCAAAACGTGCCGGAACAGACGCGCTCGCGAAATCCGCACAGCTCTTCCCCGCCTCGAACTGAAAATCTACAGCCTGATTGACCGGCCACAACATTATACGGGCCAGGTGACCACCTGTCCGCGCCGAGCGATCCGGGCCTGGGGCCGCGAGCTTCTCGGGTTCAGGCGAAAAGCGTCCGGAGGAATGGAGCCATGCCATCCTCACGGCCCGGTCTGACCGAAATCCGCCCCGGCCGCTGGGCGGGTTCCCCGATGCAACCGCGACGGTCCGAATCTCGCTGCCGTGCTAGGGTATGTATTGCGACACCGCTCGTATATTCAGTACAATGGGGCACATAGGTTCGTACCCGATGTGGAAAGCGGATTCACCTCCGGAACCCTGATGTGAGTACAGTCACCCACACCGCGTTGCTGGTCGGGCTGCAGGCGCCGTCGAACGACGAGGTCTGGTCGGAGTTCTATGCCCGTTATCAGCCGTTGCTGGTTTCGGTGGGCAGGCGGCTCGGCTTGTCGGATGCCGACGCACAGGATGCGGCCCAGGAGACGCTGATGTCGTTCGCCGAAGGGTACCGCAAGGGGCAGTACGACCGCAGCAAAGGGCGGCTCCGAACCTGGCTCTTCGGCATTGCCATCAACAAGATCCGCGACGTCCAACGGCGGAACGGCCGGAATTTTGTCATCGTCGAGCCGGCGGACAAGACGCGGGTGCTCAACGCCGCCCCCGACGACCACAGCCTTAGTGAACTGTGGGAGTCGGAGTGGGAGCGACGGCTGCTGCAGGTGTGCATGGAAAACGTCTGCCGGCACATGGAGGTTTCCACCGTCAAAGCGTTTGAATTGTTCGTCTTGAAGGAATGGCCGGCCGACCGCGTCGCTTCCCACTTGGGCCTGTCGCGGAACGCCGTGTTCAAGGCGAAGCGGCGCGTGTTGTCCCGCATGCGGGAGACGTACAAGTATCTCCAGGCGAACTGGTAGAGGGCGGACATGTCTCAATGTCTGACCGACGAGGAACTCGAGAGCCTGGCCGGCGAGACGCTGCCCGAGTCTCAGGCCGCCGCACTCCAGGCCCACGTCGATCAGTGTCCCGCCTGCCGCGAACTCCTCAACGAGTGGAAAGAGAACCTCTGCTTCGTCCGCTCGGTCAGCGGACTGATCCGTGAGTCGGCCGCCAGCCCCAGCATCATCGAACAGTATCTGGACGATCCCGAGACGCGGTATCTGGCCGACACCATTCCCGGCTACGAGCTTCATCACGAGTTGCATCGCGGCACGCAGGGCGTGGTTTACCAGGCGATTCAACTGGAGACGCAGCGGCAGGTGGCCATCAAGTTTCTCCGCGAAGGCGTGCACGCGTCGCGCAGCACACGCAAGCGTTTCGAGCGGGAGATCGAGCTGGCGGCCGGCCTGCAGCATCCCAACATCATCAAGGTGTTCGAATCGGGCGTTTCGTCCACGGGCCATCATTACTACGTGATGGACTATGTGGAGGGGCTGCCGCTACATCGGCACGTCTGGCAGAACCAATGCTCGCTCGAGCAGGTGTTGCGCCTTTTCGCGGTGGTCTGCGATGCGGTGAACTTCGCTCACCAGCGCGGCGTGATTCACCGTGACCTCAAGCCCTCCAACGTGCTGGTGGACGCCCAGGGCGTCCCTCACGTACTGGACTTCGGGCTGGCCAAGCCGGTCATGAACGGGGCTGACACCTGGACGTCCATGACCGGCGAAGTGGTCGGCACGCTGCCGTACATGTCGCCCGAGCAGGCGCGGGGCGGTCGGTCGGAAGTGGACATCCGCAGCGACGTCTATTCGTTGGGCGTGATGCTGTACCAAATGCTCACCGGCCAGTATCCCTATCCGGTCAACGGTCCGATCGCCGAAGTGCTCAACCACATCGCCGAGACCGAGCCGGCCAGTCCCCGGCGGCGATGGGCGGCCGCGGAAGGGGGCATCCGCTGGTCCGAACGAGCCCCCCGCTCGACGCAGTGTCCGATCGACGAGGAAGTCGAGACCATCATCTTGCGGGCCATCGCCAAGGATCCGGCCCGGCGCTACCCGAACGTGGAGGCGTTGCGGCAGGATATTCAACGCTACCTTGACGGTCAGCCCATCGAGGCCAAGCGGGATGCCGGTCTGCACGTGCTCCGCCGGTCACTGGCCCGGTACAAGGCCGCCGTGGCCGCCACCGTGGGCGCGGTCATCCTGACGACGGTGTTCTCGGGCATCATCTGGAACATGTACCGCACGCAGGTCTTCGAGCGGGCGCGGGCCGAGGCCGAGCGCCGCCGCGTGCTCGACGTCCAGGGGCAACTCGTGGGCGTGCTGATGGAACTGGGCGACCGGGCGCTGGAACGCGGCGATGCCAAAGGAGCGCGATCGCAATACATGGCGGCGCTGATGTGGAATCAGCACATCGCGGCGGGCTCGTTCGAGAATCTGTCTTCGCAGGCGCGGCTGGCCGACAACTATTTGCGGCTGGGCGACACGGCGATGCACGAGAAGGACTACGAACGGGCCGACGAATATTATCGGCTGTTCCACAAGAAGATGAAGCAGTTGGCCGAGGCCGTGCCCAACCACAAAGGGTTGCAAGGCCACTTGGCGCTGAGCCAGGAGCGGCTGGCCGAACTGCTGGTCCGCCAGGGCCGGCTGGAGGAGGCGAAGGCGTTCGCTCGTGAAGCGATCGCCGTGCGCCAGCGGCTGGCCGCCGATCCGCGAGCGGACTATACCGTTTTGGAGGCTTACGCCCGGGCGTTGCTGAATTGTCCGGTCACGTCGTTGCGGAACCCGGCCGAGGCTTTGGTCGTAGCTCAAAAGGCGGTGGAACTCAGCCAGGAGAAAGACGCGTCCGCCCTGGGGACGCTGGCTTTGGCGCACAGCCGCAACAACGATCCGGAGGCAGCCGCGCTGGCGCAGCAAAAAGGATTGGCGCTGGTTCCGGAGTATGATGACCGGCTGCGGCGGGCGCTGGAGAATTATGCCGAGGACCGGGGTTTTCCGGCTCCCGCTCCGCGGGATCTGGACATCGCCCGGAATCGGCGCGGGGAGCCCAAGCCGTGATCAAACGTGACGACACCAGCCGCATACGGGCAAGAGCGGACGTCAGCCGCAGCAACGCTCATGGCGTCGGCGCTGCGAGCTTGCCGGCTTTCACGCTCATCGAAGTGCTGGTGGTCGTCGCCATCATCGCGCTGCTGATCGGGCTGCTCGTGCCGAGTTTGTCGGCGGCGCGGGAGAAAACGCGACTGATTGTGTGCCAGAGCAATCAGCGCAATGTGGCCATGGCCTGGCACGCCTACCTCAAGGATCATCAGGATCGCTTGCCTCGCGGTTACCTGCAGGGGACCACGTTCGGCGGCAAGCAAGGCATTCCCGAAGAGTACAAGGGCCCCAGGATTCTCAACCGGTACGTCGGCATCCCGCCGGTGACCGACAACAGCAGTACCGCCCAGGTCTTCTCCTGTCCGGGGGACCGGGGCGGCTGGATCCCCGCTTATCCCGAACGGGTGCATTCGAGTCACTTCGACTTCTACGGCACGAGCTACCGCTCCAATCGGTTCGTGATCGGCCCCGTGCCGCCCGAGACCAGTTGGTACGATCCATGTCAGGCGCTCATTCGGACGCTGCGGACACGCTTCGACCAGCTCAGCCTGAACGTCTCGACCTTCTCCAACGAGAGCCGGCTGATCCTGTTCGGCGATTATGGGTTCACTGATTGGCAGAACCCCGACAACAGCTTCGATCCCGTGGAGTTCCACGCTCGCAGCTACCGCAGGTCGTCGGAGATTCCGTACGATCCCATGTATGCCTCGCGGCAGAACGTGGCGTTCGTCGACGGGCACGTGAGCTTCGTGGAAATCCGCAAGGGCATTCACGTCTGCGCCGCTTACACGGTCATTCCCTTCCGCGATATGCAGCAGGCCTTCGCCGAGGATCAAAAGCAAGGCCATTTCCCTTGATGGCGGTGTATGGCCCCCCGTAGCCGTGGTGCTATTCCGCTTCCGCGCGTTTCGTTTTGGACCCCGGATGACACGAACGGCACGGATCGGAAGAGCTTTTCGAGGTGTGTCCGTTTGTGGTGCGCATGGTTCGTATTCGGTCGCTCTCGGCGGGGCGAAAAGTTTTTTGTTTTTCGGGGCCGATGGCGGGGGGCGGCGGCGAATTCAGTGATGGAGGGGAAGGAAAGAAAACCCTCCAGGGAGGTCAGTGCGGGGGAGCGCACTGCTTTTGTGTCAACCTGCCTTTCTCGGGTGCTGAGGCCCACGCCGAAACGCGTGGGCCTCATGCTTTATGAAGCTATCAGCTCTCAGCTTGCAGCCATCTGCCACATGGCTGTGGCTGCGGTGTTATATAAAAGTCCAATGGGCGGTCGCGCGGCAGTTTCGCAGATTTTTTGTTCGACTGTGACAAAAAAGTCGGGCAGATTTGCCCGCTGACCCGCGAAGTCGGTAATGGGGGGGCAAACTCGCTCGGGGCGGATCTCCCGAGGCAACGAGTGGAGGACGGGTTATGTACAGTCAGATGCCCGGTTGCACCACCTGCTCTCGTTCCACCACCATCGCCGCCGATCCGGCCAGCGTTTCTCGCCCGGCAGTCGCCGTCTCGAAGCGGCGGTCCGGGGCCACGAGCCGTTTTGCGTCCGGCAAACCCGTGGGGGGGACGGATTGCGATCGGATTGTGGTCCTGGAGCCGCTTGTTCCGGCCGTCAAGCCTCGCGACTTGGCCTGGCTCGGTGAGGCGGACCGTTACCTGGCTGAGAAACTCCTTACCGAGCCGTTCATGTATGTGGACCATCCGCTCTTTGCGGAGCCCGACGCCGAGGAGATCCTGTTCGGCGGCCCGGCGGTGCTGGCCTCCGCTCAGTCCACGTACTTCATCGAGACCGCCGCGTCCGGTCCCGCCGAGACCGGCTCGTGCCTGTTGAACGCGGCGGACGAGAAGCTGCTGTTCCAACGGTTCAACTACGCCCGTATGCGGGTGGCGCGGCTTCTCGAGAGCGGGCGGGGTCGCCGCGTCCGTCGCGGCGACCTGCAACTCATGCTCGCGTGGCTGCACCGGGCGCTGATGATCCGCGGCCGGCTGACCCAGGCGAACATTCCCCTGGTCCTCAGCATGGCCAAACGGCCGCAGTTCGCCGGGCTGGATGCCAGTGAGGTGATCAGCGCGGGCAACTACGCCCTGCTCCGCAGCATCGACCGGTTCGATTGCGCCAAGGGGTTCAAGTTCAGCACGTATGCGTGCCAGGGCATTCTCCAGCGGATCCTGCATGTCGTGGATGCGACCCGCCGATACCGCAGCCGATTTGTCTCCGACTTCGACCAGAACCTCGAAAAAGACGACACGCTCGCGCGGCGTCACAAGGCTCAGGAGGAGGCGTGGATCGACGAACTCCGGGAGATCCTCGCGGAAAATCGGGCGGGGCTCACGCCCTTGGAGCGAACAGTGATCCGCTACCGTTACGGGCTCCAGGATGAGGGCGGTGATGAGTGCGAGCCCATGACGCTCAAGGACGTCGGCGAGATGATGGGCGTCACCAAGGAACGCATTCGTCAGGTCCAGAAACGCGCCTTGGAGAAGCTGCGCTCGGCCATGGAACGCGAGTGCGTGGCGGCCTGAACGGATCGAGTGCCGGGGGTGCGGCTTCGCCCCATTCGTCCCCGCATTTCCGGATAGGAGGCTCGACCGGCGGGCAGGCGGAGGAAATGATAAAGTGAGACTCAGCCGGCTGAGGATGGTCCTGAGTCTATGGGACCGTCAGTTTAGAATGCCCGGTCCCGAGTCCACAGGAGTGGGATGGCGAGCGACTGTAAGTGCATTTCTCCGCTCTTGCTGCTGGCGGCGGTGCTCGGAGTGAGTACCGCCACTTCTGGCGTGCGCGCTGCCGACGGCGACGTACTCCTGGCATACGAATCCGTGTTGGCCACCACACCCGAAGGACAAGGCTGGATCCATGAAGGCCGCAGCCTGGCGGCGGACTGCCCGAACATCAGAGGCGACCTGGCCTGCTGGTATCAGGGCTCGCAGGATCTGAACGCGGACACTTGGCCGGACAACAACTGCCGGCCGGGGATCGGCTGTCACAAGAAGCAACCCTTCACCGAGCATTACAACGCACCCGATCCGCTGGCGGATGCCACGCACAGCTCATACACCGAATGGATCGCCTTCGACGACGGAAACAACGCCGGTTATCGTCCGTTGATCATTCCCGACTCGATGGTGCCGCACAGTCCGCCCTGGGGAGCACCGGGGTTCGTAAGGGCTCCGCTGTATCCGGTCCTGCGAGTGGTGACGGGCGACGGGAACAACATGGACGCCACGTTGCCGGCGGGTCCGGGTAATCACCGCAACATGGGCAAGGCCAAGATCCGCAAGGGGTTCACGGTGCCCGACGGCGTGACCGCGCTGACGCTGGTGGTCAAGGCGGCGGCCGGGCCCCGGGCCGCCGGCCGTCATTTCGTGGAGCTTCGTGCCTTCCAGCGCAGGTTCGCCTTCGGCGTGGACGGCGCACCGGGCAGTGCGGACTACGGCAAGCTGACACTGGTCGATGCCACCAACCAATTGGACGAAACGCACTACGCGGTCGCGCAGACGCTATTCAGCCGGACGGTGCAAGTGGCTCAGCCAGGGGTCGCGGGGCCGCATGCCGGTGAGTTCTTCACGCTGCGAGTGGTGGTCCGCAGCAATGGACAATTCGACGCCTACCTGAACGAAACCACCGATCAGCACGCCTGGGGTACGTGCGCGACGACGATCTGGGAAGGACCCGCCAACGAAGTGCAACTGACGCCCGTGCCGGGCGACGACACCATGTGGTTCGATTCGGTTCACGTGTTCGAGGGCGAGGTGCCCGTGTCTTGTCCGGACCCGGTGGTGGACAGCAACCGCGACGGACAGGTCGACGCGGATGATATGCTTTTCTGGATGAGTTGTGCCAACGGCCCGAACTTGCCCATCGTCGATTCTTTCGAGTGCCGGTGCATGGATGACGGCGACGGCGATCTGGATATGGCCGACTTCGCCATTCTGCAGCGCTGTCTGAGCGTTGGCGGTGCGCTCGATCCTGCATGTGATGATTGATGCGTTCACACGCGATTCATTCGAAAAGATGCGCGGGTTTAAGTCCATTGGTCGCCGGCCATCGCTGTCAGAGCGGTGGCGCGGTTCTAAACGTTTGCGGCGTAAGATCATCATGTTCGCTTCCTTGCTGTGAGCGGCGAGAATCTCACAGCCTGCCGGTTCTCGTCTTCCTCGCGAGCGGTTGACGCCGGGCGTGCTGCCCATACGATCTGACCTGTTGAAAGACTCCAATTGGCGTTCTGGACGCGCGGGAGAGAGGTTCCATGGGTTTCGCAGGTGGTTCCATCACGTTCAAGCGGTTCTTCGTTCAGGGCAACTCGCCGCAGCGGGTGGACGAGGCGTTGATCGAGCAGTTGTCGGCGCGGGCGATGGGCCGCGACAGCATCCAGACGGCCGATCATACCGAGATGGGCTGGATCACCGGCGAGCATATCCTGGACACCAGCTTCAGTTTCGCCAAGAACGCAGTGGGCGACGGCTTGGCGTTCTCCATGCGCATCGACACGAACAAGCCGCCGAGCGACCTGGTCCGCAGCTACCAGCGTCAGAACGAGGCGGCTCTGCTGGAGGCGTCGGGCCGCGAGTTCCTGTCGAAGGCCGAACGGCGGCAGGCACGCGAGGAGGCGCTGGCGCGGGCGGAAGCCGAGGCCCGCGAGGGCGCGTTCCGTCGCATGAAGCAGGTGCCGGTGTTCTGGGATCTCAAGCGCAACGAGGTCTACCTGGGCTCGACGGGCAACAGCGTGGCCGAGCCGTTCATGACGTTGTTCCGCATGACGTTCGGACTGATGCTCGTGCCGGTCTCGTCGTCGGAGCTGGCGGCGCGATGGGCGGCCCACGCGGGCGAGGCGCGAGCGTTCGACGACTGCAAGCCGGCCCACTTCGTGCAGCCGCCGGACGGGGCGGTCAGCGCCGACGACTACGAGAACGAGGTTCGGGGCAAGGACTTCCTCGGCACGGAATGGCTGGTCTGGCTGTGGTACACGTCACAAATCGAAAGCGCGCAGGTGAGCACGCAGTTGGGCAAGTCGGTGACGGTCCTGTTCGAGAAGTCCGTCCAGCTCGAATGTGCGTTCGGCATCACGGGCAAGCTGTCGGTACAGGCCGACGATCCGACGCATCTGCCGGAAGCGGCGGTGGCGCTGGCCGAGGGCAAGCGACCCGTGCGGGTAGGGCTGCAACTGGCGGCATCGGGCGAGAGCTACGGCCTGAACCTGCGGGGTGATGTCATGCACTACAGTGGGGTGCAGTTGCCCCCGCCGGAGGATGCGTCCAATCCTCGTGCCATCTTCGAGGATCGCATCGAGAAACTTCGCGACATGATCCAGGCGTGCGACGATCTGTATACCGCATTCATTCGGAAGCGGCTGTCGAACCGTTGGCCGCAGACGCTCAACGCCATGCGGGCGTGGGTGGCCGCCGGCCGGCACCGTGCACCCGCCGCCGAAGCCGCGACTGCCTGAGCAAACCGGAGATCACTCCGCTGTCTTAGTGCACGCTTCCAGGTTGTGGTGCACGCTTCCAGCGTGCTCGTGCAGGCAGGATGCCTGCACCACAATGCCATGCCCGCACGTTGAACATATACGTGCCGATATCCGCGCAGGAAAAAGGCGGGCGAGACGCCCGCCCCCCGGCTGCGACCGATCACTTCCCGTCGGCGAAGATCTGGCCGGGGTCGAGCTTTTGAAAGAGGATGACCGGCTCGCCGAGGGCGTGGCCCGCCGGCAGTTCGACCGTGGCCTCGTCCCAGGCAATGGGCGGCAGCGCCAGTTGACCGCTCGGGCTCACCGGCAGATTCAACATCCGGGCGCACTTCAGGGCCGAAGAAGGCATGAACGGTGCGATGAGCACCGTCAGTGCCTTGACCATCTGAATGCAGACGTTGATCGTCGTGCCGCATGCGGCCATGTCGGTCTTGCGCTGGGCCCAGGGCGCCTTCTCACTGAAGTAGCCGTTGGCCTGGCGGGCGAGGTTAATCACCGCCTCCATTGCATCCTTGAAGCGGAAGGCCTCCAGCAGTTCGGTCGTTCGGGCGGCAGCTTCGCGAATGTTGGCGAGTTGCTGCTGCTCGCCGGGCCCGCGGGTGCCGGCCTCCGGCACGCGGTTGTCGAAATACTTCTGGGCGAACGTCAGTGTGCGGTTCACGAAGTTGCCCAGCGTGTTGCTGAGGATCGCATTGTTGGCTTCGATGAACGCATCCACGTCGAAGGCCGTCCGCTGCCGTTCGGGCGCGATGGAGGTCAGATAGTACCGCAACGGATCCGGCTCGAACATCTTGAGGTATTCCTCGATCCAGATGGCCGTGCCGCGGCTCTTGCTGATCTTCTGCTCCTCCTGGCCCGGGAACTTGATGTTGAGGAACGAGTTGGCCACCACTTGCCAGGGAAGCTGGTACGAGCCTTCGGCCATCAGCATGGCCGGCCAGGTGAGAGCGTGGAAGACGGTGTTGTCCTCGCCGATGAAGTGAACGATCTTGCAGTCGGGATTCTTCCACCAGCGTTCGTAGGCCCTCCAGTCGCCCTCGTGTTCTTCACACCACTTGGCGGTAAATGACACGTAGCCGATGGGGGCGTCGAACCAGACGTAGAGCACCTTGCCTTGCGCGTCCGGGTCGTCGAGCGGTACGGGCACGCCCCAATGCAGGTCGCGCGTCATGGCCCGTTCGGGCAGGCCCTGCTTGATCTGGCCCAGAGCGAAGTTCAGCACCGTGTCGCGCCAGGGCGGGCTGCCGTCCTTCGGTTCGCGCTTGGACTCCAGCCATTCGCGCAAGGGCTTTTCGAATTTGGGCAACTGCATGTACCAGTGCGTGGTCTTCCGGGGGACGGGCCGGGTGCCGGTGATGGTGCTCACGGGGTCCTTCAGGAGCATGGGGTCGATGCTGTTGCCGCACTGCTCGCATTGATCGCCGTAGGCTTCGGGGTACTCGCAGGGGGTGCCGTCGGCCTTGCGGTGATAGCACGTGCCTTTGACGTAGCGATCGGGCAGGAACTGGCCGGCCTGCTCGTCGTAGAGCTGTTCGGTGGTCTTCTTGACGAAGTAGCCCTTGTCGAAGGTTTGCTTGAAGAAGCCCTGGCTGATCTGGTTGTGCAGTTCGACGAAGCCGGGCTGATGCGTTCCGCCGTAGACGTCGAACTCGATGCCGAGGCCCTTGAAGTCGGCGGCCTGACGGGCGTTGTAGTGGGCGGTCAGTTCCTCGACGCTGCGGCCTTCCTTGCGGGCGGAGATCAACGAGGCCACGCCGTTGTCGTCGCTACCGCAGATGAACCGTACGTCTTCGCCGCGGGCGCGGAGATAGCGGACGTAGGTATCGGCCGGCAAGTACGCGCCGGTGATATGGCCGACGTGCAGCCGGCCGTTGGAATAGGGCAGGGCGGATGTCACCAGGAATTGTCGTTTCGCCATTTCGCACTCACCTTGATCTTGGGACCGGATCCGACCCGGCCGCATCAAAGCCCGGGGCAAGCCTGCCATCCGGGGCATCACAATGCATTCATGCCGCTCTTGCGGTCGCCCACTCTTGCCTGTTTCGGCGGGTGCGGGCATTGGACCCACATTTGAGGCGGGCGAGACGCCCGCCCCCCATTACCGCCATCCGGGGGTAACACAAAGCATTAAAGATACCCTAAACGCCCGGACACGATAAGGGCACGCCGACAAGCGTTCCTCTCGTTGCTCGTCCAAGGAGGTCGGTCACACCCTCTTTCATCGGGCGTTCACCTGCGTGCAGGCCAGGGTTGTTCCATTGATTCCGCACTATTCAGGCGGTGGCGCGGGCCTCGAGCGACAGGGGGTCGGTACGGCCGGCCGCCAGAAGGTGATGGCCCAGGTGGGCGATCATGGCACCGTTGTCCGTGCAGTAACGCATGGGCGTCAGGTGTAGCGTGATGCCGCGCCGAGCGCAGGCATCGGTCAGGCCGCTGCGGAGCGCTTTGTTGGCCGCCACACCACCGCCGACGACCACCGTGCGTACGCCCGTCTGTTCGACGGCGAGCATGGTCTTGGCCACAAGGACGTCAGTCACGGCCGCCTGGAAGCTGGCGGCAATGTCGGCGATCTCCTGAGGGCTGAGGCGTTCGAGGCCGCCGGTGGTCTTGCCGGGACCGTGCACGGTATAGAGGACGGCGGTCTTGATGCCGCTGAATGAAAAGTCGAGCGAGTCGCGGCCGAGCATGGTGCGCGGGAACGAATATGCCGTGCTGTTGCCGGGGGCGGCGGTGCGTTCGACGATCGGTCCGCCGGGGAACCCCAGGTTGAGGATGCTGGCCACCTTGTCGAAGGCCTCGCCGGCGGCATCGTCGATGGTCGCGCCGAGCAGGTCGATCTGCTGCGGGTCGCGCACGTGATAGAGCGACGTGTGGCCGCCGCTGACGACCAGCGCGACGGCGGGCCAAAGCGGCTGATCCGCCGGCAATTCGATGGCCGCGCTACAGGCGTGGGCGTGCACGTGATTGACGCCGATGAGCGGCTTGCCCCAGACGAACGAGAGGGTCTTGGCCGCGGTGACGCCGATGAGCAGGCAGCCGACGAGTCCGGGCCGATTGGATACGGCAATGGCGTCGATTTCTTCGCGTGCTTGCTCGAGCGTCAGGCCGGCCTGGGCGAGAGCCTCAGCCACACAGGCGTCGAGATTCTCGATGTGGGCGCGGCTGGCGAGCTCAGGTACGACGCCGCCGTACTTGGCGTGAACATCGAACTGCGTGGCGACGACGTTGGAGCGCACCTGGTGACCGCCCGTCACCACGGCGACGGACGTTTCGTCGCAGGAGGTTTCGATGCCTAACACAGTCATTTGCTCGGGCGGTTTGGCCATTGGGTTATTGTAGCCGATCCGTCGTTGATGCAAAGATGCTGTCGCGGCATGTCACTCGACATGCCCATTCACAATTCGGGCGTTCGTTGACCGATCCTCGGAGGGCCGATAGATTGGGTTCGCCTGTCCGCCCGCGCATTCTGGCGGGCCGTGGCGACATCCGCCTTCAGGGCAAACGGGCTCCGCAATTCGATAGGAGGCTTGCCATGCAGCGAAAGGGTGATTCGACGGCGAAGACCAGTCGGCGGCGGTTTCTCGGAACCACGGGGGCGGTAGCGGCAGGGGCGGCATTAGTTCGTCCCTCGGCAGCTCGAGCGGCGGGTGAGACGCTGGCCCTCCACGGCGGGCCCAAGGCGGTGACCGTGCCGCATGCCGATGCCGCTCGCTGGCCGCTGTACGGCAAGGAGGAAGAAGACGCGATCGTGGCCTTCCTGCGGAACCCCGGCTACGGCCCCAACGAGGAGCTGGAGAGGGAGTGGCAGGAGTACTACCAGGTTCCGTACGTCAAATCGTACTGCAACGGTACCAGCGCGCTGACCGCGATGTTTTTCGGACTCAACCTGCCGCCGGGCAGTGAGATTATGGTGCCGAGCTACACGTTCTTCGCGACGATCGTGCCCATGCGGTTGTTCGGGCTCGTGCCGGTGTTTGTGGACATTCATCCGCGGACGATGAACTTCGACCTGAACGACGCGAAGAAGCGGCTGACCAAGAACACCCGGGCCGTGCTGCCCGTGCACTGGTTCGGAAACCCGGCTGACATGGACGAGATTTGCGACTGGGCCAAGGAAAAGGGCTTGATCGTGTTGGAAGATTGCGCCCACGCGCAAGGCACGAGGCTCAAGGGCAAGCTCATGGGCACCTGGGGAGAGGCGTCCATCACGAGCTTCCAGCAGACCAAGCCCGTGCCGGGCATCGAAGGCGGCATGGGCATCTACCAGAACCGCGAGTGCTACGAACGAGCGACGGCGCTCGGGCATTACGAGGTGCCCAAATCGTACCCGGAGGACAGCCCGTATCGCAGATATGCCGTCTCGGGCATGGGGTTGAAGCTGCGGATGCATCCCATGTGCGCGGTGCTGGCCCGGTTGCAACTTAAACGCCTCGATCAGCGCAGCAAGGAAGGCGTCGCCCAGACGCGGTCGCTCAACGATCGACTCACCCAGTTGCCCGGCCTGTATGACCAGAAGACCCGGCCCGACGCCCAGCGGCTGTACTACGACCAAAACACGCTGTTCATCGACGAGGCCGAGGCCGGCATGAGCCGCGAGACGCTCATCAAGGCCTTGAATGCCGAGGGCGTGATGGCTCGGCCGTTCGTCTATCCGCTGCAGCACAAGCTCGCGCTGTACGCCGAAGCACAATGGTGGCATCACAAGCCGGTCATTCCCGACGTCCTGCCCGGGTCGGAGCAGTGCAACGCGACGGCCATCTTCCTGCCTTATTTCACCAAGCCGGTGCCGGAGTTGGTGGAGCAGTACGTCAAGGCGTTCGAGAAGGTGTGGGCGCATCGCAAGAGTCTGAAGGCGTAGGGAATGACGAATGACGAAATCCGAATGACGAATGGAAGCCATGGGCTCTGAGCCCGAATTCGTCATTCGTCATTTGAGCATTCGTCATTGACATTCGAGGTTGGCCCCCGGGCCGGAGTATACCGACAGCATGCTCACGAATAACATTTTGGCACAGACGACACGTCAACTGCAGGGCCCGGACTGGTTCATTCTGGTCTGCTACTTCGTGGTGATGCTCGGTATCGGCCTGTACTTCTATCGCTTCATGAAGGGGCTGAAGGATTATTTTACCGGCGGCAACACCATTCCCTGGTGGCTGAGCGGCGTGTCGTACTGGATGAGCAGCTTCAGCGCGTTCGCATTCATCGCGTACTCGGGGTTGGCGTACAAGTACGGCCTGCTGGGCGTGACGGTGTACTGGGTGACTGTGCCGGCCACGTTGTTCAGCGTGCTGTTCTTTGCCACGCGGTGGCGTCGGGCCCGACTGACCAGTCCGGTGGAGTACATCGAGACGCGGTACAGCCCGTTGCTGAGGCAGGTGTTCGCGTGGCAGGGGATCCCCGTCAAGATCATCGACGACGCCCTGAAGATCGTGGCCATCGGTGCCTTCATCTCGGTGAGCCTGGGCATCGGGATGGGCCAAGCGATGTTCTGGTCCTCGGTGATCATGTTGGCCTACACGTTCATGGGTGGTTTGTGGGCGGTCATGGTGACCGACTTCGTGCAGTTCGTGGTGATGATGGCGGCCGTACTCGTGCTCTTCCCGCTGGCCTTTCACGAGGCGGGCGGGTTCGGCCAGGTGTGGCACAACTCGCCGCCGGGCTTCTGGTATCCAGTGAACGAGAAGTTCGGGTGGATCTACATCCTTACTACGGTGCTCATGTACTGCCTGTCGTACAGCGTGAACTGGTCGCTGGTGCAGCGGTTTTATTGCGTTCCGACCGAGAAGGATGCTCGGAAAGTCGGCTGGTTGGTGGTGTTCTTGAACATCATTGGTCCGCCGCTGATGTTCGCGCCGGCCATGGCCGCCCGCCATTTCCTGGGCGAGGGCGTGGCGGACAAGGCGGTGTACCCGCTCATGTGTGCCAAGCTGCTGCCGGCCGGCATGTTCGGCCTGGTGGTGGCCGCGATGTTCTCGGCCACCATGTCCATGCTCAGCGGCGACTACAACGTGTGCGCGAGCGTGCTGACAAATGACGTGTACAAACGGCTGATTCGGCCGCAGTCGAGCAACCGTGAACTGGTCGTGGTGGGGCGGCTGATGACGCTGCTCGTCGGCATCGTCTCATTGGGCATCGCCTTCCTGATGTACAGGGGAGAAGGCGAATCGCTGTTCCAGAACATGGTGACACTCTTCAGCATCGCCGTGGCGCCGGTGGCCGTACCCATGCTGGGCGGCCTGGTCTCACGACGGCTTTCCAACGGCAGCTCGGTGGTCGGATTCTGCATCGGACTGGGGCTGGGGCTCACGCTCTTCCTTACGTTGCCAAGGGAGATCGAGTGGCAGGGCATGACGTGGCAGCGAGAGACGGTGATTTTGCTTTGCTCGTTGGTTGCCACGCTGGCGGCGACATTGATCGCCATGCCGTTCTTCCCCATCAGTCCTGCCGCACAGGCTCGCGTCGATGAGTTCCAGGCCCGATTGTCCGCCCCCATCGGCACGCTCGAGGAAGACAAGCTGCCGGCGGGCGCTTCGGGGTCGGCTGTGCTTTCGCCGTTCCGCATCGTGGGGACCACGATCGTACTCACCGGCGTGATGATGCTGGCCATCCAACCGTGGATCAAGACGACGGGGGGCTCGGATCCCCGGACCGGCACGCTGGCTCTGGTGCTCAATCTTATCATCGGAGGCGGACTGGTCGTTCTGGGCGCGATCATGATCTGGGTGACGCGCAAGCCGCGATCGGCGCCCACGCCGACGGGGGCCGTCGAACCTTGAGGCTCGCAGCAACGAGTTGCAGATGACTCGAAATCGACGGATTTCCAGATGTGATTGTCGTGAGCAGCCATTCTATAACGCTCTTTCTCGGTGTTGTTTTCGCTTGCTTGCGACCTGCCCTGGCCGGCGAGATCCGCGACGTGGCGTTCACGGCCGCCTGCGACGGGACAACGCAACGCTATGTCATCGTGTTTCCCGACAACTACCAGCCTGCCGAACCTCATGACGTTCTCATCGCCCTGCACGGCCACGGCTCGGATCGCTGGCAGTTCGTCGAGGACGCCCGCGACGAGTGCCGGGCGGCTCGCGACGTGGCCGCCGAGCACGGCATGCTGTTCGTTTCGCCGGACTATCGAGCCAAGACGTCATGGATGGGGCCGAAGGCGGAAGCAGACCTGGTGCAGATCATCGGCGATCTGCGGCGCGACTACCGGGTCGGCAAAGTCTTTCTGTGCGGCGGGTCCATGGGGGGCTCGGGGGCCCTGACGTTCGCGGCTTTGCACCCGGATCTCGTGGCGGGCGTGGCCAGCATGAACGGCACAGCCAACCACCTGGAGTACGAGAGCTTTCAGGAAGCTATCCGCGAGTCGTTCGGGGGAACCAAGGCGGAGATCCCGCTGGAGTACAAGAAGCGCAGCGCCGAGTATTGGCCCGAGCGATTCACCATGCCGGTGGCCATCACTGCGGGCGGCAAGGACACGAGCGTGCCGTGCGCGAGTGTGGTGCGCCTGGCCCGCGTGCTCGAGAAGTTGCGCCGGCCCGTGTTGCTGATCTACCGCGAGAACGGCGGCCACTCGACCAGCTACGGCGACGCCCGGCGGATCCTGGAGTTTGTGATCCGTGCCGGCCGCAGCGAAACACAGCCGGCTGGTGAAATTCGTGTTCGTCACGAAGACACGGAGGGGACGGAGAGTGGACGAGCATAAGATGCGCACCACAACACGCCCTCTTGCGCGCTCAACCTGTGCACCCTCTTCCTCTTCACGAGGCGGGCAAGATGCCCACCTCCCAGCCTCCAGTCCCCAGCCCCCGCCTCCGGGGGTAACCCAAGAGGACGCGCTTCTTGACACAGCCGGTCGCCGGGCCGATCATTGGCCCCCGAAACCAAGCCTTGTGGAGAACGTAAGTGATGGCCAATAAAGTAATTCGGATGGCGTCGATCGGCGGCGGGATGTTCGGCAAGGGGGTCGTGCTGCGGAGCCTTGCCGACTTCGAGCGGTGCGGCATCGCGCCGTACCTGGGCACGGCCGGACTGGACCACCACGCTCGCGAGTTGGGCGATGTCGAGTACAAGCTGGTGGCCATCGGCGAGCGGTTCGAGCCGCTGGCCCACGATCTGGTCAAGAGCTTCAAGGAATGGTGCCCGTCGGGTAACCCCAAGCCCTACTGGGGCGAGACGCCATGGATCGATCTGCTCGACGAAGCCAAGCCCGACGTGCTGTTCATCGCCACGCCCGACTCGCTGCACACGCCGCCGATCCTGGCCGCGCTCGAGAGGGGCGTGCACGTGGTGTGCGAGAAGCCGCTGGCGCTGTTTGTGGACGAGGCCAAGGAGATCGTGGCTCGCAGCCGCAAAGCGGGGCTCGTGGTCGCGGTGGACATGCACAAGCGCTACGACTCGTTCCTGCGCAGCGCGTTCGTGGACCTCGTTCCACGGTGCGGCGATCTGCTCTATGGTCGGGCTGTCCTCGAGGAGCCGCTGGAGGTCTCGACCAAGATTTTCAAGTGGGCGGCGACCAGCAATCCATTCAGCTATGTGGGCGTGCACTGGACCGATCTGTTCGGCTACTACCTGAACATGAAGCCCGTGAGCCTGTGGGCTATCGGTCAGAAGAAGCTGCTGGTCAATTGGCGCGACGAGCGCAATCCGAACGGCATCGGCACGTTCGATTCCATGCAGGTGACCGTGCAGTACGACAACGGCATGAGCGTGCAGTACGTCAACGCCTGGGTGAACCCCGAGGATTTCGAGGGTGCCGTCAACCAGGAGATGGAGATCATCGGCAGCAAGGGCCGCGTGTTCGTGGATCAACAGGACCGCGGGCTGCGGTCGTGCATCACGGGCAACGGCACGCGGACGCACAATCCGCACTTCCAGGCGGAAGTGCCGCGTTGGGGCTACTACCAGGTACAATCGCGGCCGACCGACGCCACGGCGTGCATCGGGTATTGCAAGGATTCGCTGGTGGCGGGACTGGATGCGGCCTCGCGGGTGAAACTGGGGCTGACGACGCGTGAAGCGATTGCGGGCACGTACGCCGATGCCGAGTCGGCCGTGCCGCTGGTGGCGATCATCGAAGCGGCCGCCCGGGTGGCCGACGCCAATCAGAAGTATCTGGCCGCCGGCAAGGGCACGCCCGTCAGCGCCGTGCTGACCGAGGACAGCTTCGGGATTATCGATCCGACGAACGGGTGAGTCGACCGGGCGGGATACTCCTGCGCGAAGCCGGCAAGCGACAACCCGTTTTTGCTCTCCTTCCTTCGCGATAGGGCGGTTTGGACCGCCCTATCGCGACGCTTTTTTCGGCCGGATCTCGGTATTTTCTAAAGACAGGTCGCGGTCAAGGTTGGATGACCGTCCCGAGCACCTGGAGGAACTTGGCGAGCCACGCCGGATGGGCGGGCCAGGCCGGCGCGGTCACCAGGTTGCCGTCCACGTGGGCCTGGTCCATTTGTAGCTCGACGTACGTGCCGCCGGCGCCTTTGACCTCGGGGCTGACGGCCGGGTAGCAATTGCAGGTCTTGCCCGCGAGCACGCCGGCAGCGGCGAGCAGCTGCGGGCCGTGGCACAGCGAGGCGATGGGCTTGTTGGCCTTGGCGAAGTGCTGGACCATCTTGATCACCTGCTCGTTGAGCCGCAGATATTCGGGGGCCCGCCCGCCGGGGATGACCAGCGCGTCGTAATCGGACGGCGTGATGGCCGAGAAGGTGGCGTTGAGCGTAAAGTTGTGGCCCGGCTTCTCGCTATACGTCTGCGCTCCGTCGAAATCGTGAATGGCCGTCCGCACCTGCTCGCCCGAACGCTTCCCCGGACAGACCGCGTGCACCGTGTGGCCCACCATCTGCAGGGCCTGGAACGGCACCATCACCTCGTAGTCCTCGACATAGTCGCCGACGATCATCAGAATCTTCTTTGCAGCCATGTTTCATCTCCCGGCGTTGTCATGCCTCAGTCAGTGTTCATGGAAAGGTCTTGCTCGGCTATCGATTCTATTCTACAACATGGGCTGGCTTTGCCAACTCGATCCCAGGGAGCGAAAAGCATGTCTCATTCGCCTGTCCATTTCGTACTGTTGTCCGGTCTGGTCGCGATCAGCGCTTTTGCCGAGCCTGCCGCCAAGCCCAACGTGATTTTCATCCTGGCCGACGATCTCGGATACGGCAGTCTCGGCTGTTACGGGCAGAAGAAAGTGGCTACGCCGAACCTCGATCGGCTGGCGGCCGAGGGACTGCGCTTTACGGACTTTTACGCCGGCAGCACGGTTTGCGCGCCGTCGCGCTGCTCGCTCATGACGGGAAAGCACACCGGCCATTGCTGGGTGCGCGGCAACGAGCGGATTCCGCTTCGGCCGCAGGATGTCACGGTGGCTGAGATTTTCAAGCAGGCAGGCTACATCACGGGGTTGGTGGGCAAGTGGGGGTTGGGCGAACCGGACACCACCGGCATTCCGAACCGACAGGGCTTCGACTATTTCTTCGGGTATCTGAACCAACGACATGCCCACGATTACTATCCGACGTATTTGTGGCGCAACCAGGAGCGGGTCGAGCTCGAGGGCAACCGGGACAACCAGCGGCGGCAGTACTCGCACGATTTGTTCACCGCCGAGGCGTTGAGCTTCATCGAGAAGAACAAGAGCGGGCCATTCTTCCTCTATCTGGCGTACACGGTGCCGCACGCGAACAACGAGCGTCAACAGGCCGAGGGCATGGGCATGGAGGTGCCCGATTACGGTCCCTATGCCGATCGAGACTGGACGGTGGGCCAAAAGGGCCATGCGGCCATGATCTACCGCATGGACCGCGACATCGGCCGCGTGATGGCCAAGCTGCGCGAGCTCGGCCTGGACGAGAACACATTGGTGATGTTCAGCAGCGACAACGGCCCGCACAAGGAAGGCGGCTACGATCCGGAGTTCTTCGACAGCAATGGGCCGTTTCGGGGTATCAAGCGCGATCTGACCGATGGGGGCATTCGCGTGCCCATGATCGCCCGCTGGCCGGCGCGAATTCGGCCCGGCGTTTCGAACGTGCCGCTGGCCTTTTGGGACGTGCTGCCCACGTTCGCGGCGATCGTGGGCGTCGAGCCGCCTGCGGATATCGACGGCATTTCGTTCCTGCCCGCACTCTTGGGCCAGGATCAACCGAAGCACGAGTACCTGTACTGGGAGTTCCACGAACGTGGTTTCGCGCAGGGTGTGCGCTTCGGCCAGTACAAGGGCATCCGCAAGAACAAGGGGCCGATCGAACTGTACGACATCTCGACAGACCTCGGCGAGCAGACCGACATTGCCGACCGTTATCCGCAGGTGGCCGCACGCATCGAACGCATCATGGACGAAGCGAGAACCGACAGCGAGCACTGGCCGGTGAAGATTTCAAAATAGGATCGTACTTCAGGCATCCCTCAAGCCTCAGGTCTCAAGCTTAAGCTCTCAGGCCTTCTGCAGGAGTTCGCATTAGGTCGCACACCGACCGGGTGATCCTGGGAGAATGGGCTTCATTCCTCGTGCGCGGTTCGCAGGCGCGGGCCGAGGGTAAAATGAACTGTTTCAGCCGAACCGTGGGCTCCCGGGCAAAGGAGGTGCGCTCATGCGACATCCGCTTGGAGCGACGGCGATCTGCCTGGCGTTGGTCTTATTGGTCTCGGGTGGTTGTCCGTGGGGCTTTTTCAGCGAAGGGGTCTTCGACGACAACGACTTCTTCGACGGTGGTTACTTCCCCGCACCGCTGTTGGGACCATCGGTGGTCGGATGCGGCCCCGGCATCGGGGTGTATGGCTGCGGCGACGTCTTCTTCCCCGACTTCGGATACTACGATGATCCGGTGTTCGGCGATTGGAGCTGGGGTTACGGCGACTGGGGCTGGGGCTACGGCGATTTTTACGGCGGATTTCCCGGCGTTTGGTAACGCTCTCTCCGCAACCGCGCGATCAAGGCAGTGCATCGAGGATGCGCCGGCGCTTGCGAGCATTGCGACGAGCGGCGCGCAGCCACACGCCCACGCTCGCCAGGAGTATGGCCAGCAGAACGAGCTGTCCCCACCACATGAGCTCATGCGCCGTCTGGACGAGGCTTACCCAGGCGTCCACTTGGCGGGCAGTGGCCTTGGTCATCGTGCGACCGAGCCAGGGCAGGCATAGGGCGGCCAGGTGCGCGGCTGCGATGTAGATCAGCAGGAAGCCCAGCACGAAGGCAGCAATGCGACCCGCCCATCGGCCGATCCCACCCTGCTTCCAAACGCGGTGATCGCGCTCGCGCACGTATTGATCCACCAGCAATTGCCCGCGGTTGAACGGCCGACCGCACTCCGGGCACTGCTCAGATGCCAGACCCCGCAGCAGGTAGTCGCAGCCTGGGCAAAACACGGCGTACTCGTCTTCCGGAAAATCCACGGCGGGCACGGCGACGCCGGGCGGAATCACCCGCGTTCCGAACAATGGCCGGTTCAAGGTCTCGATGATTTTGGGCAGCAGTGTGGATGTACGCATGGTCATATCCTTCCTGTGGCCCGAGTCCACTCCCGCAGAACCTGCGGGTTTCAAGAACCCTCTACCTATTGTTGTCGGCGGCTGCCATTCTCTTACCTACTGCCGCCGGACCCGTCGCTTCATCCGGTGTCCGGTGGACTCACTCAGTCCGTTCGGTCCGGTTTGAGTAGGTCCTTCCAGTTGGAGTACACTTGGCGCATGAAGGAAATTTCAGGTTCGGAATCCCAGACCGCCGGGGTGGGCCCGGCCGCGAGCGACTCGCCGGGTTTGTCCGCGGCGCCCTCGAAACCGCGGCAGCTTCGTCGCTGGGCGGGATGGCTGTTTCGCACCACGCGCAACCTGCTCGCGCTGGCCATGCTCCTTGAAATCGTGATGGTGCTCGCGCCGCTGCCCGAGCGGGTTTACTACTGGTTGGCGGTGGGTCAGCCGCCGCCCAAGGAAGCCGACTACATTGTCTGCCTGGGGGGTGGGACTGGCCGCGAGGTCAAGGCCGCCCAATTGTGGCTTCAGAAGGTGGCGCCGGTGGTCATCGTCAGCAACGCACCCGGTGCGGCCGAGTGGATGCGCAACCTGATCGTGGAATGCGGCGTGCCGCGCAAGCAGATTCTGGTGGACAACCGCTCGCATACCACGCACATGCACCCGGCAGGTGTGGCGAAGTTGCCGGGCGTGGATCCTCAGAACCATCGGTTCGTGTTAGTCACCGAGCATACGCACGCCCGACGGGCCCGGGCCTGCTTCGCCGCAGCTGGCTACAAGAACCTCAGCGTCTACACGGGCCGATCGCCTCGGCCGGGCAAGTCGTACTGGGACCACTGCGAGTGGCGAATCAAGAACATTCCGTCGATCATCTATGAGTGTGCCGGCCTGATCACCTATTGGGCCAAGGGCAACATCTCGTATCGCGACCTGTTCTGACGGCGGGGGGGGGGCGGGCGTCTTGCCCGCCTTGATTTCCGATGATGCCGGTACGTGAGGAGCGCGCCGGTGATAGTATTGTGGTGCAGGCATCCTGCCTGCACGCGCACGCTGGAAGCGTGCACCACAACACGAGGCGGGCGAGACGCCCGTCCCCCGGAACGCCCTCATCCCGACGCTCTTCCCCAGTCCCCAGGCCCCGGGCTCAACCCGAGCAGCGAAGCATTTCGGCCACCGTCCGTTCGAGGAGTTCTTCGCCGCCGAAAGTCATGCCCAGCTCGCGAAGCTTGTCGGTCACGATCTGGTGTTTGGGGCCCTTGTTGCGCCGGCTGATCTCGCTGTTGCTGTGGCTCAGGCGCTTGGCGATGCCGGCAACGTGCTCGTCGGAGATGTACATGTCGTAGCAGTTGTAGGACTGCCCGGCGATGTCGGGGGCTCGCAACAGGATGCTCACGGCCCGGGCGACGTCGGCGGCGTGGACTTCCTTGCCGCCGGCAGCGCTGTCGATCGGCTTGCCGGCCTTGACGTCCTGGACGAGCCGAAACCACTTGCTCTTTTCGACGGGACGGGCGATGCCATAGATGCCGGTGGGTCGCAGGGCGCAGATCGGATAGCCCTCGCCAAAACCGAAGCTATGCACGAACTTCTCGATGGCCGCCTTGTGCGCGCCGTAATGGCTCTTGGGCCAGAGGGGATGAGTCTCGTCCAACGGACGGTCATCGAGAATCACGTCGTGAACGGCGCAGGTGGAGATGAAGATGAAGCGCGACACGCCGCAATCGACGGCCTCCCGGATGAGCCGCAGCGTGCCGACCAAATTCGTTTCCACGAACCCGATCAACTCGCCTTCGGCGCCCATGAACCCGGCCCCCGGACGAGAGAGGGCGGCATGAACGACGGCGTCGGCTCCCTTGACCAGCGAGTGCATCGACGCATGATCGCCCAAGTCGCCGTGGATCCAATCGATTCGGCTTTGTTCCGTTTCGTAGAAGCCTTCCCGGTCGCTGTGGCCGGGCCGGTACCAGCATCGGCACTCGTAGCCTTGCCCCAGCAGTTCATTGACGATGTAGCGGCCCAGGAATCCGGTGGCACCCGTGACGGCAACGCGCATGACAAATCCTCCTGCGGAAGATGATGGTAAGGATTATAGGGGCTCGTCACGATCGCGGAGCGAGTCGGTGAAGCGTTGCGAAGTACTTCTGGGCTTCGATCATGTCGGCAGCCTGGAACTGGAACGTGGCCACGTCCAACCGCTGCACGCCGGGAACGGCGGCACAGATGTCGAGTCCTTCCCAGTGTCGAAAGCGAATGGAGACCGTGGCCGGCAGATGCGGCTTGAACACGGGCAGGCCTTCGAGGTCGGCCAGGCTCGCGGCGGCGGTGTCGCGGATCTCTTCGCACACGTCGGCGAGCGGCCGGAGCCGAGCCGCCTTGTGGGCCATGCCCGTCTTGGTGATCACGTAGTGGAATCCGGGCGGCAGTTCGTGGTCCACCTGTTCCTTGAGCTTGTCATCGCCGGTGATCAGGGCGATCGGCACGTTGAAGTGGCCGGCGAAGGCGGCCGCCCAGGCGGTCTCGCCGATGGGCTCTCCGTTGAGGCGCAGGTCGAGCACATTACCCGACCAGGTGTGAGCCAGCGTGCCCCCGATGGTCATGGCCCGGGCGTGATAGCCCAGGAGCATGACCGCATCGAAGCTTTCGTCCACGCCTTCGACCATGCTGCCGAGCGGGCCCCAGCCGCTGATCAGCTCTGCCGCCGGATGCAGCTTGTCGAGTAGGATGTTGGTGGCGGTCTCGTGCGCGTCCTTGACCAGGATCGAGGTCGCGCCGGCGTTGATGGCGCCTTCGATGGCCGCGTTGACCTGCTGCGTCATCCACAGCCGGGCCATGCCGTAGTCCCGCTCGGTATGCTCGGCCTGGTGCCAGCCGACGATGCCCGCCATGCCCTCCATGTCCGCGCTGATGAAGATGTTCATGAGGCCAGAACGTACCGGCGAGGGGCGAAAGAATCAATGCGACGGCGGCGAAGTGCCGTTTTGTCGGCTTTCCGTCCCGTGTCGCCAGCGACTCTCACGGCCGCATTCCGGGCAGGTGCCGGTCATGTTGCCGGTCAGGTCGTAGCCGCAGGTCGGGCAATGGCCGGGCGGCGGTCGGCGCCCTGGCCTCAGCCAGAGCAGACCGGTGATGCCGGCGGTCACGCTGAGGATCATCCAGAACGGAAGAATGATTACCCAGCTCCGCAGATCCACGATGTTGATGTCCCAGGCCCAATCCGGCGCGAACGCGATGCGCCGTACGAACCAGCGATACGTCGGAGGAGGGAAGAAGGGGCGCGCCTGGCTGTAGACGCCGATCTGACCGTGCGCTATGCGGACATAACTGTTCCAAGCCGTGCCCGGACGGACATAGACGAATTCGATCATCAGCGAGGCCGCCCACACCAGCATGATGAAGACGCAGACGCCGGCGGCCAGCCAGCGGGCGAATCGCTGTAGTCTCGTCGGCCGGGTCATTTTGTAGCTGTCAGCTCTCAGCTGTCAGCTATCAGCCAGATGTCTGGCTCACAGCTCAGAGCTCGTAAAGGTGTCACCACTCGCTTGGGTCATGGTACACAGTCGGATGCCGGAGAGTATGACCCACAGATTTCAAGATTACAAGATTTGGCGGAACTGCAGATTCCGGCCAATCAAGGTTCATTCTCCGTTGCCTCATGTTTGCTCCTCTTGAAAATCATGGGCGCGCTGGCTCGCGAAGAAGGTCAACAGGAGGCAACAGAGAGAACAGAGAAAAGCATGTCCGTAGATGGACGCAGATTGATTTGCGGGACGGACTCCTTCTTCTACCGTATGCCGCGCGCCACGGATGACATGCGCAGCGGGTGAAGGCACCGCGGGCGATGAGCCAGCGGATGAATCTTCACTCGCTATTCGTCATTCGGATTTCGTCTTTTACCTGTACTCCGCGGTCACCTCCTGCACGCCTTGCAGCGCGCCCGGCAGTATGACCCATTCCTTTTCGGCGTCGAATCGATCGTATGGCTGCCCGTTGACGGTCACACGGGTCATCCGCTTCTCTTCAGGATGTCGGAAACGCAGATAGATCGTCTCCGGGGCGTTTCGCGTCGGGGGGACCAGCGTGGCCTTGATACGACCGGCGGCGATATCGGGCTGGTACGCGAGCGAAAGCGGCCCGAACTCGCTGGCTGCTCGCTCGATGCTCGCGCCACGGCCGTCGGCGAGCCAGTAACGGGGGATGGCCTGGCCGAGGTACAGGTCCGAGCCCTCCTCGCGGACGAACATGAGTCGCAGCCAGTAGGTGGACTGAGCCTCGTCGGACGATTTGAAGTGGTCGCCGCGCCAGTAGCCGAGCTCGGGCAGGGCGTGCTCGCACAGCATGCGAGTCTCGGGGTAGAAGCCCGAGGCGAACGAGTTGAAATAGGCCCGCACGTAGTGCTTGATCTCATCCCGCCAGAGGTAGGGCAGCGGGCTGTCGAGCAGGCAGGCCTGCATGCAGAAGCCGCCGCGCGAAAACCAGAACCGGCCGAAGTTGGGGATGTCGTAGCTGTACTGTCGCGAGATGTAGAGGTTGTCCTCGTAGTCCTGCATGATCCAGCGGGCCTCGGGCGAGTTCGGGTCGAGCAACTGGTAGGCGGGCAGGAAAAGGGAGCCTTCGAGCACTTCGCGGAGCCAGCCGTAGGCCCGACCGCGGGTGTACAGCTCGCTGGGGTACTTGGGGACGTAGCGGCCGTCGCGGAGCCGCACCACGGGGGTGCGGATACGGGCCTCGGTCATGGCGGCCATGAAGTCGTGGTGATAGGCGGCCGCTTCTTTCTGCAGTTCACCGGCTCGGGGGTGATTGATGTCGGCCAGGGCCGCGGCAGCGGCCTGGAAGCCCCAATCGGTGGCCGCGTTGGTGGCCAGCCAAAACCAGAAGTCCTGCACGTCCTCCAGGCCGCCGGCGGGCAGGCAGCCGTACTCGATGGGCTTGCTGCCGTCGGAACGGGTCTTCATGGTGGTCCGCCGCTCGTGCACGATCCACTCGCAGGCCTTGACGATCTTGTCGGCGGAAGCCTCGAGCCAGACCCGGTCGCGGGTCATCCGCCAATGGTGTGCGATGAGCCACAGGATGTAGCCGTGCGACTTGTTGTAGTCGCCCGTTTCGTGTCCGCCGTCGCCGTAGAGCAGGCCTTCCTTGCTGGTGTAGGTACCGGCGAACTGGACCGTGCCCTGGTAGTGCAGCATCGAATCGATGTTGCGGCGGGCTTCGTCGTGATAGCCGCGGCGATCGAGATCGCTGACCATCATGGCCGACTCGTTGGGATACATGCCGTAATAGAACGTGCCCACGTGGGCGTGCAGGCGGTCGGAGTCGAGCTCTTTCTGGCAGTTGATCAGCATGTGCCGCAGGTGAGCCTTGTGGAAGTCGTTGAGCCACGGCTCGGGTGTGATGATCTGCGTGCCGCGCTCGGTGAGCTCGCGCCAGAAGCGACAGATTCGCTCGGCATCGGCATGGAAGTCGCGGTGGGCGAGCGGCTCGATCTCCTCATCAGTCTCCAGCGTAATGGATGGGATCGCAACAAAGAGTTTATGCGACTCGCCGGGGGCCAGTTCGAGCGACCAGTCGATCCCCTTGCCGTCCGAGGCGGTTCGGCCCTTGCCGTGGGTCTCGAAGAGGTAGCGGAATCGCTGCTCACCCGGGCCGGCGGGGTTGAAGACGCGGTTGCCCTGGAGCACCAACGGGTGTTCGCGATCGGCATTACTGACGCGGGCGATCAGCCGAAGCCTCGCCGTGCCGGGCTGTGTCTCGGTCGTATTGAGTACCCGCAGTTGCATGAGCAGGACGGTGGGCTCGTCGAGCGGGATGTCGTCGAGCTTGCCGGTCAGCGTGTCGAGCACGGTGAGCTGTTCGTAGAAGATGGGCCCGTCCTGCCAGCAGGAGCGCAGGAGCGGAAGGTAGCCGTCCTTCAGTTCGCGGCCCGCCCGTTTGTCCTGATCGGGCAGACCGAAGTCGAACCACAGCATCTGGCCGTCCCACTTCTGGCGGGCGCTGTCCCGCGGGCTGGGGTTCAGCGCGAACCATCGGCCGTGGCCGCTGACGCGGATGTCGCCGCCGGCGCCCTGGCCCATGACGTTGCGGTCGCCGGGCAGACCGTGGACGAACATGATCTGCCGCTTGAGGGGCATGTCGTTCCAGGCCCGGTCCAGCGTTTGCTCGGGATGCTCGAAGATGCGGTGGTATACGGTCTTGCCGGGCAACTGCTTGATGTGCTGCCGATACGCGCGGACGTTCATCTCGTCGTCGCCGCGAGTGACCAGAACGCCCAGATCGTCCACGAAGATGCGATCGCCCCGGGCCACCTCATCGGCGGCGAATGAAAACGAGCGAACGCCCGCCCGCAGCGTCACGATGGTGCGATCATACCGGGAGTCGACCGGATCGACGGTCATGGTCACGTCGGCCAGCAATTCACCCTCAAGCGGGAAATCATTCACGTCCACGACCGCGGAATCGCCGGGTTTCCTGATCGCGTTCACACTGCCGTTGAAGGCTTCAAACCGGCCATGCAGACCCGGTTCCGATTTGAAGGCGGCGTCGGCCGGCTCGTCGAACGAGATGCGCACGGTTAACGGCCGACAGACCGCTTCGGTGATGGCTTCGAGCTTTGCCAACTCCGGCAGCGGACTGTCGGACGCCAGCCGGATCTTGAGCGTCTTGCGATACGCCACGCCCGGTATGTGCGGATTCTTGTAGCCTTCGCTGGGGCCGGTAGGGGGAAAGTGGATGACGACTTCCCGGTTGTTCGCCGCCAGGATCGTCTCGGCCTTTCGCCAGTTGCCGTTGTACCAGTCGTCGACATCCGCCCAGCCGGTCGCTCCCGCGTCGAGTTCGTCGGCCACCGGGTCGGCCTTGCCGTTCCAATTGTGGTGCCAGTACTCGACTCGAATCGCGTCGCGGATGCTTGCCGGATCGACGTCGTGCTTGAACGTAAGGATCAGCTGGCGGATCTTGCGCGGCTCGCCCCAACGAATTCCGACGATCTTTCCGTCGTCTTCGGTGAATCGCTCGCCGAAGGGGGCTGCATCGAAGCCGTTGGGAATCCGCCCGATCTCGGCTGACGTCGCGGCCAGCGATGAAGCGAAAAACATGATTTCGGCTGACAGAACACACGAGATCGCGTGCGACCGCATGATGACGCCTCCGAAGCTAGCAGGTAGACTGGTCAGAGCTGCCGGGCAGTAATGCGTGAAACATAATCGACCGGTCGCGGCCTGTCGACATCGGCGGGCAGCGCGGCTTGCGTCGGAATTAAAACGATTTTACATTGGCCAATACGCGTCGGCTGCGGTGGGCCGGGCATCCAGGAGAGGGCAGCATGCGACGAAAGATCTGTACCGGTGTGGTGGGCCTCGGCTTGTTCGTTTCCGCGGGCCTGGCCGCCCCGCGACCGCTGGACATTTACCTGAACACCATCCAACTGGATGCCCACACCGACAAGCGGGCGGAGGACGAGTTTCTCCAGGTCGGGCGGGACAAGCCGCTGGGTCAAACGTTCCGTACCGGCCCGAAGGTGGAAAAAATCTACCGAATCGCGATCTGGCAGGCGTTCTGGAACGAAAGCTGGCATCCGGACGAAGTGCTGGTGATGACGCTGTGGGATTCGCCGGCCAAGCGGCATGCCTGCGGTCGCTTCGCCATTCCGTACTTCCAGCGCATGTGGGAAGGAGCGATTCCCATGTTCACGCTGGATGCTCGCGTGGAGCCCGATCGCGAGTATTACTTCGAGCTGACCGTGGAAACCGAGTCGCTCAGGCCGGCTGAGGTGCCGACGGAGTGGTTGTTGACCAAGACGCGTCCGGGCTTCGCGGGCGGCGATGCGTTTCTCGACGGCATCGGCAAGTCGTCGGACGATTATGCCGCCGGACAGGCTTACGTCGGCGGAGAGCCGCAGGACTTCGACGTCTGGTTCCACGTGCACGTGCGCAAGCAAGTGGACCGCGACGAACTGTACCGCCAGGCGTTCAACCGATTGGACCTGGACTACCCGCCGCTGGCCAAGGTGCGCGAGCTCGTCGAAGCCAAGCGATGGGACGATGCGGTCGCCGAGCTGGTCCGGTACTTCGAGACGCAGCGCACGGACCTGGTCGTGCCCGAAAAACGCCAGTTCCAGTTCGACCCAACGTACGATACACGGGAGGCCGATCTGGCGTCCATCCAGCAGGTGTGGGTCCACGAGGACGGCAGCATCGTGAACATGGCGCCATACTGGAACTACTACGCGCTGTGGCCGCAGCGCGGGGGCGTGGGCCTGACCCGCGGCGGCCTGCGTAAGCCGTTGGGCGAAGCCTACGCCAAGACGGGCAACGAGAAGTATGCCCGGGCATTCAACGAGATGCTGGCGGATTTCTACGTAAGTTTGCCCTCGCCGGCGCTCAACGGGGCGTACGGACCTGACGAGCCGATCCCGGCGGCGTTGCCGGCTGGTACGCCCGGCGGCTCGATGTGGTCGGCCCTGTCGGTCGGGGCGCGGATTCTCCACGGCTTTCACTACTACAGCATCTTCGCCGACTCGCCGTTCTTCACGCAGGACGTGCGGGCCAAGTGGATCTTCAACATGGGCGAATTGGCCGATGTCCTCGAGCGGCAGAAGGGTGGCGGCAATTGGGAAACGCAGATGGCCGACGCCCTGTTCCAGTTCGGCGTGACCTACCCCGAGTTCAAGAAGGCTCGCGAGCGAGCCGAACGGGGCCTGGCCACGCTGATCGAGAACGCCAAGCGCACGGTCTATCCCGACGGCGCGCTGCATGAGCCGACGGTGAACTATCACGGACTCGTGCTCAACCGGTATTCGAAAGTCATTCAACAGGTGCGCGACAGCCACGTTGAAGGCCTCGAAGTGCCCGAGGAAATGGTACGGCTGACCGAGAAGATGTTCGAGTACCTCATGTACGCGACGTTGCCTGACGGCACGCTGCCGATCTGGGGCGACTCGAACCATCCGACGCGGCCCGACTTCCTGGAGCGCGGGGCCCGAATGTACGACCGGCAGGACTTCCTCTACGTCTACAGCAACGGCAAGCAGGGCAGTCCGCCCCAGGAGAAGTCATACGCGTTCCCGCACGGCGGCTACTACTACATGCGCAACGACTGGAGCCGCCAGTCGAACTACATGGGCTTTCGCTGCGGACCGCATGGCAGCCACGGGCACCTGGACCCGCTCAGCATCGTGGTGGCGGCCTACGGCCGGACGGTGCTGATCGACCCGGGCATCCACACCTACGGCACGCCCGAGGCTCGCGAATTGACTTCCACTCGTTCGCACAACACGGTGACGGTCGATGACCTCGATTCGCGCAGCGCCAAAGCGAACGCGTGGGTGACGACGCCCGGATTCGACTTCGTGGCCGGCACGAACAGCGGATACCGCGGTCTGGAAGACGTGCGTCATCATCGTCGGGTGTGGTTCCTCAAGTCGGTCAAGAGCGCGCCGGATCTTTGGCTCGTGCTTGACGACGTGACGGGCACGGGCGAGCATGAGGTGGCGTTGCGGTATCGCTTCGCGCCGCTGGAGATGACCCACGATCCGGATTGCGGCTGCGTGTGGACCACGGAGGATGCGGCGAATCTCTATATTCACGTCACGTCGCAGCCGGCGGCCAAGCTGGAGATGGGCAAAGGCATTGCCGTGTGGGCCGAGGTCGAGAAGCGCAACGACCGGGGCGAACTGCTCCTGGGCGACCTGCGGCAGGTGCCGCTGGCCACGTATCGCGTGAAGGCCAGGCTGCCGCTGGCCATGACCTCGACGTTGAGCCCGAGCCGCACGCGTGATCCAATGGCTTGGCACGAGCAGTTGCTGGTTTGCGAGCCGAGTGCGCCGGACAGCCGGGCCATCTGGCTGGAGCGCGACAACGACGCGGTGCTGGCCGCGTGCAACCGGTTGGAGGCATTCGACGGTCCGGCCGAACCGATGCAGGTCACGCTGCCTGACGGCCGTCAACTGCGAGCCGACGCGGTGGCCGTAGCCTTGCGATTCCACAAGTCGGGCGGGAACTGGACGCCCACGACCCTGCACGGGGTTCGGGCGGGCGAGATCACGCTGGCGGGCGAACGGCTGCATGATGCAATCGTGGAGGACGCGGTCGATATCGTTCTTCCGTGATGGTGTGGCACGCCTGATGCGCAGACAGCGGCCATCGGACCGGCAGCCGCGGTTGACACATTCCCGGAGGCGCGACATGTGCAGACTGATCGTCCTGATGTTCTGCTTGATGAGCGGACCGGTCTGGGCCCAGTCGACAGATCTGGCGTTCAAGTCGGGCAAGCCCGGTGAGTTCACGTTCGACACTGGCCGATTTACCGGCCGGCTGGTGGCGGGCGAGAAGGCCCAGGGCCTCGTCTCGCTCATCGACAAGGCCAGCGGGGTAGAACTGGCCAAGGGCCGGCCCGAGTATGGGATTTTCAGCTTCTATCGCCTCGTGTCGAGCAACCGGCGGTGGGGCGGCGTCATGTGGGAATGGCCCAAGTCGGCGACGCTGCTGCCCGATGGTGGCGTGCGAATCGAGTGGCCGGCAGTTGCCGAGGGCGACGATGTGCATCCGGCCGATATCACGGGCACGTACCGCTGGACGGCCCCCGACACGCTGGACGTCGAAGCGACCATCAAGCCGCACACGGAGATCCCGCGCCTTGAGCTGTTCATCGGCTCGTATTTCAAGAAGGACACTCGCGGTCACGTCTATCTCGCGCCGACTCGGCACGCTCCCGGCAAGCCGACGATGGTGCCCGTGGACGTTACGCCCCTGACGGTGGGTACATACCTTGCGTTTCCGCGCGACTTGGCGGCCGCGCAGCTCGTGTTCGACGGCCGCTGGGAGCTGGGTCTGCATCCGGTGCATTGGTCGGTGACGCGATACATGGCCGGTCCGCTGGCCGTGCGTCACGATGCCCATACGAACACGAGCCTGGCGATCATGTCGCGGCCGATCGACTGCTCGACACTCTACTGCTCGTACAACCAGGAGCCGCCCGACGGCATCGCCGGGCATTATTCCACGTACCTGTCGCTGTTCGGGCGGGATGTCAAATCGGGTGAGACCGCCCGCGCCGTCATGAGGCTGGTGGTTCGTAAAAACGAATCGCCCGCGGACGCGGTCGTGATTTACGAGAAGTATGTCGCGGACGAACGATAGTCCGTTGTGCATCATCTGGAGACGCGCATGTTGTTGCAGAACTCGACTCGTCGATGGTTGCGGCTGGCGTGCTGGTGCGCTGTGGCCTTCGTTCCCTCGGCCCGCGCCGCCCGGGTCGATGAGGTGATCGTCGTCTGCAAGACGCACTTTGACATCGGCTATACCGACCTGGCGCGGAACGTGCTGGAAAGCTATCGCACGACCATGATCGACAAGGCGCTGGGTACGGTGGACGCCACGCGAGATCTGCCGGCCGAGCAGCAATTCGCCTGGACAATCCCGGGCTGGCCGCTGACGCAGATTCTCTGGCCGGGCCAGGAGCCGGGGCGACGGCAGCGTATCGAAGACGCCATCCGCAGCGGGCGCTTCGTCTGGCATGCTTTGCCCGTGACCACGCACACGGAATCGCTCGAGTTGGAGGACATCGTGCGCGGAATGGGCTTCTCGTCGCGATTGGCCCGCACGTACGGTCAACCCTTGCCGCGCGACGCGAAGATGACGGACGTGCCCTCGCATTGCTGGGCGTTGCCCACAATTCTCGCCCACGCCGGCGTCGAGTTCCTGCACCTGGGCTGCAACCGCGCGTCGACACCGCCGCAAGCCCCGCCGCTGTTCTGGTGGGAAGGCCCCGACGGTTCACGGGTGATGACCATGCTCGTTTTGGGCTACGGCACGGGCCTGCTGCCGCCCGAGAACTGGCCGCATAAGACGTGGCTGGCCTTGATTCACACGGGCGACAATCACGGCCCGCCCACGCCGGAGGAGGTCAAGAAGCTGCTCGCCGACGCCGCACGGCAACTGCCCGGAGCGAAGATTCGCATGGGACGGCTGTCAGACTTCGCCGATGCGATCCGCCGCGAGAATCCGGACCTGCCCGTGGTGCGGGCCGACATGCCCGACAGTTGGATTCACGGCATCATGTCGCATCCGCAGGATACGGCCACCGCTCGGCGAGTGCGGCCGCAGATCGCGCAGCTGGAAGCGCTCAACACGCTGCTGAGCGGCTGGGGCGTGGCGGTGCCCGAGGTGAAGGACACGATCGCCCAGGCCTACGAGCAAAGCCTCATGTATGGCGAGCACACCTGGGGGATGGACGCCAAGCGCTTTCCGCGGTTGTACGGCAAGGCGTGGGAGGAAAGCTACGCCAAGGGCACGTATGCCAAGGCGGAAGAATCATGGGAAGAGCAGGGCGACTACATCCGACAGGCTGCCTGGTTGGTTGAGCCCGCGTTGGCCGAGCACGTGAAGCGGCTGGCGGATAACGTCGCCACGACCGGCCCGCGCGTCGTGGTCTACAACCCGTTGCCGTGGAAGCGGACTGACGTCGTTTCGTTCGAGCGGGCGGACGGAACGACGGCTCGATTCGTTGCCTGCGATCTGCCGCCCATGGGCTACAAAGCGTATGCCTTGGCGGATGTGGACGGCGACGGTGCGCAAGTCGCGAAGCTCGACGAAGCCGGCCGCACGATCGAGAACGCGCGACTGCGGGTGAAAGTCGATCCTGCCCGCGGCGGTGTGGTCAGCCTGCTCGACAAGCAGTCCGGTCGCGAGTTCGTTGCGCCTGGAGAGGTGCTGGGTCGCTACTTGTATCAGACGTTCGATGCGGACGACGCCCAGCGCTACATCAAACAATATTCGCAAGGGAAGTGGCCTTGGATCGAAGGCGACTTCGGCAAGCCTGGTCTGCCGCCGGCGGCGGAGGCACCGGGGCGAGATGCTTCGCCGGGCGATTTCGATCTGCGTTATGAGCAAGACGGCGTCGCTTTGCGGGCGATCATGACGGCCAAGCCCACCGAGACGATTCCGCATGCGGTAGGCCTGGCGGTAACCGTCTACCACGAACTGCCCTTCGTCGATCTGGAGTGGACGATCGTCGACAAGCCCGCCACACCGTGGCCCGAAGCCGGCTGGCTCTGCCTGCCGTTGGCTATGGACAACGCTTCCTATCTGTTGGGGAGGCCCGGCGCGTTCGTCGATCCGGCCACGGATCGTCAGCCGGCCAGCAATGCCGACATGTTCTGCCTGAGCAGCGGCATGACGGTCAGAGGCAGTGATGGGGCGTTGGTGGGGATCTGTCCGCTCGACTCGCCGGTGGTGAGTATCGGTGAGCCCGGCCTGTGGCGGTTCAGCCGCGAGTTCAAACCGAAGGCGCCGGCAGTCTACGTGAACTTGTTCAACAACCAGTGGTCCACCAACTTCTCGCAGTGGGTAGGCGGCTCGTGGTCGGCGCGGGTGCGGATCTGGCCGGGCAAAGCCGACGATGCAAGCTCGATCCTGGCCGTCGCGGCGGTCGAGGCACGCAATCCCGTGCTGGCGGCATTCTCCGACGCACCGGCCGGCAAGCTACCGGCGTCGCAGGCGGGACTGAGCCTGTCGAGAACCGGGACTGTGGTCACAGCATTTGGAGCGAATCCGGATGGCGCGGGCACGCTCTTGCGCATCTGGGAGCTGTCCGGCCGGACCGGATCGTGCGTCGTTACGCTTCCACCCGGCTCACGATTCAAGACCGCACAACCGTGCGATCTGCGCGGCCGGTCCGTCGGCGATGCCATCGCGATCAATCACGGCTGCTTCGAGTGCGACGTCGCCGCTTTCGCGCCGCGGTCTTTTCTTCTGGAATAGCCGCCCCCTTCGAATTGACTCACCACAGAGGTCGCAGAGGGGCACAGAGAAGAAAGCCTGCGATGCCTACCTCTGTGCTCCTCTGCGACCTCGGCGGTTCATCTCCGGCGATAAAAAGGCTTGAGACCTCAAGCCTCAGACTCAGGACTCAGGTCTCAGGCCTGTTCCTGTCATCGGCTGATCCGCCATCGGCAGGCCAGCGTGCGCAGCGAGGTCACCAGTTGATTGGCGTCGGCCTGGCTGAGCGAGAAGACGGCCGGGCGGTGCCCTTCTTCGAAGATGTGCACGATCGAACGCGGCCCGTCCGGCTTGATTTCCATACGGCATGGCTGGTGAAGCGGATAGTCGCGATAAGCGGCGAATTTCTTGAATACCAGCCGGCGAACGGTGAGGACTGCGCCCGCGTTGCCCGCCTCGGCGGCAGAGAACTCAGTATCGGGGAAATAACGCACGAATTCCTCGCCGGGCAGCGGCGTGAACCAGTGTGAAAGCCGGTTTCGCACGTCCGGATGAAGTTCGTTGCGCTTATCGTGGCGGATGTCGCGTTGTTCGATGAGATGCTGATACTCCGGCGTGTGGCGGCCGCCGTTGTTCCGGTAGAACTCCACGGCAGTGGCCAACGAGTGAATCGTCAGGCTGCACCATTCGACCGTGCCGTGTGCAATTACACGGCCTTGCACCTCGTGCGCGGCATGACAGTGCCGGCAGAGCAGTAACGGAAAGGGTTCGTTGAACGGCGGTAGACAGTGCCGTGGACGTGGCAGTCGGTTGAGCCAGGTGCGACCCGGCAGGTGGGCGAAGTGTTCCCAGTCACCCACGGTTGTGTTCTGCAACTCCTGCCAGTGAGCGGCTTCGTGACTCTTCATGCGGTCGGGCCAGTACACCAGGTGGACGAACAGCCCCTGGCGTACACCGCAGCCGACACACTTGCGAGGGAAGGCGTCGCGCAGATCGCCGCGAGTCAGACTGGAGACGGGAAACTCGAAATGCGCTCCATCGTCGCCGATACTCGCCAGCCGCACGCCGGCATCGTTGTCATCGGGGGCGACGCTGCGCGGGGCGACAGCGGCGGGTGTTGTCCGCGACCAGGCTGCCGCGATGGACGGGCCGGCCCCATTGCCAGCTGAGTGGGCAGACGCGACGGCCTGCGAAGCTTCCGACGACTGGAACAGCCCCGTCGAGCCCATCACCGACTCGGATGCCGGATCCGAATCGCTGATCCAGGCCAGGATGGTGTCCTCATCCAGAGGGGCTTTGGACGAGATCAGGAATTTTTGGCCGCACTTGGCGCATCGGGCGCGATGTCCCACGGTGGCAGGGTCGACTCGGTATTTCTGGCTGCACGATGGGCAATGGACAACGATTTGCTGCGACATGATGTGTCCTCCCGTGCCGAGGGCTGCAGATGTGAAGCACGTCGTCTCGCGAAGGTGCGAATCAGAGATGCACTCGTGATTGTACCGCGAACGGTTACGAGTGTCGATGGATTTGTCCAGAAAGCGGGCCAACGGCCTGGAAAACGGGCGGGCGGGGCGGTCCTCGATCGCCGGGAAGAAGGCCGCCATGCGGACCTGCGGACCGGACGAAGGTGGGCGGTCGCCATCAGGCGGCTTACCATCGCCGGAGGAGTGAGTTATCGGGTTTCGTGCGGACGGTGCGGACCGGCCGAGCGAGACTCGGCCTCGAAAACGTCGGGAGGTTCACGTGCCTATTCAGATCGGCGGCCGGCCCGATGCCGGATTCGATGAGCCGTTACGCCTCTTATCCGATTGCCATCGTCGCATCGAGCGGTTCTTGGGCATCCTGGCCCACGTGACCAGGACACTGCAGGGGGGCGAGCTGGACCCTGAGAGCCGCCGGGCGCTGGAGTCGGCGCTTCGATACTTCCGGGTCGCTGCGCCCAACCACACCGCCGATGAGGAAGAGTCGCTCTTTCCGCGGCTCAGGAGCACGTCTGCCGGTCAGGATCCTGCACTCATGGCCGTGGTATCCCGCCTGGAGCATGATCACCAGGCGGTTCGGGGCGGCCACGACGTTGTGGAGCGACTCGGGCGGCAATGGCTCGAGCGGAATCATCTGGCCGCCGACGAAACGCGAGAACTGCTCGAACACATCGAAGCGCTCGAGCAGGCCTACGCCGAACACATTCATCTTGAAGACGCGGAAGTCTTTCCGGCAGCCGGCCGTTTGCTGGACAGTCGTGAACTCGCCGACGTCGGACGGGAGATGGCCTCTCGTCGTGGGTTGAACATCGAGGATACCCTGTCGCTGTGACCGGGGTGCGAGCGTCCCGCCCGCCTCGAACGCGGACAATCATGCATTGCCGGCTTGTTGTGGTGCACGCTTCCAGCGTGCATAAGTCGCAGGCGGGGATGCCTGCACCACAACCGGCACGCCGGACATGCACAAGCCGTCAGCAGAAATAAAGGCGGGCGAGACGCTCGCCCAACAACGCTGACGCCCGTTCTCCAAGGCCAAGCTATCGGGCAGAACGGCTGGTGGGTGAACCGGCAGCGCTCAACTGGTCTGCACCGAGTTGCGTCAGCGTCCGATCGATCATGTCGGCCCAGAGCCGATAGCCCGCATCGGTGAGGTGCAGGCCATCACGCGACAGGTCTTGCCGGAGCAGGCCCTGATCGTCAGCAAAGGGTGCATACACGTCCATGAAGGGGCAGCCGAAATCAGCCGCGATCTTCTCGAGTCGTGCGTTGAACTGCACGATCAGTGGCTTCAGTCCGGCGAAGCGGTCGCGCGTGGGGAACAGGCCGACGATGACGAGCTTCACGTCGGGACGCCGCTCGCGGATGCGGCGGACGACCTCGCGGTAGCAGGCTTCGATCTCATCGAGGCTGGGCGTGCCGTGCCGCCACAACTCACCCAGGTCATTCACACCGTTTTCGAGAAAGACGATGCCGGGGTTGCAGTCGAATACGGACTGCTCCAACCGGTGCAGGACGCCGCGCTCGCCGATCCCGATTCGATCTGACGAGATGCCGCGGTTGACGATCCTCCGCCCGGGCAGGAGGCGATCCTGCTTGAAGCCTTCGATGTGTGACGAGCCGACGAGGACGATGTTTCGCTTCTCGCGGTTTTCCCGTTCGAACTGCTCGACCCGCCGGTAGTAGTGCTTCGCCCAGTCGATCGCGGCGGGGCGGCTGGCCGGTTGCGTAGCCGGTTCGCTCGCCACCGCAGTCACGGCCAGACCCAGGATGACGATGAGTTCATTTCGCAGCAGCTCAGCAGACATCTTCTCCTCCTGACGTCGAAAGGCGTCGGTTGGAATAGTGTTTCGATCTCGAGGCGGGTGCCGGTTCTCCATCAGGCCGGAGTACGGAATACGGTTCACCCATACAGGCTGGAGCTCC